>VYMA01000043.1_pt1 | contig 60450 bp, 60 predicted proteins | sample 5109851 | NCBI WGS metagenome assembly VYMA01 (sample SAMN12291814, study PRJNA351875) | freshwater metagenome | isolation source: freshwater lake | place: USA: Michigan, Wintergreen Lake | collected 2011-08-02
TCGAGTAGCGATGTCTTTCCGTTTCTTTGAGTGGCTGACCGAGAATCGGGATGTGTTTGCCGCTTACAAAGCCAGTTTAGGCTTTATTTGGGCTTGAAATTTGTTTAAGTCCCAATAGTAATCGCTCAATAAGTAGGGTCTGCTGAAAAAGTTTCTTGGTGAGGTTAGGAGTCGGTCGTCGGTCGTCAGTCCTGATGAAAAAATTTTCACCCCCACAGATGAAAGAGGTTTCCTTCCCTATACCCCACACCCTACACCCTCTTTCAAGTCAGGAGTAATTTAGATAGTCAACAGTTTAAAATGAAAGAAACTAAGCTAAGAGGATAAGCGGTGAATATTATTGAACTAATCGGGATCGTGGCGGGAATATTAACTACTGTCTCCTTTTTACCCCAAGTGATTAAAACTTGGCGTTATCGTTCGGCTAAGGACTTGTCCCTCACTATGTTTATTTGCTTTTGTCTGGGGGTTTTTCTTTGGCTAATCTACGGGATTTATATGAGCAGCAAACCGATTATTGTCGCTAATTTTGTTACTTTTATCTTAGCGGGGACAATTCTCTATTTTAAGATTAAATATGATTAAAATAACTGGCAATCCCTTGCGGCCGTACTTGCTCACGTCATGACAATTCTACAATTTATCCCCACCTCTAGCCACGAAGAGCGGATTTTTAGGTTAATTTATTGTTAAGATGATCATTTTTGACCATTTAGACCAAATTTGGGGTCAAGAAACATGAGCGATCGCATCGAGTGGATTAATGCCCTATCAACCCGTCCCTCCCTAGAAGCAGCGGTGACGGAGGTAGTGGAAAAAGTGACATATAAGTTAGTCGGATCGGCAGATTTAGCCATAATTTTTATTTCTTCTGCCTATGCCAGCGACTATCCCCGTTTAGTTCCCTTAATCTTGGATAAACTCCCGGTTCCTGTCCTGATCGGCTGCGGTGGGGCGGGGATTGTCGGCATGGGTGAGAGGGAAAAAGCGCGGGAGATCGAAGCGAGTCCGGCTTTAAGTCTCACCGTCGCCCATTTGCCTAATGTGGAAGTGCAGCCCTTCTATATCGAAGCGGCGGAAATGCCCGATCTCGACAGTTCCCCCTCTAGTTGGACAGAATTATTAGGGGTAGAAGCGGCCAAAAATCCCCAATTTATCCTTTTAGCCGATCCTTTTTCCAGTCGCATCAATGATCTGTTAGAGGGTTTGGATTTTGCCTACCCCGGTTCGGCCAAAATCGGCGGTTTAGTCAGTGGTGGCATGATCGAACGTTCTGGGGGTCTATTCTACCACGATCAACAAAAACCCCGTAATAGCTATCTCTATCGTCAGGGAACCGTAGGAATCGCCCTTTCTGGCAATATTATCGTCGAAACTATCGTCGCCCAAGGTTGTCGTCCCATTGGACCGATTTATCAGGTGAGTGAGGGAGAACGCAATATTATCATCTCCATGACCAGTAAAGAGGCCGATGGGACTCCGCAACCACCTTTAAACCTACTGCGGGATTTAATCCCCTCCTTAAGGGAAAAAGACCGAGAATTAGTGCAAAACTCCCTTTTTATCGGTATTGCTAGGGATGAGTTTAAAATGCAGTTGCGGGCCGGGGATTTCTTAATTCGCAGTGTTTTGGGAGTAGATCCTCGTCAAGGTGCGATTGCAATTGGCGATCGAGTTCGTCCGGGCCAGCGGGTACAATTTCACCTGCGCGATGCCGACACTTCCGCCCTAGATTTAGAATTACTTTTGCAAGCTTTTGCCCAAGAAAAATCTAATAGTTCAGAGGTACTAGGAGCTTTAATCTTTTCCTGTCTCGGTCGCGGGGAAAATCTCTACGAAAAACCGGACTTTGATTCGGGTCTTTTTCAGCGTTATTTCGCCAATGTTCCCCTCGCTGGCTTCTTTTGCAACGGAGAAATCGGTCCGGTGGCCGGTCGCACTTTTTTACACGGTTATACTTCGGCTTTTGCCCTCTTTCGTCAGGGAATTTAATGTTATACTAAATAGTTAGTACACTAGGGAGTAGAACGATGGTAAAAGCCCAATCTTTCTCTGAGTCGGAGATTATCTATGCCGATAGTGATGGTAAACCGATGGCCGATAATACCAAACAGTTTCGCCCGATTGTGACGATTAAGGAAAATCTCGAATGTTTATTCGCAGACAATGACCATGTGTTTATCGCCGGCGATCTGTTGTGGTATCCGGTCGAGGGGGATAATAAAACTTGTCAAGCGCCGGATGCTATGGTGGTGTTTGGCAGACCCAAGGGCGATCGAGGTTCCTATAAGCAATGGTTAGAAAACCAGATTGCGCCGCAGGTAGTCTTTGAAATTCTCTCTCCGGGCAACACTAAAGCGGAAATGCGCCGAAAATGGCAATTTTATCAGCGTTTTGGCGTAGAAGAATATTATCTCTATGATCCCGATGCTAATTATCTACAGGGTTGGTGGCGCAGGGGTGATCGATTGGAGATGATTCCTGCGATTGATAATTGGCAGAGTCCGCTTCTACAGATCCGTTTTCAACTGGAGAGTCCCCAGTTAGCTATTTTTTATCCCAATGGCTCGCGGTTTTTGACCACCCTAGAAATCAAGCAAAAAGCGGAATTAGCCGAACAGCAAGCCCAACAGGAACGTCAACGGGCCGAATTAGCTGAGGCAAAATTAGCCCGCTTAGAGGCGCAATTACGGGCCGTGGGGATTAATCTAGAGGAAAGCTAACGAGAGGCGGGAAGGACGGGATTTAACCAGTGGAGAATCTCATCTTTGAGACGGGAATTATCCCGGGCAAGTCCCTGTTTTAACCATTGGCCGATCGCATCAAGGGGAGTAAATACTTCTCCGGTTTGCCAACTGACATCTTGACTCAGGGGAGTGAGATGATTGCCCGGGAGAGTTCGCAGGGCAATTAAATCATTAAAGCGTTTTTTTAGCAGGGGATTTAATACCAGAGATTGATCGATCGTGTCGTCTTGAAAACGGATTAAAAGATTGCGACGAATGGCATAATCTTGGAAAATTAACTCGTTTGTTTCTTCCGGGGAAGGGGTAAATTCGAGGTTAAAAGTGGTGTCAATTTGCAAAGGTTCAATAAAGGGAATAGCTCGACGAATGGGATAATTATTAAAGGAAATGAGGATATTTCCCTCCCGTTCCACTTCGTAGAGACTACCGATTAATAAATGCAGTTTACACCCCATACTGTGACCCAATCCGTAGATGGGGAGATAACCTTGGGGCAGACTATGATTCCAGCGCAGACGTTCAATAATATTATCAAAACGGTTTAAAACTGTGCGGGCGATCGACTTGTGATCGAGGGTATTAACAAAGGGAGTCGCGACAATAGCGTATCCTGAATTCCCAAGACTTTCTAATAACCAACGATAGGTAATATTAGGGGCTGCCGCCACAAATGCCCCCCCTAAAAAGTGAATGATACCCCGGGTACGACGGGGTAGAAAAACCCAATTACCTGCTATTTCTTGCCAATTCATAATTAGTTATCAGTTAATTAATAACTTAGGGTTCGCCGTCACTCACCAAATAAATACGGCTCTCCTAGACTGGTTATAGCAAATTAGTAGTTTAAATCAGCCTAACCCCTTACATAGCCTGGAATCCAACAAAGCAAAAAGCTTTTTTTTATTAAAATTGCTTTTTTGAATTCTGGTGAGCCTTTTGGCAAGGCTGGCGTGGATTATTTTCTGCTAATATATCATAACTACTCTAGAAGAGCCATAAATACCACTTCATATTATACTAAATCCTGTTTAAAAGGGACAGGAGATTAGCCATAAATTGGCACCGCCGGATAACGATAACTGCTTGCCCAAGTTATCAAAGATCGGGATAAATAGTTCTAGGCCAGTTTTTTCTTAATAAAAGCCACTAATTGAGACATTTGTCTCTTCATACTTGCCATTTCTGTTTGCATTTGGGCAATTTGGGCATGGAGAGTCTGAATATCGGTGGTATAATCTCCAGTGAGTTCCTGTAGTTTCGGGCTAGAAACTGTTGGTTTAGGAGAATACTGTTTGGCCTTGGCCATCGCTTCTTTAATTGCTTGTACCAATTGTTTTTGGTCAAAAGGCTTCTCAATAAAGGCAAAATGCTGGAAAGGTTCGGGGATTTTCTCTACTACCTCCTCTTTCCGTCCCGACATTAACACGAGGGGAATACTTTTGAGATTATCTTCGCTTTCGATTTGCTGAAACACCTCCCAACCGCTCATTTTCGGGAGAAGGAAGTCCAAAATAATCAAATTCGGGTTTTCAGCCCGGATGAGATGATAGCCCTCTAATCCGTCTTTAGCTTCGAGGAATTGAAAGTTACCCTCTGGTAGCATATCGCGAATGTGCATCCTGATCACTTTACTGTCATCGATAACGAGAATTTTCTGATTTGACATGATATACACCTTAGAAAAGAGACAATAGATAAGCTCGATGATTCGAGGGGGTATTGAGGGAAACTTTCGAGAAACAGATTCAGCATTCCCAAAAAACCCTTAGAAACTAACATACACTATAAAGAAAAAACCTCGGTTAATGTCCGAGGCTGCTGTTGTAGGAGAACTCAATGCAAAACAAAAGGAAGATACCAAAACCAAAGAGGTTTTTATCGGTAGATCACCTTTGTTGTCCCATTGTAACCCCTGTTTAAGCGTATCGGGATGAACTAGCACTTTTTAGGGCTAAATAACCTAAACCGAGACATAAAAGCGCATTTACGCCCAAAAATGTCCGAGCGCTCGTCCCAGAACCTAACCAGATCAGAGTAGGATCGATAACAGCGCTGATACCTAAAGTCACCGCCATGGCTAAAGTTACCCCCACCGCTAACCATTTTGCTTGGGGATGGCCCAAAAGCAGAGCAATCAGGACAAAGGGCAGGATAACACTGGCAAAAAGCGGATTAAGGGCAGAACTTCCCTGAATAACGCCTCCTAGGTCGGAAAGAGAACTCCCCATCACTCGGAAAGGCCATTGGGGTAAATCGAAGATATAAAGACCTCTGAGGAAAAATAAGCCAGAACTGCCAAAAATTAGACCAGCATTCAAAAATCCGTTCCAGGAGAAGGGAAAATAACTTCTCAGCCACCAAGCGAGGAGATAAGAACCCAAAACCATCGCCATTTTGGGCAAAACCGCCACCGCACCGCCATCAATCCAGAAACGGGGATTGAGATAACCGTTATCGCGCAACCAACGCCAAAAATCCCGGAAAGTAATCTGTCCTTTTAGGGCCAATTGTACGGCATTGCCCGCATCTAATTGTCCGGCCCCAAAATGATTAAAGGGATCATCATTGATCTTACGGGCCGACTGTTGCAAAACCTCTAAAACTGCACTGGGTTCTTTAATTCCCGCGGCCTTGATTAAAGCTACCACCCCGGCAACATGAGGGGCTGCCATGCTGGTTCCCTGAAAACCGAGGAACGCCGGTTCCCCCCCTTTAGCGGGATCGATGGTTTCTTGGATAATTTTACCCGTATCGGAGCCGCCGGGGGCAGCAATATCGATTCCGGCCCCGAAATTAGAATAGGGGGCCTTATTTCCGGAGGCATCTACCGCAGAAACGCCGATAACGTGGGGAAAACGGGCAGGATAGGCGGCGGAATTATCATCGGCATTACCGGCAGCGGCGACGATTACCACACCTTTACTATAGGCATATTCGATCGCGTCTTTCATTACTTGGGTTTCCCCTCCACCCCCTAAACTCATATTGATGACATCGGCTTTATTATCGACGGCAAAACGGATCGCTTCGGCAATATCTCCCACACTTCCCCCACCCGTCCCGGAAAGCACCTTGAGGGGCATAATTTTGGCTTTGTAGGCGATGCCGGCCACCCCGTAGTTATTATTAGTCGATTGGGCAATTGTTCCCGCTACATGGGTTCCGTGACCGTTATCGTCCTCGGCATTGCTGCGATCGTTGACGAAGTCGTAGCCTTCCACAAACTCGGTTTCTCGCAGATCGGGAACTCTTAATACACCTGTATCAATAACAGCGACGGTGATCCCTTCACCGTGATTTTCTTCCCAAGCGCGTTCGATATTTATCCCCCTCAAGTTCCACTGTTTGCTATAGTCGGGGTCATTGGGGGCGATAAAAGCATGATAAATATAATCGGGTTCGATCGATTCGGTGTATTTTTTTAGGTCGGAATTGCGGAGAGTTTTCAGGAGTTTGCTATCTCCTTCCACGGTGTAAAGATGTTCATCGATGGAAAAAATACTATTTAAACTGGTGGTTTTTCCCGCTTTTTTGTTGATAGCATTTAACTGCTCATCGAGGACAATGACGGGTATATCGTCCTTAAAGTCGATCAAAATTGATTGATATTCGCCCCGATTTGCTAATCCAGTAAAGTTAAAGAGAGCAAATCCTAGACCGATAATAAATAGGGTTAACAATAAAATTTTTTTCATAGATTTCCTAAGAATTGATCATTACAAGCCAAGGTTTTTGTAGTTTTGATGAGAAAATCTGAGGGAAGTTCCCCTATTTTTGTCGCAGTTAAAGATAGAACTAACCGGTTACAAAAAAGTCACCTCTTGTTTATTTTAAGCTCGATCGCCGATCGCTGTTAATTCCCGACTGGCAAAAATAGCTTCGTAGTGGCGATAATGTTTGAATTCGAGAAGATTATAGAAAGGATCCTCTAGGAAAAAGGTTTTATGTTCGGTTATCTCCCCAGTAAAGCGAGTTTTTGGTTCTAGATAAAATTGTAGTTGATTGACTCGTGCTTGTTGGAGAAGATTGTCCCAATCCCTGGCAGCGGGCAGAATTAGACCAAAATGGCGAGGATAAATGCTATTTTGGGGAGTAAGAGGCATTTCGGTGACATGAGCGACTACCTGATGACCGGAGAAATTTAAGATAATCGCTTTCTCGGTTTCCCTTCCTGCTAAACAACCTAAACCATCACAGTAAAAGCTTTTAGCGGTGGACACATCAGTAATCGGAATAGCGAGATGAAAAATTGCAGGTTGATTCATAGCGATCGAGTTTATCCGCACTCTACTAGGTTCTATTGTAGCGATCGAGGGGCGATTCTTCCAGGAATTTTTTTTTAAAATTGGCAATTACCTAGAGTTTGCTGAATAAATCTAAAAACCTTGTTGGATAATATCTTTAGGCTTTTTTGACATCAAAAAGTGCTGGCCTTTGGAGTAATCGCAGGGAAATTTTAGGCACTTTTTCCCTGAAAATCGATAAAACCCCACACCCTACACCCCACCTAAAGACTTTGTGCGATTCTAAAACCAGCGTGTTGATAAAAATTCTGGCGAAACCAATTGCGATAGTAGGGTAGGATTTCTGTGCCGTTAGTCACCCAAGCTCCTCCTAACATCATTTTATGTTGACTATTAAAGAAAGGAGTGGAATTGTCAGCATAGAGGTAATGGGGTTGAAAGTCAGTTAAGGGATTAAAATCATCTTCTAGCCATTCCCAGACGTTACCGCGTAAATCGTAAATTTCTGAGTTATTGCCCGCATTTTTTAACATTCCCACGGGAGTGGGAGAACAGAATTTTAAATTGAGGTTATAGTCATCAAAGTTATCGTTTTCTAGGGTATAACATCGATTTTTTTGACTGCCATAGGTGGCTAAATTCCACTCAGCTTCCGTCATTAAACGTATTCCTTGACCTTGAAAACGACAGTAGGCGATCGCTTCATAATAGTTCACTTCTACCGGCCAATCAAGAGGTAAATCGAAAACATCAAACATGGCTCGATATTGATAATTTCCTCCCTCATCTACCAACCAAAATTTAGGATATTTGACTTGATAGTGATTTTTCCATTGCCAAGCTTCTTCATCCCAATAACTGGGATTTTCGTAGCCACCATTATGGACAAATTCTTTAAATTCTCCGTTAGTAATCATATATTTACTCACCAGAAAATTGTTAACTTGAACTTGACGATAACCATACTCATTATCCCAACCATAAATAGGAGAATTTTGGGGTTTACCAATTTCTACCATTCCCCCAGAAACCTCCACCATTTGATTAGGATAAGCTTGACCAAAAGCAGGAGCATAATGCCAACCTGGAGGACGTTGCAGACAATCTAAGGGCAGTTGTCTGAGTAACATTGAAGATGTTTCAAAGTGAACACGCTGATGCTCAATTCCCATCATTAATGACCAGAGAGAATGGCGAGGATGAATAGGAAGATTAAGGGGGATATTTTTAATGATTTCGACCACAATTTCAGAGACTTGTTGCCGATATTCCCAAACTTTAGCCACCCCAGGCCACTGAATATGAGCGATAGCAGAATTTAATTCTGCGGGAGTTGCCGGATCTACTCCCACTCCAAACAATAATTCATAGTCAGGATTAGGGCTTTTTTTTAATAGGTTAACCAGTTGCAATTTATTAAGATAAAAAGCGGCAGCATGACCTAAATAAAAAATGAGGGGATTTCTTAAATCGTCAGGGTTACAATAAAAAGTTTCTTCTTTGATGATGCTTTTTAACAGCAGCTCTTCTAATTGCCAAGCATTGTCAAAATAGTCCAGTATATTTTCTCGACTACAGTTATTTAGAGAGATAGGAGCCTGTGCTTGAATCTTTTCCATGTTTTTATGCCTCTATTACTGATAAAAATGTTTTCATTATTTACAGGGATAACTGACAGAGAATTAAACCGAATAAATTTTCAGGATCGGTGAAAACCTTAAGCGGTTTTAATCCCTTTGATTCTAGGTCTTTTTGCATAGTTTCTAGGTTAAATTTACGCGAGATTTCTGTTAAAATACTTTCCGACGCTTGAAAATTAACCGTTAAATCGAGTTTTTTGAGATGAACATGGTGAGTTTTTTGACAAATTAAATACATTTCAATTTGGGATTGCTCTTGATTATAGATAGCTTGATGACTAAATAAATCAAGGTTAAAATCAGCTTGAAAACGCCAATTTAAATGGGAAAGCATATTTAAATTAAAAGCGGCCGTCACCCCTTGAGCATCATTATAAGCTGCTTCTAGAATTGCCACTGGTTTTTGCAGATCAATCCCTAATAAAAAATAATCTCCAGGTTTTAGGACAGTAGCAATTTTTTCTAAGAATTTATCACATTCAGCCGCAGAAAAATTACCAATCGAACTTCCCAAGAAAAAAATCATTCTGGTATTATAGGAAGGGTTTTGACAATAAGCTAAGGCCTGTTCATAGGTTCCAATTAAGCCCTGAATGGGTAAATTAGGATATTCTTTTTGTAATTCTATGGCACTAGCTTTGAGAATAGTTTCACTAACATCAATAGGGACATATTTAGAGGATTTTTGTTGCCGATAATAAGCGTCCAATAACAGACGAGTTTTCGTGGAACTACCACTACCTAATTCGATCAATTCGCAGGGCCCTGTATAGGCGACAATTTCTTGAGCATATTCTTGAAGAATAGCCGCTTCTGTCCTAGTGGGATAGTATTCTGGTAATTGACAGATTGCTTCAAAAAGTTGGGAACCTTGCCGATCATAAAAATATTTAGATGGTAAACTTTTGGGGGTTTTAGTTAATCCTTTAATCACATCTTTTCCCTCGTCTTTAACCATATTTTGACCGGTGGCAGCGGTGGCTAAATACTCAATTTGTAAGAGTTCTTGGTTAGATGGTTTAAACTGCATAGATTCTCCAGATTATTCTCCAGTTTTTTGATTGTTCTCGATCAATACCGAGGATGAAATCCACTTTGACAGCTTGAATACTGGCAGAGATTATCATTCCCTGGTAATCTTACCACTAAAACGCCGCAAAATTTACCTCTTGTCTAGATAAACAAAGTTTATGGATCCTCAATCAAAGCTGTTAAATCGCTCAAGATGAGTGCTGATGTTATTCAAGTAAAATTACTGGTTCAATTAATCAGTAAAGACTGCATTTCCTCTAAAGTAAGATTTTCTTGAATATAGCGAGGATTAAGGAGATGATAGGGACTAGCAAGACGATCTATCCTAATAATTGTCGCCGTTTCAGGAATGAGCGGAATATCGGGATCGTAGGGAGTGCTGCGGGTAAGGGAACTAGAAAAACCCTTAAAAATAGAGATTTCTTCCTCCTCCCCATCCACAGCAATAGTCACTAATAAAACCTCTTGGGGATTTTTGAGGGTGTATTGTTCGAGTTGTTTACCAATATTCATAGAAAAATGGCTAATTATCGATAGCTAAAGACCTACTGTTGTAAAGCTGAACGTCCCTGTTTGCCAAGGCGAATAAGAAGAAAATGGGCAAAATAGAGAGTATAAAAAGAGAGACCAACTAAACCAAAAAAGCCCAAAACGTTAGCGGTAGCTTCTGAATGAAAAATCTCGCGAAACTGCCAGGGTGCTTCCTGCCAAACCTGACAATAGGGAGAATTTAGCAATTCCCCTGACATAGCACAGGAGAGAAAAGGTAAGGTAGAAATTGCACCCAAAGGACAATAAATCGTTACTGCCCAACGCCAAGCAGTGGTGACAAATTTAATCGGACTGGCGGGTAAATCTTTAATTTCATCGTTAATATCCACCCAAAACCAGAGGGAAATCGGGATTAAAATCTTAGCTAAAAAACTGGTGACAAAACCAATCGGCCAGGAAGCGATCATTAAATATACGGTAATTAACAAAAGACTAGCCACTCGCCAATAGATAATCAACAATTTTTGTAATGATTCGATTTTTGCAAATAAAGACCAAATTAACAAAATTGCCGGAATAATCACCGTAAATAGGACGGCTAAACGATAATCTATCCAAACGAGAGGACGAAACCAAAGTTGATTCATAAATTATTTAGACAATTACACTGTCAATATTTTACTGTCTTCGGACGCAGGAGCCAAAATCAGCCACAGCTTGACCAACAAACAAAAAAAACGGGGGGCGATCCCTTTATAGTTGAGATCGCCCTAAAGCTAGGATTCTACTGTGAGGAGAGAAAAAACCGCTGCCCGACTCCATTAATCTTCATAAAGGCGACACTCGGCGGCATCGGGATTATCAGCACAATACTTTTCAAAGTAGGTTTTTTGGGGATGGTCTTGACGTTGGTGAGCAGCTTCTGCTTGTAATTCTTCCACCGCATCCCAAGCGGCGGCACATTCACCAGAGGTAGCACCTTCCGTACTACAGACGGCTCTGGCATTTTCTAGCTCTTCTTGAATTTTATCTTGGATATTGCTCATGATTCCTCTGGAATTGATCTATTGATACTCTAACAATTATACAGTCACCTTCTCAAACCACAGGATCGGTTATCCCACTTGATCGCCTTTCCTGTTCCATTAAGCCGATCCTAGCGCAATTTTTGGGGAATTCAAAATCAAGATTTCCTGACCGGGCCAATTTTGAGCCTACATTCCCCACTGGAGAAATGCCAGAGGGATTTCTCCCCAGTATAGACAGCGAGCAGAACCATATATCGACATTTCTCTTGCCCAGTCAACTGCTGTTCTCCGCGTATGTAAAGTTTTATGTACGGATTCAACATTTAAGTAGGGAGGCACAATTATTTGTAGGATGGGTTAGCGCACTTCGTAACCCATGCGGGTGTTGGGTTTCGTTCCGAGGGCCCAACCTACGTTCATCTTATATTTAATTCCACCCACCTACTTAGTAAATTTAGGCAATTCTATCACCAAGAACTCACTGGTTATCTTTGCGCTCGTCTAATCCCATAGTTTTCTTGAGCAAACCCCACAATATTCGGCAAAAAAATTCATAAAATGTCCACAATCTGGACAACAAGCTCCTGTGTTACATAAATTAGGAGCAAGTAATTCTTCATGATGACAGCTACATTGATAAGTAACAACTCCCGATCTATTTCTCAGGTAATGCGGCAGAGAAAAAACGTCATTACCATATTCATAAACATCTCCATATTCAATAGATGAATATTGATATTTATCAACTTTTTTTCCGCAATGAATACAAAATTTTAAGATATGATTTACTTGTTGATTCATCCACGTTTCTCCATTAATTGCTGGTGGGAAGTTAAGGAAAAAAAGGAAGTAGGAGTGAGAAGAAAAGACTATTGAAGGGGGACTTCTACCGCGTCAGTATCAACGGCATTGGTTGTGGAAGAAACTTCGGTTTGATTCTTCACTCCCCCCGGACGGCGAGTGCGATAATCAAGAACTAATCGCGATAATTCCGTGGTTAAAAGGGTGAGGACAATCCCATCATCGATCCAACCAATAATCGGGAAAACGTCAGGAGAAATATCGAGGGGGCTAAAAAGATAGACCATAGTTCCCAGAATGATAATCCAACGATATTTAGGGTGACTGATTTTGCTGCTGTACCAGTTGTAAAAAGATTCAACAATCGGTTTCATTAATTTTTCCTCGTTGACGGCGATAATTTAATTTTGTCAGGTTCCCCTTGGCTCTGATAGTGGGGTTTTACCCCCCATTATGTAGGGTTATCCCCGCTAATTAATCAAAAAAAATGCCCCTAAGAAAATTCCCCTTTAGGGATGAGCCTGAAGTATTATTACTGGATGCTTAAAAGGGGAGATAGTGGTATCTTTTCCCCGTGCAGGCGTTGGTTAGCTCGCCAGTCAACCATCTACTGGCCACTGGAAAAATCGTAACGTATTCGTTCACGGATTTCCATCAATAGCTGACCCAGCCTATTCAATCCAGTTCCATCTCCACCATCACCCCAGTATCTATCATTTTTTGTCTGCTCAATCAGCTTTAGATCACCTGTTGAAAGTATCTTTTCAGTCAAGTCAGGATGTTGTGTAAATTTGGCATATAGAGCCTCTCGCATCACATCATCTTTGATGATTTCCCAATCTCGACGCAGTGGTCTGCGACGATCCCGTCCCATCTCAGCCGCCTCTCGTGCTGTTTTGGCTCGTCGAATTTCTTCTTCATGAGGAGTATTAACAAACTTCTGAGCCTGAAAGTAATGTTCTGAGGTAGGCCATATTCTATCTTTTAGATAGATTGGGTATGGTGCGAAGTTCGAGAAAAACCCGTAAGGCTTGTTAAGGTGATAAAACTTGATCGGCTCACTCAGAGCTTCGATCACAATGCCACCAAATCTAGCTTCATCAGCCCAACATTCTATGCCCTCGATATAGCATATATGGCTTTGATATTCCTCTTGAGTCCCAGAGAAAACCGCCTTGAATCCGCCACCTATCGAAATATTATAGAAACTCAGTTTTTGTCCGTAAGCATCACAAGCTTTGTCATAGCAGACTTCACAAACTGCGCGAGGATATTGTTCCCAATGAGGAACCGATTTACAACAAATCGGACATGGATGATACTTGTTTGAACTCATGAGACCTGTTGCCTAATTTTTTTAGGGTAGAATAGAAAGTTTTGCTTTTTTATCGATTTTTAGATTGGAGTTGAAATCTGAATGGGAGGGGAGGTCGGCCACTCCATTCTTGACCAGTAATAGATGAAGTGTAACTTAATTTGGTATCGAGGACTGACTCCCCAAAAGGAAAACTTCCTATCTCGCTATTAAGATAACTGCTATAACCGAGTATTCTAGGAAAGTGATCGGATTTCAGCCTTGAGTCTATGGAAACCCTCTTTCATCTAGTTACTTTTGCCTTTGTCTTCGCTTTTGGTGCCTCGGTGGGCAGTTTTTTAAACGTGGTCATCTATAGATTACCCCAGGGGATATCTCTAGTTTATCCCCCTTCCCACTGTCCGAAATGTCACCATAGGTTGGGGAAAAGCGAGAATATACCCGTTTTCGGCTGGTTATGGCTAGGGGGTCGCTGTCGCTGGTGTGGAACTGCGATTTCTGCCCGTTATCCAGCCGTCGAAACTTTTACCGGTTTGTTATTTTGTCTGGTTTTAGGAGATTTTAGCTTTTCTTGGCAGACCCTCGGCTATTGGATTCTTTTAAGTTGGTTATTAGCTTTAGCTTTGATTGATTTTGACACGATGACGCTTCCTAACTCCCTCACCCAATCAGGATTAGTTTTAGGGATAGTTTTTCAGACTCTTTTAGGTTGGCAAAATAATCAAACTGTTATCTATCTCTTTTCAGCGATCGCTAGTGCGGTTTTAGGAGTCTGGTTATTTGATCTGATCCGGTGGGGGGGGAGTTTTGCCCTCGGACAACAGGCCATGGGGGGAGGAGATGCCAAATTAGCGGCCATGATCGGTGCTTGGTTAGGATGGCAAGCATTATTAGTCACCGCTTTTCTGGCCTGCGCTATCGGGGCGGCCATCGGTATGACGGGCATTTTTCTCGGTAAAATGGGGAAAAGACAAGCTATACCCTTCGGCCCACTTCTTGCCCTCGGCGCTCTGATGAGTGTCTTTTGGAGTGATAAGATCATCTCAGCCTATCAAACCATTTTTTTCCCTTTCTTGTAAAAAAGCTATCTTGTAATTAAATCTTGATACAATAGTCTTCCGTGTCTTGGATCACCATTAGAACAACCCCCAGTAGTTGGGAAGCCGATTGGCTGCAGGAAATGCTCAAAGCTCACCACATCCCCAGTCGCGTTATCGCTATTGGCCCTGGTATTTATTGCGGCCAGGGGCATCAGGCCGCCCTACAAGTGCGTCCCCAGGATCGCTGGACAGCGCTTTTGTTATTAAGTCCTCTAGAAGAAAGTCGATAAATTGTCTTTATTTTAAACTATGTCTCTATTTGATTGGTTTGCAAATCGCCAAAAAACAGAACCCAAGGTTCAACAACAACAGGAACGAGAAATAGCCGATGGTTTATGGACAAAATGCCCCAATTGCGGCGTTTTGGCCTATACGAAGGATTTATTAGCTAATCAACTGGTTTGTCTCGATTGCGGTCATCATAATCGGGTGGAAAGTGAAGAAAGAATTCGCCAGTTAGTGGATGCTAATACTTGGAATTGCCTCGATGAACAGATTCGACCGACGGATCCCCTCAAATTTCGCGATCGAAAAAGTTATAGCGATCGCCTGCGAGAAACCCAAGAAAAAACCGGTCTGACGGATGCTGTCCGGACGGGAATGGGGACAATCGATGGTTTACCCTTCGCTTTAGGGGTGATGGACTTCCGTTTTATGGGAGGTAGCATGGGATCGGTGGTGGGAGAAAAACTCTGTCGTTTGACGGAACGCGCTACCGATGAAAGTTTGCCCCTGGTGATCATCTGCGCTTCCGGCGGGGCGAGAATGCAGGAAGGAATGTTAAGTTTAATGCAGATGGCCAAGATTTCTGGCGCTCTTAACCGGCATCGAGAAGCAAAGTTACTCTATATTCCCGTCTTGACTAATCCCACCACGGGAGGAGTCACGGCCAGTTTTGCTATGTTGGGAGATATTATTATCGCCGAACCAAAGGCTACTATCGGTTTTGCTGGTAAACGGGTAATTGAACAGACTTTGCGGGAGAAATTGCCAGAAGGTTTCCAAACATCGGAATACTTGTTAAAACACGGCTTTGTCGATGCGATCGTTCCCCGTACCCATCTCAAAAAAACTCTCGCTCAATTAATTAGTTTACATCAGCCCTTTTTCCCCTTGTTATACCCCCTCAACAGTCATCATCAATACAGTCAACCGGAGTTAATCCCTCTGAAAACAGCCCAAGGGCAAACAACAGTTTAACCTCTGTCAGACAGCACTGAAGTTGCCAGTCCGAGCATTTGTACTAAAATTTTCCTGATCGGTAGTTTCAATTTAGTACATCCCACACCCCACACCCAGGAAAAACTTTTTGTCGCAAACCCTACTTAACCGGGTTGACAGTGATCGCAAAGTCCGAAAAATTCGAGAGTATGGTAATAAACCTTGAATTGGTGGGATTTTTCGAGTTTTTCTTCCAATTCATGAACGGGACACTCATTAAAGACGATAGACCGACCGCAATGAATACAGGTAAGATGGTGTTGATCCTGCTGAACGGAACTGTAGAGGGATTCTCCTGTGGCTAAGGTTCTCACCTGCACTGCACCCTGTAATTTTAGGGATTCTAGGGCGCGGTAAACAGTGGCTAACCCCATATTTTGGTCACGCTGACGGAGTTCCACAAACAATTCTTGAGCGGATACTGCCCGATTTAAGGTTTTGAGTAAGTGGATAATGCGCTCTTGCGATCGGGTGCGTTGGGGTTTCATATCAAAAAGGTCAGCGATCAAAATTAATTCTATGTCAAAAAATTATCAGTGCTTTATTTATGTTACCCTGCGTCCTTCGGTTCTCGATCCGGCGGGTACGGCGGTAGAGTCGGGACTAAAGCAATTAGGTTATGATACTGTAGCCGGGGTGCGAATTGGTAAGTATATTCAGCTTACCGTGACAGCAGCGGATGAAACCAGCGCCCGCGAACAATTGGATCAAATGTGCGATCAACTATTGGCTAATCCTGTAATTGAAAATTATCGCTTTGATGTGCATTGTCAGGAGATAGGGGATAGGGATTAGGGGATAGGGAAATGGGGAAATGGGGAAATTCAACTAATACCCTAACACCCCAACACCCTAACACCCATCTGATGAGAGCTTTTTGCACAATGAATTAACCAAGTTAAAAATTATGAAGTTTGGGATTATTGTTTTCCCCGGATCGAATTGCGATCGAGATGTGGCAACGGTGACAGAGGGGATTTTTCAGCAACCCACCCGCTATATTTGGCATCAAGAGACGGATTTAGGGGATGTGGATGTGATTGTGGTACCGGGGGGATTTAGTTACGGCGATTATTTGCGCTGTGGTGCGATCGCTAGATTTTCGCCAGCGATGAAAACTGTCCGAGAAGAAGCCGAAAAAGGTAAATTAGTTTTAGGCATCTGTAACGGTTTTCAGGTATTAACGGAAATCGGGCTGCTACCCGGTGCGTTAATTCGTAATCGCGATTTACATTTTATCTGCGATCGAGTGCCAGTAAAAGTGGAAAATAATCAATCTGTCTGGACGCGGGGTTATCAACCGCAACAGGTGCTTAATTTGCCCATTGCCCACGGGGAAGGGCGTTATTATGCCGCAGAAGATACGTTAAAATCTCTAGAGGATAACCGACAAATTCTCTTTCGTTACTGTAGTTCCACAGGAGAGGTAAATGAGTCAGGGAATCCTAACGGATCGTTAAATAATATTGCAGGAATTACCAATAAAGCCGGAAATGTGCTAGGAATGATGCCTCATCCCGAACGCGCCGCCGATCCGCTGCTCAATTTGACCGATGGTAGTTTATTATTTCGGGAGATAACAGGTAATTGTGCTGTCCTGATGTGAGGAATGTTGACATCCTCGCCGCCGTAAAACGGACGGCGATTCCCAAACCTCACGATTTAGGTTTCTGCTTGGGGTCCCGAAGGATTTTTCGCACCTGCCTTAACAGTTTTACTCTGTTCTGGTCTTATGGTCGCTCTACAGACTGACACCGCAAGCCCTGCGGCCAAAATATTTTTACTGGCGTTAATATCTCGGTCATGGTGTGTCCCACAGTCTGGACAATCCCATTCTCGAACATTTAACGGCATTTTCTCAGCAATATACCCGCAATTACTACACCTTTTAGAGCTAGGAAACCATCTATCTATTTCGATGTAATTTCTGCCATACCAACGGCATTTATAGGCTAATTGTCGAGTGATTTCTCCCCAGCTTACATCAGATATTGCCTGAGATAACTTGGGGTTTTTGACCATATTCTTGACGGCTAAGTTCTCAACCACAACCGTTTGGTTTTCACGAACTAATTGAGTGGTTAGCTTATGTAAATGGTCTTTTCTACTATCAGTAATTTGAGCGTGAATCCTGGCTACTTTGATTCTCGCTTTTTCCCGATTTTTTGAGCCCTTCTGTTTTCTAGAAAGATTTTTTTGCGCTTTTCGCAGTCTCCGATAATGCTTTTTAAAGTGCTTAGGATTAGACACTTTATCACCATCGCTGGTAATTACTAAACTACTAATTCCTAAGTCAATTCCGATGGCTTTATCAGTTGGGGGTAATGGCTTAATTGTTGGGTCATCAAATCTAATTGAAATATGCCAACGTCCAGAAGGATGCAATCTGACTGTTACTGTACTTGGGTCACAAGCTTCTGGTATTTGTCTTGACCATCGAATAGGTAAAGGTTCTGTGCATTTAGCTAAATAGATTTGTTTGTCTTTAAATTTAAAAGCAGACTTGGTAAATTCGGCACTTCCTCCCTGATGTTTTTTCTTAAAGTTAGGATACTTAGTACGACCGGCAAAGAAGTTAGTAAAAGCTGTTTGTAGGTGTCTTAACCCTTGTTGTAAAGGTACACAGCTAACTTCGTTTAAAAAGTCTAATTCTTCTTGCTTTTTCCAATCGGTCAACATTGAAGAAGTTTCAGTATATCCTACTCTTTCTTGCTTTTCGTACCATGCTTGTGTTCGTTCGTGGAGAGCTTTGTTGTAAACCAATCTTACACAGCCCAAAGTGCGCCGCAATAGCTACTCTTGTTCGGGTGTGGGGTAAAATCGGTAAGAATAGGCTTTTTCCATGTCTCACATTTTAGCATATATTTCGTAAACGATGCTCATATTTAACAGTAAAGCCAACCTAAAACGGCGGGGTTTCAGACCCAAATTTTCGATGATAAGTAGTCGTGCAAAATTAATTTCTTGGTTAGGATAGGCAAAAGGCAATAGGCAAAAGCTTTATCGAAATGTGTAATTAATTTTGCTTAGGTACTTAATGAGTCGCCAAAAAGCTCTAGACTACAATTTTGGCAATAATTGGTCGTAGGATTGGATCATTCTTTCGTAAGTAAAGCGAGTGGCATTGATAAAACCTTTTTGCCTCAAATCTTCCAGGCGATCGGGAGCGAGAAGATTTTCTGCAATAATAGTAGCGGCAGCCTCGTGTTCGGTGGGATCGAAATACACTGCCGCATCGTCAGCGATAACAGTCATGGGGAGACGATTGGAGGTAAAGACGGGACAACCACAGGATTGAGCTTCAATCACGGGAACACCGAATCCTTCCTGAAAGGAGGGAAAAATTAAAGCAGTTGCTAGGCAATAAAAGGCGCGTAAGTCATCATCAGAGACGGTTCCTAATTCGATTACTTGTGCGGACAAGTTATTCTGATTAACAAATTCTCGCATATCTGGCAGCAAAAGTTTTCCCATCAGGATCAATCGGCAATTTTCCAGACCAGAGAAAGTGATTAACCTCTTGAATATTTTCAGCAATCCCAATCGATTTTTATACCATTGGCGGCCTCCGACATGAATTAGCCAAGGATAATCACGGTTGATATTAAATTTGCCCACCAGAGCTACTGCTGCTTCTTTTGTCATCGGACTGTATCCCTGATTCAAGCAATCCTCAATTACTTCCGTGTGTTCGGGAGCAATTTTAGTTAAACGGAGAACATCGGCACGAGTAGCTTCGGAAGAACAGACAACATATTTAGCCTGTTTTAATCCTTGCAAAATCATCGCCTGATACTGTTTTCCCGTCCAACTGGTGGGATTTTCAGGAATTTCTCCTAGGGCGGAACGGATGGCCAGCAGATCATGACAGATGACAAAATATTTGCGATCTTTTAGATAGGGAGTTAAATAGGATAAAGCTTGATCACAAATGCAGACGATATCAGCCCAATCAAGCTGCTGACGTAACTGCACTGGGAAAATAATTAACTTATCGATGTACCCTAACCACTTGCCGATTCCCTGGGGAGAAGGCTTCAGTTGACCGAAAATAGGCTGTGCTTGCACTCGCCGAATTTCGTGTCCTTTTTGTCTGAGTCCTTTCTCCACTAAACCGACAAAACGATTAATACTAATCTGCCGATCGTTGACGTAATTTCCTACTATTAAAACTTTCATGATTAGGCTCCAAAAAATCAATTTTTATAGCGGTAAAACCCTCTAACAGTCTCGAGGGAAATTTCGGGGTTAAGAAATAATATTAGTCCTGCAAAATTTCCTCGTATCTTTGTCCCGCTCGCTCCCAGGTGTACTCCGATTCCACCATCGCCCGGCCATTATGGGACAGTTGTTCTCGCACAGAAGGATCATCGAACAACCTAGAGATCGCTGCAACGTACTCAGCAACACTATTAGCCCGCAGCGCCCTAGGGGGAATTCCCGCTGCTGCCACCGTTAAACCCTCTAAACCGCGATCGCTGGCGACAATCGGAATCCCCGCGGCCATGGATTCTAGAGTTTTAGTCTTGATTCCCAATCCCACCCGCAGGGGAACCACACAAACGGTTCCTCGGTGTAAATATTCCACTGTCGAGGGAACGGTTCCCGTCACCCTCACACCGGGATACTTGGCCAGTTCGAGAACTTCCGGTGCTGGGTTGGCCCCCACTAGGGTTAAAGTGGTGTCGGGATATCGCTGTTGAATGACTGGCAGGACTTCTAAAACAAAAAAACGGGCGGCATCGATATTATGGGTGGAACTCATGGCACCGACAAAGACCAATTTATGACCGCCGGGATCCCGAGGACGATAGGGAAACAGGGCTAAATCCACGCCATTAGGCACGATATCCACCCGTGCATCCGGGAGGATTTTTAATAATTGTTCGCGATCATAATCGGTAGTGGCCACCAACTGCGAAAACTTGGCACAGTAACGTTTTTCGTACTGATAGAGTAGGGGCAGATAGAGAAAATCCCGCAGGGGATAGGTGGAGGCTCCTCTATCCAAATGATTGCGTGTCCAACCATACACGGAACTGTGAATATCTACTACGGTTTTGACTCGCTGACGGTATTCTGGCCGGATAAAAATCTCGCTGATACTCTGAGCGCAGATAATTACATCACATTTTTGCTGCTCGACGTATTCATCTATTCGCTCTTGAATTAGCGGCGAACGATAACTAAGAACACTAGCAGGGGTCATCTGTACTATTGCCTCCAGAAAGCGCCCTGTTTGACCGATTAGTTTTGTCAGTCCCTTGCCTGGTTCGAGAATTTCCTGGGGCGGAAATAAGACAAGATGATTGGTAAAGGTTTTTAATTCTTCGATCTGAGTTTCCGTGACATTTTCTACCCGACGAGCAAACAGGGTGACATCATGGTTTTGGTGAAGACATTTGATCAGGTTAAAAGTTCTCCCCTCCGTTGCCCCGCGACTAGGTGGATAGGGAAAGTTATTGCAAAAAAGGACTAATATTCTCATAATTCTGGTTCGGCAGCGGTTTTTGACAATAATTCTACCGTTTCCTTTAGTTGGCTATATACGGGAATCTCAACTGGGTATTTCTCGATCTCCCCAAAAGTGACTTTTCCTCGCCCTGTTAAGAGTAATACGGGCTGACAACCAGCTTCTAGGGCGCATTCTAGATCACTGGGCGCATCGCCGATGAACAACGAGCCGGCTAAGTCAATTCCGTATTGCTGGGCGGCTGTCAGCAGCAGATAGGGGGAGGGTTTGCGGCAGGGACAACCTTCGTCGGGATGGTGCGGGCAGATGGCAAGATCGTGAAAATGCACGCCCAATTGTCGGTATTCCTCAATCATACGCCCGTGAATCGCCGCCAAATCGTCCCAAGTGAAATAGCCCCTAGCAAGTCCCGATTGATTGGTGATGATGATCAGCAGATAACCCGCATCCTGCCACTGTTTTAAGGCAGCCGCTGCCCCGGCGGGAATGCTCACCTGTTCTGGTTTACTCAGATAGGGAATATAGTCAATAACTACCCCATCTCGATCGAGAAATAAGGCTTTGTTCTTTTTTGCTCTATCTTCGCTTTCGCGGTCAGAATTGCCAAGATGTGGCGGAGACGGATATTTTAGGTCGTCGTCATCGGCGAAAATTGCGGGGAAAGGATTCATTATGTGGGACTTTTTCGAGTCGGGGACTAGAATTCTCAGTTCTTCTGTCAGAGACGAGAGCTTGAACCGATGGACAGACAAAATTCGAGGGATTGTCGCGATTTGTGCTAGTTTTCTCGGCTAAATTGCTTCTCCTTACTATCTAGATGTCAGGGTATAGCAATCAGGGCATATTATACGCCGTCAGGCCTTTGGGCTTTTGATTATATCGGCGGTATTGTCAGGAATTGTTAACATTTTTGTCCAGCCAAACAAAAGGCCAAGACTGGCAAAGGTTGAACCCCCGCTCAGAAATCCCTCGTCTCGGTCAGAATAGATCAAAAGTTTATTCACAAACAAAACAAATTGTGCTAGGGTTGGGGCGTTTGTGGTATATTCCCAGAATAACTGGCAAAAAATCACTCTTTTGACTTGATCGCTCTAGGTTTTTCTAGAACTATCATTGGCCTGTTTTTCCTGTCCCGTGATCAATTCTACCGTGCTAGGGGTTTTATACCCAATTAATGGAGAGCGATTCTCGTCTTTTGATACTATTCAATGTAATGACAGAAGGGAGCATCTCACCTTTGTAACCCCTAAATCAGGTGTTTATGTCAAGCTATTTTGAAAGCCTTGCTAGAAACCAGTTTTATGGATAAGTATAATTACTCACTTGCATAAATATCAAACCTATGCCAATGGTGGAAAAATCAAACAAAAAATTGGATAGTTTCCAGAGTGATCCGTCTCTGTCAATTTTAATCAAGACTGAATTGGAGGAAGCTTATGTCCTGAAAAAAAACCTACTAACCGAGACAAAATATCTAGAAAAAATCCAAGAGATTTGCCAAGTATGTATCAATGCTTATCGCAATAACCACAAAGTATTAGTGGCTGGTAATGGAGGCAGTGCCGCCGATGCTATCCATTTTGGCGGTGAGCTGCACGGCCGATTTCTGAAAGAAAGACAGTCTTTACCCGTTCGCGTCCTCAATAGCGATATCGCCAGTTTAACAGCGATTGCCAACGATTATGGCTACGAATATATTTTTAGCCGCCAGATAGAAGCGGAAGGAAACCCTGGCGATGTGTTTATCGGTATTTCCACTTCGGGAAATTCCGCTAATATCCATCAAGCTCTCAAAGTTTGTCAAGTAAAAGGTCTCACTAGCATCGGTTTAACTGGGGCGAAGGGATTAGCTCTAGAGCAAAAAACCGATTATTGTTTGATGATTCCTAGTATCAGTACCCCGCGCATTCAAGAAGGTCATGGTTTTGTTCTCCATACTATTTGTTTAGCGATCGAAGAAGCACTCTTTCCTAACTAAAATCTCCTAGCAAAAAATCAACCTAAACAGCCTACCTATGATCATCAGAACCAAAGCTCCTTTAAGATTAGGTTTAGGTGGTGGTGGCACCGATGTGGAGCCCTACTGTAGTCTTTATGGGGGTTACGTTCTCAACGCTACTATCGATCTCTATGCCTACTGTACAGTCACGGAAATTACTGACAAACAAGTCATTTTTGTTGCCGCCGATCGAGGAGAACAACAAATAGAAACCCTCCAGTTTCCTCTCCCCTATAACGGCGTTCTCGATCTGCATAAAGCGGTCTATAATCGTTTGATTAAAGACTTTAATCAAGGGCAACCTTTGCCGCTGCAAATCACTACCTTTTCCGATGCGCCGGCTGGTTCGGGATTAGGTTCTTCTTCCACCCTAGCGGTAGCCATGGTTAAAGCCTTTGTGGAACTGTTAAAATTACCCCTAGGTGAGTATGATATCGCCCATTTAGCCTACGAGATCGAACGAATTGATCTAAGCTGGTTAGGGGGCAAACAGGATCAGTACGCTGCCACTTTTGGCGGTTTTAATTTTATGGAATTTTATGAACAAGATCGAGTCATAGTTAATCCTTTGCGGATTAAAAATTGGGTGATCAATGAATTGGAAGTCTCTCTGATCCTCTACTATACAGGCATTTCTCGCTACTCATCTCAAGTAATTGAGGATCAAATTCAGAATGTCCAAGAAAAAAATGAACAAGCGATCGCCGCTACCCATCAACTCAAAAAAGAGGCAATTCTCTTTAAAGAAGCACTGCTTAAATCAGATTTTATGGGGATAGCAGAAATTCTGAGAACTTCTTGGGAAGCGAAAAAGAAATTATCCAAATTAATTAGTAATCCGCAGATTGATCGCATTTATCGGGTAGCTAGGGAAACCGGGGCCTATTCAGGCAAAATATCAGGAGCTGGTGGCGGTGGTTTTATTATCTTTATGGTCGATCCTACCAAGAAAATCGAAGTAACTAAAGCTTTGAAATCAGAAGGAGGCCAAGTGATTAATTTTCATTTTACCAAATACGGAACCCAAGCATGGACATTATAGCAAACCAAGGATCAACGGGGAAGGATTATCCCTGTAACCCTAAAAATAGTTTTTAAAAGATTGGCAATAATTCAAATTTTTGAGGTGTATCTATGGATGTAATTATTCTGGCGGGTGGGTTAGGAACCAGGTTGCGATCGGTGATCAACACTTTACCAAAACCCATGGCTCCCGTTGCCGACAGGCCTTTTTTAGAGTATCTATTAGATTACCTAATCTCTCAAAAAATTACCAACAAATTTTTAGTTTCTGTGGGCTATGAACATCAAAAAATTATCGATCATTTTGGTTATAAATACAAGGAATACGAGCTAACTTATTTGATAGAAGATACACCCTTGGGAACTGGAGGAGCAATCCGGTTGGCACTCAATAAAATTGAAACCGAACAAGCATTAATTGTTAACGGAGATACCTTGTTTAATGTCAATTTATCCGCCTTAATTAATTTACATAGTCAAAATAAATCCCTGATAACTGTTGCTCTGAAGCCGCTAACTGACTTTGATCGTTATAATAATGTTCTGCTAGACGATGACCAAAAAATTATCGGGTTTGAATCCAAAAAATATCAAGATAAGGGCTATATTAATGGCGGCATATATTGTGCAGGGAAAAACATATTATCCAGCTTTGATCTGCCATCAAAATTTTCTTTTGAGGACGACTTTCTCAAAGTTTATACCGAGAAAATTCCTATGTATGGCTTGATTTCTGACGAATATTTTATTGACATAGGCATCCCCCAAGATTACAATAAGAGTCAACAAGAATTACCATCTCTCATCTGAAAAGTATTTTTTTGAGAGAGTCTTGGTAGTCACCTAAGTTCAGCAAATTTGTGTTGGTATCGTCAAATTATTTCTCAATAAATTCACCAGAGATGCTTGCTAGTTTCAATCAACCGATATTATCTATTGTTAGCCCGACCATCGGAAATTTTTCCGAATATTGGTTACAACAACTTTTATCCGTGCAGGGAAATGTAGAATTTATTTTAGTTTACCCTCCCGGCACAACTGCGGCCTTCATAACTGACCCACGAGTAAAAATTTTATACAGTCTCTACAAAGGAGAAACACCTCAAAGAGCCTTCGGTTTAATGAACGCCACGGGTCAGTATATACTGGCTTTAGATGATGATGACTTCGTGCATCCGGATGTTGTATCCCTAACTCTTGAATACTTTGAGAAATTTCCTCAGAGTTGGATGCTGCGTTTGTTTAAAGAAAAAATAAACTACTTAGATGAAGAAAAAATTAAAAGACCTTGGCAGCAATTGCCATCTCTTGAGCAACTTAGGATTGCCAGAAAAAGAGAAGATTCCCATCAGGATTTGATAGAAGTTCCCATTGCTCCTCTAGAAAATCATTTTGATATAAAAGTTGCTCTCTGGCCCTACGCTAAGAGAAAAGACATTCATGGAAGTCATGTGGAACCTTTTAATAATACCATTTGGAAAAGTCCAGCAGTTAAAGAAGCTCTCACAGAAATGTTTCAAGGGACAAGAATGGCGGAACTTTTAACTTGGTTGCCTCTTTGGGGATTAGATAGGGCAATCGGACTATATATTCAAGCTAAATTTTTTCAAACAGGTGCTTGTATTGGTCATTGGATGCCCGAACCTGGTCAAATCAGATATATTGTTAGGCCTTATTCCTTAAAAACAGTGCGATTGTTAGTGTTGGTAGAGATGTTGTTAGTGAAACAATTTCCCCAGTATGGCTACTTTTGGAATCTATTTTTTGAAGAATTTTACAACGGTGTGAAAATTAAAATTAGGCAAATATTTAAAAAGCTAAATTAAGGTTAACAGCTAAAAAATAGGAAGCAAGTCTTAATACTTACTTCCTTGACAGATTACAGATAGACTGATATTTCATACCTCTTTACCCAAGCGAGAACGAATAAAGATTCGCGGCACATTTAAGATGTTGGGAATAACGAGATTCCACATATATCCGTATTGGGGAAAACGTCTGATTAAGTAAAGTTCAGAAAGTACACCATAACGATTAAATCGTATGTATTCAGGTGGATTATTTTCAATACGAATTTGTTCTGGCATCGGTAAGAGATGACCAATAATTTTGCCTTTTCCTTGCTCAAAAAACTTCGCTTGTATAGCTAGTCCCAAAACTCGATCAAGACACCAAAAGGGAATATACTTAAACGGACCCATAAAAGGCATTAACCCCACCAGATCCTTCAGAGTTTCCTGTGCTATAGAAGTTTTCCAAACCTTCTTGTCAAAATTCTCTGTATGCGGACCTCGATGATCTCTTCTTCCTCTAAAAATACACATTACATCAAATTTATTATCGATAGGAGTAATGGGAATTTCCAATAGGTAGTTGCCTTGTTCGTATAGCTTAGAGTTACCTTGAGACCTACCACAAACTTCTAGTTTTTCGATCGGTTTTGGTGAAAGCCAAGGAGCTTCTAGAATTTCTTTTTTACCAAATTCAACATCTTTCCGGCTAAGTCTCATGACCCAACTATCAGGAAATCGGGAAAAGTATTGACGGCTAATTTCTGAAATGTCAGGATTGATATACTCATCACAATTAATTGTTAATGTATAGGGAGCGGTAGCATTGATCAAACCTGTGGCACGTTGAATAATTTCTCCCCGCAAGGGACTGACTATTTGCTGTACCCTAGGATCGGAAGTGGGATACTTAGGGGCTCCAGGTGGATGAACCAAGATAAATTCTACTTCTCCCTTGACCTCGGTCAGCGCATTAAACCAGTGGTCAGCGAATCCTTCTCTAGTGGGAATAACAATTGATAGGCTTGGTGTTGACACCTTGTCCATGATAAAAAAATTTTTCCTCTATTTTTTCATGCCATTGTATCATAGTTCTCTGGCAACAAGGAAAATTTCTGGAAGATCAGAAGGCTGAGAGATCAAGAGTGGGAATTCAAGAGAAATAAAATCGATATTCAACTTGTTTACCATTCTAAAAACTGATTTCTAGGTTTTTTAATTTGGCTCTTCTTTCCAGGAGAGTACGAAGTTTAGAGTGGTGAAATCGAGTAACGGTTATGGGGCTAAGTCCAGCAGATCAGGATTGGGGAGGGGGTGGGGATTGGCGGCGAGTAATTTAGACAAAAGTGGGATGGGTGGGTTTTGCGAGAAAAAGGCTTGGGCGAGGGGGTTGCAGGGCGAGTAGAGCAATCCCCTTGCTGGGGAAACCATGGCAGGAAAGCGTGGGAAACCAGCGAGGGAAGTCTGTCCAAATGGTCTTAGGCAATTCTAAACTGAGAACTGGGAGCCAACCAAGGGCAAGGGCATTGGGAGTAACAAAACCTTCAAAGGCTTCGACTTTAGCCAAAATTTGAGCCTGAACATCCTGGGGATAGTCAGATTCCCCCCCCGGCAAGAACTTCCCACTGTCCAGTACTCTAGAAGAGCCAAAAGTAAAAAGGAAAAAAAACGGAGATAAGAGTGGGAAAATTAACACTGATCACTGATAACTGATAATCCTGTGGCTGTTTTAAAAGATAATCGGGCTACCGTCCAAAAGGTTCTTTGGATCACCCTGCTGCTGAACATTTTGGTTATGGCGATCAAAGCGGGGGTGGGTTTGAGAATTAGTTCTTTGAGTTTGCAAGCGGATGCTCTCCATAGTGTCACCGATAGTGCTAATAATGTCTTGGGATTGGTAGCGATGCGGTTTTCCTCTCCCTATCCCGATCGAGATCATCCCTACGGACATCTGAAATACGAAGCGATCGGAGCTTTAGCGATCGCCGCTTTTTTGGGAATTGCCTGTTTTGAAATCTTGCAGGGGGCGATCATGCGTATTATTAAAGGCGGAAAACCTGTCGAGATTGCCGGTCCTGAATTATGGCTATTAATTATCGTTTTAGGGGTGAATATTTTTGTCACCTACTATGAAAGATCGGTGGGGCAGCGTGTCGGTAGTGCGATTTTGATTGCCGATGCTCGTCATACCATGAGTGATGTGTGGGTGACAATTACGGTTTTATTGGGTTTAGTCGGGGTTTGGGTGGGCAATACGGCTAATATTCCCCAATTACAATGGTTAGATGTGATTTTGTCCTTTCCCGTCGCTTTTTTGGTGTTTAGCAGTGGTTGGAAAGTCCTGATGGAGAATTTACCTTTGTTAGTGGATGAAATGGCGATCGCTCCTGAAGTGATTCATCAAATTGTCCTGGAGGTGCCGGGGGTGCTTAATTGTCATGCGATCGCATCTCGGGGAGTGGTAGGAAGACAGGTATTTATAGAAATGCACCTAATTGTCTCCGCTCAAGATGTAGAAACTGCTCACGCAATCACGGAAGCGGTAGAAGCAAGATTAAGCCAACAATTTAGCCCTGTGAGAATTTTAATTCACGTTGAACCGCCGGATTATCACTCCGATCAGATCACTTTTGATGAAGAAGTGTGAAGCAAAAAAGCCTAAAATAAGTAGCGAACTTTTGCTAGAGGTGGCCATGGCGACAGAAAATCAAGCTAGAAGCATAGTAATTACTGGTGGAGCAGGATTTATCGGCTCGAATTTTGTTCATCATTGGTGCGAGAATTATCCCGAGGATCGTGTTATTGTTCTCGATGCTCTTACCTATGCGGGCAATTTGCATAATTTAGCGACACTGAAAGATAGAAAGAATTTCCGTTTTTTGCAAGGGGATATCTGCGATCGAGCTTTAGTTGATGAGTTATTTGCCAGTGAAAATATCGATACAGTTGCCCATTTTGCCGCCGAATCCCATGTGGATCGATCGATTCTTGGTCCTGGAGCTTTTGTGCAAACTAATGTGGTGGGAACTTTCACTCTATTAGAAAGTTTTCGGCAACATTGGTTAAGTAATCACCAACCCGATAACTATCGTTTTCTGCACGTTTCCACCGATGAGGTTTACGGCAGTTTAGGAGTAGATGATCCGGCTTTTACCGAAACTACTCCCTATGCTCCTAATAGTCCCTATTCTGCCTCAAAAGCGGGGAGTGACCATCTAGCGAGAGCTTATTTTCACACCTACGGAATGCCGACAATTATTACTAATTGCTCTAATAATTATGGTTCTTATCACTTTCCCGAAAAGTTAATTCCTTTGATGTGTATTAATATTCTTTTGGGTAAACCTTTACCCGTTTATGGTGATGGTCAAAATGTTCGAGATTGGTTATATGTGCGGGATCATTGTCAAGCTTTAGATACAGTTATTCATCAAGGAAAAGCGGGAGAAACTTATAATATTGGCGGAAATAATGAGGTAAAAAATATCGATTTAGTCAGGATGTTATGTGAGTTAATGGATGAATTAGCCACCGATTTACCCGTGAAACCTGCTCAGAATTTAATTACCTTTGTTAAGGATCGCCCCGGACACGATCGCCGGTATGCTATTGATGCCAGTAAAATTCGCACCGAATTAGGTTGGCAACCTCAAGAAACCGTAGAGGGGGGATTAAGAAAAACCATTCAATGGTATCTCGATCATCGGGATTGGTGGCAACCTTTGTTATCCAAAGAATATCAAGAGTATTATGATAAAGTTTACGGTTAGAGAAGGGTAAAAACTTTAATCTTAATTTTAGGTGTGTTAGCCAAAACTAACACCCTCAAACCTTGTACCTCACTATTAAGATATCGGCGTTATTTTCAATAATATCGAAAGGCTGCCCACCGTTCCCTCGATCGCCACTTGTGGAAATACCGTCCGGATGAGTTAGAATCGGAAAGAAGAATTTTTGAGTAACCATGATCAAATTACGTCTAAAACGCTTTGGTAAAAAACGCGAAGCCAGTTATCGTATCGTTGCGGCCGTTAGCACCAGTCGTCGCGATGGTCGTCCCCTAGAGGAATTAGGATTTTACAATCCCCGCACCGATGAAGTGCGTCTCGATGAAGAAGGGATTATCCGACGCTTACAACAAGGCGCGCAACCGACGGACACCGTGCGCAGCATTCTCACCAAACAGAAAATTTTCGAGAAAATCAATGCCTAGTACCCCCAACTATCTCGAACTGGTGAAATTTATGATCGAGCCGTTTTTGGAAGATCCGGCCAGTCTGAGATTGGATATCGAGCGCTGTAAGGAAAATGAACGTCTTTGGGTGCGTGTAGCCTTCGATGATGCCGATAAAGGCAAAGTTTACGGCCGGGGAGGACGCAATTTACAGGCGATTAGAACTACCCTAGAAATGGCGGCCGCGAGTGCGGGTCGCTCTCTTTATCTAGAAGTCTATGCGGCCGAAAATGAAGGCGAACAGCGCCGCACCCGTCGTTCTAATGGTAACTTTGAAGGTACGGAAAGAAGACCGAGCAATCGCCGACCACCCGCACCCCGGCAGCTCAACAACTAACGAGCAATTTTAGGAAAACAGGGAAGGGGTTTCATCCTCGACCCTCTCCAGTTGCTCTAATTGCTGCCAAACTTTGGCGAGTAGAGTGGTTAATCCGGCTCCCGTCACGGCGGAAATAGTCAAAATCTCGGCATTGGTTATTTTAGCAAACTGCTTTTGATAGTTATCTATCGTTTCCTCGTCCACAGCATCAATTTTGTTAAAGACCAGTATTTGCGATCGCTTTTCTAAGCCTCGACCATAGGCCGCCAATTCTCCTTGGATAATTTGATAATCGGCGATCGGGTCTTCTGATGTCAAGGAGACAAGATGAATTAACAGGCGTGTGCGTTCGATATGGCGCAAAAATTCGTGTCCTAGGCCGATTCCTCGGTGCGCTCCCTCGATTAATCCTGGAATATCGGCGAATACCGTCCCATCTCCCGTGGGTTTGCGTACCACTCCCAAGTTAGGAATGAGAGTCGTAAAGGGATAATCGGCGATTTTGGGACGAGCAGAGGAAACGGCGGAGATTAGGGTGGATTTTCCTGCATTGGGCAGCCCGATCAGGCCTACTTCCGCTAATAACTTCAATTCTAGGCGTAAATGGCGTTTTTCCCCGTCTAAACCGGGTAAAGCGTATTCGGGTGCGCGATTATTATTGCTTAAAAAGTGGCGGTTGCCTAATCCCCCTTTTCCCCCGGCAGCCACGATTAAAGTCTGTTCGGGAGTGACCAAATCGCCGATAATTTCCTCGCTATCGAGATCGTAAACCACTGTACCACAGGGAACTTTAATAATGCGATCGCTACCGTTAGCTCCGGTGCAGTTGTTCGGACCGCCCCGTTTGCCGTCATCGGCCTTAAAATAGCGACTATATTGGAAATCTAGCAGGGTTTGCAGGTTCTGAGTCGCCACAAAAATCACCGAACCACCTTTTCCCCCATTCCCTCCGGCCGGACCACCAGCGGGGACGTATTTTTCCCGACGGAAAGCGACAATTCCATCACCTCCCTTACCCCCTTCTACTTCTATTTCGGCGCGATCAATAAACTGCATAGGATTAAGTAATTAAAGTGAAAAGTCAAAACCAAAAAACCAATTAGCTGTTAGGTAAGTAATCTCAATTAATTGTTAGATAGTAGGACAGGCTTCTGGTTCCTGTTTTTTAATTGTAACTGGCTACTTAGTTGATGACAGGTGGTGCGTTACGACGGATTGTTACCTTCAAGTCAAAGCAGGAATTTTTGCCGTCTAACGCACCCTACGTTTTACTGTATTTTATCTTTAATTGTCAACGGCTACTTAGTTTGCCGCAACCGGTTAATCATACTCCTTAAAGGTTAATCATACTCCTTAAAATAGAGCGAGAGTAAGGTTTTAGTACATTTGTTTGCAAATAAAAAACTTGTTTCTGGGCGGGGAATCCCTACAATAGGAAACAGGATAATTAGTAGCAGATGAAAACCGATGGGACAGTTTTTTAAACAAACCTTCGCTAGTTGCTTGGGAACTTTATTGGGATTATTGGTGTTTTCGTCTTTAGGTGTGGGAGGATTAGCATTTTTACTGCTTTCTTTCCTTAATTCTAGCGATAGCTCCCTAGTTAAGGAAAAATCGGTCTTAGTTTTTAACTTAGCCACCAATATCAGCGATGCTCCCCCTAGTTCTAGTTTAGCCGATAGTTTGACCGGTGAGAGTACGACCACTTTAAATTTGCGACAGGTGATAGCGGCGATCGAAAAGGCCGCCCTTGATGATAATATTGTCGGTCTGTTACTCTACGGTCGCGACAATATCGGTGAATATGGCTATGCTACCCTGACGGAAGTGCGGCAAGCTTTGGCAAAATTTCGTCAATCGGGTAAAAAAATTATCGCCTACGATATGGAATGGACGGAAAAGGAATATTATCTCGCTTCCGTTGCTGAAAAGGTGATTATTAATCCCGTGGGGAGAATGGAAATTAATGGTTTAAGTAGTCAACAAACCTTTTTTGCCGATGCACTACAAAAATATGGTGTGGGAGTACAAGTGGTGAAAGTGGGTTCTTTTAAAGGTGCAGTGGAACCCTATACGCGTCAGGATTTAAGTGTCCAGAATCGTCAGCAGCTGCAAACTTTACTCGATACAATTTGGTCTAATTATAGTTCCACAGTAGCAAAAAGTCGCAATTTAAACCCCCAACAGGTGCAAACTATTTCTGATACTCAAGGTATTCTGGAAGCAACCAGCGCGAAAAAGGCGGGTTTTGTTGATGAAGTGGCCTATTTAGATCGAGTAATTGTTTTAGCAAAAGAGTTGACGGGAGAAGCAAAAAATAAAACTAATGAGGAGGAAAATTCTGGCTCTTTTTCGCAAATTTCTTTAGCTAATTATGCTAGTTCTCTCGATGATGAGGGGGGAGATAGTAGCAATCAAATAGCGATAGTTTATGCAGAAGGGACAATCGTAGAAGGTCAGGGAGATAGAGGCGAAATCGGTGGGGATAAATTGGCGAAAGAACTGCGAAAATTACAAGGGAATGAGGAGGTGAAAGCAGTAGTTTTGAGAATTAATAGTCCGGGGGGAAGTGCCACCGCTTCTGAGGTGATTCTGCGGGAAATTAAGCGTTTAGATGCGAAAAAACCAGTAATTATTTCTATGGGTGATGTGGCTGCTTCTGGGGGTTATTGGATTGCGATGGGGGGTCAAAGAATTTTTGCCGATAATGATACGATTACTGGTTCGATCGGTGTGTTTGGATTATTGTTAAATATCCAGAAGATTGCTAATAATAATGGCATCGATTGGGATACGGTGAAAACTGGACAATTAGCTGATATATCTACTATTACCAGACCGAAAAATACCCAAGAATTAGAAATTTATCAAGCGGCAGTTAATCGGTTCTATGATTTATTTATCGAGACGGTAGCCAAGGGGCGAAAATTATCCCCAGATAAGGTAAGAAGTGTAGCCCAAGGTCGCGTGTGGACGGGAAAAGATGCGGTTAAAATTGGTTTAGTTGATCAAATCGGTGGCCTGGAAGCGGCAGTACAATACGCAGCCAAAACAGCTAAATTAGGGGATGATTGGAGTCTTAAAGAATATCCTCGATCGCAAAGTTGGCAAGAAGAACTTTTTTCTAATTTATTGCAAACCTATCTTCCTCCTCTAACTAAAAATAATCACCCTTTGACGCAGGAATGGCAAAATTTTCAGCAGGAATTATTGAAGTTACCTACATTTAATGATCCCCATAGTGTTTATGCTAAGTTACTTTTTAATCTCGATTTTCGCTGATATTAGGTAAAAATAATGCCCGCTAATTCTGAAATTGTTTGACAAAAATTTCTATGAATCGCCCTAATAGCGTTATTCTCGGTTTAGCCTATATTTTGGGATTGTTATCTACAGGTCTGGTAGATTTTAGTCCGCAGTTAAACCGATGGCAAGAAGTGGTAATTAGAATTGTTATTCTTAGTCTAATTACCCTATTAACCACGATTTTTATCCGTCGTTTTTGGTGGCAAAGTCCCCCGAAAAAAATTTGGCTGATAGCGGGACTAATAGCTATATTTGCCGTTGTTTATCTGGAAATTCGCACTCCTTACCCCAGCGCAAATGATATCAGTCATCTTTTAAAAGATAATGTAGTTAACTCTATTAAAATCACGGGTAATATTATATCAGAAATTCGTCTCAATCGCCGAGAAAATTTACAATTTTGGTTAGAAGTCAAAGAATTTAGCCTCAAGAATTTACCCCCAGAAAAATCCACGGGTAAACTCTACGTTACTCTACCAAATCTAGCAGAAAATCAGGTTTATCCCGGACAAGAAATAACAGTTAAAGGATTACTTTATCGTCCCCGTCGTGCCAATAATCCCAGTGCTTTTGACTTTGCTAATTATCTAGCGCGTCAGGGTGCTTTTGCTGGTTTAAAAGGGGAAATAATTATCGATAAAAAATCACCGACTTGGGGAGTTTGGCAGATTCGTCAGCGCATTGTTGAGGCACAAATTCAAGGACTAGGCCAAGAAAAAGGCACTTTATTAAGTTCGATTACCCTCGGACGACAAGCGGTTAATTTACCAGCAAAAATCACTGATTTATTTATTAAAACTGGATTGGCTCACATTTTAGCAGCTTCTGGCTTTCATGTGTCTATTTTGTTGGGATTTGTTTTAACTGTTACTCGCAATTTATCCCCTAAAAAACAGTTTATTATTGCCGTTACTATCTTAATAATTTACGGCACTTTAACCGGGTTACAACCTTCAGTTATGCGGGCGATTTTGATGGGAATTGGGGCATTAATCGGTCTGCTTTATAATCGACAAGTTAATAGTTTAGGTTCCCTGTTACTAGCGGCTACAATTCTATTATTATGGCAACCTCTCTGGATTTGGGATTTAGGATTTCAGTTAAGTTTTTTAGCGACTTTGGGATTAATTATTACCGTTCCTTTACTGAAAAATAAAATTGACTATTTCCCTAATTTAATCGCTGAACCTATAGCTATTAGTCTAGCTGCTACTCTCTGGACTATGCCTTTATTAATGTTTACGTTTAACTCGATCGCTCTTTATAATATCCCCATTAATATTATCACAACTCCCCTAATTACCCTAATTAGTTTAGGAGGAGTTTTTACTGCCTTTTTAGGCTTAATTTATCCCCCTTTGGGCAGTATCGGCGCTAGTATTCTCTATTACCCTCTAGAGTTATTACTGCAAATTACCAACTTTTTTAGTCTGCTTCCTTTTAGTACCTACTCCACAGGTAAATTATCTTTAGGAGTGATGTTAATTATTTATATTTGCCTTACCTTAATCTGCTGCAATCTCTGGTTTCGTCAACGCTGGCATTTAGTCGGTTTATTTATCCTCACTTTAATTTTAATACCGATTATTTATCAACATTTGACTTTAACTCAGGTGACAGTTTTAGCCACCAAATCGCAACCAGTAATCATTATTCAAAATCGAGGAAATACTCTCTTAATTAATGGGGAGGAACCAGCAACAGCACGTTATACAGTTTTGCCCTTTTTGCGACAGGAGGGAATTAATCAAATACAAGGAGCAATAACCGTCAATAATTCAGCGCAATTCTCAACTATCAATGAGGACATACCGATCAAAAAAACTATTAGTTTATCCCAGTTAGAAAAATTTAATCTCGGCGAAATTACTGGACAATTGATCGAGAAAAATTTATTTAAATTTCAGGTAAAAAATCAATCTTGGCTATGGATTATCAACCCGAAAAATCCCGTTAATTTATCCCAAGAATTTAGCCCCCTAGTGTTATTATGGCAGGGAAGCAATCTAGATAAACAATGGTTAGAGTCCATTCGACCTCAAACAGCGATCGCTGTTACTACCAATCTCTCCCGCAATGTCAGAAATCAACTGAGAAAAGCCGGTATTAAGACTTATTGGACTGGGAGAGATGGTGCAATTCAATGGACGGCAAAAAATGGATTTCAACCCTTTCTAATTAATGAGTGATGTGTACTACCAAAACTGAACAGGGAGCATGATGCACCACATAATTACTGACACTACCTAAGATTAACTCAGATAAACCCGATCGACCGTGACGACCAACAATAATTAAATCTATCCTCTCTTGCTGGGCAACTTGACAAATTTTCTGTCCCGGATCACCGATATAATAATCAGCCCGGGCTGTGATATTATCTTCCTTAGCTCGATCGACTAAACCGTTTAACCAAGCTTGTAATTCCGCCTGCATTTCTTCGGTGATTTGTTGTTCTAAGGCGATCATATCGGAGGGATAACCGCCACCATAACCGATCAGATTACCATAAATAAAAGTTTCCGTGTAGGGGGTCAAAGGTTTGGACAGACTATAAATAATCCGCAACTCACTAGCGTAGGTTTTCGCTAAGAGAATAGCCGTATTCAATACCTCTGGAGTTGGATCTTGATAATCCACAGCCACGATAATTTTATTGTAGAGTTTGTTGGTATCCCGATCGACTGAGATTGTTTCCGTATTATTCATAGAATTGCCTCCTCGATAGCAGATAAGCTCAGGGATAAAAACCATTGCCAGCAATACCCCCGGGAAATAGCAGAAAATTGCTGAAAGCTGATGATTGATCGCTGACGATCCCCTAACTCTAGTGTGACATTTTTCGGATAATGTAGCTGAATTAGCAAAAAAATTAACAATTTGGGGAGACTCCGAGACGATACCCTAGGGTTGATTCAAGGTAGGGTTGATTCAAGGTAGGGTTGATTCAAGGTAGGGTTGATTCAAGGTAGGGTTGATTCAAGGTAGGGTTGATTCAAGGTAGGGTTGATTCATGAATCAACCCTACCCAAACCCCGGAGCGCATTAGCTTTTCGGTGGGATGCTTAAAGACAGATGCTGATATGTATGTAATCATCTAAGAGTCACTGATAATTGCTGATTGTCGGTATTTCTGCAAATGTGAGATGCACCCCTAGATTTTTTAGAAAAGTATTTATCTTGAGATATAATACGGTTGAGATTTTTTGCAGCAGAGGATCTAATCAAATGAATGAAGACAGCAAAAATTATGAGATGCAAATTCTGGCAATGATGATCAATCAGTATTTAGATGATATGGTATCTCTGAGTGAAGAAAAATTAAATCAGCTAGAGGCAAAGCGCGATCAGATTGTTTGGGATTTAGCCACAAGAATTTACAAGGAAAGTGGTCATAAAGTAGAATTTCATATAATACGAAACTTAATTAATTCTAGAATTGAAGTCATGAAATATCAGTTATTTTTCAGTAAATTCAGTCTATTAGAATCAAAGAGAATCGATGAAGAGAAAGCTATTAAAATAGCAGAACAAAAAGCTAATGCTGTTATTAATGATAAAAAAATTGATGATACCGAGAAAATAAGATCACAAGAAAATGAACGACAATTGTCAATTTTTATCAAAGTTCAAGAGATAATTAGTGATCAATTAGATGTGGAAAAGTCTGAGATACATATTGATGATGAACTATTTTATTTAAAATCTAGTTCTTATAGCTTTTATAGTTCTTATAGCTTTTATAGTTCTTATAGTTCTTGTAGTAATGGTTTATTAGTCTCAAATTGGGGAGGAGATGAACTTGACACGATTGACTTAATCATGGCTTTAGAAGAAGAATTCGAACTTGAACTTGAAGAAAAATGCCAAGAATTTACAACAGTGAAAAAGCTAGTTGATTATCTTGCTGAAAATTTAGGCAAGTAACAATATTAATTTTTACCAAAATATCTCAAGTTATCAGCCAAATATAGCTATAATCCGATTAGAGCGAGTTCTAAACCAACAACTTATGATTAGTCGCTACATTGTCCCATGGCTCCCGATGATCGTAATAGGAATTAGTAACGGTATTCTCAGGGAAAGCACCTACGGAAAATATCTCGATGAACTACGCGCTCATCAAATTTCTACCCTGACAGGAATCATTTTTTTTAGTCTTTATATTGGCACTCTTGTCTATTTTTGTGGTCTAGAATCCTCCAGCCAAGCAATTACTATCGGTTTAATTTGGTTAGTATTAACAGTGGGTTTTGAGTTTCTGTTCGGTCATTTTATCGCCGGTCACTCTTGGTCAAGATTAGGTCAAGATTATAATCTTTTAGCGGGACGAGTTTGGATTTTTGTTCTCTTGGTCATTACTTTTGCTCCCTTACTATTTTATCAACTTTTTTCTTAATTATGAAAGCTATTATCATTAATCGCTATGGCGATAGTAATGTTCTCCAATACACAGAAATAGAAAAGCCAATTCCCCAAGGGAAAGAAGTCTTAATTAAGATTATGGCAGCGGGGATTAATCCGATTGATTGGAAGATTCGTCGGGGAATGCTCAAAATAGCCACAGGTAATAAGTTTCCCCTGCAATTAGGTTTTGATTATGGGGGAATTATCGTTGAAAAAGGTAGTCAGGTGGAACAATTTCAGATCGGAGATGAGGTTTTTGGTTTTCTCAATCAATTACCGGGTAGAACCTATGCTGAATATGCAATTATTCCCGCTTCCCTATTAGTTAAAAAACCCCATAATCAGAGTTTTATTGAAGCTGCCGCCACTCCTTTAGCTGCTTCTACCGCATTGCAAGTCTTGCGCGATTTTGGCAATATTCAAGCGGGAAATCGAATTTTAGTTAATGGTGCATCGGGAGGAGTGGGTAGTTTTGCTGTGCAGATAGGAAAAATTTTCTCCGCGGAAGTAGATGGAGTTTGTAGTAGTAAAAATATCGATTATGTCACCTCTTTAGGAGCAGATAAAGTTATCGATTATACCCAAGAAGATTGGAGAAAAACTGAGCAGAAATATGATATAATCTTCGATGCTGTGGCTAAGTCTTCTTTTTGGCACTGTCGTCAGCTTTTAAAACCCCAAGGCATCTATATAACCACCCTACCAAATCCCGAAATTATCCTCTTAAATTATCTCACTGCTTGGTTGCCCCAAAAAGGGAAACTGATATTTTTTGCTCAGGCACAAGCGTCTGACTGGCAATTTCTCAAAGAAGCGATCGAATCGGGTAAATTAACTGTTAGAATCGATCGCACCTATACTTTTTCCCAGGTGGCAGCAGCTCATAGTTATAGTGAATCGGAAAGAGTGCGAGGAAAAATAGTCCTGATACCCGATTAAGGATAAATAGTTAGGGATTTTTCTGTTTTTTTGGGGAACGAGTAAATAGTTTTAAGTAGGTAGAAACAGAGAATTCTTTAATTGGAAAGGTGATAAAAGTCAAGGGATTAATAGTAATAATAATATTGCGGCTATCCCTCTGTACCGCCTTGATAATCTGTTTAGCCACCCAATCGGCGGACATAATACCCACAGGATTTAAATTACTCTTAAAAGGGCCAAGAATTAGCTTTCTTACCACACAGGGAGCATCTAAACGACGCAGGGTAATCAGATCACCGATCGCCCGTTTACTGAGTTCGTAGAGGGGACTAAAGGCAGGATTAACCTCCGCTTCCGAGGTATTCACCCAGACTTCCTTGCGGGCAATTTGCTCGTTAGTGCGGACAGTTTTGAAGAATAATTCCATTAAACGCCAGACGGAAAAAGTATTCACTTCGTAGGCTAATTCGATCGCTTCTGGGGTTCTTTGGCCGTGGACATTAACGCCATGATTTAAAATCAGTATATCTACAGACTTAAATAGGTTCTCAAGTTGCGTTTCTTCACCGATTTGCCATTTTACGGTTTTTACAGGGACTGATTCGCCGTTAATTTCAATAGCGATCGCATTCTCCCCGGAAGTGAGCGCGATCACCTTGGCTCCCTTCAGTTGTAGGTACTTTAACAGCGATCGCCCTAAAGTTCCATTCGCTCCGGTAATGGCGATCGTTTTACCCTTGAGAGAAAGTGCCGTCCCCATCAATTTATCCATAAAGGTGAAAGTGCCACAATAATAAGCCTTTTGGTTATCAAAATGGTGTCGCCAGTGGTAGGTACGATTAACGCGCCATGGAGCGGGTAAACTCTCAAATTGCCCCGGACGATGGGTTAAATCGGTTAATTCGTCCAGATTTGCCATACCTAAACCTCGACCGATCGCCGTACTGAGAAAAGCCAAAGTATAAAGGGAGCCTAACCAACCCAACCAAGGGCGATCGAACCCCCAATAGTAGGCCAGTAGTACAGGCAAAACACTGGCAGCCAACATAACCAAGGCCTCCGGTACATCATTGTACCAGTGCGCCCGACGATAAATTTCCTCGCTCATGACCGACAGATCGGGACGAAAAACCCGATGATGCCAGACGTGCAGACGATAAAGGGGCTGCCAATGGTGGGCCAGAGCATGATAGCAATCACGCACGATCTCCACCCAAATAATTGAGCCACAAATCAGTCCGACACAGAGGAGCAGGTTTGACATAGGGGATAAATGTTAAATTTTCTCAACGAATTTGACGCTCCCATCGCACTCATGCGAGGGATTCCCTGTTCATCCAGTTACCTTATCTACCAAGCTTTCACCTAATAGACAGTGGATAGTCTGTCCGAGGGCTTGAATTTCTGTCCGCCCGACAGTATTTGCCCGTGCGAGAATGTTTATAGCGGCGTTTTCGTCTCTATCCAAGACACACCCACAAGAACAAACATGAGTTCTTACAGATAATGTTTTCTTGACAATATTACCACAACTAGAACACTCTTGGCTAGTATATTGTGGATTTACCGCTACCACAAACTTCCCGTGTATTTTTCCCAAGTAGTCTAGCCAATCGGTGAACATCGACCAACTTGCATCTGAAATAGATTTAGCAAGCTGAGGATTTTTCACCATATTAGATACCTTCAAGTCCTCATAGACTACCAAATCGTTAGATTGGATTAACGCTTTTGCTGTCTTGACGGCAAAATCTTTACGTTGTCTAGAAACTTTTAAATGAAGGCGAGCTACTTTAGATTTCTGTTTTAACCTTTTTTGGCTTCCCTTTTTCTTTTTTGAGAGTTTACGTTGAGCCTTTTTTAGTCTTTTTTCAGACTTACGAAGAAACCGTGGGTTATCAATTTTATGTCCATTAGAGTCGGTTAAGAAATGGTTTAAACCTAAATCAATGCCTACTTCTTTTCCTGTAGAGTCAAAGGGTTCTACTCGCTCAATGTCTAAGACAAATTGACAATAAAAGCCATCGGCTCGTTTAATAAGCCTGACTCTTTTGATAGTGGATTTATCGAGAATCTCACGGTTAAAAGTACCGATTAGCTTTAATTTCCCTATCCCTGTTTTATCCGTGATGTGGATAAACTTTTTGTCTTCTGTTAGTTTCCAACCAGAAGTTTTGTACTCGACAGACCTTGAGAACTTTTTGAATTTAGGATAGCCTTTTTTAGCTAAACCCTTCTTGCTCCGTCCGCTTGCCGAATTCGATTCGGCGCGGGCGGTGCGCTTTTTACAGTTATCATAAAAACGGGATATAGAAAACCAGGCTCTTTCGGCACTCGCTTGACGAGCCATAGAGTTGAGTTTACCAACAAAAGAGAACTCAGGATTATTAGATAATTCGGTAGTTAGCCTACACAAAGTAGCATAGTTAACCTGATCTTCTTTGGTAGAGTCCATCCAAAATCTTAGACACTTATTCCGAATAAACTGTCCCACTCTTATAGCCTCTTGAATGGCTATTTCTTGGTGTGAATTGGTTTTTAACTTAAACTCTATGACTCGCATCGATTCGACCTCTCAATGTGTTATATTATGATTATAGCAATCCACTGTCTAAAATGTCAAGAGCATGAAGACTAATTATTTTAAAACTCGTAGAGCTACCTTTAACCTCACCGTACATATAGTCCTCGTGACAAAATATCGTAGAAAGGTGTTTCATAAAGAGCATCTGGAGTTTTTGAGAATAGCTTTTCATAACATAGCTGAGAAATGGGATGCGAAGGTAATAGAAATTAACGGAGAATCAGATCATGTTCACATTCTTTTAACTTACCCCCCTCATAAACTGTTAAGTGGATTAATAGCCAACTTAAAACCAACTTCTTGCAAGCTGATGTGGGATAAATTTTCTGACCACTTGAAAGAGATATATGGTCAAGATAAGAGAGTTTTGTGGACAGGGGCATATTTTGTGGCTAGTTGTGGGGGTGTTACAATAGACCAACTCAAAAAATATGTAGAGAATCAGGATTCCCCTGAATATTAGCTGTGCTTCGCTGTTTTATGCTGGTCGGTTTTTCATCTCCGAGGTGAAACCGAGGGTTCCTTCAAACCGACATTTTAGGTAAACAAAGCAATCTTAACCGAAAAAGCGCATTTATCGGGTAAAAGGAACCAATAGCTTGAAAAACTAGGGTTTCTTTCCCGAAAAAACTTAAGATTCTGTTAAAAATTTTAACAATTTTCGGTAAGATAAAGCAAGAAATAAGCTTCTATTTGAACAATTACTTAACCTGAGTCGATTATGGCAGAAAATTATTGGTCGCGAGAGGATGATAACGAAGAATTAGACCCGATCGGTTCCCTCCTATCTGACTGGTCCGATCCCGAAGACGAGGAGGAGGAATTCAGGAGCGAAATTTTTCAAGGCCGATCAGGACGCAGACAGAAAGCGGCTTTTAGCCTCATGGCGATCTGGACAATAATTATCGCACTTCATTGGCTGAGTTGGGGTTATTGGGCAATTATCGCCTTAACCATGGTACTATCGGGGCAAGCTTTGCGGCTGCTGTTCACGAAACCAGAAACTCCGCCAATTCCTTTACCAGATTGGGATTTAACCTCTGTCCCCAGGGTTTCCCTCTTAGTAGCGGCCAAAAATGAAGAAACCGTAATCACGAAACTGGTTAATTATCTCTGTCATCTAGACTATCCCCAAGATAAGTTAGAAGTCTGGATCGTCGATGACTATAGTACCGATAACACGGGTGCGATTCTCGATCGCCTTGCTTTAGAATATCCCCAATTAAAAATTCTCCATCGTGCTGCTAATGCCGGAGGTGGCAAATCCGGCGCCTTGAATCAGGTTTTATCCCTGACTAACGGGGAAATTATCGGCGTATTCGATGCCGATGCGGGATTATCCTCCGATTTACTGCGTCATGTGGTTTCAATGTTCGACGATCGAGAAGTGGGTGCGGTACAGGTGCGAAAAGCGATCGCCAATGCCGCCGAAAACTTCTGGACCAAAGGACAAGCGGTAGAAATGATCTTTGATAGCTGTTTTCAACAGCAACGGATCGCAGTGGGAGGGATCGGAGAATTGCGCGGAAATGGTCAATTTGTCCGTCGTAGTGCCTTAAATCGTTGCGGGGGTTGGAATGAACAAACGATCACCGACGATCTTGATTTAACTATTCGTCTCCATATCGATAATTGGAAAATTAATGTCTTAAATTTTCCCGCAGTAGCGGAAGAAGGGGTGACAACTGCGATCGCTTTATGGCATCAGCGCAATCGTTGGGCCGAAGGTGGTTTTCAGCGTTATCTCGACTATTGGAAAGCGATTTTAAAGTCTCCCATGCCTTGGCCGAAAAAGTTTGATTTAATTGCTTTTTTGCTCGTTCAATATATCTTACCTGCGGCCGCTATTCCCGATCTTTTAATTACTATTACCCGGCATCAAACCCCGATTTTAACTCCTTTAACTGGTTTGGCTCTTTCCCTTTCTCTCTGGGGGATGGTGACAGGATTAATCCGAGTCAATACGGGTAAAAAATTCACTTTTGCTCTCGGTTTAGACATCCTTGCTCAAACCATTCGCGGCATGATTTATATGATGCACTGGTTTATTATTATTCCCAGTGTCAGCCTGCGGATGGCTTTGCGTCCTAAACGTTTAAAATGGGTGAAAACCGTTCATCTGGGGGAACATCTCAGCGCCGAAGTTTAATTTTCGAGGATAGACTCCCAAAACTTTGGCCTTATCAGGCTCGAAATCCCCTGTCAATGAAGGTTACAGCCTTTGGAAACCCCTTTGGGGAAAATTTCCAATTTCCTTAATCATGCTTGCTACCAATAATGTGTTAATTTAGATACAGAATTGAATTCCGTGACAGCACTGGGGTAGCGAAAAGCGCTCGCTCCAGTTTTTTTTATCTAAATCCGGGTTGGGGGTTGGGGGGAGTAGGGAGAAAAAAGCTGATGGCTGAAGGTTTCCCATCTCAATCATCTAGACAAATAATTGAGAGGCAGAGCAGACATGAGACCCTATTCGGTAGACTTTCGCCAAAAAATTATCGATGTCTGGGAAAAAGAAAGAATTTCTATTCGAGAACTAGCCAAAAGATTTAATGTGGCCAAAAGCTTTATTCAAAAGTTATTGAAACAATATCGAGAAACTGGAGATATCCGTCCTCGTCCCCAAGGAGGCAGTCCCCCAAGCAAGTTAAATAGTGAGCAGTTAGTAATTCTTGTCGAAATCATCGAAGCTAACAGGGATGCAACCCTGCAAGAATTATCTAACTTACTCTATGAAAAGACAGAGATTAAAGTCAGTAGAGCCACCCTAGGGCGAATTACGAAAAAACTGAATCAAAGTTTTCCCAAAAAACGCTACAGGAGTCCGAGAAAGTCCGAGAAAAAGTAACAGGGTTTCCCATTTGCTCGTCGATGAAGTATTGAGCAATTGAGTCCGATGGCGATATAGTCAATATTTATCGAGTGCATCTCATCTCTGGGACTTTCTCCCACTTATGATCAGCAGCAGAAGTTATTAAAAGAGGGTGAATACAATTCGTCCCTACAAGCCCAAAATATGATATAGATATTTATATAAAATTGAGCTGCAGCCTTTCACTGATTACTGATTACTGAAAGGTCTCCTATCTCGACTACTTATAGTTAATCATGTATTTCTGGCAATTTCGTGTTTATCAGCGTCCTTTGCTGCGTCCCCTACAAACCCATCACGGACTCTGGCAAATTAGGGAAGGAATTATTATTCGCTTAGAAGCGGAAGATGGACGTATTGGATGGGGAGAAATTGCTCCTTTACCTGAATTTGGTTCAGAAACATTATCGGCAGCAATATTATTCTGTCAAAGTCTTGAAAATCCCCTATCAATAACTTCAATTTTTTCTATTCCCGAACAATTTCCCGCTTGTCAATTTGCCTTTGAATCAGCTTTAGAAGATTTAAGTATAGAAAATCAATCAAGAGAATTAGAACCGAAAAATTATAGTTATTTATTGCCCACTGGTGCGGCAGTATTTCCCTGTCTGGATGATATTTTAGCCGCTCATAAAACTAATACTTATAAATGGAAAATTGCAGTTAATTCTCTCCAGCAAGAGTTAACCTTATTTGAAAAATTAATTGACCGATTACCCAGGAAAATTAAATTGCGTTTAGATGCCAATGGGGGATTAAGTATTACTGAGAGTAAAATCTGGTTAAAAATTGCCGATGAATGTAGAATAATTGAATTTATTGAACAACCTTTACCCCCATCTCAATGGTTAGAAATGTTGCAATTAAGTCAAGATTTTACCACAGGGATTGCCTTAGATGAATCCGTAGCCAATCTTCGACAAATAGAGGAATGTTATCAACGAGGATGGCGAGGAATTTTTGTGATTAAACCTGCTATTACTGGTTCAATACAAGGGTTAAGAAATCTCTGGGAAAAATATAACTTAGATTTAGTATTTTCCTCCGTTTTAGAAACTAATATCGGCAGAAAATCCGCTTTACGTCTAGCACAAGAATACCCCAGAAAGGAGCGAGCTTTAGGTTTTGGTGTGCAACAATGGTTTAATAATAGTGAACCCGATTGGTTGGAAAAACTGTGGACGACATCAGCAAACAATTAGCATATCTCAGTCAAAAAGATTGGCTATATGGATACAATAGCCAAAAATTTTATCAATTATATCAGTCCTATTCTCAGCAATTTATCGCCGCAGATAATCCTCGATTGACTATACTGCTTGCTGAAGGCAATCCCCTTAAATTCTTAGCGATATTCTTGGCTGCTGTCAGGGTCAAAAGTTGCCTATTTCTAGCTAATCCCGACTGGAAAACTAACGAATGGCAACAGGTTTTCTCGCTGATTAAACCCGATTATATTTTTGGTGAAAATATCAAGGTTTTTAAGCATAGTTCTACTCCTGTAAATCCTTTGACTAATTCTCTGATGATACCCACGGGAGGAACCTCGGGAAAAATTCGCTTTGCTATCCATAACTGGTTAACCTTAACTGCTTCTGTCAAAGGTTTCTCTGAATATTTTCAAGTCAAGCAGGTTAACTCTTTTTGCCTATTGCCTTTATATCATGTCAGTGGTTTAATGCAGTTTCTCAGAAGTTTTTTAACGGGGGGAAATTTTGCTCTTATTCCTTACCATAAAATCAAACAAAAGCGCATAAATAATCTCAATCTTCAAGATTATTTTATCTCTTTAGTACCCACTCAATTACAATTTTTTCTAGAAAATGATCCTCGCTGGTTAGCCAATTTTAAAACAGTTTTACTAGGAGGTTCCCCTGCATGGCCATCTTTACTAGAAAAAGCTAGAGAATATAATATTTGCCTATCTCCCACCTATGGAATGACGGAAACTGCCTCACAAATTGTCACCCTTAAACCAGAAGATTTTCGACGAGGAAATAATAGTAATGGACAGCTATTACCCCATGCTCAGATAAAAATTAATCCCGATAACCAGAAAATTATTATTGAAGCGAAATCTTTATTTTTAGGCTATTATCCCCATCTTAATCAAGCAAGCTACTTCGAGACCGATGACTTAGGTTACTTCGATGAAAATAGTTATTTATATATCATTGGCCGCAATAGTCAAAAAATAATTACTGGAGGAGAAAATGTTTATCCTTTTGAGGTAGAAACTGCCATTAGAAAAACTAATTTAGTTAAAGATGTGGTGGTTTTAGGATTGCCAGATTCTCGATGGGGACAGGTAATTGTGGCTTTTTATGTACCCGTTAATTCTCAGATAAGCCAGACAATTATTCAATCCCAGATTAAAGATAAATTAGTCAAGTATAAACTGCCGAAACATTGGATAAAATTACCAGAGATACCAAAAAGTCCCCAAGGTAAGATTAATCAAACCACTTTAATTAAATTAGCTGAAACTTTTTTGACACCGAGTCAAACTCTCGACGATACTTAACCAAACCTTGCACTCCTGTTAAGCAATTAATCCGTAATTCTAACACCATAAATACCTCCGCTGGGACGGGATACTCACAGGATAAATTTTTAGTTTGAGCGGTTATAAACCCAAAACGATGATAAAAATGCGGGTTTCCTAAAACCACCACTGCATCAATTCCTCTAGCGGCACATTCCCTTAGACTATATTGAGTTAAAAGAGAACCGATGCCCTTGCTTTGATAATCGGGTAAAATGGCTAGGGGTGCTAATCCCAGCAGATTTAAATTAGGTTTATCTTCCGACTCTAAAGACACTGGACTATAGAGAATATGACCGATAACTTTTTCTTCTTTTACAGCAACAAAAGAAAAGACAGGGACATTATTTCTTAAAGCATTGACTAAATTGGCTTCATTTTCCCGGCCAAAAGCCAAGGAATTTACTCGGTATATGGCAGCAAAATCGCTGTTTTTTTGCCGAGGAATTTCTGGTAATGGTAATCTCTGGCTCATTTTATTAATGAATGTTAAAAGTTGATAGCTATATTGCTCAAGATTGACCGCTTAGGCAATAATAAGAAGGTTTATCATCCCCATCAAAGTAAAGAATGCTGAACGCTTTTATTTGGCTACCGATTATAGGGGCGATACTGATTGCCTACACGCCTCTAGAGGCGAAAAAAGTGCGAGGATTAGCTCTAACTCTTTCTGTCGTTCTCTTACTGCTGAATATTCTCCTTGGCTGGCAATTTGACCCTAGTAACCCGCAAATGCAGTTCACGGTTAACCTGCCTTGGATTAATTTCCTCGGTTTCAACTATGCCCTCGGTGTCGATGGCTTATCATTTTCGTTACTTTTTCTTAACAGCATCTTGACAATAATTGCTCTTTATGCTAGTGGTACAGAGGTTAACCGGCCGAGATTTTACTATTCTCTGCTCTTGTTACTCAATGCTGGAGTAGCGGGGGCCTTTCTAGCGCAGGATTTACTGCTATTTTTCCTATTTTACGAATTAGAAATCGTCCCGCTTTACTTTCTCATTGCCATTTGGGGGGGTCAAAGACGCGGTTACGCGGCCATGAAATTTTTATTATACACGGCAATTTCAGGCTTTTTAGTGCTAATCTCTTTCCTCGGCGTAGTTTGGCTAACTGGTGCTAATAATTTCGCCTATAATCCCCTTTTATCGAACAATTTACCCGTTAAAACCCAATTATTGCTCCTCATCCCCCTTCTCATCGGATTAGCCATCAAAATCCCGATTTTTCCCTTTCATACTTGGCTACCGGATGCCCACGTCGAAGCATCTACCCCCGTTTCTGTGCTTTTAGCGGGAATATTACTCAAATTAGGAACCTATGGACTGCTGCGCTTTGGAGTCGGTTTATTTCTCGATGCTTGGGTGACTCTCGCCCCTTGGTTAGCAACCATAGCAGCTATCAGCGCCCTCTACGGGGCCAGTTGCGCTATTGCCCAAAAGGATATGAAAAAAGTAGTCGCCTATTCTTCTATTTCTCACATGGCCTATATTTTACTAGCGGCGGCGGCCACCACCAGATTAAGCATCACCGCGGCGATTTTGCAGATGATTAGTCACGGTTTAATTTCCGCTTTATTATTTTTGTTGGTGGGAGTAGTGTATAAAAAAACCGGCAGCCGGGATGTGGATTATCTACGCGGTTTATTAAATCCAGAAAGAGGTTTACCAATCACGGGAATGTTAATGATTTTAGCGGCTATGGCCAGCGCCGGCATCCCCGGAATGGTGGGATTTATCGCCGAATTTTTGGTCTTTCGTGGCAGTTTCCCGATTTTTCCGATACAAACCCTCTTATGTTTGGTCGCTAGTGGTTTAACCGCAGTATATTTTCTCCTGATGATTAATCGGGTTTTCTTTGGTCGTTTAACCCCTGAATTATCGCGCATTCCTCGCAGTACCTGGCCCGAAAGATTCCCCGAAATTGCTTTGGCTTTATTTATTATTGTTTTGGGATTACAACCGAGTTGGATGATTCACTGGAGTGAAAACCAAGCATCAATGTTATTAACCGGGACGGCAATCAGTCAAAAGCAATCATAGAAACCTTTTCTGGTATTTTTAAAACCTAGACCGAAACTAACTTTTGGATAGGATGCACAGTTGGCATTCATCCCTTGATTCAGCAACAGCTAAAACTGAATTAACCATTGACTAACGCCTCCCCTTTAATATTTTCTTGATCGATCGGCTTTTGCGTAACCAAAATCCTTACAATAGGAGATGAAGATAGCCTGAAAAGTTGGAGAATATGAATTATCTCATTGCCGTGTTAGCTGATCGCATTCAAGCAGAAGAAGCTGCCGTTGCCCTGGAAAAAGCGGGAATTCCCCAATCTCAAGTGACTATTCTCGGTCGCGGCTATAAAAGTGCCGATGAGTTCGGTTTGATCGATCCCTTCCAACAGGCCAAAAAACGGGCTACTCTCATGGCTTTTTGGCTAATTCCCTTCGGTTTTGCCGGGGGCTACCTTTTTAACCTGATTACGGGATTGCATACCTTTGATTGGGCGGGAGAACCGGGGAATCATATCGTGGGCGGCATTGCCGGGGCGATTGGGGGGGCGATGGGCAGTATTTTCGTCGGTGGTGGCGTGGGTTTATCGTCCGGCAGTGGCGATGCACTTCCCTATCGCAATCGTCTCGGCGCCGGAAAATATATTATTGTCGTGCAGGGTTCCGAAAACCTGAAAAATCAAGCGACTCTTATCCTCCGTCAATTTAACCCCGAAAATCTGCAAGGATACGCCCTAGAACAGTGAACGGTTATTAGGAATAAGTTATCGGTCATTTGATTTTTTCCTAAGAATTTTTGATTAATTACCACAAAACAATGTTACCAAGAGAAGAATTACTAAAGGGTGTCGAGAACCGCGAGGAGATAGCGAAAGTTATTGATAAAGCCGAACAAGCGATTAAGACTTGGGAAGTGACGGTGACAGACTTTCTTTCTCCCGCAGTTTTGGCGGAAGTAGAACGAGTTTTTCAGCGTTTAACTGATGTGTCAATGGAAAAATGGGGCGGTTATCCCCAAGCAGAAAGACAGCGCCTCGGTATTGCTAGAGTTGATTTACCTTTGGCAGTAACAGATATTCCCCTATCTGCCCTTGATATTGCTGGTAATTTTCTTTTTGATACCGCTAACCACCGGGATTTTTTAGGGGCGATGTTGGGGACAGGGATCGTTCGGGAAAAAGTCGGCGATATAATCGTTTTAGGTGAGCGAGGAGCGCAGGCGATTGTAGTGCCTGAATTGGCAGATTTTTTATCTGCTAATTTGCGACAAGTGCGTTCGGTTCCCGTGAAAACTAGCCTGATTCCTTTGACGGAATTAAAAGTCAGACCACCGCAAAAAAAAGAAATTAATACGGTGGAAGCTTCCTTACGTTTAGATGCGATCGCATCGGCGGGTTTTGGCATTTCTCGCAGTAAAATGGCCGAAGCAATTAGCGCCGGGGATGTGCGAGTTAACTGGAAAGATATCAGTCAATCTAGTTATAATGTTAAGACCGGTGATTTGATTTCTTTTCGGGGAAAAGGTCGTCTAGAAGTGGGTGAGGTTACTGTGACAAAAAAAGAGCGCTATCGGGTTCATTTAACTAGATTTATTTAGTTTTTTCTGTCTCTAAAATTTGTTATTAGACAGATTAATTGCCATGGCTGAGAATTTCACCTTAATCGTGCAACTGTGTCAAGTTAGTCCCATCGGTAAACTATTACCGGGGGCGCTTTATGTTCATAGAGAAGCACTACATCAGCTGGACCCTATTCTCCAGAATTACGAACAACAAGCAAGAATTAATCAGCATTTATCTGAGGCAACAATAATTAAATTTAGCACCGATAAACCGAAAATATCCTATCTTTTTTATCCCGATTTTGATCGAGAACCTCACCCAGTTTTAACTAAAAGTTTAGTGGTAGATATGGGGACATTAATCTTAAGTGAATGGAATTATCAAAATGCTGATAATCCGCCCATTTTACACCGAAAAGAAACTTTTGTTACTAGGGACTATCCCCTTTATGAAGAATTCGAGCATCTCACAAAAATCGAGAGTGCTTTAGGACTTTTAAACAGTTCTTATCCCATCGGTACTAAACAGGAATGGCAAAGGCTTTTAAGAAAGCATCACCTTGATTTTGCAGGAGATTATTTAGTTTGTAATCTAGAGGGACAAAGGGAAAAATCGATAATAATTGATCGCCATAAAGCCGCTCTTGTTCGCAAAACCCTTTCTCGTCCGGCAAGATTAGCATTAGCGGCGGGATTATTTCTTCCTGAAACCACTTTTTTTGATTACGGTTGTGGTTATGGAGGTGATATAGAACGCATAGCTGAACAGGGTTATCAAAGTGAAGGTTGGGATCCTTATTATCGTCCCGATAGTCCTTTAATTGAATCTGATATTGTTAATTTGGGCTATGTAATTAATGTTATTGAATCTGCCGAAGAACGGCAAGAAGCTTTATTAAAAGCTTGGCAATTAACCCGTCAAGTTTTAATTGTTTCAGCCCAGATTCTAATTGATGATAGCGAACGGGGTTTAATGGCTTATGAAGATGGAATTATAACCCGTCGTAATACTTTTCAAAAATACTATCAACAGGAAGAACTAAAACAGTATATTGATAACACTTTGGGGGTTGATTCTATTCCAATAACTTTAGGAATTTATCTAGTTTTTCGAGAGGAAGAAAAAGCCGAAACTTTTCGTTTATCCAGATGTCGTTCCCGCACTACCACTCCTAAAATTAAAACCCATCTCAAACGCTTTGAAGATTACGAAGATTTATTAACTCCCCTGATGGAATTTTATACCGAGCAGGGACGTTTACCTGTTGCGGGAGAATTATTACAAGAGGAAGAAATTAAGGCAGAATTTGGCACTTTTAGACGCGCTTTTCAAGTAATTCTACAAGTAACAGAAGGGGAAGAATGGGAGATAATTGCCGACAAAAGACGCGCCGATCTTTTACTTTATTTAGCTTTAAGTCAATTTAGCCACTGTCCGAAAGTACGGGAATTATCCCCCGCTACCCGTGCCGATTTTAAAGGTTTATTTGGCAGTTATCGCAATGCTTGCGCTTTAGCAGAAGAAGTGTTAATAAGTGCGGGAAATCTGCCAGCGATCGCTCGTACTTGTGAAAATAGTTCCTTAGGCAAACTTTCCCGTTATTCCCTAACTATTCATATTAGCATTCTGGAAAAATTACCGATGTTGTTACGCTTATATGAAGGTTGTGCTAGTCAAACTATCGGACGGTTAGAAAATGCTAACGTTGTTCGTTTATCTTTTCGTCAACCCAAAATTTCCTATCTCTATTACCCCAATTTTGATACAGAACTTCATCCGATTTTAGCTACTAGCATGGATGTATATTTAGGTTCGGCTGATTTTAGTTTTCGCGATTATCGGGATAGTCCTAATCCACCAATTCTACACGAAAAAGAGCTTTTAGTAACGGCTGATTATCCTAACTATGATAAATTGCTTCGCTTAACTCAATTAGAAAAGGATTGGGGATTGTTAGAAGATAGAAAAGCGATCGAACGTTTACAGGGTTGGCAAAAATGTTTAGAGGAGAATTGTGCTACAATCAAAGGCTATCAGATTCTGTGGCGAAAAGATGCCGATCCCTATAAAGTTAGGATTTTACGCGCTAAAATTAACGCCAGAAGAAATCAAAATAAGTCTTCCTGAGTAATTAAGTAAAATAGATGAGGTAATTAATTTTATGATGACTACGATTCGGTTACAAGGATTAGAAGGTTTCGAGTTAAAAGCTAATGATCCTGAACAAAGAATGTTAATTTCTGGGGTTAATTGGCAACAGTACGAAACCCTCTTAAAACATTTAGAAGATAGTTCCAGTTATCGCATTACTTATTTAGATGGAATGGTAGAAATTATGGCTCCTAGTCGTCGTCACGAAGTTAGCAAAAAAAACATCGGTAGATTGGTAGAAGTTTATTTAGAATATGCTGAAATTGATTTCTGGGGATTAGGTTCCACCACGTTGCGAAAACAGGAAAAAGAAGCGGGAAAAGAACCAGATGAATGTTTTTGTTTATTCACAGAAAAAGAGTTTCCTGATTTGGCGATCGAAATAATCTTAACCAGTGGCAGTCTGAAAGTTTTAGAAGTTTATCAAAGATTGGGAACTCAAGAGGTTTGGTTTTGGCAAGATAATCAGTTAAAAATCTATTCTTTGCAAGAGAATGGCGAATATATTTTAATCCCTAAAAGTGCTTTATTACCGGATTTAAATTTAGAATTATTAGCCGAATACGTCAACCATCCTAATCCCCGTCTTGCTGTCAAAGAATTTCGCTTGCGTTTAACAGAAAATTCCCAGTTATAATAACTATTATTTTTCCATGAATTCTCAAGTAAAATTTAACCTATCTATCCTGGCTATATTTGTATTTTCTCTAGGAATAAGATTCTGGAATCTCAGTCAGTTTAATACTCTTGTTTTCGATGAAGTTTACTATGCTAAATACGGCAATGAATATCTAATCGGTAAAGAATTTTTCCAATCTCACCCACCGTTAAGTCAATATTTAATTGCTATTAGTATCTGGATTGGTTCTCATTTTCCTGCCGATCCTGAAACCATTAATAATTTAACGGGTTCCCTGCGCTCAACTTTTAGTTATCGCTGGTTAAATGCTTTCACTGGTTCTTTTATTCCCCTAATTATTGGGGGAATTGCTTATCAATTAACCCAGAGAAAAACTGTATTTTTAATCACAACTTTCCTCGCTAGTTTAGACGGATTATTTCTGGTGGAATCCCGTTATGCTCTCAATAATATTTACTTAATTTTATTCGGTTTGTCTGGACAATTATTTTTTTTATTAGCACTCCAGAAAAATTCAAACCTCAATTGGTTATTATTATCGGGAGTTTCTTTCGGTTTAGCGGCAAATATTAAATGGAATGGCTTAGGATTTTTACTGGGAATATTTATTTTTATCGGTGTTGCTTGGTTAATAAAATTATTTAATCAAGAGCAGTCAAAAGATTATCTTTGGACAAAGGTAACTAACCTGAGATTAGAGGACATTTTTATCGCTTTAATTGTCTTTCCCCTAGTTACCTATAGTTTACTGTGGATACCGCATCTTCTCGTCAACCATCAATATAATTTTTGGCAAGTACATCAAGAAATTTGGTCATTTCATCAGAGAATAAAGGGCAATCAATCTGATGTCCATCCCTATTGTTCTCCCTGGTATAGTTGGTTAGTAATGGGGCGACCTGTGGCTTATTATTTTAAGAGAGTAGGTGATAAAATTTATGATGTTCACGCTATGGGAAATCCGTTTTTATGGTGGTTTTCTACGGTAGCGATTATAGTGGTTTTTAGTCGATTATTTAACCAAAAAGAGCGAGTAATTTCCGCCTATCTTATCTGTAACTATATTGCTAATCTGCTGCCCTGGTTAAAAATTAGTCGCTGTACCTTTCTCTATCATTATATGGCTGCCTATAGCTTCACTTGGATTGCTCTAGCTTGGCTCTTAGCCGATGGGTTAGAAAGTTCCAGTCCTATTTATAAAAATGGCTCGCGCTCGCTCATAATTTTGATAATTTTTGCTTTTATCCATTGGCTACCAATTTATTTAGGCATTCCCCTGTCAGTGCGGGATTATTATCTGAGAATGATTTTTCCCAATTGGATTTAGGATGAAATTAGCTGCAAAAACTGATACAATAAAATCATGATAAAAAGCGATCGCAGGAGTTATGGGTAAACAAAGAATCTTATCTGGTGTGCAACCAACTGGCAATTTACATTTAGGCAATTATCTAGGTGCGATCCGCAATTGGGTGGAGGGACAAAAAGACTACGATAATTTCTTTTGTGTGGTCGATTTACACGCGATCACCGTTCCCCATAATCCCGCCACTCTTGCGGAGGATACTTTAGCAATTGCCGCTCTATATTTAGCCTGCGGAATTGATTTAGAATATGCGACGATCTTTGTCCAATCCCACGTTAAAGCTCATACAGAATTAACTTGGTTATTGAATTGTATCACCCCTTTAAATTGGTTAACTGATATGATTCAATTTAAAGAAAAAGCGATTAAACAGGGGGAAAATGTTGGCACGGGTTTACTCGATTATCCCGTACTGATGGCTGCCGATATCCTACTCTACGATGCCGATAAAGTACCCGTGGGAGAAGATCAAAAACAACATTTAGAATTAACCCGCGATATAGCCGTTAGAATTAATCATCTTTTTGGGCAACCGCAACAACCAATTTTAAAACTTCCCGATCCGATGATCCGCAAGGAAGGAGCGCGGGTGATGAGTTTAACCGATGGCCGGAATAAAATGTCTAAATCCGATCCTTCTGAGATGAGTCGGATTAATATTCTCGATAGTCCCGATGTCATTGCTAAGAAAATTAAACGCTGTAAAACCGATCTAGTTAAGGGTTTAACTTTCGATGATCCGGAACGTCCTGAATGCCATAATCTATTAACTCTCTATAGCATTTTATCGGGAAAAAGTCAAGAGGTGGTCGCGGGAGAATGTGCCGATTTAGGTTGGGGACAATTTAAACCGATGTTAACAGAAGTCACCATAGAATCCCTGAAACCTATTCAGGAAAAATACGCCCAAATTAGAGAGGATAAAGATTATTTAGCCACAGTTTTGCGGCAAGGTCGTCTCAAAGCAGAAGCGGTGGCCAATCAAACTCTCGATCGAGTCAAAAATGCCATGGGTTATTTACCACCATTTTAGGGATAATTTTCGGGTGCATCTCATAATTATCAATCTACTCAGTTGAGATTTTTTAAGCAAAACTTTCTGCTTTATCAGTCAATCTTTAACTCTTGGTGGGGTTCTACCTCCCCCATCCAGGGTAAGGGAAGGAGAATGATTACAAAAGTTATTAAATTAAGCGCAACTCCAGTGATATTTTGGTAAAATAAGGACATAATTGAAACTATCAAAACACTTACCTGTCCTTTGAGATTATGGTTGTAGAGTCCCAGCGAAAACAAAAAAAACTATCGGAAGATGAGTCTCGTCCAATTGCCAATAAGGAACAAAACTCTTATCTAGCAGAGGGAATTGTTGATCATCAATCAACTCAGATTGCTCCTTCCTCCTTACTACAGCCATTTTCTCCAGAGTTAGAAAAAGATAGAGCCAACAAATTTAATTCTCTTAAAGAAATTCTGGTTAGTCATCTTGGTCAACCTTTTTACTCGGACAACGGCTTTATTCTTTATCAAGGAGATGCCACAGACTGTTTGTCTAAACTATCTCATAGTGACATAAAAATTGACCTCACTGTTACATCACCACCTTATAATATTGGCAAAGAATATGAACGAGTTCTTTCAATCAATGACTATGTTGATTGGTGTGCTAATTGGCTGCGGCAAATTTATCAGATTACTCAAGATAACGGTGCTTTTTGGCTAAATGTTGGTTATTTAGAAGTACCAGAAAAAGGATTATGTGTTCCGATTCCCTATCTTCTTTGGGACAAGTCTCCCTTTTATCTTTTACAAGAAATTGTCTGGAAATATGGGGCAGGTGTTTCTACAAAAAATCGTCTTAGTCCTCGCAATGAAAAATGGCTTTTTTATCTCAAAAATTGCCAAGAATATACTTTTAACTTAGATAATATTCGTGACCCTAACGTTAAGTATCCCAATCAAAAGAAAAATGGTAAATATCGTTGTAATCCCCTCGGTAAAAATCCTTCTGATGTGTGGGAAGTTCCTAAAGTCACTACAGGAGAAAAGCGCAGTTCTAAGGAAAGAACCGGACATCCTGCACAATTTCCTTTAGCAATTGTCGAGAGAATTATACAAGCTTCATCTAATCCCGTAGAAATAATTCTTGATCCCTTTGCTGGTTCTTGTTCCACAGGAATAGCGGCCTTGGGATTAGGAAGAATTTTTGTGGGTTTTGAAATTCGACAAGACTATTGCGAGATAGCTGCAGAGAGATTGAAAAGATTTAAAAAAGAAAGAAGCAATACTTATATTCAAGGATCATTATCCTAGATTTTTCGATACAAAGTGAGGAAAAAAAAACCTGCCCCTAATGCCGATGATAACGAGAAAAGGGACAGATTGGCTCAATTGCATGAGATTATTTTCAAGGGCCAGAGGGCATCAGGAATTACATCATACCCATGCCACCCATGCCGCCCATGCCGCCCATGCCGCCCATGCCGCCCATACCGCCCATATCGGGGGCTGCGGCTTCTTTAACGGGTTTTTCGACCACGAGGGCTTCCGTAGTTAAGACCATACCGGCGATAGAAGCGGCGTTTTGAACGGCTGACCGTACCACTTTAGCCGGATCGATAATTCCGGCGGCGATTAAGTCTTCGTACTTGCCGGTGAGGACATTGTAACCGACGCTAAAAGCGGTTTCGCGCACACCTTCCACGATCACATCGCCTTCCACACCGGCGTTATTAGCTAACTGACGCAGGGGGGCTTCTAGGGCTTTAGCGACGATATCGGCGGCGACTTTTTCCTCATCGTTAGTCAAAGAAGCTTTGAAAGCCTTCACCTTAGAAGCCAGGTGAATCAAGGTTGTGCCACCGCCCGGGACGATACCTTCTGCCACGGCGGCTTTGGTGGCATTGAGGGCATCCTCGATGCGGAGTTTGCGATCCTTGAGTTCGGTTTCTGTGGCTGCCCCGACTTTAATGACGGCCACACCGCCGGCTAATTTAGCGATGCGTTCCTGTAATTTTTCCTTATCGAATTCAGAATCGGTTTCTTCTAGCTGTTTTTTCAGTTGGGCGAGACGTTTCTGCACATCGGCTTTATTGCGGCTGTCCCCGGAGGCGACAATAATTGTATTGTCTTTTTCTAGGGTGATTTTTGCCGCTTGCCCTAGCAGATCGAGGCTAACCGTGTCAAGACTTAAGCCCACTTCTTCGGAAATCAGACGACCGCCGGTGAGAATGGCGATATCTTGTAAAACCGCCTTGCGACGTTCCCCAAAACTGGGGGCTTTGATGGCGACGACATTTAAGACTCCCCGGGCCTTGTTGACCACGAGAGTGGCTAAAGCTTCGCCGTCCACATCTTCGGCGATAATTAATAGGGGACGACCTTGACGGGCAACGGCTTCGAGGACGGGGACTAATTCAGCGATCGCACTGATTTTTTTATCGGTAATCAGGATCAGGGGGTTGTCGTACTCGACGATCTGTCTTTCTTGATCGGTGATGAAATAGGGAGAGATATAACCGCGATCGATCTGCATCCCTTCCACTACTTCTAATTCCGTGGTTAGGGATTTCGATTCTTCCACGGTGATTACGCCATCGGTGGTGACTTTTTCCATGGCGGTGGCGATCATTTGTCCCACTTCTTCATCGTTGCCGGAAGAAACGGTGGCCACTTGAGCGATCGCATCTCCCGCGATCGGTTTAGCGACGGCGGCGATTTCTTCCACCAGATAGGCGATAGTTTTGTCTAGTCCGCGTCTGAGGGCGACGGGATTGGCCCCGGCGGTAACGTTTTTGAGACCTTCTTTAATTAAAGCTTGGGCGATGATGGTGGCGGTAGTGGTGCCATCTCCCGCTAAATCTTTGGTTTTTGAGGCTACTTCTTGAATTAATCTCGCCCCGGTGTTTTCGAGGGGATCGGACAATTCGATTTCTTTGGCGACGGTGATGCCGTCATTAACGATCTGGGGGGCGCCGTATTTCTTTTCTAACAAGACATTGCGTCCTTTCGGACCGAGGGTGATTTTTACTGCGTCGGCCAAGGCGTTGACACCTTTTTCTAGGGCGCGACGGGATTCATCTTTGAAGGCAATGATTTTGGACATAGTATCGCTGTTGTGATAGGACTCCTTATAGTTAATTTAGCACTCTTAGGGCTTGAGTGCTAACCCCGGTGTGCGGTTATTGAGGAGATAACGATGTTGAGGAGATAGGGTGTTATGTCCCTACGGCAGACTGAATTGAGTTAAAAAAATAAAAATTTATCAAGATTTATTAATAATTGCAGAAAATCAATGATAACTATTGTAGCATCGGGAAGCTAACAGAATTTTAGCCCATTTTCGCCTTTTTTTTAGGAGAAGACAACCATGATTAATCTGAATCCTGCTATCGAACAAAAAATTAATCAATTTATTCTGGAAACCCAAAATAAATTTAGTCAGGATAAATCAGCTACCCTTGCTAGTTACCAAACAGAAGCCGAAACAATAACTCAAGAGACTAATAATTTAAGAGATGAACTTATTCAAAAACTAGGTGGATTAACTTTTTCAGACCCTTTACCTAGGGAATTAGAAAAACAAATAATAGCTCATACAGATCAGCTTGTGGAGACAATCAACCTTTTATCTACTGGCAAAATTTCAGAAACTCCTCTTGATACTTTAAGCCAAGAAACTGATAGTTTAGTTGCAACAATTACGATTCTATTCGATGCTAATGCTAACGTTCCAAACTTGCCAGAACTTAAGGAAAAGATAGCTGCTTGGCAAACAAAAGTTAAAGATACTTTGGTTAAATTTTCTGCCACTGTGGAATTACAACAGAAAAATGAGTCTTTGATTGCTGAACTGGAGGATAACTTAGACAAATATAGTTCAATTCCTGAAGTAGATGAACCCTTTGAAAAGTTAGTCAACGAATTTAAAGATAATTTTGCACAACTACAAGAAGCAAGTGTTTTATTTAAAACTTTAGACGATTTAATCAATGAAATTAAGTCCAAAAATGAAGCGGTAAAACTAAACCAAAGAATTGACATTTTGCTGGAAAAAACCAAAGAACAAGTAGCGGGATTCCCTCCAGAATTGGATCGGGAGGTACAGGGAGAACTAGCCAAATTAATTAAAATACTAGGGATAGCGCAGGTAGAACTCATGAACATTTCCAAACCTTGTGATATCATGCAAGTAAAGGCGGTGGTAGATGCTGGAGAAATTGCGATTAAATCTTTAACAGGTCAACCTAATATTATTTTGGCACAAAAACTACGCTATGCCGCCAAAACAGGATTAAGAAAAATTCAGAACGGTTCTGGGTTTATTCCAGCAAACTTCAGAGATAATCTTTTCCATTCTGTCAAAATACCTACAAAAGTTTTAATTGGATTAGTGTTAGCTCTCCCTTTGAATTGGGGTATTATGAACTCCCCTCCCGTGAATGATTTGCTTATGTCTTTACCTCCAATCATAAATTCTAGTAACCAAAATACTGAGGGTCAAAGTAACCAAAATAAGTAGTCATGCAAAATTAATTACCCAAATAAAAAATTAAGAAGTATAATACATAAAAAAACGAAGCAGCAGGAAAATACAATGAGATTGATTAGAGACCTAAACCCCGAG
>VYMA01000024.1_pt1 | contig 55685 bp, 52 predicted proteins | sample 5109851 | NCBI WGS metagenome assembly VYMA01 (sample SAMN12291814, study PRJNA351875) | freshwater metagenome | isolation source: freshwater lake | place: USA: Michigan, Wintergreen Lake | collected 2011-08-02
CAGAGGAGGGCTCATGATCCTCCCTTGGCACACAGACTTATTTCAGCCGGGGCGCACGGTTTGCGTCGTATTCCGGGCCAGTCCGTTAATCTGGCCCACCCCCTATTTGGCGCACACCACGCGCCCCGGCCCCTCTACAGGCGCACCCCCGGTGGTTTTCCGCGCGGGGCTATGGGTGTTTAAGCTGCGATACTGGCGCTCACCTGCATAACAGCCACGTTAAAAGCGCCACTCAAATGGCCTTGTAACCTCCCGCTATTAAACCTATCCTAGGCCTACTTTAGGAGTGATTTGTGCCGGAATTTGACTTCAGGGCTAGGATAAAAATCACGCGCGTGGACTCGGACAAGTCACGCCTGCCAACCCCCAGTGAAACCGTTGGTTGGATCGCACTTGGGCTTGTCATTGCATTCATTTATTTGACGACCAAAGCCCTCCTTATGCTCGAACGTCAAAAGCCCGCCGGGCAGTTCGAACAGGTCTATCTGCCAGATTCTTTGAGCACGAGCCGTAAGACAAAAATCCTCAAGGAAGCCCCACAAGAATTCCTCGTCAACCCGGATCGGCGGCTTGTGGTGTCTTGGCGCAATCCAAATCAGTGTGACAAAGAGATCCTCTTGTCCTATCGACCAAGCGACAATTCAGAAGCCGCCCTTAAAACTGAGGTTTTACCTGGTCTCGGCGGCAATAAGATTTTTCCCCTTGTCGGCAAAACAAGCTGGCAAGTGCAGTGGACTCTTCGGAACAAAGCGACAAAGGAGCTGGACTGCAAAAATGCCGATTATGGTGCCATGCCTTTGGATGTTGAGGTATTTGGCTTCACCGAGAATATCCCAACGTTCTCGCCAACCAAGAAGTAAAACCCCTCACCGTACCGGGACCGCTTTCCAGAAATAGCGGGTAAAGCCGCGTCGGTCGTCCCACTCTTTGACGCGAAACGCCATTCGCACCTCAGTACCACTATCGATCTCGCCGGGCTCAACATCGGCGATGTCCATAAAGATCCGGCCGCCGCCTTCAAAGTCGATTTGGCCATAATGATTGGGTGGGTTCATCGAATACGTCAGATAGTCCGCTGAATAGGTCAGGACCTTGGCCGCGCGCTCGGCAAACTTATAGGGCTCTTGGCTGTCGACTTCGGGGGAATTTGGCGCAACAGAAATGCGCGTACGCGGATATTGCACCGTGCCCGTTACCTGGCACTTGCCACCAACAAGCCCCAAAATCCCGTCATTATAGCGATAAAGCGTGGTCAAGGCGGTCTTATTATCCTTCTCCGCCCGCATGCCCTTATCCCAGTCAACCAAGCCATTGAAGACCAGATATTTCATATAGCTGGTCTCTTCCTTCCGGTTGGCGAGCCAGCCAGACAGGCCCACACGGGGTTTGAACTGGGTGATTGCGTCAGTCACCTTAAACACCAACGCCTCACAACCTTGCCCGAATTGCGCCACCAAAATCGTCTGCCCAGCTTGCGCCTTTTCCAAAACGCCAGCCAACATCAAAAGCGCGTGGGCGCACCCGGTCTCGCCCACGATGGTGCCTAGATTGTCGCACACAGCTTCAGGCTTAAGACCCAAGCGCTTGGCGATACCCTCGGCGATGCCCTTAAACGTGCTCGGCAGAATGAAATGGTCGACAGCAGAGGCTTCTAAGCCCGCACTGGCCAAAGCCCGGGTCAGAACCGGGGGCACAATCTTCATATAGCCTTCGTCTCGGATCCAGCGTTCTTCCCATTGATAATCAAAGGCTTCGTCTGCACCGCGGAAATGATCGACGAAATCAACCGTGCTGGCAGCCCCGCCGATCCATTCGGCAAGCACATTCTGACGGCCAACCACCATAGCCGCGCCGCCATCGCCATAGTCAAATTCTTGCGCAGAAACAGCTTTCGGCACGCGGCGATCCCCGGATGCAATCAGGAGACTTGGATTTGCGCCCTCAGGTGCGCCATTGGCAACGCACAGGGCCTGAGCTAATGCCGTCATGCCAGCCTTCTGCGTGCCAGAGATGTCGGCGGCTTGGATCGTGGGTTCTAACGTCAAAGCCGCCTGAACAATACCAGCGTTCAATCGGTCAGCGAACGGGGCGGTGGTGGAGGCAAAATAGAGCGCCTTGATGTGAGAGCGGTCATCGTCTGGCCCCAAAGCATCGCGGGCGGCTTCTACAGCAAAGGTGATGGCATCTTCATCCCAATTGCCAAAGGTACGCTCGCCCTTCGCTTTACCCATCAAATTGGGCGCGAGCCAAGCATTGGTCTGGGCCATCGCCTTCTTCTGTAAGCGCAAGCGCGGCACATAGGCCCCATAGGCTGTAATCCCAATCATCGCGCCATCTCCCCGAGCTTTGTTATTCGTTCTTGTCTCAGACCACTTTGGCGCTAGGTCGTGCCGTTTTCAAGATGGCGGGATCAATTTGGTGAGGTTGGCAGCCGCTGGCATGGCAAAGCTGCGAAACTTCTTCAAGATCGCCACCTTGGTCATGTCGGTTGGATCAACTGCGGCAATGACTTTGCCGAACCCATCCAAACGCGACTCCCGAATCCAATCGCGCAATTTGGGGTCTTGGCTCCACGCCAGTTGGTTCATCATATTGCCCAGCACCGCGCGGGGATAAAGGTCCAAAGTTCGCGGCAAGGGAATTGATCCACATAGGCCATTCTTGGTGGTATCATCCTCATAATTGGCCTCAACATAGGCCGTGAGTGCGGCACTGAAAGCGGGTTGAGGAAGGCGGATCATTTGCGGGACGATCAAATCACCTTGGAAGACGGGTACAGCAGGGCGGTCTTCCACCGCACTGGCAGAACAATCGATAAAGAGGGTTCCTTCGCCAAACGTCTCTTGTCCGCCCTCCAGCACCACCGACGTCGGGCTGATCGAGGTAACACGGCCTTTGCGGATTACGTTCTTGATGCGGGCCAGCTGCGCCACTTCCCCTGTCGAGACGGTGGCATAGCGGTGGATGGTCGGGCGAACGTTCGGGTCAATGCGCAACATGACACCGCAGGCTTCCAAGCGGTCAAACAAATCGTCGACATCGGTGGCCAAAGCGCACGCTTCCATCATATCGGCTTGGCCCGCGATGGTTTCTTCAAAGAAGTCGATACCGGGTTGGGTCTTCAGGCGATTGAGGAGCCAGGAATCGCGCGGCATGATCCAACTGATCGACTCGGGCTCTGCACCGGAAGCCAACAGCCAACAGGCCGCGTCCATTCCGGTTTTTCCAGCCCCGACGATCACAAAATGCTTTGGCATCCCTTGGCTGCGCTTCCACAAATGAGGCAGCTCATTGAGCGGCACAAAATCCACGCCGGGCTCAACAACAAATTGCGGCTTGTGGGTAGAAGGAACCGTGGTTCCAAAATAGGTGGCGTCGACCGTCTTCTTGCGAATGCGAAGCTGGGTTTCCTTGCCCGACAGCAAGGACACAAAACGCCCATCCCCTATGTAATTCGACATCGGAAAATATTGGACACGGCCGCTCGCCAACAGGCGCTGGTTCATCACCTTCTCAAAATAGCCACTGACTTCAGGGCCCGACGCAAGCTCATAGAGACCTTGATTAATCCCCGTTTCATCGATGCGATCATGACCAAGCGGCAGCGAATTCACCCCATAAAAGGCGGAGGGCTGGTGCAGGGATACAAAGCTATAGGCATCATTCCAATGCCCGCCGGGCTTACCATGGCGATCGACAATCGTGATGTGGGCGTCGGTCTCTGCCAACAACGTATCGGCAAAGGCAAGGCCAACCGCCCCTGCCCCAACAATCAGATAATCGGTTTCCATGACTGGGCCTTCCTGAATCAAACCCCGATGTCCTTAGAGGCTTACGAAAGGATTTACCACCAAGATTTCGCCTTAGCGTTGAAACCAGACTGTGCTTCAAGAACACCGGCAACCGCAAACACCGTCTCTTCGTCCAAGGCCCGTCCAATGACTTGCAGCCCCAAGGGTAGACCTTGAGAATCCAGCGCCGAAGGCACCGAAATACCGGGGAGCCCGGCGAGGTTGGCCGTCACGGTGAAGACGTCATTCAGATACATCTGAATAGGGTCATCACTCTTTTCGCCCAAGCCAAAAGCTGCAGATGGCGCGGTTGGGGTCAAAAGCGCGTCGCATTTCTGCCAAGCCAAACGGAAGTCCTCAGCAATCTTCGTGCGGACCCGTTGGGCACGCAGATAATAGGCATCATAATAGCCAGCCGACAGCACATAGGTGCCGATTAGAATGCGCCGCTTGACTTCATTGCCAAAGCCTTGCGCCCGGCTTTGCTCATAGACTTCGGTCAGGGTATCACCCTCAACGCGTGTGCCAAAGCGCATGCCGTCATACCGGGCAAGGTTGGAGGAAGCTTCGGCTGGGGCCACGATATAATAACAGGGCAAAGCGTATTTGGTGTGTGGCAGAGAAACATCCACGATTTCAGCGCCTGCGTCCTTCAGCCAAGCGATGCCATCGCTCCAGAGCTGTTCGATCGCCTCAGGCATGCCGTCGACCCGATATTCCTTGGGCACCCCAATCTTCAAACCTTTGACGCCACGGGCAACAGCCGCCGCAAAATCTGGCACTGGCACTTGCAGACTGGTTGAGTCCTTCGGATCGTGACCGCACATCGACTCTAATAAGATTGCACTGTCCATAACCGTCTTGGCAATTGGACCGGCTTGATCGAGCGAGCTAGCAAAGGCAACGATGCCAAAGCGGCTGGCCCGGCCATAGGTTGGCTTGATGCCAACGGTACCAGTAAAACTTGCAGGCTGACGGATTGAGCCACCGGTGTCGGTTGCTGTGGCACCCAAGCACAAGTCTGCCGCCACTGCCGCAGCTGACCCGCCAGAAGAGCCGCCGGGAGTCAAGGAAGCGTTAGCTCCATCCTGGCGCTTCCACGGATTGACCACAGGGCCAAAGCGACTGGTTTCATTGGACGAGCCCATGGCAAACTCATCCATATTGAGCTTACCCAGCATCACCGCGCCATCGCGCCACAACTGGCTGGTGACCGTGCTTTCATAAGTGGGTTTGAACTCACCCAGGATGTTGGAACAAGCTGTTGCGCGCACACCTTCTGTGCAGAACAAATCCTTAATCCCCAGCGGAATACCTTCCAAGCGGCCAGCACGGCCATCCTTCAGACGCGCGTCTGATGCAGCTGCCATCTCAAGCGCTTTCTCTGGCGTGGTGACAACATAAGCATTGAGGTGTGGGTTGGCGGCTTCGATAGCGGCGTTAAAGGCCGAGGCCAGTTCAACCGCGGAAAAGGCTTTCGACGCCAAACCGTCGCGGGCTGCGGCTAGGGTCAGCTCAGTCAATTTGGTCATTTATTCAACCACCTTTGGAACCACAAAGAATCCATCCGCGCTACGAGGTGCATTGGCAACGATCTTCTGTGCATTGCCGCCGTCGGTCACAACATCATCGCGAAGCGGCAGCGTTGTTTCCACAGCGCTTGTCATCGGCTCAACGCCTTCAACATCCACTTCATTGAGCATCTCGATCCAGCCGAGGATGGTGTTCAATTCGCCAGCCAAGCTCTCGAGGCGGGAATCAGGTTCGTAAATGCGCGCCAATCGGGCGACACGCCGCACGGTGTTTGCGTCTACTGCCATGGGTTGAAGGTCCTTATTGTCGACTTGTCGCTAACGGCTCATGCCGACAAGAGCAAGGATTCAGGCCAGTAAGGACGTTATTCGATGGCAGGGAGAAGCAGCGTGGGAGGCGTGATTGCCATCTAGTTATCCCCCTATCAGACGGGGAGGACTATAACGACAGTCCAATCAATCAGAAAAGATAGCGAATAAACTTGTGATGAGAGACATTATTTTTGAGCGACCAGAGCTCTACCTAATGGTGGCAAAAGTGCAAATTGTACCTGCTGGCCTTATCGGCACATATAAGTGCTTAAATCGGTTATGTTCAGACCTTCGGTACATTTACTTGCCTGCTGCGCGTAGCTGCTGTGAGCTTCTGTCCGCGATACGAAAACAACGAGGCTTGCCAAAATGATCCATAACGCCAACGATTGTGCGACTTCTTTCATAAAATGCTCCAGCGTGACCAATTCAGCTTCGCGCGTTCAACCTTACACGTACAATGTACTTCATGAGCGCGAGCGGCGCTTGCAAGGTCCCCAAAATTGAATCCAACGTGATTTAAAAGCGATTTCAACACAATGAATAACTATCCTTAGGTTAGCAGAACGAGTCAGCCCCGTCACCCCCTGGCTGCATACAGCGTATGCATGACGCTTTTTTATACATCACCTATGGTCGCTGCACGAGTTTTCTGCCACATAAGCCTATGACCACACCAACCCCCAACAATGCGGTGCGTGACAAGCGCGCTTCATCCGGCTTCATCTTTGTTTTTATAACCATTACCTTGGATATGCTGGCATTGGGCATGATTGTTCCTGTCTTGCCCAATCTGTTGAAGGACATGACTGGCGGAGACGTCGGTGAAGCCGCGCATATGATCGGGATTTTTGGGTTCTTCTGGGCTTTGATGCAGTTCATCAGTATGCCGATCTTGGGTGCGCTGTCGGACCAAATAGGACGCAAACCTATCTTGTTGGTCTCGAACTTCGGACAAGCGCTTTCAAATCTCATGACTGCATTTGCGCCGACCTTTTGGATCTTACTGTTGTCGCGGGTCCTATCAGGGGCCGTTAGCGCCGTAGGCTCTACCGCCAATGCCTACGTAGCCGACAGCGAACCGGTGGAAACACGCGCGCAAAAGTTTGGCATGTTGGGTGCAGCCTTTGGCTTAGGCTTTATTTTGGGCCCTGCTATTGGTGGATATCTAGGGCAGATTGACTTACGGCTGCCTTTTTTAGTCGCGGCAGGGCTATGCTCAGCGAATGGCCTGTTTGGGCTTTTTATGCTCAAGGAATCTCTCCAGCCTGAACATCGCAGGCCATTTCGCTGGAACAGCGCTAATCCGATTGATTCCCTCCAATTCTTGGGATCAAACCCAAAAATCTTGAAGCTCGCTTTGATCCGCGGTCTGTGCGACTTCGCCCAAGTCGTCTACCCAGCAACCTTTGTGCTTTATGGTTTTTACCGCTACGGGTGGGAGTCTGATGTGGCAGGCCTTACCTTGGGATTGGTTGGCCTTTCGTCCATGATTGTTCAAGCAGCTCTAGTTGGCAGGATTATCCGCCGTATTGGTGAGGTTTCAACTCTGATTTTAGGGCTGTTTCTAGGCGCTGTTGGCTATGGGCTTTATGCTTGGGCGCCCAATCAATACATTCTTTGGGCTTCAGTCCCAATCGCGTCCTTGGCTGGTATTTATGGAGCGGCTATTCAGTCCTTGCTGACCCGACAAATCGGACCCGATGAACAGGGGCGCTTGCAAGGTGCTGTAGGTGCGGTTCAAGCCGCGACCAGCATGGTTGGCCCACTCGTCTTTTCTGCCATTTTTGCATGGTCAATCGCGCCGGTCCTAGAACCCAGTTTGCCCGGTCTCGCCTTCAGCTTGGCGGCCTTATGTTTGCTCATTGCAACAGGGATCGCGGCCACCAGTGCACGCCAGTTTCGGGCCGATCAGGCCTCTGCCCAAAACTGAACTTGAAGGACTAAACCCGGATCGCCAATGCTCGCATAAAGATCTCAGGATCCACATTGCCGCCGCTGCCAGTGACGGCAATCACCTGGCCAACAGCCGACACCTTGCCGGACAAGATCGCAGCAAGTGCGGCCGCGCCGCCGGGCTCTAGAACGATACGCAGATATTTGAAGGCAAACGCCATCGCATGCAGGACTTCGTCGTCACTTACCGCAACACCCTTGGTCCCGATGCGAGCTAGAATTGGAAACGTCAATTCGCCCGGGATTTGCGTCATCAGAGCATCTTGGATGGTGCGTGTGCCGGGCTCATTAGCGACGCGGTGCCCTAAAGCAAGCGATCGGGTGAGATCATCATGCGACACCGGCTCTGCCCCGATTAATTGTGTTTTCGGCGATAGGGCTTCCAATGCAAGGCCAATGCCCGCTGCCAAACCACCGCCACTGGCACAACTAACCAGAACATCAAGTTCCAAACCTAACTCTCTGACTTGATTTATAATTTCAAGGCCGCAGGTTCCTTGACCTGCAATCACATCGGGATGATCAAAGGGGGGGATTAAGGTGGCGCCTGTCTCTTCAGCTAGGGCTGCGCCAATGGCCTCCCGGCTCTCGAGAACACGGTCATAGGTAACAATCTTGCCGCCGTCGGCTTCAACAGACTCCAACTTTCCCTTAGGCGCATCCGATGGCACGACGATGGTCGCCGACATGCCCAATTGCTTGGCAACATAGGCAATACCTTGGGCGTGATTGCCGGATGAGAAGGCGACAACACCTTTGGCTCGATCTTCAACTGGAATCTTCAACATCGCATTGGCGGCACCGCGCATTTTGAACGCACCACGCGGTTGCAAGCAATCGGCTTTGACAAAGATTTGGCCACCACTTGCTTGATCCAGCGCATCTGCGCGCAGCAAAGGGGTTACCAAAGCGAGGGGTCGGATGCGGCGATCTGCTTCTAGCACATCAGCGAAAGTAGGTAGGGTCATAACCCTTCCTCTCGCGCTGCGTCAGCAAGGTCAAGTCCGAGGCTTGGCGCGGGCCGTCGGTTGCGCAGTTGCGGGATCGTCTGGCCAGACATGACGTGGGTAGCGCGCCTTCATGTCTTTCCTCACATCGTGCCAACCGGCCTTCCAGAACTCTGGCAGATTTGAGGTTACCGCTATCGGGCGATGCGCGGGCGAAAGCAATTGAAAGACCAAAGGGACCTGCCCGCCCGCCAGCATGGGATGGCGTTCAAGCCCAAACAATTCCTGCACACGTACTGACACAGTCGGCCCCTGATCAGCCGAATAATCAATCCTATGGCGGGTTTCGAGTGGGGTCTCAAAATGGGTTGGCGCGGCTTGTGCCAATGCCTGCCGCTCTGGCCAAGATAAGGCGTTCTCAAGCGCTTGGGCTACATCGACATCGGACAATGCCTTCACCCCAATCAAGGCTGGAGCCAACCAAGCCTCAAGTGAGTCTTCGAAGGCACCGGGTTTGCCCAGTGGCCATTGCTCTGGATCACGGGCATACAGCCAAGTTAGGCGCTCAACGAAGGACTTGGCTCGATCAGACCAAGTGAGCTTGTCGATGCCAAGGCTACGTACAGATTCGAGTAGGCCTGTTTCAATCTGTTCTGCTGTCAAGGAAACCGGGCGCTCTTCGAGGACAAGCGCGCCAAGGCGGCGCTGGTAGCGGCCCTGCATGGTCCCACGCGTTCGATCAAATTGTGTTTTGGTTCGGGTTTCAATCTGGCCTGAAAAAAGTTCCTCAAGATCAGCTCTATCGAGACGGGCCGCTTCCCCGATCCGCGCATTAGCCGCTTTGCCTTGGAGGGAGCCAATGGCCAAAAACTCTGCCGTGGCCAAGGCTTCATGGGCGGGAAGCTCCCCGCCACTGCCATTGGCCAAGATAAATCCGCCCCGTCGGTCGCGTGCCTTGGCAACCCGCTCGGGAAAGGCAAGCGCCAGCGCCCGGCCTGCCAATTCTGTGACCGGTACCTCTTGCGCGCCGACTTGCCGCGCCCAGCCAATCGCCTGCGCCCGAGCTTTGGTTGCGCGCGGCGAGCGGTCACGAGCAAACGACAGGAGACGTTGTTCGAGATCAATGGATGTACCCCCCAGACCACGCTCACTCAACAGGGCAGCCAAATGGGCAGCCGTACTGCCAAAGCCAAGCTCCCCCGCGCGCACGATCATATGTGCCAATCGTGGTGGCAGGCCAAAACCCAACAACTTCTTGCCATGCTCAGTCAAGCGAGAGGCTTGACCAGCCTGTGGCTCAAGCGCCTCCAAATCGATGAGTAGCTTGGTTGCTTCTTGTAGGGCTGGCACCGGGGGTGGGTCCAACCACTTCAGGCTCGCGGGGTCTGACACGCCGAATGACGATAAGGTCAACACCAAAGGGGCGAGGTCCGCTTCAAGGATTTCAGGCCGATCATAGGCCGGAAACGCGCCCATCTCCGCCTCTTCCCACAATCGATAACATTGGCCAGGTGCCGTTCGGCCTGCCCGGCCACGGCGTTGGTCACAGGCGGCGCGGCTCGCGCGCACCGTCTCCAAGCGAGTCAAGCCGCTATCAGGTTCAAAGGTTGGTCTTCGCGATAGTCCGGCGTCGACAACAATCTGCACGCCTTCGATGGTGAGGCTGGTCTCAGCAATCGCGGTTGAGAGAATAATCTTGCGCCGCCCACCAGCTTGACTCCGAAGCGCTAGATCTTGCTCCGCTGGGGTTAAGGAGCCATGCAAGGCAAGAACAGCGCAGGATAGAGCCTCTGCTTTGGCCTGAATGGCGTCAAGGGCGCGGTTGATTTCGGCAGTGCCCGGCAGGAAAACCAAAACATCCCCTGGCCCTTTTGATAAGGCCCGCAGGGCGGCATTGGCCGCTTGTATTTCAATAGGTTGATCTTGGGATCGGCCTACATAAATAGTCTCAATCGGGTAGAGCCTACCGGCGCTTTCGATCAATTCTGCCCCGCCCAATTGGGCCGCCAACCGCCCGCCCTCGACCGTTGCTGACATGGCAATCAAGCGCAAGTCCTCGCGCAGCCCGGCTTGAATATCGAGCGCGAGCGCTAGACCTATATCGCCCTCGAGATTGCGCTCATGAACTTCATCGAAGATCACTGCGGCGACATCATTCAATTCCGGATCAGCGAGCATACGCCTTGTGAGAATACCTTCCGTGATAACTTCAATCCGGGTCCGCCCCGTGATTTTCTTATCGAGCCGTACTTGATAGCCGACTGTGTCGCCCACAGCTTCCCCAAGCAAATCCGCCATGCGGGCGGCGGCGGCCCGCGCGGCTAAACGCCGGGGCGCGAGCATCAGGATTTTCTTGCCAGTAGCCCAAGGCTCTTGGAACAAGGCTAAAGGCACAGAGGTGGTTTTACCTGCCCCGGGCGGCGCTACCAGAACCACAGAAGATCGGCTGCGCAGGACCGCCCGCAAGTGGTCCAGCACGCCAACGATCGGCAGATCTGGCGGAATGGCCGCCAACATGGCCGCTTAGTCTTGGTCTGGGTCGGTTGCGACCCCAACACGCTGCGCGAGTGAAGCGGCCATAAACATATCGAGGTCGCCATCTAGCACACCGGACGTGTCTGACGTCTCGGCCCCGGTGCGAAGATCTTTCACCATCTGATAGGGCTGCAAGACATAGGAGCGGATCTGGTGGCCCCAGCCAATATCCGTCTTTTGATCTTCAAGCGCATTGGCGGCGGCTTCGCGCTTTTGTAACTCCATCTCATACAGGCGCGCGCGCAACATTTTCCAAGCAATGTCACGGTTCTTATGTTGGCTCCGCTCCTGCTGCGAGGCACAGGCGATGCCCGTAGGCAAGTGGGTGATCCGAACGGCAGAATCGGTTTTGTTGATATGCTGACCGCCGGAACCTGAAGCGCGATACGTATCAATGCGCACATCTTTGTCTTGAATATCAATCACAATGGTGTCGTCGACCACCGGATAAACCCAGACGCTGGAGAAGCTGGTATGTCGCTTAGCGGCACTATCGAACGGTGAAATCCGGACCAGTCGATGCACCCCAGATTCCGTCTTCAACCAACCAAATGCATTCTCACCCTTAATCAACAAGGTCGAAGATTTGATGCCAGCCTCTTCGCCGACACTTTCTTCAATTTCCTCGACACTCATGCCACGCGATTGGGCCCAGCGGACATACATGCGGCGCAAGATATTGGCCCAATCTTGGCTCTCCGTGCCGCCAGCGCCCGCATTGATTTCAAGATAGGCATCATTGCCATCAGCTTCACCCGACAAAAGTGCTTCTAGTTCAGCACGATCCGCGCGTGTCTTAGCATCTACGAGGCCTCTACGGGCCTCCTCGATCATGTCTTCATCGCCTTCGGCTTCAGCCATTTCAGCAAGCTCAACATGGTCGGTAAGATCACGTTCTAATTGCCGGACAGCCTCAACCGAGGCTTGGATACGGTTGCGCTCTCGCATCAAGCTTTGGGCTTCTTGTGGTTTATCCCACAAGTCCGGCCTCTCACTCAACGCTTCGAGTTCGTCCAAGCGGCGCAAGGCAACATCCCAGTCTAGCCGACGCCGCAACAGCGCCACGGATTTGCTGATGTCACGACTAAGCGCTTCAAGTTCGGCGCGCATAAGGTCTCTCCAAATTTAATCCACGCGGAAGGCGGAAATAAGCAAGGCCGGCCTGAAGGTCCAGACCGGCCAAAAATGGGTGTCAGTTTGCGTCGTCAGCCTTCTTTTTCAGCCTTCGGGGCAGCTTTAGGGGCAGGCTCTGGAGCAGCTTTTGGCGCAGCCTTAGTTGGCGCAGACGCTCGCGCAGGGGGGCTGTCATCAATAACGATTGCGCTGCCAGGCCGCATATCGACGCGCGGTCCATCGGTTCGGGCACCGCGCATTTGCGCTAGACTGGCAGCAGCCCCGGCTGGATTGGTTTGCAGCTCAGCTAGGATATTCATCCGCTCTTCGGCTTCGATTTCGCGCGTGACTTCGGGCGAAGCCGTGAAATCCTCAACGGGCCGGCCTTCATGGGCCTTCATCATATATTGTTTGAAGATAGGCCCGGCGACAGGGCCACCGGATGCGCCTTGATAAATCGTGCGTGGCAAATCGTAGCCGACATAAACGCCGGTTGCGATAGAGGGTGAGAAGCCAACGAACCAAGCATCTTTATAGTCGCTGGTGGTCCCGGTCTTACCAGCAACAGGGCGACCGAAGTCAACGCCGCGTCCGGTGCCTTTCAAAACAACGTCGCGCAGAATACCTGTCATTTCCCAAGCTGTGCGCGGGGAAATCACTTGCACACCCCACGGGTCGATTTGGGGTGGCCCCGCATCGGGATTCAACGCCGTATCGCAAGCAGGGCACGAGCGCCGGTCTGAACGCCAGACCGTTCGGCCACGTGGATCTTGCAAGCGATCATAGAATACCGGTGGGATGTAGCGACCGCCATTGGGGAACACTGCAAATGCCGATGTGAGCCGCAGAACGGTCGTTTCCCCGGCGCCCAACGCCATGGTTAAGTCATTCGGCAGATCATCATACACGCCAAAGCGCCGCGCATAATCGGCGACGCGTCGCATGCCAATTCGACGGGCGATCCGCACGGTCACCGTGTTGCGCGATAGCACAAGCGCTTGGCGCAAGGTCATCACACCATAGAACCTCCGGTCTGCATTCTCGGGGCTCCAGCCACCACCGCGGATTCTTTCATCCGAAATTTTGGTTTCAGGCGTCAGACCCTGCTCCAACGCTGCGGCGTAAATGATCGGCTTAAATGATGATCCGGGCTGGCGCTTAGCTTGTGTGGCGCGGTTGAAGCCTGAATCTTCTACATCCATCCCGCCCGCCATTGCTATGACGGACCCTGTCTGGACATCGATAGAAACGAGCGCGCCTTGGATACCTTGATGACGCTGCAATTGCAGGGTGCCATCATCGCGGCGCCCCAACCAAACCAATGCCCCGTCGGCCAAAGGCTTGGACGAGCGTAGCGCCCAATCCTTATCCGCCTGCGGAATTGGAACTTTGGTCCCATTGGTGAGGCCAAATGATTGGGCATCATCCAGCACAAGGGCAAAAACGGCACGAGGATCCGGCCGCCAGTAACGCGCTCTGGTTAAACGCGCAGGCCAATCGCCGTCCACATTCATCATGCCAACCGCGCCAGCGAAACCACGTGTCCTGCGCGGGTCTAACCGGTTAAGGCTCGCGGTCAGCGCTTCGCGTGCATATTTCTGCTTATCTAAATCCACCGTAGAGCGGACAATGAAGCCACGCGAATAGGGCGCGTCCTTGCCAAACCGGCGGATCAAATCACGCCGAACTTCTTCCACGAACTCCCCCGCATCGGGATCTGTCCAGCTGCCACGCGGGTTGGGATTAACGGTCAAAGGCTCTGCGCGTGCCACTGCGGCTTGCTGGGTCGTGATGAAGCCATTGTCTGCCATGCGTCCGATCACCCAATTGCGCCGGGCTAATGCACGATCCATATGGCGTTGTGGGTTATAATTGTTCGGCCCCTTTGGCAGGGCACCCAAATAAGCGGCTTGAGCAATGGTTAGATCGCGGACGTCTTTACCAAAATAAGTTTGAGCGGCGGCCTGCACACCGTAAGATCTAAAGCCCAAAAAGATCTGATTGACGTAGATCTCCATGATCTGGTCCTTCGTCAGAACTTCTTCGATCCTTATGGAAACCAAACCTTCGCGCACTTTCGACAAAATTTTGTCCAAGGTCGAGCCACGCACATCGTCTAGCAGCAACACGTTTTCGGCCACCTGTTGCGTGATGGTCGAAGCGCCTTGCATTCGCCGCTCGCCGAGATTGCTGATGTTAAACAAAACCGCGCGGGCAACGCCCATGAGGTCCACACCAGAATGGGAGTAAAAATCCTTGTCTTCCGCAGCCATGAAGGCGGCAATCACATGATCAGGCACTTGCTCAATGGGGATGAAAGAGCGGTTCTGTCGCGCAAATAGCCCAATCTGACGACCATCTGAGGAATAAATCGTGCTCGAAACTGCTGGTTGGTAGTTTGCGAGCTTTTGGTGGTCTGGTAGCCCTTGCAGCGCCATATTAACCAATATCACAGCACCGATCACCCCCATGGCGATCGCGACCAGAGCGGTCAGAGCAATGATCTTCAAAATACGCATCGTTGCTAGGTCTTTCTCGGTCGAGTATACGCCCAACAGGGCCTAAGACGCTTGAACCACATCCCTCAATATTGACGGTAGTATGGCCTGCTTGAAGCACAAGTTAAAGCGCCCTTTGCCAGTTGGGCTGCCGCAGGCAGACCTCGGCGCATTCCTATTTGCTAGCGCCGCCGCTGATCACCTGTACCCGATCAAAATAGGTGCTGATTGACTTTGCGGTTGCTGCCATCTGACGGCTGCGAAACTGGGCATTTCCAAGTCGGGCTTCGTCTTCAGGATGAGACATAAAGCCCATCTCTAACAGGACCGCTGGCACCCGGGGCGACAACAACACAAAGAAGCCCGCTCGCCGATGCGAGGTCTGAGTAACTGGGCCGATTTTGCGGATCTCACCAATCAACGACTGCCCGAATATAGCGGATTGATTCTTGGTGTCGCGCTGGGTCAAATCGCGTAGGATCTCCATAACCGACTTATCTTGGGTCTGATTTGGTGGAGCAATTGACCAATTGTCATTGTTCAAAAGCTGCCGCGCGCGTTGACCGCCGGCTTCGGACAAGGTGTAGACGGTCGCCCCCACGGCTCGTGAACCGGGCGGCGCAGAGTCTGCATGCAAGGAGATGAAAAGATCGGCGCGCTTGTCGCGGGCGGTCAAAATTCGGCGTTCCAAGGTCAGGAACACATCGGAATCACGGGTCAAGATGACATCAAACCGCCGATCACGCCGCAAATAATCACGCAACAAAATAGCGCTAGCGAGGGTCACTTCCTTTTCAAACAAGGCGCCTGAAACCCCGGTCGCGCCTGGGTCCTTGCCGCCGTGGCCAGGATCAATCACGATCACAAATCGTCGCCCTGATGGATTGGGTCGGATCGGCGTCAGTGCTCCATTCAGCTTCTCCGCGCTACGCGGCTTGGGCAATGGCGCGGTTGTGGCAAACGTGCTGGAATTGGTTGGCACAAGTTCAAGCCGCAGTTGCCTTCCGCCCAAAATGCGCACAATCTCGTGCTTTCGCACACGCATTGGACCGGTTAGGTCCAGCACAATGCGCGACTCTGCCTGCGACTTGTCGGCAAAGCGGATTTGCGAAACACCGCCTTCGCCGATCAAGGTGCCCGCCTTACCATTTCCAAGGCCCCAATTTACCCGCGGCATATCTATGACAATGCGTGGCGACGGTGTCGATAAGGCAAAGAACCGATATTTCAGCGTTTGGTCCAAACGAATGGTGACGATCGTGGCTTCCGCTGCCTGATTCGTGGTGATTGCACTCACACGGGGCAGGCCGCCTGTTTGCGCTTGCGCGTCAGCAAATACCGGGCTGCCTTCCGTTATCGGTGCCCGCCATTCTAGGGAAAATGAGGCTAAACCCAGAGCAAGGACCAGTAACGCAGCCCAACGCCACGCGACAGTCCACTGCACCCGAAGTACACGGATCACGGCGGCGAACACTGTTTGATAAGACAATGGCTTCATAAAGGGTCCGACTGCCGAATCTGTGCGGAAATAAGCCTCTGCTTGATACCTGTAACCCACCGGATCTGTCCAATGTGGAATCAGGGAGTAAGTCGCGCTTCCCTTTCTGTGCGAAGTGAGGCAGTGTAACCCGCAATACGGGATGGATCGAATTATGATCGGTGTCGTGTTGTTTTTTGGAAACGGACTTGCGCATTTTAAAGCCAAGTCTCAACCAGTTCATTCGATATGCCTTTGGGCATATTTTAAGTCGGGACGCTCCGCGGCGATGACAGTGCGCGCCACTCTGTTTGTAGAGACATTGATCCTAGGCGAAGCTATGGCGCACGCGCGCCATTCGCAGGGGCCTTACGGCCTGGATCTGGGTGATGCACTCCCATCGCGCTTCGTTCAGCGCCGACTTTCACCAACAACCTTTTATAATTCGCGCTCATTGACCGGGAGACGACGCCACTGCGTTGCCCTGCGGCCGAGCCAGCGCGCTGGAGCTTACATCTATGTCCAAAACAATGCTGATCGACGCGGCTCACCCGGAGGAGACCCGGGTTGTCGTGCTCGCTGGAAATCAAATCGACGACTTCGACTTTGAATCTGCTTCTAAAAAGCAAATTCGCGGCAACATCTATCTCGCAAAAGTCACACGGGTAGAACCCTCCCTACAGGCGGGCTTTGTCGAATATGGTGGGAATCGCCATGGCTTCCTCGCCTTTGGTGAGATTCACCCCGACTATTATCAGATCCCGGCTGCCGACCGCGAAGCCTTGCTCGCCGAAGAGGCCGAACAAGCAGCCCTTGACGAAGAGGGTGACGGCGACGACGAACTGGTTCGTGCGCGCCGTGCAGCCCAACGTCGCTACAAAATTCAAGAGGTGATTCGCCGTCGCCAGATCATGCTGGTGCAAGCGGTCAAAGAAGAGCGTGGCAATAAAGGCGCTGCACTCACAACTTATTTGTCTCTCGCCGGACGCTATTGTGTCCTGATGCCCAACACCCCTCGTGGTGGCGGCATTTCGCGCAAAATCACCGCCGTCGGTGACCGCAAGCGACTGAAATCGGTCATTTCGGAACTTGAAGTGCCAAAGGGCATGGGCTTGATCATCCGCACCGCGGGGGCCAAGCGCACAAAGATCGAAATCAAGCGCGACTATGAATATCTCCTGCGTCTGTGGGACGATATTCGCGAGCGCACTATGAAGTCGATTGCACCATCTTTGATCCATGAAGAAGATAATCTGGTGAAGCGCGCCGTTCGCGACCTCTATGACAAAGATGTCGACGCAATCCTGGTCGAAGGCGAAGAAGCGTATCGTGAAGCCAAAGACTTCATCAAAATGCTGATGCCAAGCCACGCGAAGAAAGTGCAACAATATAAGGCCGCGACACCTTTGTTCTCTCGCATGAAAGTGGAAAGCCAACTCGAAAGCATCCATTCGCCAATCGTGCAATTGCGCTCTGGCGGCTATATTGTGATCAACCAAACCGAAGCTCTGGTCGCAATTGACGTGAACTCCGGCCGCTCCACGCGCGAGCGTTCGATTGAATCGACGGCTCTAAAAACCAATCTTGAGGCCGCAGAAGAAGCGGCACGTCAGATGCGTCTGCGCGACTTGGCGGGCCTAGTTGTTCTGGACTTCATCGACATGGAAGAAAACCGCAATGACCGTGCGGTTGAGAAGAAGATGAAAGATGCGCTGCGTTTTGACCGCGCACGCGTCCAAATGGGTAAAATCTCGGGCTTTGGTCTGTTGGAAATTTCCCGTCAGCGTCGTCGGACTGGCGTGCTGGAAGGGTCTAGCCACATTTGCCCGACATGTGATGGCACTGGACGCGTCCGGTCGCCAGAATCTGCAAGCTTGCAGGCGTTGCGGTCGGTTGAAGCCGCCGTCGCCAACCGAAAGGACTGCGAAGTCGCCCTGCATGCCGATATCGCGACGGCACTTTATCTGTTGAACGAAAAGCGTGACCACCTCACACGTCTGGTTCAAGAGCGCGGTCTTGTGGTGCGTGTATTTGCCGAGTCGGACATGACGCCCGGCCAATACCGCTTTGAAATCGTTGAGCTCGGCGAAGAATTGCTCGAAGATGACTTCGTCCCCGTTTATGTGAAGATCGATGACCCAATCGACGAAGATGATGAAATCATCGAAGACGATGAGGATGATGATCAAGTCGAAGCTGATGGCGACGGTGAAGAACGCGTCAGCGCCAGAGAAGGCCAAGAGGGTGAAAGCCCACGCGAAGGCGGCAAACGCCGTCGTCGTCGTCGTCGTGGCGGCCGTCGTGATGAAGCCATCGAAGGCGAGACTCCATCCGTTCGCAGCGCTGAGGGTGAAACATCAGAGCTCGCTGAGGGCGCTAGTTCAGAAGAAGCTGAAGGCGACGATGAAGCGGGTCCCGAAGGGGAAACCCCGGCTGAAGCCCAAGCCCGCCGCCGTCGTCGCCGTGGGCGCCGCGGTGGTCGTCGCAGACGTGAAGGTGAAGCCATGCGCTTGGGCCAAACGGACGGTCAGCCTCTGGCTGAAGACGTTGAGTCAGCGCCCGAAATTGCGGGCATGGAAACCATCCACATCGACGGCGATGAAGCAGACGCACCAACTGGCGATTTGACAGCAGTTCCGGCGGTTGAGCCCCTGCCCGTTTCTGAAGCCCCAGCTAAACGAAAGCGTCCAACTCGGAAGAAATCTGCCGACAATGCAACAGAAGTTCCGGCTGAAGTGTCTGAGACTCCAGTCGCAGTCGAAGAAACTGTCGCCGAAGCAGCAGCACCAGCAAAGAAGGCACCAGCCAAGCGCGCTCCCCGCGGTACAAAGGCTGCAGCTAAGGCGATAGAGGAGGCAGTTGCCCCAGTGATTGAAGAGGCAGTTGCTCCGGTTGAGGAAGCTGCCCCGGTCGAAACCGAACTTTCAGCCGCAGTGGAGGCTCCCGAGCCTGCCGAAGACTCAACGCCAGCAGCGCCCCGTAAGAGTGGCTGGTGGTCACGCAATGCTCAAAAGCTGTTTGGGAACTAAAGCAGGGCAATCTGAACCCGTTAAGGATCAAAAATGGGGCCAGATTCCGCGAGGAGTCTAGCCCTTTTTGTCTCGAGGGGAGCTCCCTTGCAGGCTTCTTTAGCCGTTTCAGCTCTGGTTCATCCCCCTGCCGCGAAATTGCCCTATTATCCATGAAAACAGTTTGGTGCTAAACATAAGTCGATGGCTTGAAACGCGTAAAAAGGGTGATTGGTCCAGAATTATGATAGACAACGCCAACCTTAAGCTTGGACCCTCCCCGCTCTCGCGCGCTGCTCGGCTATCGTCTTTACGGGCGCTGACCTTTGCTATGGCCATCTTGGTCGTGCCGTTTCAAGCCCAAGCACAATCCTTGGTCCGCGACGCCGAAATTGAACGGACGCTGCGCGATTACTCCAACCCGATTTTCGAAGCCGCAGGTCTCGCCCCCAATGACGTGAAAATCTATCTTGTTGGCGATAAAACGCTCAATGCCTTTGTGACCAACGGCCAGAACGTCTTTCTGCATACGGGCCTGATCCTAGAAACCGAAACGCCAAACCAGCTAAAAGGCGTGATTGCGCACGAGACCGGACATATCTCTGGCGGGCATTTAGCCCGATCCGATGCCAATATCCGCGAGGCGATGCGCCCAGCTTATGTAACAATAGCATTGGGACTCTTGGCCATCGCAGCAGGGGCACCGGATGCCGGTGCAGCGCTTTTGGCCAGCTCGCAACAATTTGCAATGCTGAGTTTTTTCACCTTCACCCGGGTGCAGGAAAGCAGCGCAGATCAGGCGGCGGTGACGTTTCTTGAAAAATCCGGGCAATCAGGTCGGGGCTTGCTCGAATTTTTCACTAAGTTTCGCTATAATGAAATCCTAGCTGACTCACGCCGCGAGCCCTATTTCCGGTCTCACCCGCTCTCAGGAGATCGTATCCAGGCGCTACAAAACCGCGTGAACGAGCAGAGCAATCGCGATGCCGTGGACAGCCCGGCCGATCTTGATCGCATGAAAATGATGCAGGCAAAGATCCAAGCCTTCCTCTACACCCCAGCGCGCACGTTCGTGAAATACCCAGCGTCGGATCAATCGATTTATGCCCGCTATGCCCGTGCAGTAGCAGCCTTTCGGGCGCCCGACCTAACAACCGCCGTTCGGGAAACTCAAAAGCTCATCGCAGAGCAACCTGAAAACCCGTTCTTTCATGAACTTTTGGGGCAAATCTATTACGAAAACGGCAAGGCAGAGGCCTCCATTGAACCTAATCGGCGTGCGGTTGCTTTGGCTCCCAATGAGGCGCTACTTCTCATTGGCCTTGCGCGTTCACTTCTGGCGACGGAGCGGGCAGATTTGCGGATCGAGGCTGAAGCTTGTTTGCGAACCGCGCTGCGGTTAGAGCCGTCAAATGCCTTTGCTTGGAACCAGCTAGCGGTCGTGGCTGACCGCAACGGACAGGTTGGCCTGGCCCGCCTTGCGACCGCAGAGGAAGCTTATCATCTGGGCGACCTGTTACGCGCCCACCGTTTCTCAGACCTTGCGATGCGCAATTTGGTGCGGTCAACGCCTGAATGGCGGCGGGCGTTTGATATTTCGACCATTACCCTGCCTATGGCCACAAAGGCTAATCGCCGAGGTAATGAGTCCCGTCCTTTCACGGCTTTGCCTGAAGCCTCATTGGCGGCGACCAGCTCTGCGGGGGAAAACTCCTTCGGCCTTCTGCGCGTAATCCATTCCGATGGGGCTACTCCCGCTCACGGCGGTGCAGCAACGCACGCAAAACATTAAGAGTTAGCCGATAAAATCTTATCGAAATTCATTCATCTTCCTTGGAGACGCTGATGCGCCCTCATTCATTTGTCTCGTTGCTGGCACTTTCGGTCACAGTATTAGGTATTTCCAGCTGTTCCAAGCCTGCCGAGAAAACCGCAGATACCGGCGAAGCAAAAGCGTCGGCCGCGCAAGTCACGCCAGCGCCGGTTAATGCAGACGTTCTGAAGTCCTTGACTGCAGAACAACAAACCGCCGTTCGCGCCCTAATCCGCGATGAGCTTGTCGCCAATCCTGAAATACTGTTGGAAGCCCAGCGTGCCTTTGAGACCAAGCAAGCGCGCGTTCAGAACGAAAAAGTGGCTGCTGCCTTCAAGTCCTTGAAAAGCGATCATGCCCAATTCAGCTTTGGCCCAGCCAATGCAAAAATCACGGTGATTGAGTTCTTTGACTATAAATGTGGCTTCTGTCACGCGGCTCAAGGCTGGGTGTCTAACTTGATGCAGACCCGCAAAGATGTGCGCGTGATCTTCAAAGAGCTGCCAATCCTGTCTGAAAACTCAAATATAGCGGCTAAGGCTGCGATCGCCGCGCATAATCAAGGCAAGTATTTGCCCATGCACAACGCCTTGATGACCGCTCAAGGTGACCTCAACCCCGAGCAAATCTTTCAGATCGCAGCCTCAGTTGGCCTAAATGTTGATAAGCTCAAAGCAGATATGGAGAAGCCACAAGTTGAGGCAACCATCACGGGCATGCGCGATCAAGCGACCAATCTGAATATTGGTGGCACGCCGGGCTTTGTGATCAATGGCAAGCTGGTTTCAGGCTTTAATCAAGAAGAGCTTGAAAATGCATTGGCGACAGCGGGTGTGGACGTATCCAACCCACCTCCTGCAAGCGGCCCTAAGAAGGGCTAAACCAGAATATCAATCCCACTGATGGCTTTTGCGGCACTGACCGCAAAGGCATCTTGGCTTTGCATAATGGCTTGCGACAGCGTCGACAAAGCCCGCTCTTGACCCGGTGTTTCCTGAACTGCCCGCAAAGCCGCCATCTGCAACTGGGCAGCTTGCGCCTGCATCTTAGCATTCATCAGCGACGAGACATCCATAACACACTCCTGCGAGGCCCTATTGTCTCAACGAAGCCTTAGACTTGGCTTGCGGAATTGGATGTAGTTTGAGTTAAATTGGATGGGGTTTTGGGCGCGGTTGTGCGCACGATATGCGACGTGATGCGGCACAAGCAGGTGATCTATTTTGTTGGGAAGACTGGTGCCCCGGGTCGGACTCGAACCGACACTCCTCTCGGAACTGGATTTTGAGTCCAGCGCGTCTACCAATTCCACCACCGGGGCACGGTTGGGAGGGCAGTTCCTAAACGGGCTTGCTTGTGAATGCAATGAGATTTTCTGCAACTTCCTGCAGGTGACGCCCGCCAAAGTCAGAGCCCTTGGGCCAAGTGCCCAATCCTGATTGGCAATCTATGGGGCTGGGCGTATAGACAACCAATGACCTCCGCCCTGCCCCCCGCGTCTCACGCGCAAGAGCCACCCGCCAGTTTTATCGATGCCATTGTCGGCCTCAAAAAGGTCGCAGGACCGGACGGGGCCTTGATTGGGGATATTGTCGATCAATTGGACGAGCGTGCCTTTGGCTTGTTGATCTTGTTGTTCGCTATTCCGTGTCTGGTACCGGGCTTGCCGGGTGCGCAGGTGATTGCGATCCCGATCTTCTTATTGGCCATGCAAATGGCGCTGGGTAAGCAAGAGGTTTGGTTGCCCAAACGGGCGCTCGCAGCGCGGGTGAAGTTAGCGTGGATCGAAATGATTGCAGACTTTGCCGATAAACGTCTGCGCTGGACAATGAAACTCTCAAAACCTCGCTACACCTTCTTGGCAAGCGGATTCGCAGAGCGTCTCGTCGGCGCAATCTGTGCCGTCGCGTCTGTTACAATAATGCTACCAATTACCAATTCGATCCCGTCGCTGGCCATCACTCTAATTGCTGTGGGCTTACTTCAGGCAGATGGACTATTCACGCTCGCGGGAAGTATTTTGGGCCTTGCTTGGTCGACCTTCTTGGTCATTGTAGTATGGGGATTCTATACTGGGGCAGGCTTTGCAGTGAAAATAGTGCAAGAGCACCTGCCTTGGCTGGGCAATATGATAGGACAATAGGACGCATGCAGATGCGATGCGGGCTGAACTGTTCGAAGCGTTAGGAACGGCCTATATCATCATGATGAGACTACTCCCTTTCTTCAGCTTTATCTTGGCCCAATGGCCTTGGATTGCGTTAGCTTCCAGCTTGGCCATGTTAGCGATCGCCCATGGGTTCGAGCGCTTTGGCGGGCTGGCACCTTGCGCCTTATGTTTGCACCAGCGTGAAGCCTATTGGATTGCTGCCGCCATCGCCGCCCTAGCCCTGCTTGCTCGCCGTATGGATGGGGCCGAAATGACAAATCGTGCCCTGAACCTGCTGTTGACTTTCGCTTTTGTAGGCGGTGCGATTGTGGCAGGCTTTCACATGGGGGTTGAGTATAAATGGTGGCCGGGCCTGCCTTCCTGTACTGCAGCCAGCAGCGGAGCGGTGCCAACTGATCTTTTAGGGGCCCTCAACAAGCCGTTACATGTCGCGGGCTGTGATGAGGCCGCTTGGATCTTTCTTGGCCTGTCGATGGCAGGATGGAATATGTTGATCTCACTCAAATTGGCCATCTATTCAGGCTTAAGTGTCCTTTATCCTCGCGGTTTGACGGAGAAGTCTGATGTCTGACGCCAATACTGCCCGCTCCAGCCGACCCGCCGCACCTGGCCGTCGTTTCGTCCAAGACCGAGTCGCAGAAATGTTGCGCGTCGACCATGCGGGTGAGTTTGGTGCCACCCGCATTTATGAAGGCCAGCGCGCGGTATTCTCGCGCTTACCCGGTGCGCGCAGGATTGCCGCCCAACTTGCCGAACAAGAAGCCGATGAGGCTGTCCATAAAGCCGCGTTCGACAAATTACTGATAGAGCGCAAAGTGCGCCCGACCCTTTTGGGGCCCATTTGGGGGGCAGCAGGCTTCGGCCTTGGGGTCGTGACGGCCCTGATGGGTGAGAAGGCCGCGCATGCTTGCACGGCCGCCGTCGAAGAAGTGATCGAGGATCACTACCGCGAGCAGATCGAGGAATTGGGCGATCAAGAGCCTGAGCTATCAGCCATGATCAGCCGTTTCCGCGAGGAAGAAATCGCCCACAAGGATCAAGCCATTGCAGAAGGCGCTAAAGAGGCTTTTGGCCATCCAGTTTTAGAAGCCGTGATTAAAGCCGGTTGCCGGGTTGCGATTGCAGTCTGTCAGAAGGTCTGAGGTCACCCTATTGATAGCGAAGGTCAGACTCAATCGACTGATCCAACAGCTTCAAATCAATATCTAATTCTTTGCCTTCATCGGCCTTAAGCTCAAGCTCAGTCCGCTCAAACAGCACTTCCAGTTTCTTCAAAATCGTCTGCGTGCCACCAATCCGCTCCATATCTGGGGCCGGATCGGTCTCAAGTTTGGCCAGTGCTTCGGCGACTTTGACTGTCTCTGGGCAATAATAGGTGAACACGCGCTGGGCGATAGCGAGCTTCTCTGGATTTGCCGCAACCATCATCATCAAGCGATTGCCCACAGCCACAATCCGCGCCACAGACGCCACCGAGTCTGGGTGGCGTAACCGTGGTAATGCCCCATCGAGGGCGCGTAAGGCGGTTGCTGCATCGGCTAAGACTTGCTGCACCAGTTCGGTGCGGCCTTGCGGCATGGCATTTTCGCTTACCGTTGGCGCTTCAATTTCAGGGCGAGTTGGCACAGGCATGGCAGTTGTTCCAGTTGCTGGTTTGCCAAGTCGATGCAAAAATAAAGATCCAGCCCACGAAATGGCACCCCCAACCATGATGCCAAAGCCGATGCCGGCAACGGGGTTGAGCAAGTCACCAATCACTGCGGCCAAGAAGATCCCAGCACCAATTGCGCCTAACGTCCAAGTCGCCTTAATGCGGCCTTGGGCACGGCGCTGTTCGCGCTGGACATCCCGCGCGGCGCGAATCTCAAGTTCAAAGCGGCGGCGGGCGTCTTCCATTTTGCGTCTATAGACCTTGCGGTCCTCGTCGTCATCCTCTTCCCGCCATTCGCGTCGCCGTCCCATCGTGTCAACACCCTTTTTAATCTGCGCCTCATGCCGTCGATCGAGGGCTTCATAGGCCTCGCGCATCGCCAGTTCGATGACACTTTGTATAAAACCAATCAAAACGCCAAGTAAGCCAAGGCCTGCTAAGCGGCCTTTACGCAGTAAAGGCCCCGCTTCACGCACACGGCCCATCCCACGACGCAAAGTTTCGCGGGCAATCGCACTGGTTGAACCGAAAGGGCGCTTCATTGACTTATTCCTTAGGCCAACGTGAAGGCGGCCCTTCATTCGACATAGGCGCTGAACTGCCTGATCGAAAGGGCGACCGCCCGTATTTTGGCGCGCGCAAGGTTACAATGATGTAAGGCAGGCCCAATCAGGCTTCCAGCACCACATCCCAGTAAAGCCAATCGACCCAGCTCTCGTGCAAATGGTGCGGTGGGAACTTGCGGCCCATAGCCTGCAACTCATGCATTGAAGGCCTACGCGGCGACTTGCGAGGGGTCATGCCGGCTTCACGCAAACTGCGCCCACCTTTGCGCAAGTTGCAGGGCGAGCAGGCGGTGACGATGTTCTCCCACGTTGTTTTACCCCCTTTGGAACGCGGAATAACATGGTCGAACGTCAGATCATCCGTCGCATGGCAGTAAGCGCATTTAAACCCGTCGCGTAGGAATAAGTTGAAGCGCGTGAAAGCTGGCGCACGATCTTGCTGGACATATTCTTTGAGCGAAATGACGCTCGGTAACCGCATTTCAAAGCTGGGGCTGTGGACGGCGTGATCATATTCCGCCACCACTTCAACCCGGTCCATATAGACAGCCTTGACGGCGTCCTGCCAAGACCAGACTGACAACGGATAATAAGACAAGGGCCGATAGTCCGCATTCAGAACCAATGCCGGAAAGCCTGCCAATCGCGACTGAGTTTTAAACGGCTGGGGGGCAGAAGCCAACTCAAACTGATCAATATCCATCGTCGCCTCCTTGTTGCAGGGAAGCAAACTTAATGGGTCCGGCACCGCCGACTGCGAGACATGTTTGGTATGGCCTGTTGAAAACGGCTTCCTCCTGCTCTGCGCATCACCACTACCCGATTCACTGCAAAGAAAACATGACAGATGCGATATCGATTTGTGTCGATGCAGTTGCTTTGCCAGTGGCTGGCGTCATAACGCGCCAAATGCCCGGCGTGCGGCTAAGCCTCCTTAAGGACTCGGGCCAGAAACGCGCCGCCGAGCTGTAGACCGTCCATGGCAATCGTGTGCGCTGCCCGAGGTGACACATGCAAGCGTGCATCCAGTCCAGCGGCACTCAAGAATTGCTGCGCCATTTGACTGGCCGCCAGCGGTACCACATCATCTTGATCGCCATGGATTAACAGAACGGGCGGCTTCGACGCGATGTCCGGATTGCCGACCAAGGCACCAGAAAAGCCCACTATGCCCGCATAGGGCTCCTTCGACGCGAGGCCCACTTGCAAGGCCATCATGGTGCCTTGGCTAAAGCCTACCAAGGCTGTCTGTGCTTTGGCTACGCCAAAGCGCGCCATTTCGGCTTCCAAAAAAGCCTCTAAGATCGGGGCCGCTTCTCTCGCGCCCTTGGCTAGATGGATTGGATCCATGCTTTCGATAACAAACCACTGATACATCTCACCATAGCCCGACACGTGTGCGGGGGCGTTGGGTGAACTGAATTGGACATCTGGTAAAAGCCGATCCCAATAGGGCGCAAGCGAGATCAGATCCTCCCCATTTGAACCATAGCCATGCAGGGTCACGATGAGACCTTTAGGGCTTTGACCAGATGTTGGGGCGCGACGCGGGCCGGTGAGGATTTTTTCTGCCATGGCCTATGTTAGCAAAAGACATTTGCCAAAGACAGCCGCCACGCGGCATAGAGCAGCCATGTTTGCCACCCGCTTTGCCCCCTCACCCACTGGCTATCTGCATGTGGGCCATGCCTTTTCAGCTTGGACAGCCTTTAACGCCGCCCAAGCGGCACATGGCCGGTTCATTCTGCGGATCGAGGACACCGATCTAACGCGGTGTCGGCCCGAGTTTGAGGCCGCCATTTATGAGGACCTCGCTTGGTTAGGCCTTTCGTGGGAAATACCCGTTCGTCGACAAAGCGATCATATGGCTGAGTATGAAGCCGCCCTTGAGCGGCTCAAGGACTTGGGCGTCCTCTATCGCTGCTTCAAAACACGCAAAGAGCTGATGGATGGCATAGCCGCTGCGCCACATAGCTTTTCAGGGCCGGAGTCTGTAGCCCCTTTGCCGCCGCAGGAAGAGGCGGCTCTTTTGGCGTCTGGAAAGCAGTTTGCTTGGCGATTATCCCTGCAGCGCAGTCAGGACCTGCTCGGCGCGAATTGGGACAATCTCGGCTTCGAAGCCAATGGCATTTGGGTCAAAGCAATTCCTGAGCACTTGGGCGATATCGTGCTGGCGCGGAAGGAGTTTCCGTCGAGCTATCACCTCGCCAGCGTGTTGGATGATGCCAGCCAAGGCATCACCCATGTTATTCGAGGCGAAGATCTGGCCGAGGCCGCCCATATACACGTTGTTCTGCAGAAACTTCTCGGCCTGCCAACGCCGATTTATCGCCACCATCGCCTGATCCTCGACGCCGATGGCAAGCGCTTTGCCAAGCGTAATCAGTCGGTCACATTGCGCAGCCTACGGGAAAGCGGCACAAGCCCCGCTGAGATTCGAACAAGTCTAGGCCTTTAGGAACCCGCGCGTGGCCCAAACCGATGCACAAAAGCTATTCTTGGGAACCGTTGCATTGGCGGCTGGGGCTTCCTGCATCGCGCTTGCGCCCATCATGGTGAAGCTGTCGCCGGTTGGACCACAAGCCAGTGCGTTCTGGCGTCTAACTTTCGCGTTGCCGCTGCTGGCACTTTGGTCCCACTTGGAAGCCAAACCACAGGCGAGTGACGGTAAGCCTGTGGCTCTTCCGCTTGGCCTTCTTGCACTTGCCGGGCTTTTATTTGCTGGCGATTTAGCCACCTGGCATGCGGGCATTGTGCGGACCAGCGCGGCTAATGCCACCTTCTTGTCGAACCTTACCCCCATTGTCGTGGTTGCCGTCACGTGGCTGACCACACGGGCGCTTCCAACCAAGGCCTATTGGGTCGCTGTGATGATTGCGTTGGTCGGATCACTGCTGCTCTCAGGCGGGGCCCCAGCCACTAATCCCGAGCGATTGGCGGGAGATGGCTTATCTGCCCTAACCTCCATTTGGTACGGACTTTACCTCATCACCATTGCTCGCATGCGCAGCCAATGGGGTGCGGGCACGATCATGTTCTTCTCCTCAGGCTTTGCCATGGTGTTTTGCTTGGCCGTGACCTTGGTATCGGGTGAGCCCTTAGTGCCGCCCCACACCAGTCAATCCTTTATCGCGCAATGGTGGCCGCTCTTGGTCTTGGGCGTCTTCGCGCAAGTGGCTGGGCAAGGCCTATTGGCTGTTGGTTTTGGCATGGTGCCGACCCACATCGCTTCGGTTTTGATCCTGTTGCAGCCTGTATTGGTTGGCTTCCTCGGCTGGGCGTGGTTGCATGAAAGCCTTACCCCGGTTCAGATGATGGGCGGGGCTTTGGTGCTCGTGGGCGTTTGGCTCGCAAGGCGGGCAGGCTGACCCCCTTGCCTTAATGCCAAAAGAAGGCGAACCTGCCCGAAATATAACGGGAGGCACAACTATGGCAGACGGCCATCACTCTGATCTTCATGGCGACCAAGCGCGCTTCAAATCCATGATAGAAGGCACACAGGAAGATTGGGCCATCATCGCCAGTCATGCCAAAGGCTTCAACAAGGGCTTGGCGGACCGGGTTCTGGCGCATCTCCGGCTATTGGATGGCGATTATGGTGGCTTTCCAATTGATCGGCTGACCCACTCGCTGCAGTCAGCAACCTTGGCCCACCGCGATGGAATGGATGAAGAATATGTCGTCTGCGCGCTTCTCCACGATATTGGCGACACCTTGGGCAGCTATAATCACCCCGATATCGCCGCGGCCATTCTGAAACCGTTTGTGAGCGAGGCCAATCATTGGATGGTGGCCAATCATGGCATTTTCCAAGGCTATTACTTCTTCCATCATTTGGGCCTCGACCGCGATATGCGCGAAGCCTATCGCGACCATCCCCATTTTGAGCATACGGCGCGCTTCTGCCACCGGCATGACCAAAATGCCTTTGATCCAGCCTATGACACGATGCCATTAGAAGCCTTTGAGCCCATGGTTCAGCGCTTGTTCGCTGCGCCTAAAAACTCCATTTATCTAAAGGCGTTAGAGGATAAAGCTTAGACAGTTGCGCATCAAATGATGATGACTTTGTTGGGCAATTCGTCAACATCACCCTCTTGGCGTGGGAAGTGTTCGGCCAGAATTGTCGCACTGTCTTCGATGGCTCTGATAAGGCCGCGTGCTAAGGCTTGGTCGCGCGCGGCAGAGACGAGCTTGCCGATCACGTCGCGCCAAACATCGCGCGACACTTTGGTATAAATGCCTGTATCAGCAATGATTTCAGCCTGATGTTCTGCCAAACTAACAAAAATGAGAACCCCCGTTTTGCCTGTAGTTTGATTGAGGCCGTGTCCCAGAAACTGATCGCGCGCCGCACGATGAACCTGCTGTCGCTTGATCCACGCGGGCGTGAGTTTCGCCGCAAGGCCGGGTCGAAGATCTAGGGCCGAAACCAGCATAAACAGGACCGCTTGAAGGGCGAGAATGAACATCATGCCGGTTGCGGCCTCATCGGCCGGGGTTGCGCCAAGCCCGATATTCCATCCCCCTGCCTGCCAGTGCGTGAACATGGTCCCTATCGCCAAAGGGTTCAGGCCAAAGACCATCAAGACCAGTGGTGCCAGAATGGCAACCAAGGCCCCATAGAACAACATGATCCAGCGATAATCCGCGGTGCGGCTTGAGACCACGACAAAAATCTCGCCCGAGGTCTTCGCCTCGGCAGCTTCAATCGCTTGTGCGATTGCCGCCTTATCGTCGGCGGATAAGTGTAAGTGCGCGTGTTTTACCATGAGCCCGATGCCCCGCCCCCACCAAAGCTGCCGCCGCCGCCGGAAAAGCCACCGCCTCCCCCGCCACCAAAGCCACCACCACCAGAGCCGCCGCCCCAGAAGCCACCGCCACCGCGCCGATCATCGTCATCATTATCCCAATCATGCAAGATGATTGGGCCGCTACCCCAAGGGGAATGGCGGCGGAACCGTGTCTGACGTCGCTGGGGGATCAAGAGCCAGACAAAAACAATGAGGAAGATGATCACTAAGATGATCCCCATTGGATCGCCGCTTGTATCCTTGGCCTCAGCCTTTTGGCCGCGGGCGGCTCGGGCGGCTAGTTCGGCTGGATCGGTTGTCAAAATTTGCTCGATCGCCGTTGCACCCGCAACAATACCCCCGGGCATGTCACCCGCTTTGAAGGCCGGCACGATGGTTTCGCGGATAATTTGGCTGGCATAATAGTCGGTCAAAACGCCTTCGAGGCCATAGCCGACTTCGATCCGTACTTTGCGCTCAGTGGGTGCCACCAACAGGATCACCCCGTTGTTGAGGCGTTCGCCTTGCCCGATTTGCCACGCCCGACCAAGCTTGTAGCCATATTCCTCAATCTCAAAGCCTTGAAGGCTGGGGACGGTCACCACAACCAACTGGTCAGAGGACTTCGCCTCTAACGCTTCTAATTGCGCGATGAGTTCGCCTTCCATCTCCTCGGGAATGATGTTGGCATCATCGACAACCCGGCCTGTCAGGACGGGGAATTTAGGATCGGCTGCCCAAGCGGGGTTCGCCGCCAAGCAAACGACAAGCAAGCTGAGTGCAAGCAGAACCCCAAGCCCGAACTGACGTAGAGGGCGGGGTAAAGGCCGCAGCAAGGCGGGCGTGGTCACGCGCTTAGAACTTCACTTCAGGCGGTTTTTCAGAGCCCGCCGTTGCTTGGAACAATTGCATGGGCTGCGAGGACGAGAACGCCGTCTTGGCCCAAACCACGCTCGGGAAAGTCCGCAAGGTGGTGTTATAGGTCTGCACAGCGGCATTATAGTCGCGGCGCGCAATCGCGATGCGGTTTTCCGTGCCCTCAAGTTGCGATTGCAGGGCGGTAAAGCCTTCCAACGAACGAAGCTCGGGGTAGTTTTCCTGAATGCTCATCAGCCGTCCCAGTGCGGCGGACAATTGCCCCTGAGCCGCTTGAAACTCTTGGAATTTTTGAGGGTCTGTTATGGTTGACGCGTCAAACCTTGGCTGAGTAGCTGAGGCGCGCGCCTGTGTGACAGCGGTCAACACTTCTTTTTCCTGCGCGGCGGCACCTTTGACGGTCGCAACCAAGTTTGGAACCAGATCAGAGCGGCGCTGATATTGGGTCTGAACTTCTGCCCAAGCAGCCTTTGCGGCCTCTTCCTGCGTTGGAATGGTGTTATAGCCACATCCCGAAACCGATGTAGCGGCAACGCCCACCAATGCCAAAGCAGCAAAACGTGTGTTCAAAGCCATCTAAGCCTCCCTACAATCTTTGTGTCGCCACATGCGCGCACCAAAGGACGCCCATATGTTAGGGGTGGCAAGGGCTAGCGCAAGGTGGTGCATGTTAAATTAGAACGCGCTTTGACTTTAACGCTCTAGGCGCACGGTCTGATACTGATAGGCAGTGGCGAAGTCTTCGTTTTCATAGAGGTGAAACGCGGGGGCATTATTGGTTTCAACTTGCAACCAGAACAGCCGATAGCCAGCCTCATAAGCCCGGCCCATGATCGCGCGCAGAACGGAACGGGCGAGCCCTCGATTGCGATAATCGGCTTGCGTACGCATCGCAGTAATGCCCGCGCTATCGCCTGCAAAGGTGCATAAGCCCGCCGCCGCCAAGACCCCGTTTTGGCGCACAATCCCAAATGTAGACGGGTTTGGGACGCGGCCCAGAATATCCGCCCGCTCTTGCCCATCGCCGCCCGAATGGCTTGTTTCTGAAACAATCTGGATGAAGTCGGCCGTGACCTTTGGCTCAATATCGACCAAGTGTTCGGGCACTGCCATCGGCCCTTCCCGGGTCATCACAGCCACCTGACTAACGATGCGATAGCCGCGCCGAGCTAGCCTATCACTCAAGTCCCATGGATCGGCCCCACCAGCCACCAGTTTGAATTGTGGTGCCAGCCCTAAAGCGTGATAGTGAGCCTCGACCCGATCGATGGAGGCTTCAACCGAACTGCCCTGGTAAGTCAGCGGCCAACAGGAATTGGTGCGACCGACAAAGCCTAGACCTGAGAAAGCCTGCCACCCATCAATCCTGTCCATTCGCGCGGCGGGCCAGCCAAGCGCGGTTGCCTGTTCAATCTGATGGATGGCGGATAGGTCCAAGGCGCTTGCCTCTATTTTTGCGCGCGGGCAGCGGCCTCAATGCCCAATCGCGCCCAAGCCAAGGCTTCATCCGCATCATCAAAGGCAGTCTCTGGCATTGCCCGATACGACATCGTCATGATTTCCCCTGTCCCTTTGTCATAGTGAAAGGGCGGACAGTCATGGGCATTAAATTTCGAATCATTGATCCGGTCAGCCTTTAAATAGATTTCATTGTCCGCCAGAAGGGCGAACATGCGACCGTCATAATAGACCCCAGCGCCACCAAACATCTTGCGAACACGAATATCCCCTAAGCCGCTAAACAAGTCTTGTGCCGTGGCGATAAGGGCATCGAGTTCAGGATTGGCTTTCGCCTTCTTCGCCAAAATCAGGCCTCAGCAGCGGCCGGCACAATGGTCACGCTCTCACCACAGCCACAGGCATCGGTTTCATTGGGGTTTTTGAAAACGAACTTTGAGTGCAACTTCGTATTTTCCACGTCGACGACCGAGCCGACCAGAAACAAAATCGCATTGGACGCGACTAAGATTTTCACGCCCTTATCTTCAACCACTTCATCAAGCGGGTCTGGGGCGTCGGCATAGGCCATGACATATTCCATGCCAGCACAGCCACCATTTTTGATGCCGACACGAAGGTATGGCTTCTCAGACTTAGCCATGACATCACGCACGCGCTCAGCGGCGGCGTCTGTCAGGCTCACGACTTGCGGGCGCGGGCGACGGGTGCGGGTTGGGACGAGCTCAGGCGTATTCATCATGGCCACCTATAACATATTCAAAGCCAAACGGGCTTCATCGCTCATGCGCGCTTGGGTCCAAGGCGGGTCAAAGGTCACAATCGCCTTAGCCGAATTGATCCCATTCACCGTCTTAGCCGCATCTTCTACCATAATTGGGAGTTCGCCGGCCACAGGGCAAGCAGGGGCGGTGAGAGTCATGTCGATATCCACATGGCCGCCTGCCTTCAGATCAACCTTATAGATCAAGCCTAATTCATAAACATCGACCGGAATTTCTGGGTCATAAACCGTTTTGAACGCGTCGATCAGATCGTCCGTCAAGCGGGCGATTTCTTCAGGCGGCAGATCGGATGGTTCCCGATCAGGTTGGACGATGGGTGGACTGGATACATCCAGCATATCTCGTGAGGTGGTGGTTTCATCGCTCATGGGGTGACCTTACAGCAAAAAATCGCGCGCTTTTGCAAGCGCTTCAACAAAGGCGTCGACATCTTCGAAACTGGTATAGGCAGCAAAGCTCGCCCGGGCGGTCGCGGTTACGCCGAGGACCTTCATCAGGGGTTGGGCGCAGTGATGGCCCGCCCGGACGGCGACGCCATAGCGGTCTAGCAATTGGGCGACATCATGGGGGTGGGCCCCATCGACGTTGAAGGCGATGATGCCACCCTTGCCCGGTGCCGTGCCATAAAGGCTGATACCATTGATGCCGCGCAAGGACGCTAGCGCATGGTCTAACAAGGCTTGTTCGTGGGCATGCAGCGCACTTTGATCGTGCGCCATCATCCAATCGACCGCCGCACCTAAGCCCACAGCTTCGGTGATGGCAGGCGTGCCCGCCTCAAATCGGAATGGCGGCACATTGTAGGTGATCAGCTCCTTCGAGACGATCTCGATCATCTCACCGCCACCTTGCCAAGGTGGCAAGCGGTTGAGGGCCTCTGGTGTGCCGTGTAGCACACCAATGCCAGTTGGCCCGTAAATTTTGTGTGCGGAGAAGGCATAGAAATCCGCGCCGATGGCTTTAACATCGACGCTTTGGTGCACGACGCCCTGACAGCCATCAATCAGAACTTGGGCCCCGGCTTGATGGGCAAGCGCAACGATTGTCGCGACATCTTGGACACTGCCCAACACATTCGACATATGGCTGATGGCAACCATTTTGGTGCGCGGACCGATCAGGTCGGCTAGCGACTCCATATCTAGTGCGCCTTGTGGCGTGATCGCAGCCCATTTCAACACCGCGCCGGAACGCTGGGCCGCCATGTGCCAAGGCACGATATTGGCGTGATGCTCCATCTCAGAGATCACAATCTCATCGCCCGGCTTTAAGCTTTGACTGACCCCTGCGGCCACCAGATTAATGGCTTCGGTTGCACTCTTGGTAAAGACAATCTCATCCGCACTACCGGCATGGATGAAGCGCGCGACTTTGGCGCGGGCATTTTCAAATGCTTGGGTGGCTTCGTTGGCTAAAGTGTGCAGGCCGCGGTGCACATTGGCGTAAGAGGTGCGCTGGAAGTCGGCCATGGCTGAGATGACGCATTCAGGCTTTTGCGCACTGGCCGCACTATCAAGATAGACCAAAGGCTTACCATGAATTGTCCGCGTTAGGATCGGGAATTCCGCCCGCACTTTGGCGACATCAAATGCTGCAGGGGTGGTAGGGGTTTGTGCGTTCATGACGAACTCGCCTCCAACCACGTGCGCGCCAGACCAGAAAACCAGTCCCGTACGCCTTCATGCTCAATCGCATCAAAGACTTCGGTTACAAAAGCTTCGACTAGCAAGGCCTTAGCTTGAGCTTCTGGGATGCCCCGCTGACGCATGTAGAAAAGGGCCTGATCATCTAGCGCCCCAATCGTATTGCCATGGGCGCATTGAACATCATCGGCATAGATCTCAAGCTCAGGTTTAGCATCGATCTCTGCCCCTTCGCTCAACATCAGAGCGTGGTGGTTTTGACGAGCGTCGGTCTTTTGGGCGGCGCGCTCAACCAGGATCTTACCTTGGAAAACACCGCGCGCACGGTCCTGAACAGCACCTTTGAACAATTCGCGCGTTTGCCCGCTTGGACCGGCGTGAACAACCCGTGTGGTCATGTCGGCATGAGCGCTGCCAGACAGCAGATAGGCACCATGGATCAAACAACTTGCGCCTTCACCCGCTAGCACCACGTGAGTCTCAGCTCGTGCAAGCTTGCCGCCAAACATCAAGGCAATGGCATGGTAGCGCCCCGTATCTGCGACAGTTACCGCTGCATGCGTCAAGTCGATCGCGTCAGTGCCGCCATTCTGCAGACTATAGCGGACCAGTTCAGCGTCGGTGCCAATTTCAACTTCTAAGAGCCCAGTCGACAGACCCGCAGTCGCAAGCCCCGTATCGATCAAGGTTAGTCGGGTGCCTGCCTCCAACTCCAAACGCACACGCATCGGCGCACCGGGATGACGGCGCAACACGACCGGGCGGTCTTGGCTTTGTGTGACGCGTAACACCACAGCTCGCGGGGCAAGGCCAGCGGCAAGCACGGCTAAGGTGCCAGCCTCTTCAAGCTCCAAGCTAGCTTCGGTCTCGATGATCAGACCCTGATCTTTTTCACCCTCCAAACCGAATCCTTCGGGTGCGAAATCCAAAACAAGAGCATCTTGCAGGCATGCAGGGATCACGCCAGCTGACCCATCCGGCGCAGGCAGGCCGTCAGCGAGTGCCGCGCGCACATCCGTCCACTTAAACGCTTCGACCCGGCGATTGGGCAGGCCTGCAGCAGCCAGATGCGCCTTCGCCGCCTCCCCTGCCTCTGTCGGCGGAAAGGCACCCAACAAAGCCGTTTCTCCGGCCAGAAGTCTCACGTCAGCTAAGGCCATTAGGCGGCGTCCTTGTAGCGATCATAGCCGTCCGCCTCGAGCGCGAGCGCTAATTCTGGACCGCCGCTATCGACGATGCGACCACCGGCCAGCACATGCACCCGGTCTGGCATAATATGGTCCAGCAAGCGCTGATAATGGGTGATGACCAGCATGCCCTTCTCTGGCCCACGCAGGGCATTCACGCCTTCGGAAACGACTTTGAGCGCGTCAATGTCGAGGCCTGAATCGGTCTCGTCCAAAATCATGAACCGGGGGTCCAGAAGCGCCATCTGATAGATTTCCATCCGCTTCTTTTCGCCACCCGAGAAGCCGACGTTCAAAGGCCGCTTCATCATCTCAGGCGTGACACCCAATCTCTTGGCGACATCGCGCGACAGCTTCATAAAGTCAGGCACACTGATTTCGGCCTCACCGCGCGCTTTGCGCTGGGCATTCAGCGCGGTGCGCAGGAAAGTGAGGGTGGGAACGCCCGGGATCTCCAGCGGGTACTGAAACGACAGAAACAGCCCCTTTGCCGCACGCTCTTCTGGGGCTAGGGCCAATAAGTCTTCACCATTTAGGGTCGCAGTACCACCTGCAACTTCATAGCCGTCGCGGCCGGTTAGGGCGTAAGACAAGGTCGACTTGCCCGCTCCATTAGGGCCCATGATCGCGTGCACTTCGCCTGCCGGCACCTTAAGCGTGAGGCCTTTGATGATAGGCGTGCCGCCGACTTCGACTTGCAGATTGTTGATGTTCAACATGAGAGGGTCTTTCAAGAGGGAGGGAATTTTAGTGTTTGATTGGCGATTTAACTGGTTCATGCGCCTGCTCCAGCAGGGCGATGTTGGACCAAGTTAATTGACCAACTGACCCAGTTTTGATAGATTGGCATCATGAAAACCGTCATGAATGTTGCCGAAGCCAAAGCTAAACTCTCTGAACTGATCGAACGTGCAGAACGCGGCGAAGACGTTGTGATTGCGCGCAAGGGCAAGGAAGCGGTCAGGCTTGTGGCAGCAACTGGAACGGGCTTGTTGAAACCCTCTCGCGCCAATCTCTTTGGCGCACTTGAAGGCCAATGGTCATTAAATGATGAGGCGCTTGCGCCTGAGCCATTGGACGCTTGGTCCAGCGAGCAGCCGATCTCTGGATTTGAGCGGGCGCTGGAAACCGGCGTGGCTGAGACGTCTCGGACCTTCGATTCAGAGGGTTGAATATGGCGTATCTGCTCGATACCAATGCAATCTTGTTTGGACTGTTCGCTTCCAGCAAGATTAAACCGTCCATCAAAGCGTTGCTCAGCGATCCAACTAATCGTGTGTGTGCAAGTGTCGCCAGCATTTACGAGATCAACTTCAAGGCGGCCCTCGGCAAGCTTTGGCTGCCTGCTGACTTCGACATCACAGCACATTTGATCCAATCCGACATCGAATTGCTCTCTATCAGTCCATTTCACGCCGCTGCTGCGAGCCGATTGCCTTTGGTCAACCGCGACCCTTGGGACCGATTGATTGCGGCTCAAGCCCTTAACGAACGGCTGACCTTGGTAAGCGCCGATACCGTAATCCAAGCCCTTGGCGTCAAAACCATTTGGTGAGCGTATCGCCATCACGCGCCCTCTCCGATTGGCTTTAGAATTTCAATCCGATTGCCAAATGGGTCATAGATAAATGCCCGCACATAACCGGGTAATTCGTCATCATGTTTGACCTTGAAGCCCTGTGCGTGGGCCTTGTCGGCTAGGCCTGCAACGTCGGCAACGCGGAAAGCCACATGGGCCTTATCATTGGCGCGAAAATCCTGTTCAACGCCTAAATGAACCTTGACCCCGCCCGACTGATACCAAGCGCCACCGCGAGTGGCCATCGACGCAGGCTTAGGCACTTCGGTAAGGCCTAAGAGGTCGACATAAAACGCACGCGCGACCGCCTCACCACCCGGCGGGATGGCGATTTGAACATGGTCGATGGCGGCGATGGTGGTCACCCCACACTCCCCTCAAGGCTAATGGCGACGAGCTTTTGCGCTTCCACTGCAAACTCCATCGGCAGTTCCTGCAGGACTTCGCGCACAAAGCCATTCACCAAAAGTGCGACCGCATCTTCAGTCGGCAGGCCACGTTGGCGGCAATAGAATAGCTGGTCCTCGCTCAAGCGCGTCGTGGTCGCTTCATGTTCAAAGGTCGCATAGGGTGTTTTGGCTTCAACATAGGGCACGGTGTGGGCGCCACATTGGTCACCGATCAAGAGACTGTCGCATTGGGTGAAATTGCGTGCGCCTTTTGCTTTAGCGTGTGCACTTACCAGACCACGATAGGTGTTGTTGCTTTTACCGGCCGAAATTCCCTTCGAGACAATGCGGGAGCGGGTATTTTTGCCCAAATGGATCATCTTTGTGCCGGTATCGGCTTGTTGATGGCCATTGGTGATCGCGATGGAGTAAAACGCTCCTTGGCTATCGTCGCCGCGCAAGATGCAAGATGGGTACTTCCACGTGACAGCAGAGCCTGTCTCCACTTGGGTCCAGCTCACCTTCGAACGAGCGCCCCGGCAATCCGCGCGCTTGGTCACGAAATTATAGATCCCGCCCACGCCATTCTTGTCGCCGGGATACCAGTTCTGGACCGTCGAATATTTGATCTCTGCATCGTCGAGCACGACCAACTCCACCACCGCAGCATGGAGTTGGTTTTCATCCCGCATCGGGGCGGTACAGCCTTCGAGATAAGAGACATAAGCGCCCTTGTCGGCGATAATCAAGGTACGCTCAAACTGACCCGTGTCTGCCGCATTGATGCGGAAATAGGTCGACAATTCCATCGGACAGCGCACGCCAGGTGGAATATAGACAAACGTGCCGTCCGAAAACACGGCACTATTAAGCGTAGCGTAAAAATTGTCGGTCACAGGGACGACGGTGCCCAGATATTGCCGCACAAGGTCTGGATACTCTTTGATGGCTTCGGACATCGAACAGAAGATCACACCCGACTTGGCCAATTCTTCCCGGAAAGTCGTAGCCACCGACACGCTGTCGAAGACCGCGTCCACCGCTATACGCGGCGCGCCTTTGACACCGGCCAGAACCTCTTGCTCTCGCAAGGGAATACCCAATTTTTTATAGGTCTCCAGAATTTCAGGATCGAGATCATCGAGGCTATTGAGTTCAATCTTGGCCTTTGGGGCAGCGTAATAGTAGGAATCTTGAAAATCGATGGTCGGATACTTGACCATCGCCCAGCTTGGCTCTTGCATGGTTAGCCAACGCTCATAGGCCGCCAATCGCCAGTCTAGCATCCATTGCGGCTCACCCTTCTTGCCCGAGATATAGCGCACAATATCGGGATTGAGGCCCTTGGGGGCCATTTCCATTTCGATATCGGTGATAAAGCCATGCTCATAGTCAGCAATGCTTTCAACGGTTTCGATGGTTTCTTTTACTGCGGGCATTGGGATTGGGTGCCTTTCAGGCGACTTGGGTGGAGACTTTGCGGCCGGCGCGGGTTGCGGCTTCTAGATAGAGTTCGGCCAATCGCGCGCCATCTTCAATCCGGCTAGACCAACCAAAACTGGCACGGATCGATGAAGACGCAGCGCTGTCGCTATAGCCACAAGCTTTCAGAATTCGGGACATTTTGACTTTGCCTGACGAGCAGGCAGAACCTGCGGAAACCGCTGCACCCGCTAAATCCATCGCCATAACTTGGCGGGCACCTTCCCAGCCGTCCACCAGCAAACATGACGTGTTACTCAGACGTCGGACCGCGTGGCTAACAAAATTGACCCCTGACAGTGCTGTTGCCAGCGGCAGCTCAAAGGCGTGACGGGCTTGGGAAGTCAGATCCTGAAAGGCGTGAACGGCTTCATCTGGGCAGGCGATCGTGGCAGCAGCAGCAAAGCCTACCACGGCCGCAACATTTTCGGTCCCACTGCGCGCTCCACGTTCCTGACCGCCGCCCGCACGCGCATTGAATACATCAATACCGGGGGCTGCAATCAAAGCACCTGCCCCCATGGGTCCTCCAATCTTATGAGACGACACAACCAGCCAGTCTGCCAAGCCCGCAAATTGACCGACCGAGAACTTTCCCAAAAGCTGAACCGCATCACATAATAGCGCGCCGCCTGCCGCTCGGACCCTGGTGGAAATCGCATTCAGCGGTTGGATCGTCCCTGTTTCATTATTGGCCCCTTGTGCAATCACAAGCGGTTGCCCGCCTTGGTTGTCTAGTTCTTGGCCTAACCAAGCAACATCAAAAAGAGCGCCTTGATTGACCGGGATTAGCTGTGCCTCTGGCCACAATTTGACTGCATAGGACCATACGGCGTCGTGTTCGACAGATGACACATAGACAGGTCCAAAGCCCATGGCCTTGGCGCTTTCCATCGCAAGGTGCAGCGCTTCGGTTGCTCCACTGGTGAAGGTCACCGCGTCAGCCCCGCATTCAAGGATACGGGCTAAACTTTCTCGCGCATCTTCTAGGGCGCGTTTAGCTGCCCGGCCTTCGCCATGCACCGAGGAAGGGTTGCCGCCCAGATCAATTGCGCGCAACATCGCTTCGCGCGCCTCGGGTCGAAGCGGCGAAGTTGCATTATGATCTGCATATAGCCGATCCATTATTCAGCAGCCGCACGGTTATAGCGCGCGATCTCGTCAGCTTTGCCGTGTAATTGACGCGCTAACACATCGGCCAAAGTTACCGCGCCTAAAAATTGGCTGATGTGGCGTGACAGCTCGTCCCACAAATCGTGTGTCATGCAGCGACGATTGCCGCTTAGGCAGCCTGCCCGCGTATGGGCGTCGCAGCGCGTTACCTTTAAAGGCTCTTCCACGGCCTGCATGATCGCGCCGATGGAGATTTCCTCTGGCGATGTTGCTAAGCGATACCCGCCGCCAGGGCCACGCGCGCTTTCCACCAGACCGCAACGGCGAAGCCGGGCAAACAATTGCTCGAGATAGGATTGGCTGATTTCCTGCCGCTCCGCAATTTCTCCCAGATTGATAGATCGCGTCGAGGAACTGGTGTCTGGGCTGTTCAGCGCCAAATCTACCATAGCCATCACGGCATAACGCCCCTTAGTCGACAATTCCATTGTGGCAGTCCTTTCGGCGCTTTTTAGACACTTTACAGCGCCATTGCGGAAAATCTTGGCTTTTTGATACAGGCCTATGATACGAGCCCGTTCCGGTCCTTTAGTGGACCTAGTATTCCCGACCCCATAGGTCAAGAATTAAACTGAGCATCATGGCAGAACTTATCCTTACCGGCGCCGCTGGGCGTCTTGAAGCCCGCTACAATCAAGCTGAATCGGAAAATGCGCCGATCGCATTGATCCTTCACAACCACCCCAAGGCCGGTGGGTCGATGCAAGACCGCGTCACGGTCATGTTGCACAAGTTGTTTGTGGAGCGTGGCTTTTCCACACTCCGCTTCAATTTCCGTGGCGTAGGCCGAAGCCAAGGCAATTTCGACAATGGCCAAGGCGAATTGTCGGATGCGGCCAGCGCGCTGGATTGGTTGCAAAGCCAGAACCCAGTGGCCCCGGTAACGTGGGTTGCAGGCTATTCCTTTGGCTCCTACATTGCCCTGCAGCTTTTGATGCGTCGCCCTGAGATTGATGGCTTCATCACCGTTGCGACCCCGGCCAACCACTATGACCTCTCGTTTTTAGCACCCTGCCCCTCATCAGGCATGATGTTCTATGGCTCCAACGACCAAGTCTCTCCACCAGGAGACCTCGAACGCTCTGCCTCCAAGATCCGCACGCAAAAAGGCGAATTGGTTGAGTGGGAAATGATCGAAGGGGCAGACCATTTCTACCGCAATGAACTCGACCTCTTGCGTGATCGGGCAGCAACCTATCTCGATCGCCGCTTGGCAGAGCCGCGCAAGATTGCACCGCCGCCTCGCCGCTAAGAGAAAAAATTCAACTGGATTAGAGACCTGAGTGCCCATCGCTCAGGTCTTTATTCTTCGCGGTCAAGAAGCAGCGGATCATTACCTAGCGCGGCCGTTTCTGGCCGCTCTTCCTGCGCCCACGGGCCTTGCCTTGGTGGCGCGGGATAAAAATAAAGCCGCCAGCCATCGCGCATCAAAAGGGTACCACTGGGAATGTCACCACGTCCAAAGGCGTGAGATTGACCATCAAAGCTCACGGCAAGAATGCCGCGCGCCCGGCCTGAATAAACGTATCGCCCCTGCCAATCGCCAGCACCGACCGCACAAGTTCTTGCGATGCGATGCTCACCCTCAGGCAATAAACGCGCTGCCTCCGTGGGTTTGACGCCAGCCTTATCCAATAGACGCGTTGCATCAAATCGCCCGCCAGAAGTCCGACAAAGACTGGGTGCTTCGCCAGCAGGTGTTGCCAGTATGGCTCTTCCCTCTGGCCCGATCCATGCAGTCGGTTTCGGGCTTAAAGCCCAGACAGCCAACCCAACGAAGATGGCGCCGATCGAAAGAAGTCGCAGCCACGAACGCCAAAGTGTCAGCCACAAGATCGCAACAATCAAGATCAAAGGCGCGGTTGAACCCGTCCATGCAACACGCGCATCGGCCCCGGGGAGGTCGGCAATAAAGTGTGCGATCTTAAGTGTGACACTCAAACCCGCTGCCGCTGCCTGCCAAGCCCAGTCATCCAGACCAAAAGGCGAAAGGCCTGCCGCGAGGGCTGAAAATGGGGCTACCCAGAAATCAAAGATGGGGGCGGCCAACACATTAGCTGGCAGCGACCAGACCGACACACGTCCAAAGGTAGCAGCCGAAATGGGTGCGGTCGCGAGGCCGGCGACAACACTGGTTGCTGCAGCGCCGCCAAGCCATAGGGCCCCATGTTGAACAAGGCCAATCTCCAGCGTGCCGTCGCGCCGTCGCTCCCATATCTCCCACAGCGCCACCAAAGCTGCTGTCGCCAGAAAGCTCATCTGGAAGCCGGGGTCGATCGCGCTTTCGGGTAAAGCAACCAACACGCAAATTGCGGCGATGGCGAGGCCACGCATGGAAATAGCCTTGCGGTTCAATAGGATCGCCCCGAAAGCAATACCCGACATAATGAAGGCCCGCACGGCAGGTGCTTCGGCCCCCGTGAACACACAATAGGCCCCAGTGCCACATAGGGCGAAGACCGCGGCGATCTTGCGCGCGTCCAACCGCAGGGCGAGCGCAGGGACCAATGCGGCAAGTTTCCAGATCACGAGATAGATCAGACCGCCGAGCAATCCGACATGGAGGCCAGAGACGGAGATTACATGCGACAAACCAGAAGCCTGCAACGCTTCGACGTCTGCCTCACTCAACCAAGCCCGGTCACCGGTGGTAACCGCAGCCAAAAATCCAGCGCCATCACTGTTTGTCGCCTCCACAATCGAGCGGGCCGCTTGTGCCCGCCACAGGGCCAAGCGAAATCGGATCGATTGGGTCAAGGGTGGAGAAGCCTCGATCACACGGCAGGGGCTAAGCGCATAGCCAACCCCGCCTAGGCCCTGAAACCAAGCCCGCCGCGCGTGATCATAAGCGCCCGGGACGACGGGTCCCGGTGGCGGCCGCAAGATCGCTTGACACCTGATCTTTTGGCCAGGTTTGGGTGGTTCATCTTCAGCCAAAGCGATGCGAACAGATTTTGGCTGAGCTTCCACCCGGGTGCGCGAAAGCGTTTCAACCACGATCTTCGCGCGCCATGTCCCCCGTAGCGTGCGGTCAATTTGCTCCACATAGCCGGTGACGACAAACGGCGTTTTGACATCAGAAACGCGCGGCGCTTTGGCCGCCTGTGCCCGCAACAAACCCGATGCACCGCCGCCAAGACAGGCCGCAGCAAATAGGCTGCACAGTCCTAACGAATAAATTACCGTAGCAAGGCGCTGGTCACGACGACGTTGTGCCAGCAGGCTACACACCAGCCATATGCCCAAAGCCAGAAATGTAAGGATCACCCAGACATGGGCGGGATCATCTGCGCGGACCGAACAGGTGGCCCCAGCACCAAAAGCAAAGCCGACAGGCAGCCACAAAACCAGTCGATCACGGTCTTGATCGCGGATTTCCTGTAACCGATCCTGCATCCACCTGCGTAGACACCTTTCACCTTCACAATGGCGTGTTATGAGGCGGCTGAAGCCATCTTTATTGGCCTGTTTCGTCCCTTGATTTGCCTCTTTTTCAAAAGCCCAAGCCATCATGCATGCTCCTACCGAAACGACAGTTCACACACACGAAGCCACTGGCGCGGATGTTGTGACCCGGTTTGCGCCATCGCCAACGGGCTTCCTGCATATTGGAGGGGCAAGAACGGCATTATTCAACTGGCTTTACGCACGAAAAGCAGGTGGCAAGTACCTGTTGCGGATTGAAGATACCGACCGGGAGCGTTCGACCGACGCAGCGGTCGAAGCGATTCTCCAAGGTCTTGCCTGGCTTGAGTTAGACCCAGACGGCGAGCCCTTGTTTCAGTTTGCCCGCGCCAGCCGCCACCGGGAAGCCGCAGAAGGGCTTGTGGAGGCCGGCAAGGCGTTTCGCTGTTACCTAAGTGGCGAAGAAGAGACCGCCCTGAAAGAAGCGGCACGGGCCCAAGGCCTCGCCTTCCGTTCGCCTTGGCGTAATCCTGATCGGACAGATCCTCCTGCAGGTGCACCTTATGTAACCCGCCTGCGCGCACCCAGCGAGAATGAGTTCATCCGCGTGCACGACAAGGTGCAAGGCACGGTCGTGACCGCCGGGCGTGAGATTGACGATTTCATTCTGCTCCGCTCCGATCACACGCCAACTTACATGCTGGCTGTCGTGGTGGATGACCATGATATGGGCGTCACCCATGTGATCCGGGGCGACGACCATTTGACCAATGCGGCACGCCAGACCGCCCTGATCAACGCCTTTGGCTGGCAAGTGCCAACCTATGCCCACATCCCCCTTATCCATGGCGATGATGGCAAGAAGCTGTCAAAGCGCCATGGTGCTTTGGGCGTCGAAGAGTATCGCGACATGGGTTATTTGCCTGAAGCGATGCGGGCTTATCTGTTGCGCCTTGGCTGGTCCAAGGGTGATTTGGATATTGTCAGCACTGAGGAAGCCTTGGAGCTGTTTGACCTTGAAGGCTTGGGCAAAAGCCCTTCGCGCCTCGACTTTGCCAAAATGGGCAGCGTGAATGCCCATTTCATGCGCTTAGCTGATGATCGGCGCTTGGTGACCCTATTGCGGGAACAAGTCGCGCGCTCGGGCCAGCCAGAGATCGACAAGTCAGACGCCGAACTCGCCGCCGCCGTGGCACATCTCAAAGACCGCGCCAAAACATTGCCAGAGCTTCAAGAGCAGTTTGGTTTTATCCTTGCGCAACGGCCGATGGCCCGTGACGAAAAAGTCCAGAAAGCGCTGTCTCCTGAAGCGATTGAGCGCCTTGGGCGGTTGCAGCCAGTGCTGGGCGAAGTCGAGACTTGGCATCATAGCGATATCAAAGCCGCGTTGGATAAATTTGCGGAATCCGAAGGCATCGGCTTTGGTAAAATTGGCCCACCCCTGCGCGCTGCGCTGACCGGTGGCCTTCCGGCACCAGATTTGGCAATCGCCTTAGAGCTATTGGGCAGAGATGAAAGCTTAGCGCGTCTTGGAGACGTGATGTAAACTTCTGTCGTGGAAACTGTGGTTACGAGTAAAACACAAGAGGGCATAAACATGGAAAGCAAAGCAGAACCAAAGGGTACCGCTAAACTTGATTTCGAAGGCAAGATTATTGACTTGCCGATTTATGGCGGTGCCACCGGCCCTGATGTGATCGATATCCGTAGACTCTATGCAGAGACGGGTGCCTTTACTTATGATCCGGGTTTCACTTCAACCGCTTCTTGCGAAAGCCAAATCACCTTCATTGATGGTGATGAGGGCATTTTGCTGCACCGCGGCTATCCAATCGACCAATTGGCAGAGCGGTCCAACTTCCTTGAAGTGGCCTATCTGTTGTTGGAAGGCCATCTGCCGAACCAAGGTGAGTTTGATACATTCAAACATAACATCACGTATCACACGATGTTGCACGCCCAATTCGACCGCTTCTTTGAAGGCTTCCGTCGCGACGCGCACCCAATGGCCGTTATGGTCGGCACTGTCGGCGCCTTGTCGGCTTTCTACCACGACAGCTTGAACATTGATGACCCTGTCCAGCGCAAAATCACCCAACACCGCTTGATTGCCAAAATTCCAACCATCGCAGCACGTGCTTACAAATACTGGCTGGGCCAGCCATTTGTGACCCCGCGTAATGAGTTGAGCTATGCGGCAAACTTCCTGCGCATGTGCTTTGCCGTGCCTGCCGAAGATTATGTCGTGAACCCCGTGCTGGCCAAAGCGATGGAGAAAATCTTTATTCTCCATGCTGACCACGAACAAAACGCCTCAACCTCCACCGTCCGCTTGGCGGGTTCTTCGGGCGCTAACCCATTTGCCTGTATCGCAGCCGGCATTGCCTGCCTGTGGGGCCCTGCCCATGGTGGTGCCAATGAAGCGGCCTTGAACATGCTGAAAGAAATTGGCCATGTGGACAATATCCCAGCCTTTGTCGCGCAAGTGAAAGACAAAAACTCCAGCGTGCGTTTGATGGGCTTTGGCCACCGTGTCTACAAAAACTATGACCCCCGCGCGAAAGTGATGCAGCAAGCCTGCCACGAAGTGCTGGCCGAAGTTGGCGTGAAGGACGATCCATTGCTGAAGGTCGCGATGGAGCTCGAAAAGATCGCGCTGAATGATGAGTATTTCGTCAGCCGCAAGCTCTATCCTAACATCGACTTCTATTCGGGCATCACTTTGAAGGCGATGGGCTTCCCAGTTGAAATGTTCACTGTGCTGTTTGCCCTGGCCCGCACCACGGGCTGGATCGCGCAATGGGACGAAATGAACAGCGACCCCGCCCAAAAGATAGGTCGCCCACGTCAGCTCTACACGGGCGCAGTGCAACGCGATTACGTGCCCATCATCAATCGCTAAAAAACCACTCCTTCAGTCTGAAACGCGCGGGCCCAAAGCTCGCGCGTTTTTGTTTGTGCGATAAGCTTCTGATTGACAGAGTCTAAGCGATGCCTAAGGTAGTCGGATAGTTTTTTCTGGATTTGGAGTCGGCCATGGCGAAACTTGTGGCAGCCGCCCTTACGCTCATGTTTGTTTGCTTCGTTCCCTCAATTGCCTCGGCTCAGAATCAGAAGCCAAACTTGACGCGTTGGGAGGACTACATTCCGCTGGCAAGCAGAATTGGTAGCCCGACCGAGCGGGACATGACGAACCTCAAACAAGAACTATCGAAGAACGACCGCTGTGCCGCCGCAACCATGAGGAACTTGCCCATCTCAAATGCCACTGGCCAAGAGATGAGATTGATTGCCGCCTATGAAGGGGATTGTGATACTGGCGTCGGTGCGCTTGTTCTGACCGTATGGACACAGCCTCGGAAAGGCGTTTGGCAAACTCACAATCAATGGGCGACCTCTGGGGCGGACAGTTACCTTGTGATTCCACAACGATCAATTGAGCCTCAAGCCGATCCATTTGATGGATTTGAAACGGCCTTTCAACTTGACCCATTTCACGCGTCCAAACTCCCACCTTGGACAGCTGGAAAAATCACACCCAGTTTGCCTTTGGGGCTAACGTGGCGGAGCGGCATGGAGCGCGACCTCTATGAGACGGTTCGTAGCGGTGATTATCAAATTTTCTGCGCCTACCGATACACGATGACCTGCTTCGCTGATCTTCCCGGACGTAACACGAGCCAAACTCCTATTCTTGTCACTCAAGACTATGCTTTTATGTATGGAGCAAAGACGCCAGCTGCAGCCCTGGATGTCTTGATAGGCAAAACACCCAGTCTCACGGCGAGCGAATTGGCGATCAAAGAAAAAGCATTTGATGATCTAGTTGATAAGGCGGCCAGGGACGCAGTGGATGCTGCGATCAACCAAGGCACGTTGCCAGGTGCGACCCTTGCTACAGAAACGGCGGCGGAGGCAAAGACACCGCCGGCAAAAAAGCGCTGAGGCCGACGATCCATTCAAATAGGCTTCCCGATTGCTTCAAACACTAGCAACACAGGTAAAGTTCGCCTAAAGTGAAACGCATGCTTGATCATCTGAAATCTTTTGGCGAAGGTGCCGCTCAAGTTCATTATGGAACGCCAGAGCTCACCATTCTGCGCCCCGGGAAGTTTGTGCGCTGTGCGGTGACGGGCAAGCCCATCACGCTTGAGGATTTACGCTATTGGTCAGTCGAACTGCAGGAAGCCTATGTGGATGCAGCAGCGGCGACGACGCGCTGGAAGCAAGTGAACGCGCGCGCCTAAACTTCTCGACCAAGCTCGCCAGACGAACCCTTGTATTCGGGGGGCTATTTGGCCTGACAGGCTTAAGCAGCGGGTGCGACCGCGCCTTCGCTCGATCCCCTGAGTCTCAGCATTCACCCCTGCCCTTCAGCTTTAACGGCACCCCGCAACAATCGGGCTTGCTGATTGGCACCACGGTGCCCGGTGCCCAAATTGACGCCAGTGGCATTACGACCCATGCGGATAGCGACGGCCGCTTTGTCATGGGCTTTGACCGCGACGCCCCATCGCATGCCCTGATCACCATCTCCCTAGGCGCAACCATCGCCCGTTTCGGCCTTGATGTTGCGCCACGCGCCTATCCAGTTACCAGCGTGAGTGGCTTGCCATCTGCCACCATCGACCCCCCTGCTGAGGCCCTTGCCCAGATTGAGGCCGATGCAGCGCTAAAACGGCAAGCCTTTGACAGCAACAACCCGATTGCCCGCGGCTTTGAAGAAGCTTTCCGCTGGCCCATAGACGATGTGCGGATCACCAGCCCTTGGGGTGCGACGCGTATGTTGAACGGCAAAAGCCAAAGGCCGCATTTCGGGATTGACCTTGGCGCGCCCCGAGGCACGCCCATCTATGCCCCCGCCAGTGGCTTTGTCGTGTTGGCAGAGCCTGACATGCATTTTGAAGGCGGCATGGTGGCCATTGATCACGGCCAAGGCCTCATCACTACCTATCTGCATCAAAGTGCCCTGGCGGTTGAGGTGGGACAACGTGTCACACCAGGCACGTTGATTGGTTATGTCGGCTCTAAGGGCCGTGCCACGGGCCCGCATTTATGCTGGCGAATGCGCTGGCGGGGCCGCAATCTGGACCCGAGCTTACGGGTACGAACGGCCTGACCGCTGGGCCCTGAGGCGGCACTATTGAATGCCAATCGGGCTGGACATTTTGCGCTGGCCTGCCTAGCGAGACCCGATGCATCGCGCCTCTACTCCTTCGTCGTGGCTGAAGAAACTCCATCTGTTGGTGGGGATGCTTGCGATTGCAATCAAGGTCGCCATCCCCGTTGGCTATATGGTGGCACCCCAAGCTTTAGCGGCTGGCCTCACCCCCATCGTGCTGTGTACGTCTGATGGCAATGTTACCGCCTTTATGGATGAGGGTGGACAGATTGTTACCCACGGCGAGGAAGCCCTCGCCAACGACCATCAGGGCCTGCCGTCTGATCACGAAGGCTCTAAGTGCGCCTTTGCCGGCCAAGGGGTGCCATTGGCCGCCCCGCAAGCGGCCAACATGGCCGTGCTGTTTTTGGACGTGGTCTCGGTTGCCGCGATTCAACTGAGGTCCGTCGCCCCGGGCCTAGGCCTTGCCGCCCCACCCCCGCCCAAAACAGGGCCACCTATCCAAGTTTGAGATCACTTAAGCCGCGCTGATGGTCCTCCATCGGCTTGCCTATTTCTCGACTTGGAAACCTAACATGACCTCCCTTATAAAAGCGCCGCGTGAGCGCAACATGTTCTTTTTTAAGGCCCTATTGGCCGCAACTTGCCTATCGACCCCGAGCGCACTCTTGGCCCAGAATTCGCCAGCCTCAGATTCTGAAAGGCCAACCGAAACCATCATCGTCGTCGGTCAACGAGACACCCCGATAACAGTCGTGCCGCGAGGCTTGTCTGTCTCGCTCGGCAAGGCAGACTTTGAAGCCGTCAATGCGATCAATGTCGAAGACTTGATGAAATATGCGCCGAACTTCTTTGTCCGCAAACGTTTTGCGGGCGATGATAATGCGGTGGTGGCCCTGCGCGGGGCCAATACAGTCCAGAGCGCACGGACCATTGTGATGGTCGATGGCTTTCTGGTCTCCAACTTCCTTGGCAATTCCTTCTCGTTCTCACCCAAGTGGAATGTGGTTGGCCCAGCCGATGTGCGCCAGTTCGACATCGTCTATGGCCCCTATTCAGCGCGTTATGGCGGCAATTCGATGGGGGGCGTGGTCTCGGTCACCACAGAGGAGCCGAAGAAGACCGGGGCCTATCTCAACGCCCAAACCATGATTATGCCATTTGAGGAGTATGGCTTCGACGAGACCTTCACAGGCTATAGTGTTGAGGGCGGTGGCACTTATGTGACGAAAGACGGCAAGCTGCGGCTTCGTGCTGGCTTCCGTCGGTTCGACAATGTCGGCCAGTCCATGACGTACAATCTCCTCACCCCTGCAACCGGCACAGCTGCGGCAACGACTGTTACCGGGGCCTTTGTGGACCCAGAGCTTGCAACGCCCGTTTTTGGCGCAGCCTCCCCGGTTGACGTCGTCCAAAATCAAGCCCGCCTTCGGGTCGCCTATGACTTTGCACCAGGCTGGACGGCGGATGCCATGCTATTTGGTTGGACGACAGACCAAACCTTGCGCGACACCCGTACCTTCTTGAAAGATGCCAATGGGGCTCCTGTCGGGCAAGGCCGCGTGCGCCTTAACAACCAAATTTGGAATGCAACGGGCCTTACCTTCTCAGAATTTGAACGCACCGAATATCTGGCTGGCCTCAAGCTTACGGGTGCTTTGGCGGGGTGGGATATCCGGACCAATCTCTCGCGCTATTGGATGCCGATCTGGAATACCAAGACCTCGCGCGACTATCTTACAGGCCAGTCAAATGGCGCGGGCACTTATCAAGTGCAGGACAATCCCGGCTGGTATGCTGCTGACATTACGTTTGACCAGAGCTTTGGCAATCACAATGTCGGCTTTGGCCTCAATGCCAATCTCTATGAGACGGCGCAGAACACCTTCAACGTCACCAATTGGAGCGCGGCGACGGGGCGGACCTTTGCGTCCTCAACCGCTGGCAAGACGGAGTCGCTTGGCCTGTGGGTCGAGGATGCTATTGATTTAACCGACACAGTCACCCTCACACTTGGCGGCCGTTATGACCGGTGGCGGGCTTTTGACGGCTCAATTGCACGCCAATCTGGAACGGTGCTGCTGGCCGATGCCTATCCAACCCGAACGGACAGTGCTTTCAGCCCAAAAGCTTCGATCCAAGCTGAAGTCACCGAGGGCGTCGCAGTACAACTTTCGCTTGGCAGCGCGACCCGCTTCCCGACTGTGGGTGAATTGTTCCAAGGGCGGATCGACGACGTCACGCGTGAAATCGATCCACAAAGCTTTGATCCCAATTTGCGCCCTGAGCGCTCGACTGACATCACTTTGATGGGCCGAGGCAAGGTCGGTCCTGTGCAGATTACGGCCAGTGCCTTCTATCAAGATATTGAAGATGCCATCTTCTCTTTCAGTGGCCTCAATCAATTCGGAACCGTCGTATCGAGCTTCAAGAATGTCGATCTGGTGACGCAATCTGGCGTGGAGCTTATCTTTGAAGCTAAGGACCTTTGGGTCGATGGTCTCGATCTGAACGCGAGCGTCAGCAAAATGGACGCAACCACCGTTCGCAATCTGTCCAATCCAGAAACGGTTGGCAATCGCTTCCCGCGTATTCCAGAATGGCGGTCGAGCGGTAATCTGCGCTACAAATTGAGCCCGAAGCTGCGCGCCTCATTAGGCTGGCGGCAGGCCACGACCCCAACCTCTGATTTGTTTGGCCGCGAAGGCAGCGTCTATGGGTTCCAGACCGAGTATTTCCTAGTCGATACCCGTCTAACCTATGACCTAAACGACAAAGTCCAACTCAATTTAGGCGTGGACAATCTCAATAATGACCAAGCTTATGTCTCGCACCCCCTGCCGCAACGAACCTTCGTGTTTGACGTGAAGCTGAAACTTTAGGAGCCTTACATGACAGACGTTTCAGCCCCAATCCAAACGGCTCCATCGGCCGCAGAAAGACGAGCCCGCCTCTATCGCATGCTGTGGCGCTGGCATTTTTACGCTGGGCTTTTCTGCATGCCTTTCATCATCCTGTTGTCGATCACCGGCAGCCTCTATCTGTTCAAACCCCAGATCGAGGCTGCTTTAGACCGGCCTTTTACCAATCTAGCGGTAACCGGGCCGAGTGCCCCGGTTAGCCAGCAGGTGCAGGTGGCCCTCAAGCATGTGGAGGGCTCCAGCTTTAAATCTTACCGCCTTCCCGATGGACCCAAGGATGCCGCCCAAGTGCTGGTTACCAAAGGCGGCGAAGACACCATCGTCTATGTGCACCCAAGCAATCTAGAAGTCCTCAAGGCGCTTCCCCGTGAAGCGCGCTTGATGGCCGTGGTGCGAACTATACACGGAGAATTGCTGATGGGGGATAATGGCTCGTTGATTGTTGAGCTCGCTGCCTCTTGGGCGATTGTGATGGTGGTAACCGGGCTTTATCTGTGGTGGCCTCGAACAGCACAGGGGTTGCAAGGCGTCCTGATCCCGCGCCTTAAGTCCGGCCCGAAAATCTTTTGGCGCGATTTGCATGCGGTGACGGGCATGTGGATATCCTTCTTTGCCCTCTTCCTGCTGCTCACCGGCCTGCCTTGGACCAATGTCTGGGGGAAGGGCTTTGATCTGGTGCGCGATTGGACCGGCACTGCGGCCGTCTCCAAAGAGTGGACCCAAAGCCGCGCGGCAGAGCGCGAGGCCACTGTGCAGGCCTTCGCGCACCATAGTCATGATGCGCCATATTACGTCGCCAATGTCGATGATATTGCCGCCAGCGCCCGGGCAGCCCGATTGGCACCGCCGGTCTCGATCACCCCGCCTAACACCAAGAACCCCAATTGGATGGCGCGGTCTTTAGCTGGTGACCGCATCAGCCGCGTCGAGATTGCCTATAGCGCGGCAGATGGCAGCGAAATCCGTCGCGAGGCCTTTGGCGACAAGCATGTGATTGATCAGGCGGTGGGCGTCGGTATTGCCGCCCATGAAGGCCAATTGTTTGGTCTGCTCAATCAGCTCCTAGGTGTCCTCACTGCCTTGGGCTTGGTCCTGTTATCGGTGTCCGCCTTTGTGATGTGGCGCAAGCGTGCGCCTGAGGGGGTGCTGGGTGCCCCGCCACCCATTCCAGATCAGAGGATTGGTGTGGGCCTTGGCCTTCTAATCTTCGTCTTTGCGTTGTTTCTGCCCGTGCTGGGGGCCTGCCTGATCCTTGTCGCGGTCACAGAGCGGCTGATCCTAAGCCGTGTCCCCAGCCTGCGCCATTTTCTGGGCCTCGCCCAACCTGCCCCACTTTAGGAGTTTTTCATGACCTTATCCGTTCGAACCCTACCCCTGATCTTGATCGCTTTTGCGGGATTGGCTGCATGTGAGCCCGCCAAGACCCCCCCGGCCCCCATGCTGGCGGTTGCCACGATTGACGGGGTGGAGATTAGCGAGCCGCGCTTGCGCCTGCCACCCAATGGCCGCGACGTCACCGCTGGCTATCTGACACTGACCAATGGCAACGACAAGGCGCAGAAATTGGTCGGAGCCAGCAGTCCAAAAGCCGAGCGCATCGAGTTGCACGCCCACCTAAAAGGGGCTGATGGCATGGCGCAGATGCGGCAAGTCCAGCAGGTTGAGATCCCGGCCAAAGGCACAGCCGTGCTCGCCCCGGGCGGCCTTCATCTCATGGTATTTGGGATCAAAGAACCCCTAAAACCCGGTGACAGCTTTCCAGTCGAATTGACCTTTGAAGGCAATCGCAAGGTGGCTTTTGCTATGCCAGTGGTCGAGAACCCGACGAGCCAAGTCGAAGGCGACAAGGCCCAAGCTGGGCATCAGCATTAGCGGCCCTTTTTAAAGCCCTGCTGCGGCCAAGCGCCGTTGCTGACGGCCTTCGCGTAGGCCGTTGGCAATGGTGAAAGCCAGCTCGATCGCTTGGTCCGCGTTGAGACGCGGGTCGCAATGGGTGCGATAGCGGCTCGACAACGACTCTTCAGTGACTGGGGTAGCCCCGCCGGTGCACTCGGTCACGTCGTCGCCGGTCATTTCCAGATGGACGCCACCGGGATAGGCCCCTTCAGCACGGACGATATCCATGAAGTCATTAACCTCGCTCGCCACCCGCTCAAATGGCCGGGTCTTATAGCCAGACGCCGTTTTCAACGTATTGCCATGCATGGGGTCAGACGACCAAACCACACTCCGGCCAGCGTCGGTGACCTTGCGGACTAGCTTTGGCAGTCCAGCGGCAATCTTGTCAGAGCCAAAGCGCGCGATCAGCACGATCCGACCTGCTTCGTTCTTGGGGTTCAGCTTGTCTAACAAGGCCAAAAGTTCATCCGCATCCAGGCTCGGACCACATTTCACGCCAATCGGATTGGCAATCCCACGGCAGAATTCCACATGGGCATGGTCCAGTTGGCGGGTGCGATCACCGATCCACACCATATGGGCGGAGGTATCATAATAGGCACCTGAACCAAACAATTGGTCTTGCCGCGTCATGGCTTCTTCATAGCCCAGCAACAAAGCCTCATGGCTGGTGAAGAAGTCTACGGTATCGGTCGCAATGCCAGCAGGGCCGCTGAGACCCAAGCCATCCATAAACTCAAGGCTTTCCTCAATCCGATGGCACAATTTCACATATTCGGCCGAAGCCTTGCCCTGCTTCTTGGCGAATTTGAGGTTCCAGCGATTGACGTTTTCAAGGTCGGCATAGCCACCGGTTGCGAGCGCGCGCAACAGGTTCAAGCTCGCCGTGCTTTGATTATAGGCTTCCACCAAACGCTCGGGATCGGGGATCCGGCTTTCCGGCGTAAAGGCCGAGCCATTGATATTGTCGCCCCGATAAGACGGCAGACTGACGCCATCAATCACTTCGACAGGCTCTGAACGTGGCTTGGCAAACTGTCCCGCGACGCGGCCGACTTTCACAACATGCTTGCCACCGGCAAAGGTCAGCGCGACGGCCATTTGCAAAAACACGCGGAAATAGCGGGTGATGCGGTCGGCCTCAAATTCCGCAAAGCTCTCAGCACAATCGCCGCCCTGCAGCAAAAAGGCTTCGCCTTTGGACACGCGCGCCAGTTCTGCTTTCAGCTTCTCAATCTCAGAAGCCACCACCAATGGCGGCTTTTTCGCTAAGCGCTGTTCCACCGCCAGCACAGCGGCTGGATCGGGATAATCGGCAGGAATATGGCGGGCCGGCAATGCGCGCCAGGAGGAGGGCGTCCAAGTCATCGTGTTTTCCAGTGGAAAGGTTCAAGCCGTCATAGCCTTGGCGAAACCTTTTGTCGAACTTGGGCACCAGTTTAGGTGCAAATGCATGCCAGATAGCCCCGCGCGGAAAACCACCGGGGGTGACCTTGTAGAGGGGCCGGGGCGCGTGGTGTGCGCCAGATGAGGTGGGCCAGATTAACGGACTGGCCCGGATTACGACGCAAACCATGCGCCCCGGCTAAGATAAGTACGCGTGC
>VYMA01000026.1_pt1 | contig 52042 bp, 54 predicted proteins | sample 5109851 | NCBI WGS metagenome assembly VYMA01 (sample SAMN12291814, study PRJNA351875) | freshwater metagenome | isolation source: freshwater lake | place: USA: Michigan, Wintergreen Lake | collected 2011-08-02
CTCTCCTATTGAAAACTTTTGGTCAAAAGTGAAAGCGATGTTAAGAAAACTGAAGGCGAGAACTTACAAAGACTTAATAGAAGGGATTGAATTGGCTATGTTAGAAGTTACTCAGAAAGATATTCGCAATTGGTTTACTCACTGTTGCTACTGTACCTCATAAGTCAGAGAAACGCTATATTACCCGAACTGTTTGCATTACAGACGACCACGATATCGAAGAGACAACCCGACTCAATACCTTGAAGCTGTTTAATGGGACTTAGGCATTTTCGGGCAGCAAAAAAGGCTCAAACCATTACGGGACAAAGGGTTAACCTCGATTTATGATTTTCCTTGATCTATCTGGGTTTCAGCGATTTTGGGCTTCTCGAAGTAAATCCCAAGCAGGGATTGGGGTTGAGGCTTTTCTCGATTTGTTTTTTGTCTAAGTCCCATTAAGTAAGTGGAGCAAAGGTTTAATACTCCGCTCACACCAGAATGAAATAATCACAAGGTTTTTCATAATGTCTTATAACGGTATGCGCTTGAGTGAGATACAGACAAAGCCCTGGCTTGCCTAGCCTAGTTTATAGCTAGTGACAGTGTACCTTATACGACTGCACACGGCTCTATATCCCATATTCCGCAACTCTATCGATAGCGTCTAGCAATTAATTAATACACTACTAGATATGTAGTTCTTTTGAACTCAGCACCAGTTACAAAGTAGTATTATTGAATTACTCTACCTGTAGGGTATGGCTGGCGGAATGTCGGTTATATTGGTTTTTTCCATTGTTTAACTTTTTCAGGGTTTATATAGATAGAAGCAAGCCTGATCTCCTCGGTGTTCTTGATTTAGCTCTTTCGCCTTACGCTTAAAGGATTCAATCTCCTCAGATGAAAAGTTCACAGAATTACTTTCTCTCAAGGGAATATCTTTTAAATATTGTTCGCTCGCCCAAAATTGAAATTCGTTCGAGTCATAAACGATATGGCTGAGTTGAAAGCCTGTCTTCTCGCATAATACTTGAATACTGTCAGGTGTGTGTAAAAAGAAATGACGAGGTGCATCCAGTTGGACCCAATTGACTTGATATTTTTCCCAAGCCCAAGAGGACACAACTGGAATTCTCAGCAATAAATACCTCTGAGGATTGAGCAAACGATATAGTTGTTTGAAAACCTCATAAGGTTCAGCCATATGCTCGAAGCTATGATGTAACGTGATAAAATCAAACTGTTTCTCTATATTCTTTAATTCTTTGTTATAGATTGTCACTCCCTCTACTAAGGTGTTCCGAGGAGCGTAAGGTTCAACGCCTGTTAGATTAGAAAAACCTTGTTCCCTCAAATAATACAGCAAGGAGCCGACCCCACAGCCGACATCCAAAATTGCTGAATTGATACCGATATTTATCCTTTTGAAGTCCCCGATCCAATCCCAACCCGACCAAACAGGAGCGTTACCGATAGCAGTATATGAAGATACCAGTTTTCCCACAATATTAGGAGATTCTAGAAGATACTTAGTTCTCTGAAGTTTTAACCAACTTTTTAAGCTTCTATCTTTCTTGTCCAAAATGTTCTTCGGTTTGCCCCAATAATTACTTGGATAATACTTTTCCATGTTGTCGGGAATTTCTTTTATCTGAAGACAACCACAGTGAGAACATTGGAAATATTCAAAATTGTCTCGATAGCCGAACATCATTTCTTTGACAGTATAAGTGCGGTTATCGTCGCCGTTTTGACAGACTCTACACTTTAGCTCATCGAAATTACTCATAGATAAAGACCCCCTCAGAATACCATCATTTACATTGTATGACAAAATTCTTCCAAAAACTACCCTCAATCTTGAAAGATATCATAAGTTTTTAAAATTTCATGAATATCTTTAACAAAGGGAAAAGGGTCACTATCTGAAAGATAATCATCGAGACGAGATTTGCCTAACCAACCTCTACCTGGATCTTCTATGAATTTCTGACATAAGATAACAAGTTCACTGGCGATATATTCAGGGTAGAATAATTCAAATGGGACGGAGGTAATATTTTCGTGCCACAGAGAAAGGTTTTTATTCTCAAAATCATTGGTAATGACTTGCATCCCGGAATGAGCCATTTCTAGCGGAGGGTAACTCGGATGGGGAGAAACCATTAATGAGATTCCTATCGCAGAATTAGCAAGAGTGACAGCATAATCCTCTAAGCTTAACTTACCTAAGCTTTTGATCACCAGATTGTCATTAATTGGGATGTCAGGGTGAGACTCTCCAGCAGAGAGGATTTCCCACTTATTAGCTTCTGGGAATTGTTTCTGCCAAATACGGATACTCTCAACAATTATACTAAAAGCATTTCTGGGAGTTGAAGGCCGACCATAAATTATTATTTTTCGCCCCTTAGTTGGGCTCTTCGTTACTTGTTATGGTTCGATAGGGGGGCATAAATCGACTAAATCCTTATCTGGCAAGAGACTTAATTGATTAGTTTGCTCTAGATAAAAAACAATTGACAAAAATCGCTAAATGCCTTTCTATATAAGGGTTCCATCCCTTATAACCCCCGTCCATTGCATAACACAAACCGAAGAGCCCTTAGTTGTTCCTTTCAGCTTAAGTAAATTATCGAGAAGGACTTTATTAAGGCTCGGTTCAAAACTATATTCATGATCAAACCTATAGTTTTGTAGATGGAAGTAATCTTGAAGTGTTTTGGTGTTAAAAACTGCTATCATTGGATTTTGGTATTCATAGGTGCTGCGTGCTAATGAATATTTACTAGACCAGGGATAAAAGCTAGGTTCAAAATCTTGTATTAGATAAATAATCGGCTTAATAGGCTGATTAAATTCTTGGGACTGCCATGAAGTCAAACGCTGTGCTATATAGGCGGTTTTCCAAAAAGTTGTAATAAAAATATCTTCTTTGCTGACAGGCAAATTATTACCGTATTTTTTAAGTAGCGAGACAATTTGTTTTGAAGCGTTAACATCTTCATCTAAAGAAACAAATTGATAGTGGGAATATCTGAGAATGGTACTACTACTATAATCTCCCATGATGATGATTCGTACATTGTCATAAAAACTAGCCAGTGAGTCCCAAAATTGTAAAGAGGTATTAATCCCACCAAAGGCTAACTCTTGGTTAATAGTTGGAATGATTAAATTAAGTCTTGCTCCTGAGATTTTAGAGGGACAAGGAGAAGCAAGAAAGTCAAAATCGCAAAGATAACCTAGATTCTTTTGAGGAGGGTTAAGAAACTGCTTAAATCCTCTGTATAGATAGCGTAAACGTCTATGGTTGTCCAGTTTCTCAGCAACAGTCGCTCTTAAATATTTGAGTAGTTTTGGTTGATCACTCATGATTTAGATATACCATTTAAAATTTTCTGTTACTCTCTTTATTAGATTACACTTCATCTTTATGAGAAAGGCTGTCAACTATTTTTTACACGAAGGAGAAATAATTGATGGAGAATTGAATTATGTCTTTGACTTGACAAGGTTGTTTATTTTCTGTTTTAGTCTGCCATATTTGAAAGCTAAATATCGCTGACTGAACAACCATCTTTTTTCAAGTTGACTTAAAGCAGACCATTTTTCGTAGGTAGGAAAAGCCACATCTTTAAAAAAAGATATCCATTGATTTAAAGTGGTTTCAATTGTGTGTTCTTTCGCCCTCATATAACCGTTTTCAACCATTTTTTGATAAAGTTCTGGAGAACTTTTCAGACGACGAACTGCTTCAATTGCCTCCTCTAGAGAGTGAATAATAATAAAATCTAACTCCGTCTTTCTTTCTGCTAAAAAGCCTAATTCTGGAGTCAAAAGGGCGGGAACACCGGCGTGCCAAGCATTAATTAGCTTAATAGAACCTTTATTAGGATAATTTCGAGAGTCAAAACTACGGGCGGCTACAATCACATCTAGATTAGTATAATTGTTCCATTGAAGTTTATCCCAAATCGGCATCCAATGGCAATTGAGAGTAGCCAAAGACTCTGCCCATGCTTCCGACCTTAATTCCGGTGCTAACTGACCCCTGGTGCCAATGTAAGAAATATTCTCGACTAGGGTGTTCCGTTCCCTATCTCTGGGAATTAACCCCGGCATCGGCCAATGACTAATTAGATAGGGGTTCCAAATAGAGTCTTTAACCTTCTCCCAACTAGACGGATTATAAACAATGTGTAGGTGAGCCGAAGGGTGATATTCTTTGTCGCTTTGGACACAAATTAACATGACCTTATCCAGGAAAGGATAGTCATTATCTAGGGTATCTCGGTCGGCGATTAAAATTCCTTGCTCTGGGATTTCTCCGGCTATTTCACAAGGAAAGCCGGCTTGTCTGAGATGAAAGTAGGTTTGGGCTATCCAAGCTGTAAAATTGCTATGATCGCCGGTCCATAGAGTTTGGTCTTCCTTGATATTTTTTTGTCTGATTTCGTCAGGGGCGTAAAAATAGATTGTTCGCATTTATATAAGGCCAAAGCATTCTTTGTCCCGTAGTCTAGCGCAAAAACGCTTTGCCGTCAATTGTCCCTCAAGAGGTCAGCAATTCTGATTATGGAAACCAGCCAGCCAAACCCCTAGTCTCAAGAAATACATTTGATCGCCTCCCAGGGTGGATAATTAGGAAACAATCCCTTGAGCTAGGGAAATAGTACCAGGCTTCGCTTTAAGTAATTGACCGACCACGGCAATAATCGGTGTTTGTACCCCATCCATGGGCAAGAGAAGGTTTTTCATCAGTTGTGGTAAAGTAAAAACCAAGAAAGAAAGCCAGTATTTATTATGAAAAATCATTGACTAAAATAACGCAGTCCCTTTACCAATCTTTCCACTGCCGTTAAAGCCGTTTCTGGAGATAAAGCACCGTAGGCAAGACGCAAATAACAGCCTTCTGTTATCCCAAAAGTTGAACCGGGTAACACCGCCACCCGCTGCTGCTCAATTAAACTTTTAACTAACTGAAAATCATTCTTGTCTGTGTTAATTTTCAGGAAGAAATAAAAAGCACCTTCCGCAGTGGCAACATCACAGATATCGCCGATTGATTCTAGAGCATTCAGGCAAATTTCTCTAACTTGACTGATGGTTTTTAACTGTTCTAAAGGATAGCTTTTACCCACCTGCAACGCCCCTAGGGCTGCGTATTGCGAAACCACCGGCGGACAGATTAAAATAGTATCCTGAATCTTATTAATCGCCTCAGATAAATGTTCCGGTACTACCATATAACCAATGCGCCAACTGGCAAAACCGTAGGCTTTTGAGAGACTAAATAAGGAAATAGTCCAGGATTCACTACCAACAATTGCCGCTGGGGAAAAGTGGCGGACATGGTTATAGGTAAAATACTCATAAGCCTCATCGTGAATGTGATAGATGCCCTTTTTTTGACAAATTCGATTGACTTCTCTTAGGGTATTTTCTGGATAAACTACTCCCGTGGGGTTATTAGGAGAAATCGTCACCACTGCCTTAGTTTTTTCCGTGATTGCCTCTTCAATGGCGGCTGGACGCAATTGATAATTTTTGTCTGTGGCGACCAAAATAACTTGACAATCAGCCATTTTTATGGCCATTTCATGATTGAAATAAAAGGGAGTATTGAGAATAATTTCATTCCCGGGGGAAGTAATGGCTAAAATGGCATTCATAAAAGCCATATTACTGCCCGCCGTCACAAAAATTGCCTGTTTATCGCTGATTTCTATCCGATTATCTTCGGCTAGTTTTTCCCGAATTACTGCTAATAAGGGGGGAATTCCCGCCACAGATTGATATTGATGATTTTTGGGATTGGCTAAGAATAAAGATAGAGATTCGATCGCCTCCCGGGGTGGATAATAGGAAACAACCCCTTGACCTAGGGAAATAGTACCAGGGTTCGCTTTAATTAATTGACCGACCACGGGAATAATCGGTGTTTGTACCCCGTCCATGCGGGAGAGAAGGTCTTTCATTAAAGTAATCAATGGAGCCGAGCAGAGTCGAACTGCTGTCCAAATTAGGTATTGACTGTCCGTTCATTCACAGGTTTAGTTTCGATTACCCTCGAAACGGGGACTGTCACTTATCCCGGACAGTGGGATGCTCTAGTTAAAGCTTAGACGGTTAACTAACTAGAGAAAGTTAAACGTGGCATCCGTTGGGGGTTGATCCATAGTCCTTAACGGAGTCAAACTATGAATGCTCGAGTCGATTAGAGACTATTAGGCAGCTACAGGAGCGGCTTTACGAGCGAAAGGAACGATGTTGTTCGCATTTACTTTTTGTTTGAGCCTTTGATTTACGAGAGGAGACTCACTCTCGACCTGTATCACGGGGGAGCTTTCGCTAACCTGTCGAAACCGTTACGGCCCCTTGTGCTTACATTCTGATTATAGCATATTTTTTTGAGCTAGGAAAGATAATCAGTACCTATCCACCCTAGAGAGCTAAATCTGTGGGGCTAAATTTCTTGTGAATCTGAGGAAAACCTAACTGTTTAATCACTTGATGTTTGCGTTCTTCCTCAAGGGATGACAACTGATTATAATTAACCCAGTGAATACAGTTAACTGGACAAGTCTCGATCGCTTCTTGAATAATTTCTTCCTCGTCACCGTCCTGATTATAGACGCGAGAGCGACCGTATTCGCCTTCAATAAAAAAGGTATTGGGGGCAACGTGGGCGCAGTGTTTACAACCGATACAAGTGACCTCATCGACGTAAACCGCTTTCTGGCGCAGTAAACCGCCCAATTCTGGTTCAAAACCAGTGCGATCGGGGGAATCTCTTAGGAATCCCCCTAACTCTGGTTCAAAACCAGAGCGTTCGGGAGAAAAATCAGCCATTAGGCACTCCAACGTTGTACCACTAGACGAATGGAACCATCAGTATTTTTTTCCTGTGCTGCCACCTGAAAACCCTGTTTAGCAGTTTCTGCCAGAATGGTGTGGTAGGCATAACCTTGATTTACTTTTCTTAAAAATCCTTCTACGGTTAGGGGTTGTTGCCAGTATTGTAAATCGGCAACTAACTCGTACTCGTTACCATTCCAGCGAAAACCGATATCGTAATTGTTATCTTGCTCGATTACCACCTCTGCGGTTAAAGTTTGACCTTGATAACCTTTGACGGGGTGGGAACCCTCTTTCCATTCCATCCCCATATCGCTCAGGGCGGCTTTTAGGTAGGATAGATCGCGGATTTTGGTTTTGATATTGCTAAAGTGTGACATGGCTTTTCAGTGGCTTAAATAAAGGGATTGGGAAAAATGAAAAATTACCAGTCGCTAAAAGTGGCTGCGTTGCTGACTTTCTCTGACTGGCTGACGGTTTGATGGTAATAATCCGAGGTTTTCTCTTGAGACATCAGCTGCCCGAGTTGTGCCTCGATCGCCGCCGTCACCTCTTGACAAGATGAACCGACTATGCCTGTCACCTTTTCCATGACGCGACCATCGGGATAGATGATAAACTCTAGGCTTTCCATGCTCATAGCTCTTCTCGGCGTGATCTGGGGTTTGCAAAGCTCCCTATCGTTTTAATTTACGATAGTTTGCTAATCGTAGCAATCTGGTTAAAATTTTAGCAAAACTTTATATTATCTCAGCCAACCACTTTCATTTTTTGTAAGTTTCCCGTAACTTTTCTTCATCGTCAAGGGCGAACCTTAACCCAGGAGGCATAATTTAACAAAACTACACAAAAAAGACGACCTGAAGCGATAGATTGAAAATAAAGGAGATGCAACGGCGAACCACGACCGCCGAGATCATAGAATTTTGTCTATAGGAATCAGAACAGATATGAATAAACAAACAGCCAGCGATCGCCTTCGGATCGGTGTTTTAGGTTTTGGTGGTTTGGGACAGGCAGCCGCTAGAATTCTCGCCCCCAAACAGGAAATGCTCTGGACTGCCGCCGCCGATAAAGCCGGTTTTGCGTACCACAAAGACGGTCTAGATGTCAATACCTGTAACAAAATTTATCATGACCGGGGTTCGATCGGTTATTTGGAAAATTACGGCAGTCTCAGCGAGAACAGTATCGAGGAATTAATCAAAACTGCCGATGTAGAAGGCTATTTTCTCGCCTTACCGAATTTACCTAACAATTTCATGGCCGATATCGCTAAAACTTTCATTCGCTTAGGTTGGCGCGGGGTTTTAGTCGATGCCCTCAAACGCACCAGCGCCATGGAACAAATCTTAGCACTACAAGCCGACCTAGAAGCCGCTGGCATCACCTACATGACCGGCTGCGGCGCTACCCCCGGACTGTTAACTGCGGCTGCCGCCCTAGCTGCCCAGAGTTATGGGGAGATTCATAGCGTTAAAATTACCTTTGGCGTGGGAATTGCCAACTGGGAGGCTTATCGTGCCACTATTCGCGAAGATATCGCCCATTTACCCGGTTACGATCCAGAAACGGCGCACCAGATGAGTGACGCAGAAGTGGAAATGCTATTAAATAAAACCAATGGCATTCTCAGCCTCGAAAATATGGAACACGCGGACGATATTATGCTGGAATTAGCTGGAATTTGTGGACGCGATCGGGTTTCCGTCGGGGGTGTGGTGGATACGCGCAACCCGAAAAAGCCCTTGAGTACCAATGTTAAAGTCACGGGGCGGACTTTTGAAGGCAAAATTTCCACCCATACCTTCACTTTAGGCGATGAAACCAGTATGGCGGCTAATGTCTGCGGGCCAGCTTTTGGCTATCTGAAAGCGGGGGTTTCCCTGCATCGTCGCGGTATCTACGGATTATGGACAGCAGCCGAGATTATGCCCCAATTTGTGCGCTAGGGGTTTCTCTGCCGTAAAATAGCTAAAACTTTCGGGAAAATAGCGGGTAAGGGGGCGATCGCTTCTAGGCTCTCTCCCGTGACCGGATGTATTAAGATTAAACGATAGGCGTGGAGTAATTGCCCGGGTAGATTAATCCCGATGGAACGACCGGAACTATAGAGGGGATCCCCAAGAATCGGATGACCGATGTGGCTGCTATGAATGCGAATTTGATGAGTTCTGCCAGTTTCTAGGCGAAATTCCATTAAGGTGTAGTTGCCTAGTCTTTCCTTGACTTGCCAGTGAGTGACGGCATTTCTACCGCCTTTTTCCACGGCAATAATCGCCATTTTTTGGCGATCGCTGCGGTGACGACCAATCGGCAGATCAATTGTACCTGTCTCCGTTTTGGGGACACCGTGGACGAGGGCGATGTATTCCCGGCGGGCAGTTTTGGTTTTTAATTGTGCCTGTAGGTGTTGATGGGCCTGGTCGGTTTTGGCAATAACGATCGCGCCCGTGGTATCCTTATCTAAGCGGTGAACTATACCGGGTCGTTGAATTCCACCGATTCCGGCTAAATTCGGGCAATGATGCAGTAAAGCATTGACCAAGGTTCCCGATTCGTGGCCGGGGGCCGGATGAACCACTAAATCGGCAGGTTTATTGATAATAATCAGATAGTCGTCTTCGTAAAGAATATCAAGCTCGATCGCCTCGGCGGTTAATTCGAGGGGTTGACTGTCGGGAATGGTAATCTTTAAGTGATCACCTTGACCAACTTTAGTATTTTTATTAGTGCAAATTTGACCGTTTAACTGTATATATCCCTGTTCTATCAGTTTTTGCAGCCTCGATCTCGATAAATCGGGCAATTGTGACCCCATCCAAGCATCTAAACGTTCTTTTTTTCCCACAACTTCTAAGTTTAATTGGTTCATCGATTTTTAGTTATCAGGGTGTAGGGTGTAGGAGAATCAAGAAAAACTGACTTGAGATTATTTAAACTTAGCTCAACAATTCCAGTTATTTTAACAGTAATTGAACTTGCTCTGGCTGCTTGAGATGGAAATCTTGGGATTAAATTTTCCTGATTTTTAAGTAGGTAGGTGTTAAAAACGTTGAGATGTCCCCTTGTTAAAGATGGATTAAGGGTAGGGTTGATTCATGAATCAACCCTACGATGAATCAACCCTAGGATTAAGGGGGGATCGAACCCAAAATCTATCTTCAATTTAATTATAACCAGCTACTTAACGACAAAAGCCACAGCAAATCAGTAGAGATTTCCTCATCTCCAAAAAATAGAGAGACGTTGATTATAGCAACGTCTCTAGATCAGAAATTAATCAATCAGAGTAAGCCAAGCTGTTTTAAACAACCGAATTTTGCCCACTTTAGTCAACAAAAAAACCATTTAAAACTCCTGAAATGATCGAAACCACGATCGAACCGAATAAAGCAGCAAAGAATGATTCTACCTGAAAACCAGGGATAAAATAGGAGGCTAAAGAAAAGGAAATGGCATTGACCACAAAAATAAATAACCCTAGGGTCAAAATAGTTAAAGGCAGGGTAAAAAGAATCAACAGGGGTCTAATAATAGCATTAATTAAACCCAAGACGACAGCAGCTATCAAAGCCACGGTAAAATTTTTAATTTCTATACCGGGTACTATTTGCGCTGTAATCAATAAAGAGACGGCGGTAATCAACCAACGGAGGAAAAAAGATAACATAAGTCCATCCATCTAAGATAGTTCATCCTCATCTATTTTAATCGACATCGCCACTTAAAGGGATGCCGGTTTTCAGGGGATGGGAACGAAAAGTGATATTGACTCCTTCTTCTGATTGTTCCAATACCAATAAAGGAGTCGGTTTCGCTTTTTTATCCCAACTCATTAAAACTATTTGTCCATGAATAGTTGGTTGCCAATTAGCTTGATCTGAGTCCGCAGAAAGAACGGTTTTTATACAATTAGTAATCTCGTTAACGGTAGCGAAACTGGTTTGGGTGGGAAGTTTTGTCAGTTTAATCTGAATCCGAAATAAAACCCCTTTATTCGATTTTCCTTCCTGTGCTTCCACTTCGTAGGTGACATCAAAAGTTTCATTAATCTGTCTTCCTGCACCGACAATTCCTAGGGCATTTTTTGCTGTATTGGGTCGTAAAGCTTCGCCGATTAAGTTAGTTATTTTCACCTTAATCTGGTTAAAAATGACGGAACGAAAAACCGCCTCATCCATCCTCATCCGCAAATAATCGAGATTAAATGCCCTAGAATGGACAAGATCGGGGTCGTTTTCCATTTTTTTGATGGTATGAAGTGCTAACTTCAACTTTTTTTTCAACTCTTTACTTTTAAATTGTTCAATCCTAACTTGTTTCTTGATCTGTTCTATTTTGAATTTGCCGTAAATAATTAAACCGATCAAAGCAATAGTTAAGGCAATTGTGCTATAAAGCCAAGAAGAATTGGAGGGAGAGATTTCAACCGCCGGTTCAGGAGAAGGAACTTGGACGATGGAATTTTCTTGAGAAAACACCGATGGACTCGACAACCAGAGAGGGAACATAGTTTCGATTACACTGATAATAAACAGGAAGATATGATCAGACTATCAATCCCAGAAAAGAGACAGGACTAAACATGATATCTAGAAAGAATTTTAGCCAGAACCGGCCAGGACCAATCGGTACAACGAGAATCGTTCAGGGAGCAACTGCTATTTTAATACTAGGGAGTCTGCTTTCTCTCCTCTTGGTACAACCTAGTTTAGCATCTCCTGGGCCACCTAATTCGGTCATCGAGGCCGCCCGTCAAGATTTGAGTCAGAAAACCAAGATATCCGTTAATCGCTTGCAAATTCAAGCAGCACAACGACAAACCTGGCCCGACGGTTGTTTAGGATTAGCTAAACCGGGAGAATTATGTACTCAAGCACTGGTGCCAGGATGGCGAATTGTTCTGACTGATAACCAAAAAACTTGGGTTTATCGCACCAATAGCAGTGGCGCTAATCTCCGCTTAGAAAAGTGAATTTCTCAATTTCCCTTGATCTTTTCTGGCTGCTTTTTGGGCATCCTCAAAGCAGTTAGTCCGGCAGCAGGAGACAATATGTTTTTAGCACATCGATCGATTATTGGCACTCGTTTGGATGCCACCAGTTATCAAGATGCTTGCGATCGCATTCAGTCCTGGGTGGAAAATAATCTCTCCTGCTATATTGTCGCCGCTAACGTCCATGTGGTGATGATGGGTTATTGGCACAAAGCCTATCGTCGTCTGATTAATGGCGCTAATCTGGTGACACCGGATGGAATGCCTCTCGTCTGGGGATTGCGCTTACTGGGGATTAAACAACAAAGTCGCGTCTATGGTCCGGATCTTATGTTAGCCTGTTGCGAGCGAGCTGCCCGCTGCCAAATCCCCATCTATCTCTACGGTGCCACAGAAAAGACCCTAATTCATCTGCAAGCCAATCTTAAACAGCGTTTTCCTGATTTAATTATCGCTGGTAGCTATTCCCCCCCTTTTCGTCCCCTCAGCGACGATGAGGAAGCGCAAGATAGGGACAGAATCCAGCAATCCGGCGCTAAATTGGTTTTTGTCGGTTTGGGATGTCCCAAACAAGAACAGTGGATGGCCCGACAACAGGGAAAATTAAAGGCTGTTATGTTAGGAGTCGGCGCCGCTTTTAGTTTCCACAGTGGTGAAGTGTCTCAAGCACCCGGTTGGGTGATGAAAATCGGCTTAGAATGGCTCTATCGTTTGTTTCAAGAACCTGGTCGTCTCTGGCAACGGTATTTAATTAATAATCCCAGTTTTTTGCTTCTTTTTGCCCTACAACTCCTGCGAGGCCGGGAAAAGTAAACAGTAATCCAGTCATCAGCCCTCAACTATCGCTAAGATGAATAGGAGAAGGCAAAGTTTTATCTACGTTTAGGAGTTCCTGCTAAAGATGACACAAGCTACTCAGATTCAAGGAAAAGGAATTTTACTCAGTGAGGCTGCCCTCAAACACCTTACCACGCTCAAAGAGCAACAGGGCAAGGATTTATGTCTGCGCGTGGGTGTGCGTCAAGGTGGTTGTTCGGGAATGTCCTATATGATGGATTTTGAGCATCCTAGCAATATTGGCCCCCAAGATGAGGTTTTCGATTACGATGGCTTCAAAATTGTCTCTGATAAAAAAAGTCTGCTCTATCTCTACGGTCTCATGTTAGATTACAGCAACGCGATGATCGGCGGCGGTTTCCAATTCACTAATCCCAACGCCAGTCAAACCTGCGGTTGTGGTAAGTCTTTCGGTGTTTAATATTTCTGTTGGGGTGATACCCTTCACCCCCGCCTCCCAGAGGCGATTTTTTTTTGGCCAAAACCCTTGACAAAATCGGAGACTTGACATATACTTTTTGTATAATGGGAATCCGTGCCTGCCTGCGAACCCCTCATTTTTAGGCTAGATACCCTGCTCTGAATTAGAGACGATAATAATCTGTTGATCATGATAGGGCGTTTTCATTTCGATCGCTTTCCCTTCCCTTTGTTTGTCTGTTGACCGCTGCATTACTGTCCTAGCACAATCAAAACATTGATAAAGCGCAAATTTACCGACAATCTTGCTAATTTAATCGACATTCTTCAAAGACGGGATCTCCAGGCGGTGGATGTCGCTTTAGGAGTATGTCAGCTTGGCGAATGTCAATTACCCTCTCTCGATTTAAGTCTAAAGCTGCAATTGTGGCTTTTCCCACTGCCGTCAAGCTAATAATTATTCGACCGTCTGCCGACCAAATAAAATGGTCTTGCCAACGCTCCCTTCTCGGATTAAAGAGAGGTATGTCATCCCCTGAAGCTAAGTCTTTAATAGAGACCAGATTTCCCTTGCGACGGTTGCAGTGAAAGCAAGCCAAGGCCAAATTATCCAAGCTGTCATCTCCTCCTTGAGTTAAGGGAATGACGTGGTCTATCGTCAAGGCAACATACTGCCATTTTTCTAAGGCATGGCAATACTCGCATAAATAATTGGCGCGGACGCGAATTTCTGATTGGATAACTGAGGAAAACTTTTTAGACATTAAGAGGGGTTTTGACTGAGATTCCGCAGGGTACGATTGACAAAGCTGAGGTAGTCGTCAATTTCTTCGTAGGCATCGAGTTCTTGCTTTTGTGCGGGGGTAATTGCTGATTCTTTCTCTAGTTGGAGTAATTCTTCAATCCGAGTCTGAACGGCAGTGGAAGCTCGAAATATAGCAACTCCATCTTCTAATTCTAGGCAGACGGCTCCCTCTCTGGCTAGGGCAGAGGGCAAGTGATTGAGTTTAGGGATTGCTTGGGGGGTCATTTCAGTTACCAGTTATCAGTCATCGGTGACTACCAAGGATTTTAATTTTTATCCCCATTATTATACCTACGGCTGTGGTAAGTCTTGGCGATTTTTTTTTGCCAAAACTCTTGACAAAATCGGAGACTTGACATATACTTTTTGTATAATGGGAATCCGTGCCTGCCTGCGAACCCTTCATTTTTAGGCTAGATACCCTCAATGTTAGGATAATCGGCCATGTCAGGACAAACGGGCAATAAACCACTTTTTTCTCAACACTATCTTGAGCATCGGCTGCCGGATTCTCCGGAATGGCAAGAGGATGTATCCGTGGCATTTTCCCGCTTAGAGAGTCTTTATCAACAAAAAAAGGCGATTTTGCCGACTCTTAACGAAGCGCAAACGGAAGCAGAATTAATACAACCGATTCTAGAAATTCTCGGTTTTAGTTACATACCGCAAGTAAGCAGTAGGGGAAAAGGAAGGTCAGAAAGGCCAGATTATGCGCTATTTGCCACAGAAAATGACCGTTATCAGGCCTATTCTCTCCAGAATAATGAAACAGCCTTTTATAGTCAAGTTTTAGCGATCGCTGAGGCCAAATACTGGCAACGTTCTCTTAGTGACGTTTCTAAGAATGATCAGCGAGATATCTGGAAAAATAGTAATCCTTCCTTTCAGATCACCAATTATCTGACGGGGACGGGAGTAGATTGGGGTATTCTCACCAATGGTCGGGAATGGCGCTTATATTACCGTCAAGCGTCCTCCACAGCCACGGAATTTTATCTGGTAGATTTGATGGAACTATTAGAAGGGGGAGACCGGCAAAAATTTCGGTATTTCTGGTTATTTTTCCGTCAAGAGGCTTTTATTAAGGATATTCACGGTCAGAATTTCCTTGAACGGGTCCGGGAGGGGAGTACCACCTATGCCACCAGAGTGGGTAACGAGTTAAAAGAGTTAGTCTTCGATCGCATTTTTCCCGATATTTCTAAAGGTTTTGTATCATTAAATACAGACATACAGCCAGACTTATTGTACGAGGCGAGTTTATCCCTGCTGTATAAATTATTATTTCTTCTCTACGCAGAAGCGCGGGACTTGCTGCCGGTGAGGGGAGACTATCGCGATTACAGCTTATTGCAAAAGACGCGAGAAATTGCCGTTAAAATCGATCGTCAGCAGGTCTTTAGTCGTACCTCGACGGGAATATACGATGCTCTCCTCAGTTTATTCCGCATTGTCGATCGAGGGGATGCTAATTTAGCCGTACCTCGTTACAACGGGGGTTTATTTGATATGGAAGAAGGCCGGGTGAATTGTTTTCTCGGTCAATACAAGTTATCCGATGCGGTTTTAGCGCCCATCTTAGATAAGTTAGCACGTTTTGAGGGACAGCCGATCGACTATAGTTTTTTGGGTGTGCGACAGTTAGGATCAATTTACGAAGGATTACTGGAATATCGCATCGTGATTGAGGGGGAATCGGTACATCTGGAAAATGATCAGGGGGAAAGAAAGGCCACTGGTTCCTATTACACTCCCGATTACATTGTTAAATATATTGTCAGCCATACCCTCAAACCAATTTTAGAGCAAAGAGCGCAACAGTTCGGGGATTTAATGACAGAAATCGCCACCCGAAGACAAGAAAGCAGCGATAGACGTTTAGGAAATCTCAGTCAGCAGGGATTACAAAAAGATCTACAACGCTTAGAAAAAAAAGCGATCACCACCTTACTTGATCTTAAACTCTGTGACCCCGCCATGGGCAGCGGACATTTTTTAGTGGAAGCAGTGGACTATCTCACCGATGAGTTAATCCAGATTCTCAATCTTTATCCCGAAGATAATCCCGTTTTAACCATGTTGGAAACCACCCGACAAAACATTATCGACAATCTCCGACAACAGGGAATTATTCTCGATTCTCCCACCCTTGAACCAACGCAGTTATTACAGAGAGTGGTGATGAAGCGCTGTATTTATGGGGTGGATATCAATCCGATGGCCGTAGAATTGGCCAAGGTTAGTCTCTGGTTACATTCTTTCACAGTGGGCGCACCTTTGAGTTTTTTGGATCATCATTTACGTTGTGGTAACTCTCTGATCGGAACTACCGCCAAGGCCGCAGAAGCCGCTATGATCGAGGAAGAAAGTGGTCAATTAACTCTTTTAACTGGCCCTTTTGTCGGGTTACTTCGGGCCGCGGAAATTATGCGGGGAATTAGTACCCTCAGCGATGCGACTTTTGCAGAAGTGGAAGCAAGCGAACAGTTATTCCGTGATTTTGATAGTCAAGCTAAACCCTACAAGCGTTTATTAGATGTTTTCCTCTCTCGCTTTTTTGGGGTTAAAACTGCTATCGAGTTTCTGCAGCGTTACGGTGGCAATATATCGGCAATTAATTGGGATAAGTTACCCCCATCAGACCAACGAATTTTAGACCAAGCAGCTAGTTTATATAAAGATAAGCGCTTTTTTCACTGGGATCTGGAATTTCCCGAAGTTTTTATCGATCTTGATTCCGCTTCTTGGAAAGATAACCCCGGTTTTGATGCAGTTATCGGTAATCCTCCTTGGGGTTGTACTCTTAGTAAAGAAGAAAAGAAATTCTTGCAAAATTATTTTAAAATTAATAGCTTAAATAACCTTGATTCCTATGCACTATTTACTCAAGCATCAATGAGTAGAACTAATCAAAATGGTAGATGTGGTCATATTATCCCTGATACTTTACTTCGCAAAGAAGATTTAAGAGAATTGCGAAAACATTTACTTTTTGAAAGTACAATTGAAGAATTAATTGAAACTGGACCGGTATTTAAAGAGGTCAGAGATACATGGTGTTTAATTTTAATAGTCACACATCAACAACCATCTAAATATCACCGTATTCAACATAAAAAAATTAGTAGATTTATCGTCTCGGTGGAAGAAAGATTAGAAAAATTTGGTCTTCAAGAATGGTCGCAGAATACCAAATCGGCACAACTACAATGGGCAAGAAAACAGGATCATATTATCGGTTATAATGCCTCTAGATGTGAACAAAGTATTATTCAAAAAATAGAAAATAACTCAGAGACATTAAGAAATAGCTCTTTGAAATTTATAATCTCTAGAGGAGAAGAAGGAAGTAAACAAAAATTAACTCCTGATCCAAGGGGCAATTTCATGATAGTCATTCCAGAAGATATTAATCGGTATGAAATTAATGACGGGGTATTAATTAAATCTAGTGAATTAACCCCTATTAAGATGGAAAAATTTTATTCATGTCCCAAAATATGGTGTATTCGCATTCAAAAGTTACGCTGGAAACAGAGAATAGTTTGTAGTTTTGATCCTAGAGATAACTCTGCGGGTATGAAAACGCTTCAAATTATTATTTCATCCTTTAACCAAAAAGATAACTTGCTTTTCGCATCTACCTTATTAAGCTCTAAATTACTTAATTTTTGGTGTGAAGACTATTTAGTTGATGACATGAATAAAAGCTATTTAGAAAAAATACCCATCCGAAAAATATCTTTTAACACCAATAGCGATCGCCGTCAACAGTGCTTAGAGAAACTTATTAAAAGTTATCAAGAAAAGCAAGAGATATTAAAGGAAATCGAGGAGCATATTAGGAGAGAGGAAACTGATATAGTCCATGATATTCTGGCATACTTAGCAGAACAGATGATCGAGATAAATCGGGAAAAACAAAAAGAAATCAAAAGCTTTTTGAGATATTTAGAGAGAATAATCGGCAGTGCGATCAATAATTTAACCAACAAATCAAAAATCCAAAACTATCTCGGTGACTATCAAAAAAGCGAACCTCATCTTAGCTTGGATCAACTGTGGGAGATACTGAAAAAGAACAAAAAGAAAATTACCGTTAACTTGCTTGATCGCCAAATACAGGAAACCCTAGAAAAAGAATATCAAACCAGTCTCGATAAACTTTTACCCCTAAAACAACAATTAAGCACCACCGATGAATTGATCGATCTAATTGTTTATAAACTCTATGGATTAAGCGAGGAAGAAATTAAAATTATTGAGGGGAGAGAGTAAAAAAAAAGAATCAGCTGCCTGCGTATTTAAATTACTTGTTGAAATACAGATACCCGTCGAGGCGGTATAACCGTTAAATTTACGACCAATCCTGACTGGTATCGCAGAGGAAATGGTCGGCCATGATGTCCTCGAAGGTGAAGGGACAGTGAGAGGGAAAAGTCCGTATCGGTAAATCCGTCTCCCGCAAAGCCAAATCGACCCCGGCCTCGAAAGCATCGGATAAAGCCGTCGGTATCCGGGATTTTAAACTAGGATTACCCTGTAGATGCCGTCTGATCCCTCGTCTCTGTTCTCTAATCGTCAAAAACCAGCTGCGAGAACGTTTATCCGGCTGATATTCCCATTTGAGAAGATGTCCTACCAAAACGGTTAGACGGCTCACCAGTTCTCGATATTCTTGTTTACCCAAGGAAATGATTTCCTCCCGTAAGTTTTGCCAGTCCAGAGCTTCTACCTGTCGGTTGGCTAGAACTTTCGCTTGTAGCTCTGTCCACCCGTAGAAGTCGGATTCATACAGGGAATTCGCTTGATCTTTCATATTGGAGCAGCCTTGACAATTAAAGATATGGCGTTCTATTCAGTAGTTCTAGTATTCTAGTTGTGGATAGGTAAAATCGGCTCTCTTCTTCTTTGCGTGATCAGTTTAACTTATATAGGAGCGATCGATCTTTGTGTTCTTTGTGTCTTTGTGGTTCCTTCCACTCCCTCGCCAGCAGGACTGTATCTTAAAATACATTTTACCCACCAAACCCAAGAGAGAATCAGCTGCCCGCGTATTTAAATTACTGGTTGAGATGAGATAAAAGGCAATCCCTTCTCAAGAGAGGAGATTGCCGGCTGTTTGCTCAAACCGTGGCTAAAGATTTCCAGCGCTCGGCCTGTTGTAAGATGGCCCTGGCTGCCTGTTTACCGGATAAAGTGGCTCCTTCCATGCTATCAATGTAATCCTGTTGGGTATAACTACCGGCAAGGAAAAAGTTAGCAATAGGAGTCGCTTGCGAGGGACGATAGACATCCATCCCCGGTGCTTCCCGATAGAGACTCTGGGCCAATTTCACCACGCTAAACCAAGTCATCTTTAACTCCCGTGAGGAGGGAAATAACTTATGGACTTGTGCTAAAACGTGCTGGGCAATATCTTCATTTTTAGCTTTAATAAAAGGATCCCCGGGCGTTAAAACCAACTGTAATAAAGAACCTTCTCCGGGGCGATAATAATCCCTAGGACTGGTGAGAGCAAGATCTGCAAAACAGGAAAAATCCGCTTGGTGGGTGTACAAAAGATTGTCAATTCCCACCGCTTTTTGCAGTTGTCGGCGTTTTTCGGCATCATTTAACTCCGTCACCCAACCGTCAAAACGCAATTGTACCGTAGCGACGGGAACAGCTTCTAGTCGGAAAATATTGTCAAAAATCGGCATTTTCCGCCAATCTTGGGGAATGAGACGCTGAATACCGGGGACATCACCAGCGCAAACGTAGGCATCTGCGGTGATAGTTTCCGTGGTTTCTCCGTTAGCGACGATCATGCCATTAACTTGCAGATTTTCGCCCTCTCCAGAATAGAGAATTTCCCGCACCTGACGACGGGTAGAAATTTTGGCACCCCGAGCTTCCAGATAGTTAATAATCGGTTTATGTAGGTATTCGTGGGGGGAACCTTCCAACATCCGCAGGACGGAAGCTTCGGTTTTAGCGGCAAAAAATTGGAAAATCGTCAGCATACAACGGGCCGAGATATTTTCCGTATCGATAAATCCTAACGCATAGGCGATCGGATTCCACATTTTTTTTAAACTGCCTTGATTACCGCCATGGCTACGAAACCAATCGGCAAAACTAATCGAGTCCAGATCCCGAATCGTTTTCATCGCTCCTTGAAAGTCTATCAGACCGCGGACGATGGGACTTGTACCTAAGGCCAGAGAATTAAAGATTTTATCGGCTGCCGAGAGTTGGGAGGAGGTAAAAAAGGCTTTTAAACCGTTAAAAGGCGCACCCGCGACGAAACGGAAGTCTAATTCGCCGATTTTTCCCCCTTCGTTGATAAAAGTGTGGGTGTGTTCTTTGAGTAGTAGGGATTGAAAAGCGCCCACTTTTTTCATTAACTCAAAAAGATTATAGTAACAGCCAAAAAAGACGTGCAGGCCCATCTCGATGTGATTACCGTCCGCATCTACCCAACTACCGACTTTTCCCCCGACAAAGGGACGAGATTCTAAGATTTCTACTGTACAGCCCGCATCGACTAGATCGATAGCTGTTGCCATTCCCGCTAATCCTGCACCAACGATCACCACTCGCATTTGTCAAGTTCCTGTTACAATTTTTCACTAAATCTTTATTTTACCCCGATCGGTCTGGTGTTTCTTGCGGTTGATTTTTTCAGGGGCGCTTGAGAGCGTGGCAGAATAATTGACAGTTGCACTAGGGAGAAGTGATTTTGAAGCGATCGCTAGAGGGGAGACAGGGATTAATTATTGTCACTATTATTTGGATATTGGGGATATTAGTCGATAGATTCTGGTTTAGTCTCGATCATACTATTCCTGCTTGGGATCAGGCTGATTATCTCAACGGTGGGATTATCTATACCCAAGCTTTCCAGAATCCGCGCTGGTTTGATGGGGATTGGTGGCGCGGTTTATGGCTAATGTCGCCGAAAATTCCCCCTTTAACCTATCTTTTAACGATTCCCTTCTTTAATCTCTTTGGTATTAGCGTTGACGCGGGTATGTGGGTAATGGCTATCTATAGCGCCCTACTGCTCTTTTCTGTGTACGGATTGGGAATTATCCTCTTTAATGGGACTGTAGCACTTTGGGCGGTCTTAATCTGTCAATTTCTCCCCGGTTTATACTATTATCGCCTCGAATATCTCTTAGATTTTCCCTTAGCGGCAATTGTAACGTTTTCTTACTTCTGCTTGACATGGTGGCGATTTAGTGGTCATGGCTGGCTAAAAGCGATCGCTTTCGGGATTTCTTGCGGTTTAGGGATGTTAGTCAAACAAACCGCCCTATTTTTCCTCTTTTTACCGATTTTGTGGGTATTGGGCGAAAATCTCCGGCGGAGACGTTGGGGCAATCTCGCGCAATTAATGCTGAGTTTTTTGACGGCAGCATTGTTAATGTTTCCCTGGTATCGGACGAATTGGCTATTAATGTTAACTGCGGGCAAACGTGCCACGGTAGATTCGGCAATTTTGGAGGGAGATCCCCCTCTTACCAGTCCTGATGCCTGGACATTTTACGCCCAAGTTTTACCCTATTTTCTTTCTTGGGTGTTGTTATTAGTTCCCGTGGTGGGATTATTAATCTCCTTACGTCATAGAAAAACCGAAGATAAGGTTAATCGTCCTGTGTGGATTTGGTTAGGAGTTTTTCTGCTGGGGGGATACCTATTATCATCCCTCAATATCAATAAAGATGCTCGTTATATCTTGCCGCTTTTACCGACTTTATCCTTAATTTTATCCGTTGGTTTATTATCTTGGCGTGGTCGTTTTGCCCCCAGTATCCGTTGGGGAACGATAACTATTGCCGCTATGCTCACCAGCTTAAATTTATTCCCCTTGGGGGGAGATATAATTACTAACGTTTTCAGTCCCCAATTGCAACACCATCCCTATCTAAAAACTGGTTGGCAGCACGAAGAAGTAGTTAAAGAGATTCTAGCCGATTCTCCCTATCTTCGCAGCACCCTAGTGGTTTTACCTTCCACCACCGAATTAAATCAACATACCTTCTCTTTCTACGGTGGTAAACATAATTCGCAGGTTGCCGGGAGACAGGTGGGAGTTCGGGAAGAAGATATAGAAAAAGATGTCAATTCTTTAGATTGGTTTTTAACTAAAACTGGTGAACAGGGGTCCGTCCCCGATGTTCAGAAAAAAATTGTTAATCGAGTCGCCACTGGGCCAGATTTCCAAGTGGAGAAAACTTGGCAGCTACCGGATGATAGTACCCTGTCCCTACACCGAAAAATATATCCTTCCGTCACGGTTAAATCCCTTGAAAATGCGCCGAAACAGGTGGAATTAAGAGAGATTACCATTGCCGAAAAAGCCTCTCCTAATCAACCCATTCCCGTGGTTTACAAATGGGCAGGAGACTGGCAACAATTAAAGTCAGGGGTAGTGATTTTAACCTGGCAAGAAGTGGACGGTAAGGATTATTGGATGCACGATCATGGTATTGCTATGGGGGGATTAATGGCAGAAAAATTAACTCCAGAAGAGCAACAAAAGGGTTTTGAAGTCACTGAAAAAACCGCCATGCAGTCGGCAGCAACCCCCGGAGTTTATCGCTTATCTGCTGTTTATCTCAATCGGGAAACTGGCGAAACCTATCCGATTAAAACTAATGCTCAAATTATCATCGATCCTCAAGTTGCCAAGTTAGCAACGCCCCAATTAGATTTAGTGACCCAATTGCGCTTAAAGTCTGCTAATATTGGTCAAGGATTAACGGGTATTGAACCAATTTTTGAGTTAACTAATCGTATCAATCAATACGATTCGATCCAGGATTATGTGCTGCAAGCAGACAAGGCTTTTTCCTATCGTTTACAGCAACAAAATCCCCCCGATAAATTATCTTTAGCCTACGGATTAGCAATTTCTAAGGTACTACAACAGGATGTGGCAGGGGCAATCAAAGCCACCGAGGAAATGATTAAAATTGACCCCCATAATCCCTATCATTATGCTTATCAGGGTTTTATTTATCTCTACGATTGGCAACCGCAAGCAGCCCAAAAAGTCTTAGATCAGGCCAGAAAATTAAATCCGGATAGTGAGGAAATTAAGACTTTAAATGCAGTGGCTGCCCTGATGGGGGGAAATCTCGTTAAAGCTTGGCAATTATGGCAGTCAAATTAAAATAGCGTGGTGAAGTGGGGTGTGGGGTGTAGGGTGTAGGGTGTAGGGTGTGGGGTGTGGGGTGTAGAGAGTGGGAAGTAGGGTGTAGGGTGTAGGGTGTGGGGTGTAGGGTGTGGGGTGTAGGGTGTAGGGAAAGAAACCTCTTTCATCTCTGGTGGTGAAAATTTTTTCATCGGGACTGCCTCCTGACTCCTGACTCCTGACTCCTGACTCCTGCCTCCTGACTCCTGACTCCTGACTCCTGACTCCTGACTCCCCAAAAGGAAAACTTCCTATCTCACCATTGAGATCACTGCTGTAACAACTCCCTGGGATCGGTGACTTCCCCTTTAATCGCTGCCGCTACCACCATCGCCGGACTCATCAACAAAGTACGCCCGGAAGCGGAACCTTGACGACCTTTAAAGTTACGATTGGAGGAGGAGGCGCTGATCTGATCTCCCTGCAATTTATCGGGATTCATGGCTAAACACATGGAACAGCCGGCCTCGCGCCATTCAAAGCCCGATGCTAGGAAAATTTGGTCTAATCCTTCCGCTTCCGCCTGTTTTTTGACTCTTTCGGAACCGGGGACGATAAAAGCTTTCACATGGGGGGCAACACGATGACCTTGGGCAAATTTGGCCGCTTCGCGCAGATCGCTGATCCGGCCGTTAGTACAGCTACCGACGAAGCAGACATCGATTTTTGTGCCTTTAATCGGGGCGCCGGGGGTGAGTTTCATGTATTGATAGGCTTCCTCTGCGATCGCTCTTTCACTTGCCGGTAAACTTTCGGGAGTGGGAATGACTTCGTTAACCCCGATTCCTTGGCCCGGAGTGATCCCCCAAGTGACTGTGGGTTCGATTTCACCAGCATCAAAGACCACCACATCGTCATAAACCGCATCGGCATCGCTTTTAATGCTTTCCCACCAATTAACCGCACTTTCCCAGTCTTTGGGCGCAAAATCACGACCTTTGAGGTAATCGTAGGTGATCTGATCGGGGTTGATATAACCACATCGGGCCCCACCTTCGATCGCCATGTTACAAATCGTCATTCTTTCTTCCATGGACATCCGTTCAATTGTACTACCAGCGTACTCGTAGGCGTAACCAACACCGCCTTTTACGCCCAATTGACGGATAATATGGAGAATTACATCTTTAGCATAGACCCCGGGGTTTAAATCGCCGTTTACCTCCACTCGACGCACTTTTAATTTCGATAGGGATAGGGTTTGGGTAGCAAGAACATCGCGCACTTGGGAAGTGCCGATACCAAAAGCGATCGCCCCAAAAGCACCGTGGGTGGAGGTGTGGGAGTCACCACAGGCGATCGTCATACCCGGTTGGGTTAGGCCCTGTTCAGGAGCGATCACATGAACTATGCCCTGATTGCCGGAACCGATGCCATAGAAAGGAATATGATTGGTTTGAACATTAGTTTCGATCGCCCGGATCATTTCCTCGGCCAAATCGTCAAGGAAAGGACGAGCCTGATTTTCGGTGGGGACGATGTGATCGACGGTGGCAATAGTCCGTCCCGGAAATAATACTTTTAAACCCCTTTCTCTTAGCATCGAAAAAGCTTGCGGACTGGTGACTTCATGCACTAGATGCAGTCCGATAAATAATTGTGTTTGTCCACTGGGAAGAATCTTAACCGTGTGTGCGTCCCAGACTTTATCGAATAACGTTCTTGCGCTCATTGACCTTGGAATGATAGTCATCTCCCTAATCATATCAGCTAACCTGATCCGATAAATATTAATTTTTTCTTTTCTCTTGGTTAGGAGGGATAATCGGTAAATACAGATTAAAACCATCAGTTTTTGAGTGAAAGAAACGAGTTTCGCTAATAACTATTTGAGTAGTTCCTGCTGCTCCTTACCCACCGATCCCTATAATTTTTAAATAGGATTTAGGCTAACATTCTCTAGGTTTGAATAACTACTCAGTCCATAGCAAAAAATTTTATTCTTTTCTTGTCACTGATAAATTATGCTCGCTAACTTTCCTGTTAACATAAATTTCTCCGAGAACAATTAATCCTAGAATCAGAGGTAAACTCAGCCATGATACTAGGATTCCTAAGTAGTTAATAATAATATAGTAATACTCAAAGATTCCTAGCAAATTAACTAACAAGAAAGGTCATGGAAGTCTTACCGATATTCCTCATTGTTTTTTGCTATCAGACAATTAATACAACTAGCCATGATGATTAATCTTACTCTTTTTTAGGCAACATCAAGAAATCGTGGCGTTCAAAAGCGGGTTGCATCAATTTCCGTCTTAATACTAGGCAAATTCAAAAAAACCTTGATTGGCAAGCTCCCTTTACTTTATAGGAGCGATTAGCCCTAACAATGGAGCAATAAAATATTTAGTCGGCTTTCTTGTCATTTAGATTTCCCGCAAATTTTACCATCAATAGTAAGATAAGGGGGAGTTTCTTGTATTGACCTATAAGTTTCCCCAGAGAAGCATGACAGTTTTAATTATTGTAGCTCATCCCGACGATGAAGTCTTGGGCTGTGGTGGCACTGCCGCCGCTCTTGCCGCTCAAGGCGTTGCCGTGTACCCTTGTATCTTATCTGGTCAGGTGGATGCCCGCCGTCAGCGTCCCGATTTGCCGGATTTATTGGAAGATATTAAGGCATCTAAAACTATAATTGGTTTTAAAAGCCCAATTTTGGGTAATTTTCCGAATATAAAATTTAATACGATTCCCCATCTAGAGCTAGTGCAGTTTATCGAGCAGGCTATCCAGCAAACTCAGGCAGATATAATCTTTACTCATCATCCTCACGATCTGAACAACGACCACCATCATACCTCGATCGCTTGTCAGGCAGCTGCCAGATTATTTCAGCGTCGCTCGGACTTACCCCCCTTACGGGGACTATACTTTATGGAGATTTTATCGGCGACGGATTGGTCTTTTCCCGTGCAAGGCAATAGCTTTGCTCCCGATACCTTCTTTGAAATCGGCGAAACTTGCTTGAAACAAAAAATCGAAGCCCTGCGTTGTTATCGAGGAGTGATGAGAGATTTTCCTCACCCTCGTAGCCCTGAAATCCTGACGGGTTTAGCTGCCTACCGAGGTGGACAGGCGGGAATGAAGTACGCGGAAGCCTTTCAAACTGCTTTTCAGGCTTTGACAATTGGGGGGATTAGAGGTTATACCAAGTAAAAAGTTAAAAGTAACAAAAGGAAAACTTGATCATGTCTGGGTTTTCGCTGTTCTTTCTCTAGCTTAAATTGTGAAAGTTGGTGTTGATCTATGTATAGTTCTTACGGAAAACGTCTGTTAGATATTATCTTAGCGGGGATCGCCTTATTAATTCTATCTCCGCTCATGTTATTAACCGCCCTAGCCATTTATCTAGAGGATGGTGCTTCACCGCTATTTCGACAACAGCGCGTCGGCCAAGAGGGAAAATTGTTTGAACTGCTCAAGTTTCGGAGTATGGCGGTTAATGCAGCCCAAGTTCCTTCGGCGCAGGCTAATTCTTTAAGTATTACTCGTATTGGCCAATTTATTCGTCGGACTAATATAGATGAACTACCCCAGTTAATTAATATTTTACGAGGGGATATGAGTATAGTTGGCCCTCGCCCCGCCCTACCTTCTCAAACAGACCTGTGCAGCTTACGAGAGCGAAACGGCTCCACCGGTTGTAAACCGGGGTTAACGGGATTAGCACAAGTCAATTCCTACGATAATATGCCTGATTTAGAAAAGGGAGAATGGGATGGTAAGTATGCCAGTAAGATCTCCTTTTGGGGAGATGTAACTATCATTTTTAGAACCTTTGGTTATCTAACTAAAAAACCTCCAGTTTATTAAGGTCAGTTTTTATGAAATTTGCTTTTGTTACCTGTGTACAATTGGGTCTTGCTTGTATGGAAACCATCTACGAACAAGGTGGCAAACTAGACTTAGTGATTACTCTCAAAGATAACCTCGCTCAAGATAAATCAGGGCGGATTTATGTGGATTCTTTCTGTCAGCAGCGAGGTATAGAAGTTGTAAAAATTCGTAGTGTCAACGCTCCAGAAGTTATTCAATCCCTGCAAGAGAGAGAAATCGATTGGCTGTTCATCATTGGTTGGTCTCAAATCGCTAAACCACCAGTTCTTCAGGCAGTAAAAAGGGGTGTACTAGGAATGCACCCGACACTGCTGCCCGTAGGCCGCGGTCGCGCTTCTATTCCTTGGGCGATTATCAAAGGATTACCTGAAACAGGAGTGACTTTATTTCAATTAGATGAAGGGGTGGATACAGGCCCGATTTTAGCCCAGGAAAAAATAGCGATCGCTGCTGATGAAACAGCAACGACTCTTTATCAACGGGTGGCGATCGCTCACCAGCAGTTGATCGGTCGCATCTGGCCAGAACTAATTAGCGATCGCTTACAACCAAGACCACAAGATGACTCTCAAGCTACTGAATGGCCTGGAAGGACTCCCGAAGATGGGCAAATTGATCCGACGATGACCGTCACCGAGGTGGACCGTCTGGTGCGCGCCACCACCCATCCCTATCCGGGGGCATTCTGGAAAGAACAAGACCAAATGATCAGAATCTGGCGTGGTGCGTTCGGGAAATCCGCACAACCGCAACCCCCTAACAGCTGGCGCTTGTATCTAAGCGATGGTGTTTTTGATGCTATAGACTATGAGAGCCTGAGTTCGACATAAATAACACCCCTACCCGTTTGGGGGATATGAGCAGCAATTCTAGGTTTAACCTACTCTCGATCGCTTTTTACCTGACTGATGCGACGAACGTTTAAAATATCGCTCATCAGCTTAATTTGACTAACACAGCGTTCAAATTGTTGCAGGTCTTTTACTTCAATTTTCAGGGAAATTAAAGCGGGTTTACCGAAATTAGTCTTAACTCCGGCATTGCGAACGTTAATATTTTGGTCACTTAAACGAGAGAGAATATCCTTTAAAACCCCGACGCGATCAATCACTTCAATCTGAATATTTACCGGATAAGTTTGATAACGGACCTGGTCATCTATAGGGTTCCAACTAACAGGAATTAAGCGTTCAGCTTCGGCTTTTTCCACATTGGAGCAGCCCTGACGGTGAATAACAATACCTTCCCCCGCATGGGCGACTATACCGGTAATATTTTCCCCGGGTAAAGGACAACAACAACCGGCTAAACGATAGACTAATCCCTCCACACCGGCGATCGGTGATTTACTGACGGGTAAAGCCCTTTGAACGGGAGAAGATGGTAGAATCAATTGGGAATCAGTCAGGACATCTGGCGGATTTTTAGCTGTTAAAATTTCCTGTTGATTTTTCACTGCTTCTTGCAGACGATTAACCACATTTTTTAGGGTAACTTCGCCGTAACCTAAGGCCGCCAATAAATCATCTACTGCCACATAATTGCACTGTTTAGCCACCGATTGCATTCGTTCCGATTTCAGCAGGGCATCGAAGCCAGTTTTACCCAATTCTTTCTCTAATAAATCACGACCCCGGCTAATATTTTCTTCTCGTCGCGATTTTTTGTACCATTGTCGGATGCGATTTCTGGCGCTAGGAGTAACGACAAAATTTAACCAATCTAAACTAGGGTGACTATGCTTGCTGGTGAGAATTTCCACCAGATCACCATTTTGCAAGGGAGCATCAAGAACTGACCATTTACCATTAATTCTTGCCCCTTTCATCTGATTACCTACTTCGCTATGAATATGATAGGCAAAATCTACCGGTGTCGCACCTTGGGCGAGGGCTACCACATCACCTTTGGGGGTGAAAACATAGATATCTTCTTCAAAGAAATTATTTTTGAGGCCATCCATGTATTCTTGGCCATCTTTAAGGTCTTTTTGCCAGTCGAGCAGATTACGCAGCCAAGCGAATTTTTCATCCGCAGCGGTTAAAGTTGTTTGACTAGAACCGGTTTCTTTATACTTCCAATGGGCTGCAATCCCGTATTCAGCAACGTGGTGCATTTCTAGGGTGCGAATCTGCACTTCTAGGGGGCGGGCATTTAAACCAACAACGGTGGTGTGGAGGGATTGATAACGGTTAGCTTTTGGTAAACCGATATAGTCTTTAAAACGGTTAGGAATCGGAGTAAATTGGTCGTGAACTATGGCTAAACAACGATAACATTCCTCTTTGGTTTCGACGATAATGCGGACGGCGGCGATATCATAAATCTGCTCGAATTCTTTGCCTTGATTGTGCATTTTATGATAGATGCCGTAGAGATGTTTGGGGCGACCTTGTAAATCAAGAACTTTTATGCCAATTTCTTGCAATTTTTCCCGCAATGTGTTAGTAACGGTTTCGATGCGGGCCTCTCGATCGATGCGTTTTTCCGATACCAATAACTGCACGGCGCGATAAGCATCGGGTTCGAGGTATTTAAAGCATAAATCTTCTAATTCCCATTTAAATCGCCCAATCCCTAAACGGTTAGCCAGGGGAGCAAAGATTTCTCTAGTTTCGAGGGCGATGCGTTGCTGCTGTTGCGGGGTGAGGTGTTCGAGGGTTTGCATATTGTGCAGGCGATCGGCTAATTTTACCACGATGACGCGGATATCTTGAGCCATCGCCAGGAACATTCGGCGAAAATTCTCCGCTTGCCGTTCAGTTTTGCTAGAAAAGTTGAATTTGGAGAGTTTTGTCACCGCTTCCACCAAATTACGCACCTCGACACCGAATCTATCCTCGATTTCCTCGGGGGTGACTTCCGTATCTTCCACCACATCGTGAAGGAATCCCGCCGCGATCATTGCCCCATCACCCCCCAGATCCCGCAGTAATCCCGCTACAGCTATAGGATGGGCGATATAGGGTTCCCCGGATTTGCGATACTGGCCCTCGTGGAGTTTGTGGGCGAAATTAAAAGCCCTACAGATTAAATCGATATCGGGATTCTGGGGGTCTTTTTCGTAGGTAATTAGGCATTCTTTCAGCCAATCGGGTAAAACTAAGGCTTTTTTCGGTTCCGTGGCCCGGGGAAGGACGGTGAGGGTTTCTGGTTGGATGGCAGTAATGGCGTTCATGGTTAGATGGGGGAGATGGATAGTAGGGGTGGTGGAGACGGATAACTAGAAAATTATTAGGCCGAAGGGATGCCAGATTGCTTAATTCTCTAACACTGGAATCGGATCGATCGGCGAAAAGGGCGGGATTCTTTTAAGTTTTTGTCTCTGCTCGGGAGGAGGACTTGCAACCGTGATGGCAAATCGTTAATCTTATGTAACAAATTCTAACGCGCTTTGTATTGGATGCTACCGACAAATTACCATCAAGCCTACAAATCTTTGTTAAGAAAACTGGAGGATTTCAGTCTTGCCCTTCTGGATGGGGACGCTTCCACGGGGTTACAATCTTTTCAAGCTTTACAAACCTGTCTAGAGGGGGAGATATTGTCACTAAATGATGACAATTTAAGCCCAGAGGTGGCTAATCGTTGGCGCGCAGTCCAGACGGAACTATATCGATCCTGGCGATTGCTGGAGACGGACTGGTTATTTTTGGCCTCGGCGCGGCAAGGACGGGAGAAGCGTTTACAGATAATTAGCGATCGAGTGGCGACTTTAAAGGGGTATTGTCGGGTTTTGTTAGGGGCAGTTGTCGATTAGTGATTAAATGCTCGATCGCCGTTTGTGTGGCATACTTGACCCTAAGTAGGTAGGCGTTAAAAATTATCAGATCCCCCCGCCTATCGGCACCCCCCTTATCAAGGGGGGCAGGGGGGATCAGAGGCAAAATCTATCTTCGATTTAATTATAACTACTTACTTAAGTCCTAACTTTTATCGTTACCGATCGCGTCATGTTGGAAATTAAAGACCTAAAAATTGCCTACCCGACCGAATTAAGTTCTCCCTCTTGGGCGATCGATGGGGTATCTTTTAGTATAGGCAAAGGGGAAACTCTGGGATTAGTGGGTGAATCTGGTTGTGGAAAATCGACCATCGGTAAGGCTATTTTAAGGTTATTACCTAATCGCACTCACATGGAAGGTGAGATTACCTTTGAAGGGCGATCGCTTTTATCTTTATCTAGCAAACAGTTAGAAAAGTTTCGCGGGGAAGCAGTGGGATTAGTCTTTCAAGATCCGATGACGCGACTCGATCCGCTGATGACTATTGGCGATCATTGTGTGGAAACTTTGCAAGCTCATCGAGGAAATTTAACCTATCGTCAAGCTAAAAGTCAAGCTTGTACTGTCCTAGAAAAAGTCAAAATTCCTGCTAATCGTTGGTCCCAATATCCTCACGAATTTAGTGGGGGAATGCGGCAAAGAGTGGCTATTGCTTTAGCTTTATTATTAAACCCTAAGTTAATTATTGCCGATGAACCCACCACCAGTTTAGATGTGACAGTTTCGGCGGAAATTCTGCGGGAATTAAAGCGTTTATGTAGCGAGGAAGAGATGGGATTATTGTTAATTTCCCATGATTTAGCGATGGTGGGAGAATATTGCGATCGATTAGCGGTGATGAAGGGGGGCAAAATTGTCGAATCGGGAGCGGTAAAAACAGTTTTTAAAGCGCCTCAACACCCCTACACCCGTTCTCTTTTGGCCGCCGCTTTACACCTACAGCTACGGGAGGAAAAATCAACGGCAATTCAAGGCAAGGAAACGGTGTTAAAGGTGGATAATTTAAAACAGTATTATACCCTAGAAGGTAACTTTTTAGATAGTTTTTTCAAAAAAGAAAAGAAATTTATTAAAGCGGTGGATGAAGTCAATTTTGAACTGTATCGAGGGGAAATTTTCGGTTTAGTTGGGGAGTCGGGGTGTGGGAAAAGTACCCTATCGCGAACCCTATTACAGTTAATTAAACCCACCGGGGGAAAAGTGGAATTTTTAGGAGAAGATTTAACCCCTTTGTCGGGGGAAAAAATGCGTCCCAAACGGCGCTTAATGCAGATGATTTTTCAGGATCCCCTCGCTTGTCTCAATCCTTTAATGACGGTGGGAGAAAGTATCGCCGATCCGCTTTTAATCCATCAAAAAATTAGTCTAGAAACGGCTAAAAAACAGGTTTTAGAAATGTTAGATCGAGTCGGGTTAACACCAGTAGAGGAATTTTATCGACGCTATCCTAGAGAGTTATCGGGAGGACAACAGCAAAGGGTAGCCATTGCTCGCGCTTTAATTACTCGTCCGGAATTAGTTATTTGTGATGAACCGGTTAGTATGCTCGATGCTAGTGTCCAGACACAGGTTTTAGAGTTAATGTTAGAGTTACAAAAGTTATTTAATCTCACTTATTTATTTATAACTCATGATCTTTGGTTAGCGAGATTCCTCTGCGATCGAATTGCGGTGATGACTGCGGGTAAAATTGTTGAAATGGGTGACACTGAACAAATTTTTAGCCATCCCCAACACCCCTACACCCAAAAATTAATCGCTGCGGCCCCCAGAATTTATCCCGACAGGAACTAAAATTGCTCTAGGGGTTTATAATTGTTATTGTCTAGATATAGCTAGGAAAGACAAAATGGCCAGACAACTTCAGATAACCCTCCCTGAAGATACCATGCAACTTCTCGATCGATGGTTGGCGAGTAGTGATTATCCTGAAAAAGAATATAATAATTTAATTAATGAAGCGATTAAATTATATATTATGGAACAACAGAGAAACTACCTCAAGCAACAATTAAAAGAAGGAGCTATTGTTAGAGCAGAAAGAGATTTAAATTTAGCACAAGATTGGTTTTTTCTAGAGGAAGAATTATGGTAGTAACTGAGATTTATCCGCACAGAGGAGATATATATTTAGTTAATTTTGATCCGAGTGTCGGCTCAGAAATTCAAAAAACACGCCCTGCTTTAATCATACAAAATGATTTAGCAAATCGGTATAGTCCCATTGTTATTGTTGCGGGCATAACAAGCAAATTTCAAGACCCATTGTATCCGACAGAAGTATTAATTAAAGCTTCAGCAGGAGGACTAAAGAATGACTCGGTAGTGCTTTTGAATCAAATTCGTTCTATTGATAAACAAAGATTAATTAGAAAAATTGGTGGCATCTCCACGGAAGAAAGGCAGCAGATAGATCGAGCGATTCAAATTAGCTTAGGTTTAGTATAATCACCATTGATTATTCAATAAAAAATACATTAATTATTTATATTTAAAGCTTTTTTAATAAATTGATGCTATTGTTAAAAATACAATTACATGATATTATTTTCGATTATTGTTTATCAGCCAATTTACTCTTATCTATCAGTTAACCAAGGTAATTATGACAAAAATGATTATTTTCAAAGTTAAAAAACTGCTCAAAAAATTTGTCTTTAGTCTCCAAGAGGAAGGATGGAAACCAGCACTCAAAAAGACTAAACGAAAAATTATTAAAATTATCACAGGAAAGAGTTCCTCTGAATTTGAAGAACAGGTGATCGAAAGTGCTAAATTAGCTGAACCGCGACCCCTAGAAATTGCCAGTAGTGATGATCCTTTAGTCTCGATTATTATTCCTGTTTATAACCAATTTGCCTACACCTTTAACTGCTTGGAATCCCTGACTGTTAACCTAAGTTCAGATTTAGCTTATGAAATAATCATTGTTAATGATGCTTCCACTGATGACACCTTAGAACAATTAGCCACTTTAGTTAAAGGAATTAAAGTATTAACTAATGCAGAAAACTCTGGTTTTATTCGTTCCTGTAATTATGGAGCTAGTCAAGCAAAAGGTCAATACCTATATTTTCTCAATAATGACACTCGTATTCTGGAAAATTGTCTAGAAAGTTTAGTGAAATTAATTATCAATAATCCCCAAGTTGGTGCGGTGGGTTCCAAGTTAATTTATGCTAATAGTAAACAACAAGAAGCGGGGGGAATTATCTGGAATTCTGCCGATGGGTGGAATTATGGACGCTTAGATAGTCCCGATGAACCAGAATATAATTATGTGCGTCCCGTGGACTATTGTTCGGGGGCCAGTTTATTAGTTCCTACGGATTTATTTAAGCAATTAGGTGGTTTTTGTCAAGACTTTATCCCCGCATATTACGAAGATACAGACTTATGTTTTGCCCTTCGAGAATTGGGTTATCAAGTCCTCTATCAACCCCAATCTAACGTCATTCACTACGAAGGAATCACCTCGGGAACAGACCTTTCCAGTGGGATTAAACAATATCAAGTTATTAATCAAACTAAGTTTCGAGAAAAATGGTCAAAGGTATTAACTAAACACCTAGATAACGATGCTAATAATGTACCGAAAGCTGCCCGACGTTTACAAGGAAAACCGACAATTTTAGTCATTGACTCATACGTTCCACTATACGATCGAGAGTCCGGCTGTGTGCGTTTATTAAATATTCTTAAGCTACTGCTCAATTTGGGCTATTCAGTGATATTCTTTCCCGATAATGGCTATCCTGAACAACCCTATACTTCCGTCCTGCAACAGCTGGGAATTGAAGTTATTTATGGCACACCGCAAAGATATAATCTAGAAGAAAAATTAATCAAATATTTACCCCTGATAGATGGAGTTTGGTTGTGTCGTCCCGAATTGTGCGATAAGTATATGGATTTAATTCGCTTAAAAACAAAAGTGCCAATTATTTATGATACAATTGACCTGCATTTTCTGCGTTTAAAACGGCAAAAAGACTATCTCGATCCCAGTTATCAAAATACTAGCTGGAGTTGGGAAACCTATCAGAAATTAGAGTTAAACTATGCTAATCAAGCGGAAGCAACCGTAGTAGTAACGGAAGACGAAAAGCAGGTTTTATCCTCTTTAGGAGTGAAAAATGTTTGGGTAATCCCCAATATCCATGAAGAAATTTCCCTGTCAGAAAAAGTTGCTTTTGACCAGCGATCGGGTTTAGTATTTATTGGTAGCTACAATCACCCTCCTAATATTGATGCCGTTAAGTGGTTATGTTTAGAAATTATGCCCTTAGTTTGGGCCTCCCGTCCCGATATTACCGTTAATTTATTGGGAAGTAACCTCAAGGATGAAGTTAAGGAATTAGCCAATGATCAAGTAATTGTCACTGGTTATGTTCCCGAAGTAGAACCCTATTTTCAAAAGAGTCGGATTTTTGTTGCTCCCCTGAGATTTGGTGCGGGAATGAAGGGTAAAATAGGTCAAAGTCTTTCCCTAGGATTACCCACTATTACCACAAAAATTGGTGCCGAAGGTATGGGATTAATTGATCATCAAGATGTTCTAATTGCCGATACTGCCGAGGAATTTGCCCGAGCAGTGATCGAACTCTATGATAATAGGGAATTGTGGCAAAAACTTGCTGATAATTCCCTAGAAACTATTAAGAGATACCAACCCGCTACCGTGCAAACTAACCTGCAAGCTTTGTTATCAAATTTAGGAATTATTGCTAAAGATAGTTAATAATAATAAAGCTCATTTCTCCCACCGGTCTATTCTATGTCACCGAAATAAACTCTGGAATCCGCAATTTTGCAGAATTAAAAACCTATTGAGAAAGTCGGCGTTGCTGATTTGATAAACGCCAACCTTCTCTAGGAGGAGTTCCTGACTATAATGCGCTCATTTGCCTCGAAAAAATTGCAAAGAAAAGTTAAAGTTTTGCTCACTTTTGTACTTTATATGCTACCTAAAAACTATGGGTAATCAGGCAAAAAAATCCTCATGCTGGTGGGCGATTTCGTCGAAGATTACGAAGTAATGGTTCCCTTTCAAGCTTTACAAATGGTTGGTCATCGGTGCGTACTGCCGTCCACGATTTTGAAGTATATCAAACCTATAGCGAAAAAATCGGTCATAATTGCACCATTAACGCCACTTTTGACGAAATTAACTCCGAAAACTACGATGCCCTCCTTATTTGTCCGAAGTAGTACCTTGTAGTTTTGCTGCCAACTAAAAACTAGAGATTTTTCCAACGCAACCTTATCGACTGATTGACGAATTTTCTAAGATAAGCTAGACTGAACCCAGACAAAAATTCAGACAGTGATTAATGAATAGTTATTGTTTTTGCGGTTTAGCTCTCGGCAAAAAGTATCGTTCCTGTGCAGTCAACGTAGCGCGGGATCTGGAAAAATACCATCCCGGTATTCAATATCTGATATTGACTGACGAGCCAAGGGATTTTCAAGATTTAAGTAACGTAATTGCCATTAAACATATTCAGGATAGTATCATGTTTCCCTATAATGACAGGCGTTTTGCTATTGAGAAAGCCTTAGAACGCTACGACATGACTATTCAAATTGATACGGATATTCGATTAATAAAATCCCTAGTGTTTCCTGAACAATTTAATAATCTTGACGGAGTTTTCGGCACAATCAAGAATCTAAAAGCTCATCTAACTCGTTATCAACCCGAAAATATTCCTTATTATGAGAAAGTGGCGCAGAAGTTGGACACAGATTTTGAAAACGCTCCCTATGTCGGGGAATTTATCTTTGCTGTAGGAAAAAATCGGGAAAAAGAACAAGAATTCATTTATTATTGGGGAATAATTGCCAAATATTTAGAAATACACCGCATTCATGGTGCAGATGGTCCAGTAATGGGGTTAGCTGCGGCCAAAGCAGGTTTACCTACTTATTCTAGCGAATGGTCTTACATGATCGAGCATGAATTTGTCGAACATCTTAAGTTTTCCTCTGGTAAAAACAAAATTCAAAAGAGCGACTGGGAAAAGTTAAAGTTTCGTGTGGCCTATCATTATCGCTTAAATAAGCAGAGAATATTAGCATTAAAAGATTTTAACTTTTATTATACTGACCAATGGGACGGTATATAGCAGTTATCTTAATGGTGAAGTACAAAGTTTTCCTTTTGAGGAGTCGGTCGTCAACATCAAATTAGGTTACACTTTATCTTTAAGATAACCGATGTATCAAGCATTTGTATAGGATCAATTTAGGACAAATTTTGACTTTTTTATTCTATAAACCTCTTGCATAATTAATTTTTGAGGTTTCAAAAACGGCAAAAATAAGGATTAAATGACCTAAAATCTGTAAATAGACCCTTTAATTGCTTATTATTCATTCTTAATTCTCCTGACTCCTAACCCTAACAACAATTTTTGATTTTTACAAGAGGTTTTATTAATATGCCAACTTATCCTGATATCTCCAGTCAAGCTTTTAAACATCCCCTAGATCAGCAAGCTGAACAGGCCTTAAGATCAGTTCCGGGGTTTGATTTATTAGCGAAAAGTTTTTCCGAATATCTCTATGAACGTCCCCAGCAAATTTTATTAATGGGCAATGATCTAAAAGTCGGCCCGCGTCAATACGCCACTTTATACGGTATCTATCGCCAATGTCTGCGGGATTTAGATATGTCCCCAGAACCGAATCTTTATGTCAGTCAAAACCCTTTAGCCAATGCCTATTCTTTGGGTTCGGAACATCCCTATATAGTCTTTAATACTGCCCTTTTAGACCTCTTAGATGAAGAAGAAATTCGGGTAATTCTTGCCCACGAATCAGGTCATTTAAAATGTGATCATAGTATTTTAATTCAAATGTCTTTTTGGGTGATGGGGGCGGCTAATTTGCTTGGGGACATCACCTTAGGACTAGGAAAAGCCATTACTACCGGTCTAGTTTATGCCTTTTATGAATGGCGCAGAAAAGCCGAATTATCAGCAGACAGAGCGGCTTTATTAGTTACCGATAATTTAAATTTAGTCCTGAGAACTCTAATGAAATGTGCAGGAGGAAGTCAAAAATATCTGCATGAATGCAACTTAGAAGAATTTATTCGCCAAGGGGAAGCCTACCGACAATTAGACCAAGATAACTTAAACCAGATTTATAAATTTCTCATTTATAATGGCGGTAATGGTTCCTTTTTAACCCATCCTTTTTCCGTGGAAAGAGTCCAGTATCTACAGCAATGGTTTAACTCGGAATCCTATCGTCAAATTCGCCGGGGAAACTATGCCAAAACAGGGGTAAAAAGCTCAATTAATGTTGATGCTAATGATAGCGAAAGCGAAAGATTGCAGCGACAAATAGCAGAACTACAGGCAGAAATTGAACGGGCAAAAAGACAAAGAAACCATGAATAATCTATAGGAAGGCGGTCGGCGGGAGGCAGCTTTGTTCTCCCCACACCCTACTTCCCCCACTCCCCACACCCTACTTCCCCCACACCCCACACCCTACTTCCCCCACACCCCACACCCCACACCCCACACCCTTTACTGATCACTGAAAATGCGCTCGTCTATCTTTTGCCGATTTGGTGGGTACAATAGAGATATCGGGGACCGAGAATAGCAATTCTCCCTACGATTATCGATAAACACTTACCCCCACTCTCTCTTTTTTGTTCTACTGCCCATGCTCCAAGATACCCAATCCATTCGTTACTATCAAAGACTAACCGATGACATGGTGGATCTTTGGCACCGTGGCTCGCGTTTTGATGAGATCCGGCTATATGTAGAAGGCTATTTAGCCTGTTTACGCGATTCTAATTCCATAGAACCCTATCTAATTCATCGTCTCGAAGCAGAAATATTTCGTTTTCTGCGAGATCCTTCTAATTTTGAATATCTCTCCCCCCAAACCCAAACCCAAACTGAAGCAGATTATGGCTATTATTAACCCAAGTTCGGGTTAAGGGAAGTTAGCCATCAGTTCCGCAAAAAAGAATCGGATTGACTAGCGAGAATAGCCTCGGGATTAGACCTCTTGCATAGAGAAGAATTCAGGAGTTAGGAGTCCGGAGACAGGGGATTTTTACCAGATGTCTACTGAGCTTGACAGGAACGAGATTGGGTCATCTGTAGGACAATAGTATCGATCGCTTTCACTAGGGACTGTCCAGAAACCCGTTGATTATTAACGATAATGCTAAATAACATCGGTCCCTGGTGGGGGTTTTCTAGATAACCCGATAGGGCCCGCACACCGGTAAGAGTGCCGGTTTTAGCGTAAACTGTGCCAGTAGCGGCCGTCTGACGCATTCGGTTTCTCAGGGTGCCACTAATTCCCGCCACCGGTAAGGAAGCATAGAAAGTGTCGCGATTAGGAGAATAATACATCACCCGCAAAATTTCCACGATCGAGCGGGGAGTAGCAGTATTACGGCGGGATAATCCCGAACCATCGGCGAGACGAAAACCACTGGGATTGATGCCCAATTGTGCCAAGATGGCAGTAACATTTTTAGAACCGCCGATAAAGCGAAAAAGAGTTTCAGCGTAGAAATTATTACTTCTCTGATTAGTGATATTAACCCAATCGCGCAGGGATTTTTTCTGAATTGTCGCTTCCGGGTTCATCACTTGTAAAGCGGCAGCCGTGGTAAATAACTTTGTATTAGAAGCAGGGATAAAATAGCGATCGGCGTTATGACTATAAATAACCGTTTGGCGATCGATAGATTCGATTAATATACCCCACTGATTGGGAGCTTGACTAATAACTTTATTGATATTTGCCCCAATCAATTGAGTACAGGTATTATTATTGGTGTTATTGTTTTCTGGCGGGGGAACGTATAATTCTATGGATTCGTTCGACGAGGAAGGAGCGGGATAAACAGACAGATTAACTTGAGCCATGCTAGGGTAGGCCAAAGCGATAGTGGCTACACTGGCCACTGTCAGGGAATTAAGGCTATTGAGGAGTTGTTTCATGCTGTGTTTGTGTAAGAGTCTGGTTTCCATAAGCGTTCGCCCTATTGTACCAGTTGCTGCTCAACTGTCAACGTTACCTGTCTAACAGATTTTAGCCGCAATTCTCACCAATGCCAGAGCCGACAAATACCCCTCTTCAAGACCGGTTGGAATTTTTCTGGGTTCCAAAACCGGGCTATTTTGATACTGTTGACATTGCTGGTGACAATTTGGGGATAATAAAAGCAAAGTGTAGGAAAAGGGATGTCAGATTCATGTATTCTGTCTCAGATGATTCCAAAACAATGACGAATACCAGCCGTCAAACTGTGCTAGAGACGTTAAACTTACAAAAAACTTATCGGACGGGATTCTGGTTAAATAAGAAAATCGAATCCTTGAAAAACTGTACTTTAACTGTCCATGAGGGCGAAACCTTTGGATTATTAGGCCCGAACGGGGCCGGCAAAACCACGCTCTTAAAAACCCTTTTGGGGATTGTCCGACCCACTTCCGGACGGGCCTTGATTCTCGGTCAACCAATTGGCGATCGCTCGGTCAGGCAACGCATCGGCTATCTTCCTGAAAATGCCTACTACTACGACTATCTCACCGGCTGGGAATTCCTGCAATTAATCGCCAGCATTTTTCAAATTCCCTCTTCTGTGCAGAAAAAACGCATTCCTGAATTATTGGATTTAGTGGGATTAGACCGCAAAACTGCCCAGAAAAAACAATTGCGTCAATATTCTAAGGGTATGATGCAACGGATCGGTATAGCTCAAGCATTAATCAATGATCCGGAATTAGTCTTTTTCGATGAACCGATGTCGGGACTGGACCCTATCGGTCGCTATCAGGTGCGAGAAATTATTCAATCCCTCAAACAACAGGGGAAAACCATCTTTTTTAACTCTCATATTCTCTCCGATGTGGAACAAATTTGCGATCGCATTGCCCTGTTGGCCCGGGGAGAATTACTCTGTGTTGGTTCCCTCGAGCAAATTCTCGGTCGTGCTGATGTCTATCAGGTGATTGTTCAAGGTGGTAGGGAGGAGCAACTACAGCAATGGCTCCTCGGTTTGCATTGGCGCGATAATTGTTGGCAGGGACAATTACAGGGAGAACCCGATGCTTTTCTGGCTGCCCTGTCTAGTATGGATGTTCGCTTGATCAGTCTTAATTTAGCTCGTGCTTCCCTGGAAGAATTTTTTATCGACCAATTACGTCAGCGCGGTATTACCTCTAGTCAATAGGCACTCTCAGAGCAAATCCGTTTTTAATAGTAGCCAAGAAACATCCTCTCAGATTTGGTCAGGATTAATGCCCAATTCCCGCAGTTTGTTGGCTAATCTTTCCGCTCGTTGTTTTTCTGCCGCTGCTCGTTGTTTTTCCTCGTTATAGCTAGTGAAAGCTTGTCCATCGGGATAAAAAAGCAACATTTCCGGTTCTCCTAACTGAAAACGTATTCCTAAACGGGGACTAACCCAATTATCAAGGGTGTCAAGAATTTCTAGCTGATTTTCGCCTCTTATCCAACCACTGGCATCATTTTTATGGGGATCATAAAGATAATACTCCTCGACCCCATAACGGTCATAAAATAGCTGTTTTTTGGACATTTCCGTGAGGGTGTTACCCGGAGAGAGGATTTCAAAAACCACCTGGGGACTAATATTATTTTCTAACCATTGTCGATAGGAACCTCTTTCCCCTTTTGGTCTGCCAAAAACCACCATGATATCTGGCGCTTGACGCAGTTTATTCTCATTTTCCACGGGATACCAAAGTAAATCACCCGCAACAAAGACATCAGACTGATCGCGAAATAGCCAGTCTAAATTAGTTTTAATTGTCGTAATCCAACGAAATTGCAAGGTATTATCGGCCATGGGTTGACTATCGCTATCGGGGTAGATAATTTCAGTGACGTTAGTTTTATCTAGTTGCGAAACCATAAGACTAAGTTAAAAGTAAAAAATATAATTCTATAGTAGCGGGCATTTGTATTATATAGCAATTCGTCGGCAGGGTTAGCAAGGCGTAACCCACCGCCAGGATCCCAAATGAATATCATCCTATAGATTAGCAATGCCTAACCCACCATCTCTTGACAAAGAGGATAACTTAACTTCTGCATTACTAGATATCGTTCCATCCTGATATTTTTCTGAAGCTAGAAGGGTATATTAAGAAGGTGAGAGATTCCGATCAACGCTTATTGAGATCAACCTATCATGCTGATTTACTTTATTCATGGAGTGGCAACAAGAGACGCTAGTTATGCCAATAAATTAATTAAACTAATTGAAGAAGAATGTAAACGCAAAAATCTGGCGATTCCCTACTGTTATGCAGGATTTTGGGGAAATGTCCTCAAAGGAACCGAAAAATTATGGCGAGATATTGATCAAGAATTACAGATACAAAAACAGAAAAATAGTAATTTTAACCCCGAGCAATCCTTTCGCTATCAAAATTTTAGAAAAGAGTATTTATCTTATTTTATCGGTGACGCATTTAGCTATTTAGGCAGCGATCGAGGAAAACAAATTCGCCGCATTATTGCCGATCAATTAATCGATCTTGTGCAAGCTCACCCCACGGAAAACGAATTACATATAGTCGCCCATTCTTTAGGTACTGTAATCCTTTGGGATCTGTTATTTTCTGAGCGTTTTGACCCTAAAGATCCCGCTCATGAAATCCGTTATCTTATCAGTCAAGAACGGGGTAAACTTTCCCTATCTACTGTAACAACAATGGGTTCACCGATCCCATTTTTGAATTTAACTCTAGGCATTGATACCAATCAAATTGAAAAATTTATTAGCCAGCATCAAAGTCAGCGTTTGCTCTGGAATAATCTGATCAATTCCTCCGATATTATCGCTTATCCAATTCGTCCTCTTTTTGATTCTATAACCGATGTATCCAAGATTTTAATGAGCGATTATTATCTAGAAGCGACTGGCAATATTTTTGATTCCGTAGAAATTGCTGCCGTTGTCTTAAATTCCCTTAATGCTCATACCTATTACCTAGCATCAGATAAAGTGGCTAAAAATATCGTAGAGACAATTTATTTTAATCAGCAGGATTATAATCATGGTAATAGTTACAGGAATAACACTTGTGTTGATCTTGCCATAGAAAGAATAGCTAAAATATCTGGAGTGACTAAAGATGTGGTAAAAATGAAACCTTTAAAAGAAAAAATATTACTAGAAGGTAAATTTAAAGATGCCAGTGTTTATATTTATTTAAGCTCAGATTTATATGGTGTTCATCATGTTTATATACAGGACAATCACCAAAATATTGTATATGCTGTATATGTGGGTTGGATTCATGTAGAGGGATTGAAAAATTCTGTTACAGAAATCATCAGACAGCTATGTTATGTCAACGATGAAGTAAAGAATAGCTAATAGCGTGATGTCTTGGACAATTTTTTAATTTTCCCTGCGCTATACTGCCATTATTTAGATTAAACCAGCATCTATGAATCAATCCCCCCGCATTCTAGCACTCGATTTTGATGGTGTTCTTTGTGATGGCATGATCGAGTATTTTCAGATTAGCAAACGCACCTATGAAACCCTTTGGCCGGAAATAATTCCCGAGGATTTTTTCCCTAGGTTTTCGCAACTTCGTCCCGTTATCGAAACCGGTTGGGAAATGCCCTTACTGTTGCGATCGCTTGTTCTCGGTATTCCCGACGAGGAAGCTTTAAATAATTGGCCGTCAATTGTCCAAAATATACTAGAAAGGGAGAAAATAGCGAAAAAAGTTCTCTCAAATGCTCTCGATGGTCTTAGGGATCGATGGATTGAGTCAGATCTAGAGTCTTGGTTAGCCTTACATCAATTTTATCAACCTGCGATTGATCGCCTGGCCTCTCTTTTAGACTCGGATTTTTTGGTCTATATTATCACTACCAAAGAAAGTCGTTTTGTCAAGCAATTGTTACAAAAAGTAGCAATTAATTTTCCGGAAGCGAGATTAATTGGCAAGGAAATTAAACAGCCGAAATACGTCACTATTCAGCAAATACTGGCCAATTTACCGGAATCTCCCGCTAATTTGTGGTTTGTCGAGGATCGTCTCGATGCGTTGGAATTAGTGCAACAACAAGCAGATTTAAACGATGTGGGCTTATATTTAGCCGATTGGGGATATAATACCGCTCAAATGCGCCAAAAAGTTGCTCAAGATACCCGTATTAAGCTGTTATCCCTATCTCAATTCGCAGCAGACTTTACCCACTGGTAGAGTCAGTGACGAAAAATATTACACAGATAACCGGTAACTGATGCTGCTATACTAAAAAGCGTAGTCGTTATGAGTTGCATTTACGGTTATGACTGTCGAGAATTTAGTCATTATTGGTTCGGGACCCGCGGGATATACGGCGGCGATTTATGCGGCGCGAGCGAACTTAAAACCCTTGATGTTTGAGGGTTTCCAAGCGGGAGGCATTCCAGGTGGACAATTGATGACCACCACAGAAGTAGAAAATTTCCCCGGTTTTCCCGAAGGAATCACCGGTCCGAAGCTGATGGAAAGAATGAAGGAACAGGCCGAAAGATGGGGGACCCAATGCTATACCGAAGATGTTATCTCGGTGGATTTAAGTCAGCGTCCTTTTACCATTCGTTCCACGGACAGGGAAGTTAAGGCCAATAGTATTATTATCGCCACGGGAGCCACTGCCAAACGCTTAGGATTACCCAGCGAGGCCCAATTCTGGAGTAACGGGATTTCCGCTTGTGCTATCTGTGACGGTGCTACACCGATATTTAGAGAGGAAAACTTGGCTGTCATTGGTGGCGGTGACTCGGCGGCAGAAGAAGCCGTATATTTAACTAAATACGGCTCCCACGTCCATTTATTAATTCGCGGGGAAGCGATGCGTGCCTCGAAAGCAATGCAGGACCGGGTGTTAAATAATCCGAAAGTTACCGTTCATTTTCACACCCAAGCGATGGATGTGTTCGGTACAGGCAGTAAAATGGCAGGATTACGCATTAAAAACTCGCAAACGGGAGAAATCAGCGAATTAGCCGTTAGAGGGTTATTTTACGCCATCGGTCACACTCCCAATACTTCCCTCTTCCAAGGACAATTAGAATTAGACGAGGTGGGTTATGTGAAAGTCAAACCGGGGACCGTTGCTACCAGCGTCGAGGGGGTTTTTGCCGCAGGAGATGTGCAGGACCACGAATACCGTCAGGCCATCACCGCCGCAGGTACGGGGTGTATGGCGGCGTTATTGGCAGAAAGATGGTTATCGGAGCATAATTTAATCCAAGAATACCGTCAATCAGCTACTTCTGAACATTACGAGACGAAAACCGTTAGCGAAACCCCGGCCGATACGGAGGAGACTTTTGATATTCACAAAACCCGTCACGTTGGGGGTTATGCTTTGCGGAAATTATTCCATGATGGCGATCGCTTGTTAATGGTAAAATATGTTTCTCCCACCTGTGGACCGTGTAAAACCCTGAAACCGATTTTAGATAAAGTGGTCGATGAGTACGATGGCAAAATTTATTTTGTCGAAATTGACATCGAAGCTGACCCAGAAATTGCCAAAATGGGTCAAGTAACCGGGACTCCCACGGTACAATTCTTTAAGGATCGGGAATTAGTGAAAGAAATGCGCGGAGTCAAACAAAAAAGCGAATTTCGTCAAGTAATTGACCGTTATCAATAATCGGTTATCAGTTATCAGTTTTGAGTTTTAAGTTTTAAGTTTTAAGTTTTGAGTGAGCAGTATGTATTAAGTGAGCATCATCAAATGGCAGTTTCCTGCTGTCTTTTCACTGATTACTGTTTACTGATTACTGTTTACTGATCACTGTTTACTGATCACTGATCACTGAAATAACACCTCCACTGCCATCTCCTCAAGCTTGAAAACCTAAAGATCATTAATTTAAAGCATCTTTAAGAGCCGTGCGAGCGGCCAGATGATTGCGAGTCGAGGTGAGAATTTCCGATTCTCGTTGCAGACGACTGACTGTATCGAGCATTTCTAATAAAGCTTGTTGTTCCCCGGCCACACCGTAGAGATTACCCGCCACCCAGTAGGATAATTCCAGGGGAAGACTGGGCAAATCGTCGGGGAGTTCAATTTTTTGAGCGGTTAATTTGGCTGATAGATGAACCACATCCCGCAGCAGTCGATCCACTTCTTTGGCCAGAGGTCGCAGATCCTGGGTGGTGGGGACATCTTCAATCCACTCCACTAAACCGATGCGATAGGGTTTTTCCCGGACGTATTCTAGGACACGGAAGCGCTGTTGACCGATGGTGAGAATTTTTAACCGATCATCCGGGAGACGTTGACAACGGACAACTTCCGCACAACTGCCCACTTTAGCGATTTCTCCCGTGGCTGGATCTACCATTAAGACCCCAAAACGACGATCTTCTTCCAATATCGTATTCATCATAATCCGATAGCGAAACTCGAAGATGTGCAGGGGCAGGGGACGACCCGGAAATAAAACAACTTCGGGTAGGGGAAAGAGAGGTAATTCTCTAACGGCAATGGAAGAAGTGGCCATAGGTTTAGTAAAAAAAAACCGATCTTCTCTTATTTTTACACAATCCCCCCTGAACCGCTAGGCAAGGGCAATAGACGGGAGACGGGAGACAGTATTCTCCGAGTCAGTCCCGATGAAAAAATTTTCACCACCAGAGATGAAAGAGGTTTTCTTCCCTACACCCTACACCCTACACCCTACACCCTACACCCTACACCCTACACCCTACACCCTACACCCCACTTCCCTCACTGATCACTCTGCGATCGCTAGATGAGAAAATTGCTGATTTTGTCATCTAGATTGCAGCCTGAGCGGAAACCTCTGGGTAATCTATGAGTAGAGATACTCAAACCTCCCCTTCATCGGTGCGTTCCTGAGAGGGATAATTTTTTTTCTCATAAACTTTACAATATTTAATAATTGTTGTAATATTAGTTAAATAAACAAGGTTGTCACTACTTGCCATTTATGCCCATAAAATCTATATATAGCCAAAAAAAGGACTATAGAGGCAATTAAATCCTCAATTGTATTTCTCTCTATCCTTGAGTAACCACTTACTTGTCTCTTTACAAAACTAGAAAAAACCCTGATAGCATCTCCTTAACTGCTCCTGGGGAAGCAATCTGAAAAACGCCATCAATCCCTGAATATCAACCCTCAACCGACGCGCACTCATGAAAACCTCGAAAAACCCCACCGATCCAGTTCGCGCCTATCTCAGAGAAATTGGCCGAGTTCCCCTTCTCAGTCATGAAGAAGAAATTCTCTACGCAAAACAGGTACAAAGATTAGTTTTTCTGGAAAAAATCAAAGAATCCCTAAGCACTAAACTCGGCAGGGAACCCAGCGATCGCCAGTGGTCAGAAGCGGCGGAAATTAGTGAAGAACAACTGCGTCGAGAATTAGGGGCAGGGGATTTCGCCAAACGCAAGATGGTAGAAGCGAACCTGCGTCTAGTGGTTTCCGTCGCTAAAAAATACCTAAAACGCAATCTAGACCTATTAGACCTCATCCAAGAGGGAACCATTGGGATGCAAAGAGGTGTGGAAAAATTCGATCCCACCAAAGGCTATCGCTTTTCCACCTATGCCTATTGGTGGATTCGCCAAGCCATCACCCGGGCGATCGCAGAAAAAAGTCGCACCATCCGTCTGCCCATCCACATCACCGAAAAACTGAATAAAATCAAAAAGGCCCAGCGTCAACTAGCTCAAGATAAAGGTCGCGCTGCCACCATTGCCGAATTAGCCGAGGAATTAGACCTAACTCCCAAACAGGTGCGAGACTACTTGGAAAGGGCCCGTCAACCCCTTTCCCTTGACTTAAAGGTGGGGGACAATCAAGACACGGAATTAGGGGAACTCTTGGAAGATAAGGGACTTTCCCCCGAAGATTACACTGCCCATTCTTCCCTCCAGGTAGATTTAGAAAAACTGATGGCAGACCTCACCCCTCAACAAAAAGAAGTGATTTCTCTGCGTTTTGGTTTAGATAATGGGCAGCCCCTCACCTTAGCAAAAATTGGCGTTCGACTCAATATCAGTCGTGAACGCGTCCGTCAGATCGAACGAGAAGCGATCGCTAAATTAAGAAAACGCAAGGGCAACATCAGAGAATATCTAGCTAGTTAGGGTTTGCGGCAAAAAGTTTTTCGTGGGGACAGGGTGTGGGGTGTGGGGAGAATAAATAAAATAATCTCCTATCTCCTGACTCCTGAATACTGACTCCTGCCGACCGCCGACCGCCCCCTGCCTTCGTTAAGGGTCAAATTGATTGTCTGGATAACAGCGAGAAAAATGACCCATTTCTAGATTCATCGGCGACTTTTCTCCGCTATTATTTCTCTATTTCTTCAAGATATTTTTTCAAAAAGAGAGCTAATTTTTCTTTAGTGGCGACGGGAACGGAATCTAGACGGCTAAGAATAGCGTATTTAAGGGCAGAATGAGCGGCAGAAACGGGAGGATTAGCTACCAGACGGCGCACCGTTTCTTGGATGACTTTTTGGGCATTAATAGCGTTATGATGTAGATTTTCGATCACCATTTCTACGGTGACATGATCGTGATCGGGATGCCAACAATCGTAATCGGTAACTAGGGCTAAGGTAGCGTAGGCAATTTCTGCTTCTCGGGCTAATTTGGCCTCGGTTAAATTGGTCATACCGATCACGGTTGCCCCCCAACTTCTATAGAGATTTGATTCCGCTTTAGTAGAAAAAGCCGGCCCCTCCATACAGAGGTATGTACCGCCGCGATGCAAGGTAACTTCCGGTAGGTTTAAACTAGCGACGGCATCCCCTAAAATGTTTGCTAATTGGGGACAAACGGGATCGCCAAAGGCAACGTGAGCAACAATTCCTTCCCCAAAAAAAGTCGCTATTCTCTCTTTGGTTCTGTCAATAAATTGATCGGGAATGACTAAATCTAGGGGTTTAACTTCGGCTTTTAGGGAACCAACGGCCGAAGCGGAAATAATATATTCAACCCCTAATTGTTTGAGAGCGTGAATATTAGCTCGAAAGGGTAATTCGGTCGGTAAAAAATGGTGATTTCTGCCATGACGCGCTAAAAAGGCGACTTCTGTTCCCTCTAAAGTCCCGAGAATTAAAGCATCGGAAGGAGAACCAAAAGGAGTATCGAGGGATACTTCCCGCACATCCTTGAGGGCATCCATTTTATACAAACCACTGCCGCCAATGATGCCAATTTTTACCGTCGTCATAGTCTTGGAAAGAATTAGTTATCGTTGCCTTGATTTTACCATAATTGAGCGATCGAACTCTGATAATTTTTCCGTCAAGGCCCTACTTTTTCTTTTTCTTGCCTTTGAGGGAACCATTAATTAAACCATTAAAGCCATAAATTTCTTCAGTTCCCGCGATGGTAACTAATTCCACCTCTTTCGTGTCTCCCGGTTCAAATCGAACTGATGTACCCGCGGGAATATTCAGATGGGTTCCTTTGGTTAATTCTCGCTGAAACTCCAGGGACTGATTAACTTCATAAAAATGATAGTGGGAACCCACTTGAATCGGTCGATCGCCTGTATTAGCCACAGAAATACGCAGGGTGTCGCGACCGACATTAATCTCGATCGCCCCAGATGGTGTGATAATTTCTCCCGGAATCATAACTGCTAAAAATCTCCTGTTAGTGAATGGGATTGTGAACGGTAACTAATTTAGTCCCATCGGGAAAAGTCGCTTCGATCTGTACTTCCGTAACCATTTCCGGGATGCCTTCCATTACCTCCTCGCGAGTTAATAAAGTCGTGCCGTAACTCATCAATTCAGCGACGCTACGACCTTCCCTAGCACCTTCGAGGATGGCGGCGCTAATATAGGCGATCGCTTCGGGATAATTTAACTTGATACCGCGGTTTTTCCGTCTTTCGGCGAGCAGTGCCGCCGTGAAAATGAGTAATTTATCTTTTTCTTGGGGCGAAAGTTGCATAGATGGGCCTTTTTTAACACAGATGCCTAGGGTTATTGTAGTTCTTGGCCGGATAGTTGTAGCGATCGAGTTGTGAAAATTTATGTACTTAGCCAGCATTATTGATCAAGATTTGGGAAAATACTCAAAAACTTTGCTAGGAAAGGGCGTTGTCAGATCAGAATAGGAAAGATGCCATGCAATCCTTGCTATCAAAGTAATTTCAGTTCCGGGCTGATTCGGATCATCTTTCAATTTGACAATGCCCGTTTTTATGCAGATGAATTGCATCATTCAACCTTTATTTTATCTCGGAGAATAAAGCATCTAAATCTTGACGACCATTAACAATTCTTAAAATTTCCACCGTTTCATTAATTACTCGATAGAAAATAATATATCCATCTAAAGGTAAACCTCTCAAGGATGGTTTAATATGACTATAGCTGCGTCCTAACTTGGGAAATTGTACTAATTGTTGACACTTTTTGTAAAATTTTCTGAATAGTTTTTCACCTGCTTCAATATTTACTACTAAAAAATAATCAGCAATCTTGTTTAAATCTTGACTGGCTGAAGGCGCAATAATATAACGATTCATAATTATTTTTGTTGCGCTTTTTTAAATTTTTCGAGTATATCATTTATGACTTTTTCTCCATCTAATCCCTCTCCATTATCTAATTCTGCTATGGCAACGTCAATTTTTTGACGAGTTTCTTCTACCCATTGTAAGTAATCTTCGTCGAGGATTTCTAGCAAGTAAAAAGCGGTATCTATGACTTGTTCTGAATTATTAAATCTGCCACTTTTTAACTGTTTTTGGATAAATTGTTCTTGATTGGGTTTTAGTTGAATATTCATGATGATTTTTGTAAGGTTAAGGGTTAAGTCGAGTGTCCTGTTTCATTTTACTACAAGGATTAGCTAAAATAGGTTAGTAGATCGTAGGTTGGGCTGAACGATAGTGAAACCCAACACTTTTAAATAATTGGGTTGGGTTTCGTTCCTGAAACCAGCCTACTTATTGCTAAATTTGTTGGTGTAATTTCGGGTGTGGCTGTGACAGAAAACTATCAGAAAAAGGTTTTTCTGGCTTTTCCCCGCGCTCGGCACAAAAAGCTAGGTAATCTTCCACTGAATCAGCAAAAGCTTGCTGCAATTCCGCTACACTCTCTCCCTGAAAAGTGATAACATCTCGGACGTTGGCCACCTCACCGTAAAAGATACCCGCCTCGTCATCAAAAGAAACTACTGCTTCGTAACCTTTATACTTCATCGTTTTCCACTCCTGCCTCGCTTAAAAAGCGCCTCACTGATACTACGGCCCCCTTGTCCGTTTCCCGACGAGGATGGGGGCGATGGAAGACGGCTCTAACTCCCTTAAGGGCTACCCGTACCCGCGACCCCCTACCTTCGGATATTTCTGCTCCCAGTGCCTCCAGCAGCGATTCGATATCCGTCCAGACAACATCTGACCGGACGGGCTGCTCGAAGATTTGGTCCAGAATTTTTCGCTGTTTTTTCGAGAGTGCCATTGTAGCATCATAACTTAATAAGCTGCCGTGCATCTAAATGACATATTATTTAAATCAAAAAAACACCTAATTTGATTTTGGATTTCCCTTGTTTCAATCTAACTGATAACTGTTAACTGTTCACTGAATAAAGGGTTCTACCTGAATATTACTTTAAGGCAGAGCCTTAAATATTGTATTCCAAGTTGGCGCTTTAGCGCAACTACGAACCTTAACTCAAACTACAGATTACTACCTCAATTTTCCCAAAAAAATCGACCCGCCTAAGGGCGGGAAGCAAAGGGCAAAAAGGCAAAAGAGCAAAGGGTTAAAGTCCTGGGGAGACACACGCAACCCGAAAACCGTAGTTGATGCAGTGGTCGTCGGGGTAGTTCCTGCCGCGGTTGGCAGAACGACAGATATAAGGGCTGTTGAGCCAAGAACCGCCGCGCACACATTTTACAGACTGAGAACGATTATCATTATCAATCCACGCCGTGCCATCATCCGGCGCTCCAGCATAGCTATCATGCCAATAATCGTCTTCGCACCACTCCCAAACATTGCCACTCATGTCATACAGTCCCCAACCATTGGGCTTTTTCTGTCCTACGGGATGAGTTGTGTCATTAGAATTTTCGTCATACCAAGCGTAATCTCCTAACTGATTATCATTATCACCGAAATAAAAGCGAGTAGTAGTCCCCGCACGACAAGCATATTCCCATTCCGCTTCGGGAGCAAGTCAAAGCTGAAGAACAAATAAACTACTTGACAAAAGCATCAATTGGGTATGGGATAGAGAAAAGAGTGGGGAAAAGACAAAAATGACTCCAGAGCAACAACAAG
>VYMA01000071.1_pt1 | contig 50390 bp, 50 predicted proteins | sample 5109851 | NCBI WGS metagenome assembly VYMA01 (sample SAMN12291814, study PRJNA351875) | freshwater metagenome | isolation source: freshwater lake | place: USA: Michigan, Wintergreen Lake | collected 2011-08-02
ACAATTCAAAGGGCAGACTTTTAATGTGGGAGGTGGGCAAGATTTTTCCTTGTCTCTTTACGAAACCACAAAACTATGTCAAGAAATCACCGGCAATAGTATAATGATTGAGGCAATTCCTGAAAATCGCACTGGAGATATGCCAATTTTTATCACTGATTCTCGCAAAATCAGTTCTATAACTGGATGGCAACCCCAGCGAGACGGTAGAAAATTAATCCAAGATATTTTTGATTGGATTCACACGCACGAGAAGGAATTAAAAGGTATTTTCTAGTTGCTTTCTGGTTAATATCTCTGAAAAATGGAGAATAGGGAACTCGAATCCCTGACCTCTGCGGTGCGATCGCAGCGCTCTACCAACTGAGCTAATTCCCCATATATAAACCATAATAGCATTTTTGAGCAGAAAATCCTAGGAACTGGCAAGGGATCGAGGGGCAAAAAATCGAGCGGCTTCTCTCTGGAAAACTTTAAAATAGAAAAAGTAATCTTGAGGATGATAACTAATGGCGATACTACGCTTAGAGAATGGGACAACCTATACCCAGTTAGCCGATATTAGTCTGGAATTGGCTAAATTAAATGTTACTTTAAACTATTGGCCGATCGAAAACGAGGCCACCCGTCAGCTACTTAAACAAGCTTCTCTGACTGATGAAGAAAAAGAAATAGTTTTAACCAGCTTAGACGGTTATTTTGAGCAACTAAAGCAAGAAGCGGGTTATCAAGCTAGAGATTTAATCGTTTTACACCCTGAAATTCCCAATCTCGACACTTTACTGGCCAAATTCGAGCGCTGTCACACCCACGCTGACGATGAGGTGCGTTATATCATTGATGGGGAGGGAGTTTTTGGCTTCGTCTTTCCCGATGGCTCTCAGGGGGAATTAACTATTCAACCTCAAGAATACATCAATGTTCCCGCCCAGAGCGAACATTGGTTTCACCTCACTGCCAGTAAACGAGTTAAAGCAGTACGTTACTTCACCAGTACCGCCGGATGGGTTCCCGAATATACGGAAACTGTCATTCGTTTTCCTAGTTTAACAGCCGTTTAGTTCTTGCTTTCAGGCGATCGCTCTCCCCAAAAGACAGATGAGTTTTGCAGGGATGGCAACGCCGGCAGCAACAATCTGTTAAGCGGCAAATTTGTCCTGTTGAAAAATCTCCCGTCTAGTGCCTAGCTTGACGGGAGATTGTCTCAATTCGGGGGATTGGCGTGATAGATTTAGTCTAAGCCGAATTGATTGCCCCGTTTGTACTGTAAATAGGCGGCAACGAACAAACCCGCTAGGGTAATGGGAATTAAGCCTAGGACAATCCCTAGCACTAAAGGTTCAATCACGTCTGTACTCCTTGGATTAGCAATTTTTCACCCGTATTTTATCCTAGCAGGGGTTGCCCGCGAAAGATAGGGCGATCGCACATACTTCTTAAGTGGGGTGTAGGGTGTGGGGTGTAGGGTGTGGGGTGTAGTAAGCTAAGACGCATTTAAACCGCTTATTCTTAGATTAGCCCACCCCCCCTTGCCCCTAGGGTTGATTCAAAGTCGGCTGAAAATTAGGAAGGGTAGGGAGTGTGTTGGGTGTGGGGAGAGGGGGGGGAGGCTTTTTTTTAATAATAATGATTTTCTCTCTTGAAAAAACTCCCTCCTGCCTCCTGCCCTCTGCCTTCAGCCTCTCTGACTTCTTGTTTTAAGATGGAGAATGAAACAGCCATAGGGGATAGGGGGGAAACAATCCATAACTGGGTTTTTAAAGTTAGATCGGCAGTTAATCACAGGATTAAAAACGGATTTAGATTTAGTATAATATTGTCACTATGTACAATTATTATTAACTTCGATCAAACAGGGAGTTTACCAAGCCAATCCAACCAGCAATGTTACTTGATAATTTGGGTTACAAGTTGGTGGTGAAACGGGTATTCCTTTAGTGACAAAAGGTTCAGCACAGGCTAATATTAAAGTTGCTATTGAATGGGAATTTAACCAAGATAAGGGAGGTTAGTATGCAAGTTAAAATCGAGAAACGGTATTATACACCTGAAGAATATTGTCAGCTAGAAGAAACAGCAGAATACAAAAATGAATATTTAGATGGAGAAATTATTCCAATGGTAGGAGCAACAACTAATCATAATCTAATTGCGGGTAATTTTTATAAAAATTTTCCGACTAAGATTAACAAGGAAGATTATTGGGCTTTTATGAGTGATGTACGGTTATGGATGCCAATATATCGCTTTTATACTTATCCTGATATAATGGTGATTAAAGGCAAACCATTATATGAAGGAAAAGGCACAAATACTGTAACTAATGCGTTAATTATTGTCGAAGTTTTATCAAAATCAACTCGGGATTATGACCGCACTGATAAGTTTAAATTTTATCGCTCCATTCCTGACTTTAAAGAATATATTTTGATTGATCAATACCGTTATTATGTGGAACAATTTTATCAACAAAATAATGGAGAATGGTTGTTTAAAGTTTATGAATCAGAGAATGATGTTTTAAGGTTGTATTCTGTGGATTTTCAAATGTCATTGTTAGATATTTATCAACGAATTGATTTTACTTTAAGTGAAGAATAATGATTAAATCCCATCTCAATTATCTACCAAAATCAGTTGATATGGCGATTCTCAAGATCAAGAAGGAAACCCAACAAATAAGAGATTAGTAAGGACTTGTAGGTTGGGTTTCCTTACGTCAACCCAACTATAGTACGCTTGGATTGACTCAAGGAAACCCCATAAAAAGTCATCAGAGAGTAGTAAGAGTGATCGCCTTTTTTTAATCCTACAGTAATCATTTTTCCATAGCTCCTTTGCTTCCTTGTAGCGTTGTTTGATTCCCACTGTGAATTTATCTGTCACCGGTAAGACTTTTGATAATCTTTTTAGCCAATCGCTCATTAATTTCTCGATGTCTGGGAATTGGTTCTGTTTTTCCAGTATCTGGATTATGGTAAATATCGTGTTTCCCTCCACGTCTAATCAAATAGCAGCCAGCTTGCTCTAATTGTGTAATTAAATCATGTCTTTTCATGCGAGTTCAAACTCTGCAACTCTCTTGATTCCGGGGATTTCTTCAGTAGTAAATGTTCTGTAGAGATCGATCAGGTTTTCGATTAATTCTTCTAAGTCAACACCTTGGGTCCAATGATCTGGAAATTCATTCAAATAGCCCAAGAACATCCCATCTGATTCTTTCCAATATGTATATGGAATCCTCATGGTGAATCCTCATTCCGCGTTGCTAATGATATTAAGTTGACTCCTATTATAACTGAATTGCTCCCAAGCCATGATCAGCTTTATTATCAGGGTTGGCAGCGAGATTGCCGCCTTACACTTCGCAAAATCCGCGATCGCTAATTCAGACGGATTTAGGTGTTGGGTTTCGCTTTCCCCTAAAATTGAGAGGTTTTCCCTAACCTATTGATTCGCTCAACCCAACCTACGAAATTAGACTTTGATTAAGTATTGACTGATTCTAGATGCCTTAAAATCTGTTCTCTTAAATTATCCAAATAATTCTCTACCACATCCCAAACTGTATTAAGGTCAATTCCCCCTAAATAATCATGTACTAAAATATTCCTAAAACCAGAAATATTACGCCAGTCAACATCGGGAATATTTGCCTTTAATTCCTCCGAAAGCCGTTGAGTTGATTCTGCCAAAGTTTGTAAGCGTCTAATGATAGCATCGCTCATCATTGAATTAGCAAAAAACTCCTGTTTTCCTCCTTGGGAATACTCCTTAATTTTATCAATAAAGTCTAAAATGTATCCAAGATAAACTTGATCTTCATTCATAACTTAATTGCCTCCTTTAAGATTCGCTGTTTAATTAGATGATGAAGGCTTTTTTCAGTTACTACATCCACTTTACACCCTAAGAGATCCTCTAAATCAACTAATAATCCACCGGGAAACCAAGGGGATGTTTTAGCTAAATCATAATCAATTAAAAAATCAATATCACTATTTTCGGTTTCCTCACCTCTAGCAACGGAACCAAATACACGCACATTAAAAGCACCATGTTTGGTGGCAATTTTTAGGATATCCTCTCGTTTGTCTTGTATGAGTTGTTTTAGGGTCATAAAATAACATCCATCCCGAAGGTTTTTAATGAACAATTAACAGACTAGACTAGAAAAAACTAAATACTGATAACAATTATCGTCGGTTGGATTGACCCAAGGAAACCCAACAAAAAGCCATGAGAAGCGATCGCTCATTGAGACGGATTTAGGTGTTGGCTGTTGGGTTTCCCTTTCCCCTAAAATTGAGAGGTTTTCTTTAACCTATTGATTCGCTCAACCCAAGAAAAAGGACTAGACCTCTGTTGTATTCATCGCGTTTTATTAGCGGTAAGCTTGACTGCGATGTTCAATGAGTAAGACAATAACTTGAGATTGACTATCATCAACGATATAAATAACCCGATAGTCTCCGACTCGGAAGCGATACTTCCCAGCAAATTCTCCCTTTAATGCTTTAATTTGAGGGTGATTTTTGGGCGTTTCTTGAAGAATCTTTAAACACTTAGCAATCTTCTTTCTCAAGACTGAATCAGCTTCAGAATAAACTTTATTAGCTTTAGCTGTTAAACAGACTTTATAAATCATCTGAGTTTTTCCAATCAATGAGACGACCTGATTGTAAATCCATTTCAGCTTCTTTTAATTTTTCTATGATATTGGGAATTTCTCTAATTTCTTGGGTTGCTTGCTCACTCTCTTTATCTGATAAATAAGCAGCAAATTCTAGAATAGTCTTTAAATTTTCTAATGATAAGTTTTGGAGATATTGTTGAATTTTTTGCTGCATCAAATCAATCTGTGCTAATGTTTCAGAATCTAAAAAATCTTCTGAGGTCGAGAGATTTACTTGAACGTCAGTAATAGTCATAGTCTGATAAATTGCTCCTTTTAAGTTGATTATATATATCTTAGCGAATTTTTTAAGTTAGGGCTTGCTACCTTGGAATCTAATCTGGGAATTGATGACACTCGGCGATTCGCGTCTGGAGAGGTAATGTTTCTCCCTCTACATTTATAGTACCCCAGGAGAGTCCTCCCACAGAATCAATACCACTGGCTACTTGATAACGGATCCAGAACGGTTATTAGTGACGCTTGAGTGAAACCCAACCACACCAATGTCTTTAAGAATGTTGGGTTTCACTCAAATCATTGAATCGAGCAGTTTTCTCCTAAGTATTAAATCCCTCAACCCAACCTACAAGCTCTTATTACTAAAAATGCTCTCAAATATTTCACGCTTGACTCTAAAGTTAATTTCTCCAAGTCTTTGATAAAAATTCTCCAAATTTTTAATTTCTATCTTTTCTTCTTTGAGAAGTTTACGAATAACCGCTAAAGTTCCTTTAACATTCAATCCTAAACGTATTGCTTCTTTTCTTGCGGCAAAGTCATCAAGGATGATATAATCGGTTTGTAATTCTATTCCTAAAGTGATGGCATCAGATTCACCTTTACCTAAACGTTCATTTAAACTATTTGCTAGAGAGATTAATTGAATATTTAGCATGGTTAATTTCTGTTGATCGATCAGCTTATTAAGAGTCTCTGAAGATTGATCTTATTTGGCATTAATTTCCTGTTGTACGGTTACAGGCAAATAAAAATTATCATCAGAATCTAGGAATTTTTCTAAAAAGCCTAACCGAGACAAAAAGAGTAAAGGAGAAGAATTGAAAACAATTTTCCTAGAGATTACCAATTTTTTTCTCTATCTATGTCTTCCGTAGTAAGATAAGAAAAATCGATTCCCATTAATTCTAAAATTTTCAAGAACATTTCTGTATCCATTTCCATTACTTCTGCTGCTTTATGAAGACTGATGATACGAGAAACTAAAGCACCCACTACAAAAATAAATTGTTCTTTTTGTTCAAAATTATCAAATAATTGAATTTCGGCGGCGATTTCTTGAAAAGTGGTCGAAGTATTCATTGTCTTGCTAAGTTTTATTAATTAAAACAGACCTAACCCAATTTTAACACCAAACTAACCCAACATTGAGTGAGATGAACTAAAGAACAACATCAATATCGAAAAACACGGGATAGACTTTAATTTTGCCGAGGAATTGTACTAGGTAGGTGGGTGGAATTAAATATAAGATGAACGTAGGTTGGGTTCAGCCAAGGAAACCCAACAAAAAGTCATCCGAGGTTTTCCATCTCCTCGATAATTGCCATTGTCTCAACACTAACGGTACACACACGAGTCAATAAGTCAATAACTTTGTCTTTATAATTTACAAAATGATAACTATTAAATTTCTCAGCGATGGTTTTATCTTTGGGTTTCTTTTCTTTGTATTGATCCAATACCCATTCTAACGCGCAACGATTACCGAGTTTATATTCCCAAGCAGTTGCGGGGATTTTTTCGAGGGTGGTGACATCATCAAGAATTATTTTTCCTGCGGGTTTATCTGCTTTCAGTTTTGGGGTGGGATTATCTTTGCTAGTGGGAATATCAATGCGGGTTAACGGATAGGGATTGACGGTTTCATAGTTGATATGCAGATGGATTAATTTTTCTCCCCAGTTTACCCATTGTGGGAAGTTTTCATACAAGGGAATACGAGGAAATTCTCGCTTGAGATTTAATTCGTATTTACTGCGATATGCTGGATGATGAAGGACTGCATAGGTATAGTTAAATATGTCTTCTTTGCTGATGTGCTTATCTTGGTAATGATCCTGAATTTTTTTTAATCCCCAATCGGTTATATTATCTACCCGATTCCCTTCTTTATCGTAGCGGTATAAGGGTAAACATTGGGTTTTCTCTAAACAATCTAAACAGGTAATAGTATCAGACATTAAACTATGAAAAGCTTTCGATGCACCAATTCCTGAAAGACATATACATAAGTTGTGATTACTTTGGTGATAAATATTAAACCATTGATAAGTTCTACCGTTAAAATGCTGATCAAAATATAGATATTGTTTGGTATAAGGACGATATAAACTGGAAACAATGCTGCTAGGGATCAATTCTTTTTCTATCCTTCTTTGTAAATAGCTTTTTAAATCACTATCCCATTTAATCGCATCTTGATTAGAATAATTTTCATCTTTGAGAGTTGCTGAATAAATATCGATAAAAAATTTTATTTTTGTTTCTAAGGACTTTCGATCAAAATCATAAACCCATTCATCTCGATGAGTTTTAATTCCTGATGAAAACAACTTAAATATCGCTTCTTCTGACTTACCACTTTTAACATCCTTATCAACTAAAGGCAATAAATCATCAAAATCATTATCTGATTGATTAATCCAGTTATTATTTATATCAGGTTTAATCTGGATAAAATTTATTTTATTGAGTTTACGATCTCGAAGATAAGCTTTCTTTTCTTCTGCTTTTACATAATCATCGACACAGTTATAAAAAATCTTGAATCCCTCTAATTCTTTGTTTCTGATGAGAAAATAGATCGCAACACCAACGCGAATTTGATCACTGAAAATATTTCCCCCCTCCTTTCTTCTTCTTTCTCCGCTACTTCTCGCATTTCCCTTCGTGTCAATAATCCAAATCTCGTTAAATTCCTGCGCTACTATCTTTCTAAAACCATCATAAGCGAGAGCATCGATAAATGAACTATTAGAAACAAAAGCAATTATACCATTATCATTTAATCGATCGGATGCCCAGCGGATAAATCTGGTGTACATATCATAGAGAACATTTTGATTTTGTGCCTTACCGTAACGAATATAAGTATCTTTGATACGATTATCGATCGCCGTGTATTTTCTGTTAGCATTATTTTGGTTAAAATTTTCCTGTTTAGCATTATAGGGAGGATTACCAATAATAACCGATATAGTGCGATCGTTTTGTCGTTTAATCCTTGCGGTGTTCTCAGCGGATATAGCGAATAAATCCATCTGTTTTTTCTCAAAGGAAGTGTGATCCAAAGTATCAACAAAACAGATATTGTTAAACTCCAGATATTCCCCCATCTTTTGCTTGTAGGTAAATTCTATATTCAGATTAGCGATATAGTAAGGAAGAATAGCCACTTCATTACAGTGAATCTCATTTTGATATTTATAGGCTAATTTGTCCTTAGGTAAATACTCGATTAACTCAGTGATAAAAGTACCTGTACCCGTAGCAGGATCAAGAATTTCCACACCCGGATCTGCTAAAAGTTTACCAAAGTGTTTATGAGTCAGATAATCGACACTCTCGAGCATAAATTTGACAATTTCACTGGGAGTATAGACAATCCCTAATCGATCAGCAGCTTTAGGATTATACGCTTTATAAAAGTTCTCGTAAACTGCCTTAAGAAATTTTTGTTTTTCCTGATGATTGTAGATACTGGCAGCCGTGCGACGAATAACTGCATAATATCGTTCAATAGTACTGAGGGTATTGCGTTTGATATTGCCAGTGAAAAAAGTTTCGATGACTTTTTGCAGTTGATTAGCGATATTATTTTCCCGATGAAACTGGGATTCATTAAAAATATTGATAAAAATATCTTCCGTGAGAATATGCTGAATCATCATCTCGCGCACATCCTCTAAACTCACCTCTGGATTAATAGAATCCCGACAAACTGCTAAAAAACTATCTCGCGCTTGTCTAAATTTGGGGTTAGCTTGGGACTGTTGATTGATTAATTCCCGCAAAGCGATTAAAATAGTCGGTAAGTCTTCCTTAAAAGATTCAATCGCTTCTCGAAAATCTTTAACCTCTGGACGAATATAATTAATAAAAGTATTGAGTAAATTATCTAAAGCGTCTGCATCTCGCACAGGAATCCGCAGAATTTCCGTCCCCGATTGGATCAAAACTGCCGTCTGGGAATCCTCAAAGATAATATTATCGTCGGGATAACCTTTAGTTTGAATTTTATACTCGATTTCTTTGTCTAAATTATCCTTTTCGTCCTTACTTTCCCAGTAACCCCAGTCTAATCTTAAAGCATCTTTGACTGTACCATCGGGATAAACCAACTTTCCTGACTTGTTGCGATAATCTAATTCCGGGATTAATAAAAAATCACGGGTTTTACAGTATTCATTTAAAAGATTCTGGAAAGCAACCCTTAAAGAAGTTTCTTTTTTACTGCCTCCAAATTGAATAATTTTATCGACTTCGCTATAGTATTGATGGATGAGGAGACGAGACATAGCAGAAAAATTAGAGATTGAGGTGATTATCTTTATTATTCCCGAAAAAGCTAGAAAAATCTCACCGGGTGAGCGCATCTCAAAAACCATTGACAATTGGCCAATTTTGTGATCAGCGTGGGTATTTCCAGTGATACCAGTCAATCAGACTCCCCTCTCCCGTCCCCCTTTTTTTTGCTCCCCGATGTCGGGGGATTGGGGGGTTGTCTCTTACCTTCAGAAACTGATAACTGATTACGATTTCACTCCCAAGTTAAAGAAAATCGTTCCCCGACGCACAGAATTTTCGCTACCTTGGCTGCTAATAGTAAGAGAACGCAGATTATTAAATAAAGGCTTAATCGATAATTCTAACACCCGCACGATCGGGAATTTCGATTCGATAACTGGCTGTAATTGTCGCCAATCGACGTAAAAATAACCATCATTTTCTGCGGGTAAAGCAGTAATTGCCTGTTGAAAGTTACCACTGCTTAAAATTGGGTTTTTCTGTGCAGATAAAGCTAATCCCATCGCTTCCACAGAACTAGCGATAATCTCATAATTATCGACTCTCGTATGCACTCCCGTCACGATCGTCTCTAGTTGCGCTTTTCCCCCTGGGACCGCCGTGGTTAACTTTGTCCAAGCTGTCACTGTTCGATCGAGTAAAGGCAGATTAACCACATTATAGCCGCGACTGCGGGCCAACTCATCCAAATGCTCGATCGCACTGTCCACCTCTACTCCCATCACCCGTTCCCCTACAAAAACACTATCGGGTTCCATCCCCTTTGAACTAGGCACGAGAGCGAGGGTATATTCGCCTCTAACCCAGCTAAAAACGTCTTCAGGCAAATTTAAACCTAAAGGCGATTGGAAGCGGTTTAAGACCTGTGTTATTAATTCCTGTAGGGGACTATCTGCTTCTAACCCCTCCTCTACCTGAGTCCAAAAACGATTTAAATCGCGACTAGCGGCGACTACAAGGCTATTTTCGCCGATAAAAGATAATGCTCCCACGGGACTAGATAAAATTGGTGCTTGGTTATCCTGTCCTAAGACCCCAATTAAGGCGGTTTGAGCGACTATTCCCCTAGATTTGATGGTAAAAGCCGTGGCTAATCGTTGTTTTGCTTCGGGACTCTCCGGGACGGGTTGATTGGCGATCCAAGCCGATAACGTGGGTAAATTGCTGTAAACAATAGCTATACGCGGTTCAGTGATATTTTTTATGGCTTCTTGGTAATCGGGGCTATTTTTTAGGTTTAAATCCGGTACTTGCACGTTATTGAGTGCCTCGCGCAAAACCTTGATATTATTGGCAAAAAGCACCGTATCCCCCACCACGGCACTAGCGAGAAAACGATTATTATCTCCCGGTGTTAAGGGACGTTGATAAATAAGGTTAATTCCCTTGTAGGTTTCAAAAACTAGGTCAAATTTGCCTGAAACTGCCTGTTTTGAGTAGGAAGCTTGCAGAAATTCCTTAGCACTTTCACTATTTTTACTTTGAATTGCTAAAAGATAACCCGGTTGGATACCATTATCGGTATCGCGATCAAAATCTAGGGAAGTAACAGCGAGGGTAATTTCCTCCCCTAACCAGGGTTTGATTTCCTTTTGATAATTCAATCCCGTTTTACCGAGGAGAGTTTTTTCTAAATCCTTAATTTCTTGGTGGGAACGTCGTCGATTAGCCGGTGTAGCGATTAATTGACCAAAAGACTCCAAACGTTCGGGATTGACCAGCAAGGATACCATAACCGGGGCCTGTTTCGGCACAAAAATCGCCGCCGCGGGTTCCCGCAGCACCCCACCTTTGAGCAAAGACAGAGGACTATCGGCGAGAATCCAAGCAAAACTGGCTGTAGCGACTCCTAGGAGAATGATTACCGTCGCACCTAAAAGATAGAAAAATGATCGCAATTTCACAACCTTGCCCCGAGATGAACCATTAGCTATTTTAAGCCAGCAGATGACCCAAGAATTTCGATCGCTACAATTCTTACCAGACTGACAACCGATAACTCGCCACCGATAACTAATTTTTACCAGCCTTTTTCCGCTTGAGCGAGGACATAATTAGCTACAGTTTCGATATCTTCAGCGCTGAGACGACCACCGAAAGCAGGCATCGCCCCCATACCTTTGGTAACTTGGGTAACGAGAGCTTCAACGGAATCTTTGCCGTATTTAACTAAATCCTCTTTTTTCAGGGTTTTAGCGGCATTAACCACGTTTTTACCGCCCATGTGGCAGGAAGCACAGTTAGCACTGAAAATCGAAGCCCCATCAGCTAAAGCGGGACGAGCCATACCGAAAGTAACCACAGCCAAGAGCAAGCACAGGGAAATTAATAATCTTTTCACGATAGGTTCTCCTCTATTTCTTAAGAAATTCCCCAACCATCGTCAGAAAAAACCGGTTTTCTTGTCAAAAGACAAGCTGTCAAACTTGGTGTAGAATGAATCAATGGGACAGTTAAAAGCAAACTTTTACTTTTTTGTCAAAAGACAGGCTGTCAAACTTGTCATCTTCCCTCGTGTAAAGGATTAACAAGCATGAAAAAATTAGGTTTATTGGTCGCTACCGTGGTGCTAGTCGTCTCTAGCTTCTTCTTCAACACTGCCTCCGCTGCTGCGGAAACCTTCACGGTGAAGATGGGCGGTGATGCAGGTACACTACAATTTGATCCCCCCGCCCTCACTATTAAAGCAGGAGATACGGTGAAATGGGTCAATAACAAACTTTCTCCCCATAACATAGTTTTCGATAGCACCAAGGTTCCCGAAGCCCAGGCTGCTAAATTATCCCATAAAGGTCTGGCTTTTTCCGCCGGTGAGTCCTTTGAAAGCACTTTCAGCGAACCGGGTACTTACACCTACTACTGCGAACCCCATCGCGGCGCCGGTATGGTCGGAACGATTACCGTTCAGTAATTATCCGATTTTAGCCAAAAATAACTCGCGGTTAACTGCCGCGGGTTGTTTTTTTGGGAATTATGAAGACTTTTCAGTTATCAGTAAACAGTAATCAGTAATCAGTGAGGTTCTTCAGTTTGTCTTATGCAACGGACAGGGTTATAAGGAATGAAACTCTTATAGAGAAAGACATTTGGCGATTTTTGTCAATTGTTTTTGAACTAGAACGAACTCATCAATTAAGTTTTTTGCCAGATAAGGATTTAGTCGATTTATGCCCCCCGAGCGAACCATACCAAGTTCAGTAATCAGTAAACAGTAATCAGTGAACTGAAAACTCGCATCTGATAACTGATAACTGATAACTGATAACTGAAAGGGCTGTCTCCTGAAATATAAAGTCTCGGTTACAAAACTGACTTCCGAGCAATTCTCACCCCACCATAGAAACAGAAGCCCCTAGAAAAATCAGCCATGAAAGAACACGATGTCGTTATAGTGGGCGGTGGGTTAGCAGGATGCCGCGCCGCCTTAGAAATCAAACGCCTCAACCCGACTATCGATGTTGCTGTCGTTGCCAAAACCCACCCAATTCGTTCCCACTCCGTCGCCGCCCAGGGGGGTATCGCCGCCGCCCTGCAAAACGTTGACCCCAAAGATAATCCCAAGGCCCACGCCTACGATACCGTCAAAGGTTCCGATTTTCTGGCTGACCAGGATGCAGTGGATATTCTCACCCAAGAAGCCCCCGAAGTTATCATCGAATTGGAACATCTAGGCGTGTTATTCTCCCGTCTCGAAGATGGACGCATTGCCCAAAGAGCCTTTGGCGGTCACAGCCATAACCGGGCTTGTTACGCCGCCGATAAAACTGGTCACGCCATGCTGCACGAATTAGTCAGCAATTTAGGCCGTAATCAGGTAAAAATCTACGATGAATGGTACGTTTTGCGTCTTATCCTCGAAGAAGGTACGGCTAAAGGGGTAGTAATGTACCAAATCGCCACCGGACAGTTAGAAATCCTCCGGGCAAAAGCAATTATGTTCGGTACGGGGGGCTATGGTCGCGTTTATAACACCACCTCCAACGATTTCGCCTGTACGGGAGACGGTTTAGCATTATCGGCAAAAGCGGGTATTCCCCTAGAAGACATGGAATTTGTCCAATTTCACCCCACTGGACTCTATCCCGTCGGTGTTTTAATCTCGGAAGCAGTCCGGGGTGAAGGTGCTTATTTAATCAATAGCGAAGGTCGTCGTTTTATGGAAGATTACGCCCCCTCGCGCATGGAATTGGCCCCCCGGGACATCACTTCCCGGGCCATTACCCTAGAAATTCGCGCCGGCCGGGGGGTAAATCTGGACGGTAGCGCCGGGGGTCCCTTTGTCTATCTGGATTTACGCCATTTAGGCCGGGAAAAAATTATGAGTCGCATTCCTTTCTGTTGGGAGGAGGCCCATCGTCTCGTCGGTGTCGATGCGGTAGAGGAACCGATGCCTGTACGTCCTACAGTTCACTATTGTATGGGCGGCATTCCCGTTAATACCGATGGTCGCGTTCGCTTAAGTGCTGATACCCTCAGCGAGGGCTTTTTCTCCGCCGGGGAATGTTCCTGTGTCTCTGTTCACGGGGCCAATCGTTTGGGCAGTAATTCCCTGTTAGAATGTGTGGTCTATGGGAGAAGAACCGGCAAATCGATCGCTAAATACGTCGAAAAACGCGCTTTTCCCGTCTTTAATCCCGATATTTACCTTCAGGATGCGAAAGAGGAAATCACCGCTTTATTGACCAAAAAAGGCACGATTCGCATCGGTCAACTACGTCAGGAATTCCAAGACTGTATGACCCAACATTGCGGCGTTTTTCGCACCGAAGCGACTATGCGCGAGGGAATTAAACAAATCGGCGAGTTAAAGCGCAAATACGAGGATATTTACCTCGATGATAGGGGTGATTGCTGGAATACGGAACTAATCGAGGCCTGGGAATTACAAAGTCTCATGGTGGTGGGGGAAATTATCCTCACCTCTGCCCTCAATCGTCAAGAAAGCCGAGGGGCCCATTCCCGCGAAGATTTTCCCCAACGGGATGACCAAAATTTCCTTCAGCATACCCTCGCCTATTATTCCCCCGACCGCATCGATATCGACTATATGCCCGTGGTGATTCAGGATTTCACCCCCGTGGAACGTAAGTATTAACCTCTGGTCGGACGGTAAATGTAAAGTAATTTTACAAACTCCTTGGCATTTACCGAGATTTAGTTCTATACTAGGTAAAGCAACGCGGGATAGAGCAGTCTGGTAGCTCGTCGGGCTCATAACCCGAAGGTCAGTGGTTCAAATCCGCTTCCCGCCATTAACCTGAAATAGTCCTAATACTAGAAGCCTAGCTTTTTATTCTGGGCTAATTTTTACTGCTGCTACGACCGTAAATTTGGGGAGAAACCTTTAGCGTAAGAAATTCAAAGAATTCTAGAGTAATTCTGGGGTTAGAAGGATGTTATCCTGGCATTTTGTCTGCTAATTCAGCATAAAGAGTAACCAAGAGCCTTATTTTGCCGATTTTTTCGGCCACTGTTGACGGCGATAACTGCTATACTGCCCATGAACATTGACCAGATAGGGAACTAGATAAGTTAGTAATGCCGCCAGCCAGCGATCGCTTGTCATACGGCCGCTCACTATAGCATAACCGTGGTTAATTGTCAATAAAATTGTCCCCACTATTACAGCCACTTTTATCCCAGTGGGGGCAAATTGGGGGGATAATAAAGCCCGAAAATAGCCGATAATCCCTTTCATTACCTATAAATCGCACTCTATCAGGCGAGTAAAGCAAAAAGTCACCATTTTTAACCCGTAGGGAGACTTCCACCAGAGAGCGGGAAAACAGCCTTGAGGAGCTGCTAGACTAAAATCCCAGTGGTCATAATCATCGATACGCCACTCATTTTTGTCGCGCCATCCCACCAATTCCCCAAATTTTCTAATCGTTTCCGCATCTTGGGTCCGCAGGGTGTTAATACTACCCCCGACGGCAAAATATAACTTCACCTGATTGCTAAAACCGAAGTGATCGCCGCTATAATTTTTCCAAAGGCGATCGAGTACCCGAATCACATTAACGGGAAACCGCATCATATCCTCTGGGGTTAAAGTATCGCGGGTTCTGCCGGCAGCTTCGAGGATAACTCGGAGAGTTTCTGCGTCTGCCTCCTTAAAGTTCCCCTCAGCTAGGAATTGCTGTAATTTACCATAGCGCTCGATGTCCGGTACTAACATCTGACGCGCTTCGATCAGGGCAACCCGTTCGGTTAAAGATTGCAATTGAGCTAAAATATCCTGAAGTTGGACGTTAATATCTGACATAAATGTAAAGGGGGTTGTTGACTGCAAAAATTAGCGATTTATTGGCAGAATAATTATTGATTTACCGCTTCTAATCGCGACTTAACAAAGCGGTTCATCCATGCTTCTAGATAGATGCGATTGGCTTTTTGTTCTTTTAAATCTGTGGTAGTTAAAGGGTAAGGTGCTAATCCTTGAATGGCTGCCGTTGTTACACAAAACATCGACTTTTGAAAAGTTTCGCAGATCTGCACTAATAAATCTTCTTCTTGACGAAAACTCTTTTTATAAATGTCGTGCAGATAATCTGGTAAAAAGTGACGCATATCCTGCATTAATAGTGTGGGAGGAATCCCTGCACCTCCGATGGGTAAAGGATCTGCATACAAAGCACCATAGGCAAACATTCCTTGATCGTAGGGAATTTGATAGGCTTGGGCATTATAGGAAATTGTACCGGGGAAAGGTGTTCCGCGAAAGAAAACCGCCTCAACGTAGGGGATTGCTGTATCTGCAAGAAAGGTTAATCCTGCCGATTTGGAGATCAGATCATAGGTTTGTCCTTTGATTTTTACTTGATAGACAATTGGTTTACTAGCATTATCGACTAAATTTTTCTTAATGTGTGCCACCACTTCGGGAATACTGGTAATTTTTCCGGCATCGTAGAGATCGGATAAACTTAAAAAAGTATCGGCCATAATTCGCCAAAATTGACCTAAACCGCTATAGTAGGCCATCATCCGCATTTGTTCTGGCAAAAATTCAGGAAAGGCTTTATTTAAAATTAAAACTAGGGGATTATTCCTAAATTTGGCTTGAATAACTTTGGCTGTCACTTCCCGAAAAGCGGCACCATCTACATAACTATCTAAACCACCCCCACCATGCCAAAACATGGCTTTCATACAGTATTCAGCATACTCAAAATTAATGCGATCATGCCACCAATGTTGGAGTAATTTCTGCCAAGATACTTGACCATTAAAATATTTAAAGAAAGGGAAAAAAACCAAAAACTGATTTTCTGCAATATAAATTAAATTTTTGGAATAAGCATCTAACACCACCCCGTAACTTTTCAGGATACCCACTACCTCAATCAAATTCTGGGGAGTATCTTTTAACAATGCTTCCCCAGCCGTGAGACGATCAATATAGGAAGCTAGGGGATGAGAGGAGGACTTGACAGGGATAGTGACCATGCTAGAAGCTTGATAAAATAACTTTCCTTATCTATTTTAACCCATAAAAGCACAACCAATTAGCGGCGGTGGCACGGCGAGTCATGCGGGGATTGAATTGGCCAATTTTATAACCAGTAAAACCCAATTTATCTTTTAATAATTGTTTATTTTCTGGCAAGATCGATCGAGTTAATTTTACTGTTGGGGGACGATTGGCAATAAAATCCGGGGGTTCAGGATATTCACGACGCCAATCTTCCCCCACTTGACTATTATCCCATTTTCCTTGAATTTCATCGTAGCGATAACCTAAACTTTGCCAAACCAATTTATTAACGGTTTCGTCGTCAATTTCATCGTTAATAATCGCCCAAATTGTCTCTATATTTAATTCTGGTAGTTCCATAGATAAAGTAAATGGGTGATGGGGTGTGGGGTGTAGGGTGTGGGGTGTAGGGTGTAGGGTGTGGGGTGTGGGGTGTGGGGTGTGGGGTGTAGGGTGTGGGGTGTGGGGAGAATAAATAAAATAATCTCCTATCTCCTGACTCCTATCTCCTGACTCCTATCTCCTGACTCCTGACTCGGAGAATCCTGACTCCCGACTCGGAGAATCCTGAATCCTGATCACTGATTACTGATCACTGATCACTGACAATGGTAAACAACATCATTGATCATCGTGCGAGCGTAGCCTATTTTGCCTCCTTCTAACGCCAAAATTATTTTTATTTTAACTATCGGTGTGGTGTCGGTTTCTGCATCGGCAATTTTTATCCGGTTAGCGATCGAAGCGGTAGGTAATGCTACGATCGCATTTAGTTTATTTTTAGCCACTTCCCGTCTGATATTGGCTTCTGTTGTCCTAATTCCGAACTGGTTGACCTTATCACGCCAAAAAGTCCCTATTCAAGCCTATTATTACGCAGTGGGGGCAGGATTTTGTTTAGCTCTCCATTTTGCTACTTGGATTACTTCTCTATCCTACACCTCGATCGCCGCTTCCACCACTTTAGTCACCACTAATCCTCTCTGGGTTTCCCTGTTGGGTTGGTGGTGGTTTCGAGAAAAACCGACAAAATTAACCTTTATCGGCATTTTTGTGGCTCTAACGGGGGGATTATTGATTGTTTTAGCCCATCGAGATGTCAGTAGTTCCTATCCTAACCCGTTATTGGGCAATAGCTTGGCTTTAATTGGGGCAATTCTCGTCAGTGGTTATATTCTCCTCGGACGGGAAGCACAAAGAAAGGGCTTAAATATTAAGAATTATATAACTGTAGCCTACACTACCGCAGGATTAGCTTTATTACCTTCTATTTTTTTATTCGGTCAAGGTTACGAAAGCTATCCCTTATCCGTGTATGTTTATGGGTTAATGATGGCGATTTTTCCGCAATTAATCGGTCATACTAGCTTTAACTGGGCTTTGCGATGGGTAGCACCGACAATAGTAACCATGGTAATTTTATTAGAGCCAATTGCCGCTAGTCTGTTAGGAGTGTTCATTTTTGGTGAAATACCCCCCCAAGAAGTCATTTATGGCGGATTAATTCTGTTAATTGGCGTAGGCATTGCTATTTTAGGCGCATAAGCTGTTAGTGTCTCTAAATTACTGGTTAAATGTAATCTCGATCGCCGATTGTGATCACAGACAAAGAATAGATTAGTGTACAATGCTAAATGGATGAGAGTTTAGACAATCTGACTCACTTGAGCAATAGGGGTTGCGGGGAATTAATTCCCTGACTAGAGTTAGAAATATCCCATCATCTGGGTACTCTCTAGTTGAGGACTAAAAAAAGCCAGCAGTTTTGAGGAAAAACTTGGGAGGATTAGGAAGTGAAATCAAAAGGAAAGGGGATACCGTTAAAACTGTCATCGTCTGAGTCAGGTTTCTCCCTGTTAGAAGTAATCATTGCCATTTTAACTATTACCGCTTTCTTAACGGGAACCCTACAGTTAATGGCAGTGGATGCCTTGTATAAAGTTCGGTCAGAAAGACAAGCTCAAGCTAACTTTTGGATTCAAGAAGACTTCGAGGATACCAAATTTTTAGCTTCAACTTTAGATGTCAAATCCGTGCCTGCCAACCCTAATGTTAGTGCGGATGTATGTACAAATATCGATCAGGGTTATGCCACAGCTTTAAGAAGACAACTAACGGCTACTCCCCTCCTCACCACCCCTATACCGGAGGAACAATTAGTAGCAACACGAGAAATTGTCGGTAAAAACTATTCTCTCTTTCGGACTTTTAATATTGATAACCAATCGGCTAATCCCCATCGCCTTCGTATAGAGTATAAGGTGAAGTTAGCTGATAATGAAATCGCTAATGACTATCAAACTCAAGAAAAAGACGAAAGAAGCGAACAAGAAGGAAAATTTCTTGCTAAAAGTTCTGTTGAGGTGATTCCCGATGCGTCGTTTGAATGTCCATAAAAATCAGGGTTTTACCCTGTTAGAAATTTTGGTAGCTTTGGCAATTACGGGAGTTCTTGCCGCCTTAACCCTACCTAATCTATTAGCTTGGTTAAATAGCAATACAGTCCAACAAGCCGCCGATTCTATACAATCAGCCCTAGAGGATGCCCAAAGACAAGCTATCCGTCTGGGGAGGAATTGCACGATTAATTTTACTAACCCGACTGGCAATAGTCCCACGGTTTACTCGCAAATAACCGCCAGTGAAGCAGGTTGTTTAGTGGCGACTAATACTAATGCGAGTTCCCTAAATCTGCCGCAGGAAGTATTTATGGTGGTGGATAAATTTCTCACCCTGGGCAGCAGTCCGGGGGTGCAGTTTTCCTTTCGGGGTCATGTGCCGGGGTTAGCCTTTACTCCGCCAGAAGATCAAGCGATAATCCTATTATATTCCGCCGCCGATGCCTCCGCCGATCCCTATCCCAACCAAGAAAAAAAATGTATAGTTATCGCTTCTCTGCTAGGAATAGTTAAACAAGGCACTTATACTGGAACTTCTCTAACTAACCTCGATGCTAGTCAATGTGAAATCCGTCTTGATGGAACTGAACCCTAATCAGTTATCAGTTATCAGTTATCAGTTATCAGGTGTGAGTTTTTAGTTTACTGTTTACTGATTACTGTTCACTGATTACTGTTCACTGTTTACTGATTACTCATTACTTTTGATTGCTCAGAAATAGTCGTAATTTCAATAAACTGAGAGTTTGACCGAGATTGAGGGGAAGGAGAGAAATGCCTTCTAACCGCGATTGTAACCAACCATCGCCCCAATACCATTCGTGATAGCCATCGATACCTTGACTCAAAAGCAAGCGTAAACACTGGTCATTGGCCAATAAAACCTGATGTTGTACGGGAATTAAACCTAACCAAGAGGTAAAAGTCAAACCTTCCTCTAATTTATCGGGTAGATTAGGTGAGAGCATTTGCGGCCACAGCCATTGACGGAGATGAGCAGTTTTGAGCAAACTATCCCGGATAGCCTGTTCACTGGCCGAGATTTCGATACGCAGCTGACTTTGTTGAAAATTGCCGAACATATGATTGTCTGATAATTTTTGTTAAGTTAGTTAAAGAATAACTAAAAATCGGGACAGCGTTTTCCAAGGATAACAGTAAGTAGTATGGCAGATAAATTAATCCGCGCCACGGCCGCCGATGGGGGAATTAGAGTAGTAGGAGTGATTACCACCCGTTTAACCGAAGAAGCTCGCCAAAGACATCAATTATCTAACGTAGCCACCGCCGCTCTCGGTCGCACGATGGCATCAGCTTTACTCTTGGCTTCCAGTTTAAAAAAACCCGGTTCTAGGGTCAATATTCGCATTAAAGGCGATGGCCCCTTGGGTGGGGTCTTGGTTGATGCCGGACTCGATGGCACGGTGCGCGGTTATGTGGACTATCCCCAGGTGGAATTACTCCCCAATGCTAAGGGTAAATTAGATGTGGGTCGCGCCGTCGGTGACAAGGGTTATGTGCGAGTCTTACGGGAAGAAAAAGGCGAGGGGAGAAATGAACTTCAAGAAAGCATCGTCGAGATAGTTTCCGGGGAAGTGGGGGAAGATATCGCCTACTACTTGGACCAATCGGAACAAATTCCCTCCGCTTTGCAAGTGGGGGTTTTTGTCGGTACAACCACAGGAGTGACGGCTGCCGGGGGAATTTTATTACAAGTTCTCTCCAAAGAAGCCGCCCGGGATGAGGTCTTGGTGGCTCGTTTAGAGTCGAGATTGCGAAAATTAACGGGATTTACGCCCCTTTTACGCGCAGGAAAAGGACTAGAAGATATTTTTCAGGAACTTCTCGGAGATATGGGTCTAGAAATTTTTCCTGCTGTGCAGCTGCTGCGTTTTGATTGTGATTGTTCTTTTGAACGGGCCCTAGGAGCTTTAAAATTCCTCGGGGTCGATGAATTAAAAGACATTATCGAAAAAGATAAACAAGCGGAAGCCATCTGTGAGTTTTGTCGGGAAGTGTATAATGCCAACGAGAGACAATTAATCGAATTAGTCGAGTCTCTACAGGCTGAATCTTGCTGAGAAGTTGGGCAATGAGCGCCATTAGGGTAAAATCTATCTAAAATATCTGCCGGGGAGTCGTGAATGTTTAAAGGAAAAGAATTAACCAAAAATCTAGTCAAACGAGAATCGATTGACTCCCTGACTCGTTGGCCAGAGAAAACTAAGTCTTTTCTTTTTCTCTTTTGGTACCGATACCAGCATCGTTTCACTTGGAAAGTTTGGGCGGCTTTATTTGTCGTGGTCTTTGGCGGTGTTGGCTTTCTCGCCACTTGGCAGTTATTAAATATGCAGAAGTCGCCCAATTGCCCGAAAATCTTCTGGCCCATCGCTTCTGCCTCCCTGCGTCTCTACTGCGCTCAACTTTCCGCCGATAGTCGCACCGTGGCAGGCCTACTCGAAGCCATTGCCCTAGTGGAAGCTTTGCCCGATGACCATCCCTTGCGATCGCAAGTTAATCAACAGGTGGAAGAATGGGCGCGAGATATCCTGAATTTGGCTGAAAAAGACTATCAAGCAGGAAATTTAAGGCAAGCGATCGCTAAAGCCCGTCAAATCCCCAATAATATGGCAGTAGCGGCAATTATTGAAGAAAGAATCGCTAAGTGGCAAGAAACTTGGACGGAAGGCAACGAGATATTAAGCAAACTAGAAGAAAATCTCCGCGCTTCCAACTGGAATCAATCTTTCCGTCTAGCGGTGGATTTATTGAACTTAAATAACGAATATTGGGCAACGGTTAAGTATAATGAAGCGATCGCTAAAATTACCGTCGCCCGGGAAGATAGCAGTAAATTAGATAATGCCTTTAATTTCTTTGCCCAGGGCGGTCTCAACAATTGGTTGAAAGTCATCGAAGAAGCTAGAAAAATTCAAGCCAGCAGTTATGCCTATCAAGAGGCCCAAAAATTAATCGGGAAAACCGAGGATAAACTGCAAGAATACGCCGAAAGATTAATTGAGCGGAAGCAATGGCAAGCTCTTCGGGATTTGGCTAACCAAACCCCCAAAGACCTCAAAATTAAAGAAGATGTCACCGATTGGTCCCTCTTGTCGGAAGCGGCCTTAGATGCGGAAGCCGGCACGGTGGACGGATTAGAAGCTGGCATCTTGGGACTAGAACAAATTGACGCTTCTCGACCCCTCCATCAAACGGCCCTGGCGATGAAGGAGCGCTGGCAGTTACAGGTACAGGATCTAAGAATACTGTCTGAGGCTAGAGATTTAGCACAAGCAGGTACGATCGAGCAGTATAGCGCCGCTATTGCGAAAGCGGGCGAGGTTCCCCGGAATAATCCCCTCTGGTCGCAAGCACAGCAGGAAATTGGCTCTTGGAATCGTCAAATACAAGTGATTGAAGACCGGCCGATTTTAGAACGGGCGCGGGAAATTGCTCTCCCCGGCGATATTAACTCCCTGGGTAACGCTATTATTCAGGCGCGAGCAATCACTAACAATCGAGTCCTATACAGGGATGCTCAACGGGAAATTGGCGACTGGCAAGCGCGGATTGAACGCATGGAGGATCAACCCATTTTAGATCAGGCTCAAGCTTTGGCCAATCTCAAAGACTATAGCACAGCGATCGAAACTGCCAATCAAATTCCCCCCGGTCGCGCTCTTTCCGGGGAAGCATCCCAAAATATCCGTCGTTGGCGCCGAGAATTGCGGGCCGGTCAAAATCTCCAACAGGCTAATCAATTAGCGGCGACGGGAACCGCAGAAGGTTTAACCCGAGCGATTGCTTTAGTTACCAATATTTCCACTAAAACCGATGCGGGTGTGCAACGGAGTGAATTGCTGGAACGTTGGAGTTATCAACTTTTGTCTTTAGCCACGGCCCAAGCTAATAATGGCCGTTATCTGGAAGCTATTCGCCTGGCTGAATCCGTATCCCCGGAAAGTACCGCTTACAGTTCGGCTCGCTCCCAAATGCAAGGCTGGCGCAATATTCTCCAACCTCCGGCCCCACCGCCAATAGTTGAATCGACTCCCCTTTCCCCAGAGTCCCCGAGAGAAGCACCAAGTCCGGGTCAATAATCAGTTTTAGAGGCTGTTTTTGCTGTGGATTGCCCCTAAGAAAGTCCCTCATCCCCGGAAAGATGAGAGACTTAACAAATTGCCTAACCGAACTCAATTTAAAATCGCTCGAAGTCAATCTAACACGGTTTTTTGCGGTAGAACAGTTTAGCTACCGATGCTAAAAATATCTGTGACATTGGCTCAAAAAAAGTTACTTTTTCCTAACCAAAAATCCTTGACAAGATCGTGTAATTATGCTAGGTTCCATCAAGTCCCCTCCCACCTCTCGGTATCTACTCCCTTGACATGAAAAAGGCTGTAATGACAAATAATAGCTTTTTAGAGCTATAATCAGGGTTTTATACCGAGAAAAGTCCCTGTTTACTTGATAAAGAAAACTTGACAAATTTATATAATAATGCTTGGTAGTGAAGCTTCTCAATAATTAATTCCCCCATGACTTGGTTATATAAAACCCCCGGTATTCCCGATGAACTGTTTGAACGTTTGCCCGGGATTCCCTTGAGTAAACGCGAGGTGAGATTATTGATGATTTCCGCTTTGAGGTTAGGCGATGGGGGGGTTTTCTGGGATATCGGCGCAGGAACCGGCACTATTCCCGTTGAAATTGGCTTATTATGCCCTAATAGTCCGATTATTGCCATTGAAAGGGATGAAGAAGTGGCCAGTTTAATCCGCCGTAATTGCGATCGCTTTGGGGTTAAAAATGTTACGGTTTTTGAAGGCAGCGCGCCCGATTGTCTGCCCAATATATCCCTAGCACCCGATCGGGTCTGTATCGAGGGCGGCAAACCGATTAAATCAGTCCTGCAAGAAGTGTGGCAATATCTGAAACCCAACGGCCGCATCGTGGCTACGGCCAATAATTTAGAAACCCTCTATCAATTTTCTGAAGGCTTTTCTAATTTACAAGCGCGTAATATCGAGATTGTCCAAGCGGCAGTAAATCGCCTAGAAACTAGGGGTATTCACCAAGTTTTTGCCGCCGTTGATCCCATGTTCATCCTGAGTGGCGATAAACTTTAATTGGAGATAACCTTCCATAAAGTTTTCTTAATCTATATAATTAGAACAATGCCGCCTAATTTCTCTGGATTAACCATGCCTTGGCCACGCATTGTCAGCGCTATTTTTGCTATTGCCTTCGCACTGGGAATTATTATCGTTGGGGGTTGGTATTTCACCCTCGGCATTGGTGTTATCGTCTTTTTGGGACAATTAGAGTATTTTCGCTTAGTTCGCGCTAAAGGCATTGAACCGGCAGCTAAAACCACTCTTGTAGTTTCGCAATTATTACTGCTGACGGCAACTATGGCGGCCCCCCTCACCGATGCCATGTTTCCCCTGGCTGGGGCATTAATTTGTTTTTATCTGCTCTTTCAGCCCAAAATGGCGACAATTGCCGATATTTCCACCTCAATTCTCGGTCTGTTTTACGGTGGTTACTTACCTAGTTATTGGATTCGTTTACGGGTCGGTTTTTCTCCCGAAAGTAGTCCCGTGGCTATGGCCAGTAACTTACCCCTGATGGGATATTGGCCGGAATCGTGGATGGAACCGAAATTATTCCCGGCCGCTTTGACGGTGACTTTTCTGGCCTTCGGTTGCATTTGGGCCGCCGATATCGGAGCCTATATCATGGGAAAATGGTTAGGGAAAACCATTTTATCGCTGATTAGTCCCAAAAAAACCGTGGAAGGTTCCTTTTTTGGCATTTTAGGCAGTATAGCGGTGGCCGATTTCGGTGCTTGGTATTTAGATTGGCCCTATTGGCAGCTGACGGGCTTATTTTTGGGCTTATTAATTGGTATTGTCAGTTTATTGGGCGATTTGACCGAATCGATGATGAAACGCGATGCCGGGGTCAAGGATTCCGGGCAGTTAATCCCTGGTCACGGTGGTATACTCGATCGCACTGATAGTTATGTCTTCACCGCTCCCCTAGTATATTATTTCGTCACTTTACTGCTGCCCTTGTTGCGTTAGTAATTTGTTTCTTCTCCAAGTGCTAAATTAAAGATTAAACCCAAATTTGCGATTATGTCAGCAGTCGTCCATCCCCGGGGTAAAGTTTATCTTCTCGGTGCGGGAATCGGTCAGAGCAGTTTTCTCACCCTGCAAGCGCGAGCAATTTTAGCCACGGCCGAGGTTTTGCTGTATGATGCCCTAGTGGATAGTCAAATCTTCTCCCTCGTGCCGAAAACCTGTGTTTTAGTCGATGTTGGCAAACGGGGGGGACAACCCGGGGCCGAGCAACATCAGATTAATCAGATACTGGTTAATTATTGTCAAGAGGGAAAACGAGTTATTCGGCTTAAAAGTGGTGATCCGGGGGTTTTTGGGCGAGTATATCCTGAAATGTTAGCCTTAAAGCAGGCTGGCTGTGATTTTGAACTGATAACCGGTATTTCCTCCGCTTTGGCCGCTCCTTTATTGGCCGGAATTCCCCTGACGGAAAAGGATATTAGTCGCTGTTTTGCGGTCTTGAGCGCTCACGATCCCGATTCTCTCGATTGGTCAGCTTTAGCTAAAATTGATACGCTGGTGCTATTAATGGCTGGTCAGTCTTTAGGGCAAATTATCGAGAAATTATACCAAAATGGGCGAAATATTCACGACTCGATCGCTATTATCCGTCAGGCGGGACGCAAGGATCAACAAATTTGGCGCGGCACTTTAGAAAATATTCTCGCTCAAACCGCCGGGGTGTCCCTCTCACCCTCTATTATGGTCATTGGTCAAGTTGTGGATCTGGCGATTATGTCCTCTCCCCCACCCCTAGGAGGTAAAACTATTGTTGTTACCCGTGCCGCCGAGCAAACGAGTCAATTTAGCGAAATTTTGCAAAATCAAGGCGCAGAAGTCCTAGAAATGCCCGCTTTAGAGATTCGTCCCCCCAACCGTTGGCAAGGTTTAGACGATGCCATCGCTCAGTTAAAAGAGTTTGATTGGCTGATTTTAACGTCTGCCAATGCTGTTAATTTTTTTTTCGATCGCTTGACATTTTGGGGAAAAGATGCTAGGGCTTTAGCGACCGTGAAAATCGCCGTGGTGGGCAAAAAAACCAGCCAAGTTTTGCACTCACGGGGATTAAAAGCGGATTTTATCCCGGGGGATTTTGTCGCCGATGCTTTGGTAAACGAGTTTCCCGACCCGATTAGGGGGCAAAAATTCCTCTTTCCTCGCGTGGAAACGGGAGGGAGGGAGATATTGGTTAAGGAATTAACGGCCAAAGCCGGTCAAGTGACGGAAGTGGCCGCCTATGATTCTGGATGTCCCGCACGCATGGATAGTGGCATCTGGGAAGCCTTTCGAGATGAAAAAGTCGATATAGTCACCTTTGCTAGTTCCAAAACCGTCCAGAATTTTTATCGGTTATTGCGGCAAGAAACGGCAGAATTATCGGTTAATTCCCTATTAGAAAAAGTTTGTCTGGCTTCTATCGGTCCGCAAACTTCAAAAACCTGTCAAGAGTTATTTGGTCGTGTTGATATCGAGGCGCAAGAATACACCCTAGAAGGATTGACTAGCGCTTTAATTGAGTGGAGTAATACCTGACATCCTCGCCACCGTATTTGCGGCAGCCCGGATTGGGAGGATCAAAGCCCCCAGAGGATCAAGGGGGATCAAAGCCACCCTTATCAAGGAGGCTCCCCCCGCCTATCGGCACCACCCTTATCAAGGTAGGGCTGTTTCATTCTGCAAGGCTAAGAAAAAAAGTAAGGTGAACAAACTCATATAAAATGAGAAGTGCTTACCTTATATGCTGAGATTAATCGAAAAGTTAAAAAAGGTCAAGGACTTTCGCAAACCTTCGGGAAAAAGACACCAACTATGGGGCATACTTTTAATCATTATCCTCGAAATTATGCAGTCCTATATTGGCTATAGAGCTATTGGTGATTTGGCTAAATATAACCAAGCTTTGTTAACAAAATACTTTAAGCTGTCCAGGGAAAAAGTCCCCTCTTATTCAACTATTAGGCGGGTTTTAATGGGATTAGATTGGTCAGAGCTTTTAGTCATTTTTAACGAATGGGCTAAGGAAGAATATCACAACAAAGAGGGATTAGAGTGGATACAATTGATGGCAAATCTCTGAGAAATACCGTGATAAATCCCGATGATGCGACCCAGAATCTTGTGATGTTTGCTTCTTTCTTTAGTCAGGAAACTGGTCTAGTATTGCACCTAGAGCGATGGGAAAATAAGGAAAGCTCATAAGTTCATCAGGTTCAATATATGATCAGGGATACAGAGCTAAAAGACAGAATATTTACTCTAGATGCTTTCCACTATAATCGAGTGAGTTCTCAAGAAATTATCGACTATAATAATAACTATTTTATCACCTTCAAGGCTAATCAATTAAATTTATATAAACAGGTTGAAGAAGTAACCAATAATTATCAACCTGTGAGCATTGATTGTGATGAAGATAGGAGTCATGGACGAGACATAATCCGACTGACATCAGTTTTTAATGTCGCTCATCCTTTTAATACTATTTGGCAACATATAAAAAGTTACATTAAGGTGGAAAGGTATGGTGAAAGAGATGGAAAGGAGTATGATAATTGCGCTGATTACATTAGTAGCTTAAGAGAAAATGCCCAAACTTTTGCTCAAAAAATTAGGGGTCATTGGCCAATAGAAAATCAGTTATACTGGGTGAAAGATGTAATCTTTAAGGAAGATACTTTACCTTTAACAGATTTTCAAGCAGTTAGTAATTTTTCAATTATTCAAACTATAGCTCTAAATCTTTTCAGAAGTTTGGCTTAGTATGATTGACTCCCAATCGAACTTTAAAAACCCAGTTATGGATTGTTTCTCCCCACTTCCCACTTCCCCACTCCCCACTCCCCACTTCCATCACTGGTTACTGATCACTGAAAATACTTCCTACTGTCAAAAGCTGCCAAGATCACAAAAAAGACCGCTATGATCGAAAATAGAAATCATCGTCATTGGTAGAGAATAGGTAAAAAATCTATGACATCTTATGCGGCCTCCTCTGCACGAGCCGAAATGAGCGAACTTCGGCGCCTAAAAACCCTGCTACCCCCAGAATTACAAAGTTGGGTAACGGTAGAAGGTTCCACAGAGATTAACCCCCCCCTAATCCGTTGTGAAGAAATTGGCAGAGATGAGGTAGAAATTCAGATAGATTTAGCCAAATGGGAAAATTTAGCCATCGATCAGCGTAATTTGCTCTTTTGGCACGAAGTGGCCAGGATTCAAAATGATAGTATTCCCCGGGAAGGCTGGGAAATGGCCGCCCTCGCTATTGGCTTAGGTGGTGCGGTGGGGGAATTATGGGTACAGGACGGTTTATTATTGCTTTTGGCCATGGGATTATGTGGGATTTCCGGTTATCGTCTCTGGCGCAAAAATAACGGCGATAAAATTCTCAAAGAAGCGATCGAAGCCGATGAAAAAGCGATCGCCTTGGCCACCCGTTTCGGTTATTCTCTCCCCAACGCCTACAAGAGCCTAGGCAGTGCCTTTAAAACCCTAATTGAACAAACACCTAACCGTCGTCTGCGTAAGCGTTATGAGACCCGTTTAGATGCCCTGAGAAAGAGTGCTGCCAAAGCGAAAGCCCAAACCCAAGGCCGTCCGCCCCTAGGTGAGATTCGTTAGCCGATAATTACAGGTAATCTGTGACATTACCCATTGGTATTTGGGGAAAAGTGTAGTAAACATTTAAGTAGGTCATCAGGCCTTGTTCATCTATCAAACCACGTCTTTGTGTCGATGACTTCCCAAATCCCTGAAACACGTTTTCTGATCATTCCGATGGAGTATCCGGTTTTGCGGATGCCGGATCGCTTGACTGTCTTGGAAGCAGTACAGTTCAAGGATCTGTTTCACCATCTCATCGCCCAAACACCCACTCCCGAAAAAGTAATTCTCGATCTGAATGCCACTCAATTTATGGATAGTAGTGGTGTCGGTGCTTTAGTGCATAATCTCAAAGCGGCTAGGGAAAAAAATATCGAGTTAGTGCTGGCTAACGTCCATCCCCCAGTGATGGGGGTTTTATCGATTACGGGACTAGATCAATTATTCACCTTCCAAACCCCTCCCCTAGCACCCCAAGAAAACGGCTTTACTGCCACTGAAAACCATCTACCGGAAACCCATGCCTCGATTCGCAGTTGGTTAAAGCGCGGTCTTGACATTGTTGGTGGCATCGTGGGTTTATTAATCACGGGGGTTATTTTTGTCCCCATTGCCATCGCTATTAAGTTAGACAGTCCGGGTCCAATTTTTTTTAGTCAAACCCGCTGCGGTTGGTTGGGAAAGGAATTTAAAATTCTTAAGTTTCGTTCCATGTGTGTGGATGCAGAAGCACTCAAGGATAAAATTCCCAATCAAGCGGAGGGAGCTTTTTTTAAGAATAAAAATGATCCCCGGATTACCCGGGTAGGAAAATTTTTACGTCGTACCAGTTTAGACGAATTGCCCCAGTTTTGGAATGTGATCACCGGTGAAATGAGTCTTGTCGGCACTCGTCCCCCCACACCGGATGAGGTGGAACGCTACGATGTTCCCCAATGGCAACGTTTAGATGTAAAACCAGGTATGACGGGGGAATGGCAGGTGAATGGTCGCTCTCAGGTGCGTAATTTTGAAGAAGTAATTCAACTAGATTTGCGCTATCAAGAAAATTGGAGTTTAGGCTACGATCTACAACTGATTTTTAAAACAATTTTGATTCTCTTTCAAAAAAACAGTGGTGCCTTCTGAAGTCTTAAATTCCCCTTCTTTCCCCCTCCAATTCCATCTACAAGTCCGGACGGAATTGGCAGCTTTAATCCCAGTCCTACAATGGTTTGAATCTCACGGCCGCTCTTTTCTCCCCGACTCGGTGCTTTGGCAGTGTAAGGTGGCTTTAGCAGAAGGATTTACTAATACTGTCCGTTACGCTCACCAACATTTACCACCGACCACACCGATCGATCTAGAATTAACTTTAAAGTCCCATTCTCTAGAAATAAGAATATGGGATCACGGTCAATCTTTTGATCTGCAAGCAAAACTTGATTCTCTACAACAACATCCCATCGCACCTTTGGAAATGGAAAGCGATCGAGGATTACTTTTCATGCGTTCTTTTACTGATAGTTTACAATATGTCCGCACTGGCGAAGGGAGAAATTGTTTAATTCTCCAGAAAAGTTTTTAAGTCAATTTATCCCTTGCTAGAAACTCTGTCCATGACACAGGTTTCCAGACGAGAAAAAAGAATTATGCCACCCCCCACACCCCAGACAAGGGTGGGAAGATGTCCAGAGGGTGCTTTGAGAGAGAAAGTAATTTGATCGTAGTATAACCACTTGTTATTAACTCGCCAACCGACTTTTGTTCCAAAAGCGTTCCATTTTTGTTGATCATAATTGCTGCTTCCTCCCACACTTTCATAGATTCTTTTCTGAACAGATATACCAAATTTTCCCTTACTATATTGTAACCAGAGTTGATTGATAGTGGCTAAATCTTCACAGGGAAAGTTATCTATATCTTCTATCTTCAGATATTTTTCTTTAGTTCGATCGGCAACTTTTAAAAATAAATTAGCCGTTTCTTGATCGGCCTCTTGCCATTTTTCTTGCGCTAAGAAATCCCGCAGATTGGTGTAATCAATTGCCTTGGCACTTTTGAGGTTAATTTCCTCCCTAGTGGCGACTGGAAAAACTGATAAAACCGTTTCTTGAATTGTGGCCTGTGATCGGGGTTTTGCCGGAATCACTACGGCTAATTTTACTGCTAACTCTTGCAGGACTTCTCCGGCTGATTGATAACGTTTTTTGGTGCCAAATTCAATTAATTTATCTAAAATTTCACCTAATTTAACACTAACAGGATTATTAATCAGGTGCTGTCTCCATAGCCATTCATGTTCACTCACATCGAATAATTCAAAGGGAGATATTCCCGTTAATAAATAGATACAAGTGACTCCCAAACTATATAAATCACTGCTATTAATTGCTTTGCCATTGCCTTGTTCTGGGGCGATATATCCCGCAGAACCGATCACTGTTCCTGTCAGGGAAAGATTAGCAATGGTGATAAATTTAGAGGCACCAAAATCCACTAAAATTAGTTTATTCTCGCTGCGTCTCCTAATTATATTAGCTGGTTTAATATCCCGATGAATGACTCTTTTAGTATGGATAAAATCAAGAATTGGCAAAATTTCTAATAAAAGATGTTTGATCTTTTCTTCATTGAAAACTCCCTCGCTTTGTAATTCTTGTTCTAGATTTTCTCCCTCAATATATTCTTGAACAAGATATTGTCGCCCATCATTGCTGGTAAAATAGGCATAGAGGGAGGGAATTTGTGGGTGTTGACCAAGATTATCTAAACTAATCGCTTCTTCTTTAAATAATTCCGCCGCTTTCTTGAGAGCATTACTGCCTTGAGCGCTAGGAAAAAATTGTTTAATCACACAATAAGGTTGAGAAGGTTTATCCTCATCAATTGCTTGAAAAGTTTTACCGAAACCTCCTTGACCAATTAATTTTATAGCACGATAACGATCTTTAAGTAATAATTGAAAGTGACATTTTTGACAGAATTTATCTGTAGGATCATTGTTATATAGACAATCGGGATTAAGACATAAACTCATGGCTTGTTTAAACAGGGATAGGGAAGATGTTTCAGTGAGCAGTAATCAGTGAGCAGTAAACAGTGAGCAGTAAACAGTGAGCAGTAAACAGTGAGCAGTAAACAGTGAGCAGTAAACAGTGAGCAGTAAACAGTAAACAGGTATAAAGATAAAGATAACTAACTAATTAACTTAAAACTTACATCTGATAACTTAAAACTTACATCTGATAACTTAAAACTTACATCTGATAACTGATAACTGATAACTGATAACTGATAGCTAAATCGAGGTTTCTTCCTCTAGCCAAATTTCTGGCTGTTGATTTAATAAAAGCTGGGCTGCCTCTAACATATCATCAACAATATCGCGCAAATCTTCCTTATTATCGATATAAGCTTTTAACGCGTCCATCGGATCTAATTGATTACCCACCCCTAATTCTGGTAAACGGGGACGGGTTAATTGACTTATTAACTCCGCCCGAATACTATAGCTATGGGCAGGTTTTAACGCCTCATCAAGCTGATTGGTGTTGATTAGTTCTAATTGCTCACTGCGAATTTTATAAACTAAGCGGATAACTGCTTCCTGAATATCGTGTTTTTTGAGAGCTTTTAGCAATTCTTTTTGGGGGTTTTCTGCCTCGGAAACATCCACTTCGATGGAACGGAAAGTACGCACGGGTAAAGGACAAAATTCCCATTTAACCTCTCCTTTAGCCACTTCTATTAAGACATAGCCCTTATCTTCTTTTTCCTCGCTAAAATCCACTCGATCGATGCTCCCCGGATAGACAATAGGCGGATCATTGCTAGGATTAAGATTTTGGTGTTTGTGAACATGACCTAGGGCAACATACTCGAATTGTGGACGATTTAGCAGCGATAAAGGTACAGTAAAACCTTTACCAACCGCTAAAAATCTTTCTGCTCCTAAACTAGCTCGATCGGCCATTAAATGGGCTAATAAAACTGTTGGTACGCTTGTATCTAATTGGCGAATTTCTCCTTCTAAAACCGGTTCCAAACGGTTAATTAATAATTCATTTACCCCACTCAAGGATAAACCCTCGGTTTCGGGACGGGTTAAGAGAGTGGCGCGGGTTAACCAGGGTAAAGTAATTACTTGGATATCGCCGTTGCGGGTGGTGATGCGATGGGTGGTCAGGCGATCGCCAACAATAAACCCCGGCACCGCTAGGGTACGATAGATGGAGAGACTGACACCGCCATTACCCTGAGAATGTTGATCGTGATTACCCACTAATAACACCGTCGGGATATTAGCATCGGCAAGACGACGGAATTGACTGGCAAAAGCTTCGTGAACAAAAGGAGGAGGAGTGGCATCGGGAAAGGCATCTCCCCCAAAAAGCACTAGATCCACAGGGGAGGCAATAGCCCTATCGATACAGAGGCTCAAACTGCCCATAAAATCCTCTAAACGCGTGTTTAATCCCGTTTTTGGGTTTAAACGCCCATGGGAAAAACCACTCCCCATGTGAATATCCGATAAGTGCAGTATTTTAATCATAGTAAAGAAAAAACAGGCGCAATTAAGTACACCTGTTCAGGATTATTTTCCTAATTTTTTATCGCCATCTTGACGACGGCGATCGCGCCATTCCGTAGTCGTCAGGTAGAGAATGCCACCACTGACGATAACGAGGAGAATTAAGGCGACAAGAAAGAGAGTGTTGAGAATCAGGGATGTTTCCATGGTATCTATAGATTACCTAGAAACCGTTACGACCCCAAACCACCATGGCGATCGACCAAGTGAACAGGGCGAGAATGCTAACCCAACCAAGTGTCAAAATATCCATAATTGCCTTTGTTAAACGAAATACTTAGGAGTTGACACTCTCCGCCCTAAAAGTGCGGAGATTCTTGGGCTGAATCTTGCCGCTACTAGCAAAGCTAATTTTGGTCTTACAGTTTCATGTCTAGTCCGACTACACCTACAAGGTAAGCACTCTTAAAGACTACTCCCCAAGCGTAAATTTCTGTGTGTCCCACAGTATTTAATTGTTTTTCGCTCTTACCATGTGGACTTAGGATGAAAGCTTTTGTACCAGTGATGGTTAGAGATTTAGGGATTACGGAGTGTCGCTTGTTTCCTGCGTTCCCAAAGTCAACGACTCAATTTAATGCTAACATAAAGTCGCCCTAAAGGGCGAGGTTTTCAACCCAAATTTTCGATAATACTTCATCAGTGACTCCGTTTTAGAGAGGCGATCGTGCAAATTACGCTCAAGGAAAGAATCGAATCCCTACAGGTGGGGAGTATCTCGGCGCTGGCTTTCCTGGTTCCCTATCTGCTATTTTTGACTGTTGATCGACTATTTTTAGGGGAATCGCTGACATTAATTGGCGCTTTTGTCAAGATATCTGGGGCGATAATTAGCGGATTTCTCTTCGGTGTCACCTATCGTTATGTCGTCCGTAACGATGATAATCCCCATCTCAAAGATGGTACAGTGGCAGCTTTTGCCCTAGTCCGCGGCCTAGTTCCCCTACAATTATCCACAGACTTGCTCGCTGACGCTTGGCAATTAAGTCTCTTTCTGGGAGAGAGCTTTATCTGTTTTTTATCCTGTCGTCTGCTCTTAGAGTTGACTAAGCTGCGCCAATAACCGATCATCTTTTTGGCTATCGGGAGATAGGAGTCAGGAGATAGGAGTCAGGAGTCAGGAGTCAGGAGATAGGAGTCAGGAGACAGGAGATTATTTTATTTATTCTCCCCACACCCACTTCCCCACTTCCCCACACCCCACACCCCACTTCCCCACACCCTACACCCCACTTCCCCACACCCCACACCCTACACCCCACTTTCCACACCCTACACCCTACACCCTACACCCTACACCCCACACCCCACTTTCCACACCCCACACCCTATGGCTATTTGTATTCCCGTTAATTTACCCGATCGCTCCTATAATATTCTGATTGAGAAGGGCAGTTTAGCTAATCTTGGCGAAGAAATGAGCCAGTTAGGCTTAGGTAAAAAGGTTTTATTGGTTTCTAATCCCGAAATTTTTGACTATTACGGGCAAATAGCGGTTAATTCCCTAGAAAAAGCGGGATTTGCCGTTTTTACCCATCTGATCCCCGCCGGCGAAAATTATAAAACCCTCGATTCGATCGCCCAAGTTTATGATAGCGCCCTCGCTCACCGGTTGGAACGTTCCTCGACTATGGTTGCCCTCGGTGGTGGTGTGATCGGGGATATGACGGGATTTGCGGCAGCCACATGGTTACGGGGTGTTAATTTTGTCCAAGTTCCCACCACCCTGTTAGCCATGGTAGATGCTTCCATCGGGGGTAAAACTGGTGTTAATCATCCCCAGGGCAAAAATCTGATCGGGGCGTTTTATCAACCGAAATTAGTTCTGATCGATCCTAACGTCCTTAAAAGCCTACCCGTGCGAGAATTTCGGGCTGGAATGGCAGAAGTGATTAAATACGGTGTAATTTGGGATGCCCAGTTATTTCAACAGTTAGAAGACTCCGATAATTTAGCTAGTTTTTCTCAGATCGATGGCCAGCTATTGCAAACAATTATTACAAAGTCTTGCCAAGCTAAAGCAGATGTGGTAGGCAAAGACGAAAAAGAAGCGGGTTTGCGGGCGATCTTAAACTATGGTCACACGATCGCCCACGGCATTGAAAGTTTAACTGGATATACTAGCGTTAACCACGGGGAAGCGGTGGCGATGGGGATGGTGGCGGCAGGAGCGATCGCTGTTAAACTGGGAATGTGGACGGAAGCGGAAAATCAACGACAAACGGCGTTAATTGCCAAAGCTGGCTTAGAAACGCAAATTCCGCCCTTAAACCCCGACCAGATGATCGAGACGCTTACTGCCGATAAAAAGGTGAAAGATGGCAAAGTTAGATTTATTTTACCAACGGCGATCGGCCAAGTCACCATTAGCGATCGAGTTACTCCCTCCATGGTGCGGGAGGTTTTATCACCAACCGAATCCGGGCAATAGACGTTTTTTCAATTGTTGCATCGCTTGTTCCGTAACATCCCGGTATTTTAAATCTCCCACGAGAATACGTCCCATCAGTTGACCGGCGATCGGGCGTTTAACGGCGACATTGTAGGCGATTTGGGTAAATTGATAGAATAAACCGGCTAATTTGGCCGCTAAAGCCATATCTTCCCCCCATTCTTCCCGAATTATCCGACTATAGTTCGCTAAAGCGCGATTATCCCCGGCTAAAGCTCGATCGATCGCCTCGGCTGCCTTAACTCCCGTCAAAATTGCCGGACGGATACCCTCACCGATGAGAGGATCGAGAATACCAGCCGCTTCTCCTGTAATTAAGGCATTTTGGGCGTGTAGCGGTTGATTTCCGTTCCAAAGGGCTAAAGCATACTCACTATAGCGGTAATCCTCTAAATTCCAGCCTTTTTGACGGGCATAATTTAACAGTTGTTTTTTCATATCCTCGGATTTGATGTTGCCCTTAAAACAAGCACCGCTAATTGTGTAACCATTAGACTTGGGAAAAGCCCAGATATAGCCATTTTTTAGGGAACCAAAATCAAAAAAAGCTTTTTGAGGTGGAATAGTAGCCCCTGCGTTAGTAATTTCTAGAGTAGCACCGATCGCTTCGTTTTTCGCTGGTAATCCCAACCAGCGACTGGTATTACCCCTAACACCATCGGCAGCAATCAGATATTTGCCTGAAAATGTTGCTTGGGATGTGGTAACTTGCCAGTGATCTTGAACGAATTTGATCTGGGTAACTTCGCTGTTATCTTGGATGGTTGCCCCGACTGCGATCGCCTGTTGACCTAAAAAATCATCGAAACGATCCCTTTGTACCATCCACATCGGTTCTAGCATATTTAACTTAGTGGTGACGGTATCCCCCTGTTTCCAAGTAAACTGTACTTGCGTGACGGTATTCTCGATCACGGGGGTAAAGTCAAAATCAAACCACTGCTTAATTGCCGGGGATACCCCACCACCACAGGGTTTATAACGGGGTAATTTCGCTTTATCGAGGATCAGGATCGATCTCCCCTTTTTAGCTAGATGATAACCCGCCGTCGCTCCTGCTGGTCCCGCACCGATGATAATACAGTCAAACATTTGTACTAATTTAAGTCGTTGAACAAATTTATAGACAATTTACGCTATTTTGGGCAACTTGTGTTGAGTCTGGTTTCTTGTCCCTTCCTCAGTCGGTTGAGCTTATATACTTTCTAGCTGATTTATCCCCCAATGTCCAAGAGAGCCTAATCTCTGGCTTTTTTTGGCTAATTGATCAATCTTCACCTGATCAATCGTATAATCAAAAAAACTATAATGACTCGATTATATCATGAAAATTGTTTCTATTAAAATAAAAAACTATCGTATGTTTAAAAATATACACATAAGAGATATTCCCCCTTTTTGTGTGATTATTGGAGCTAACGGCACGGGAAAATCTACTCTATTTGATATTTTTGGTTTTCTGCGAGATGCCCTCAAAAACAACATTCGCCAAGCTTTACAAATTCGGGGCGGTTATAAAGAAGTTATTACCAGAGGTCAAGAAAAAGAAGATATTGAAATCGAGCTGCAATTTCGGATGAAAATCTCAGATACAGAACGTCTGGTTACTTATATACTCAGAATTGGACAAGAGGAAAATCGCCCCATGATCAAACGCGAAATACTTCGCTATAAACGGGGTGAACACGGTGCGCCTTTTCATTTTTTAGATTTTCAACGCGGTCAAGGATATGCTATCACCAACGAAGAAGATTTTAGTAAACCGGATAAAGAACTCGATCGAGAAGAACAAAAGCTAGAATCTAACGATATACTAGCGCTCAAAGGATTAGGACAATTTCAACGTTTTAAAGCCGCTACTGCTTTTCGTTCTCTGATTGAAAATTGGCACATTTCCGACTTTCACATTAGCGAAGCTAGAGGAAGTAAAGAAATATCTTACGCTGAACACTTATCCCCCACGGGTGATAATATGGCAACAGTTGCCCAATATATTTATCAACAATATCCCCAAATTTTTCAGCAAATTCTCGAAAGAATGAAACAACGAGTTCCGGGTATTTCCTCTGTGGAAGCCAAAGAAACCGAAGACGGTCGCTTGATTTTACGTTTTCAAGATCAAGCATTTAAAGACCCTTTTATTGATCGCTATGTTTCCGACGGGACTATGAAAATGTTCGCTTATTTAATATTACTATTCGATCCGAATCCTCATCCCCTACTCTGTGTCGAAGAACCAGAAAACCAACTTTATCCTACTTTATTAAAAGAACTAGCCGAAGAATTCGCTCACTATAGCTATCGGGGGGGTCAGGTATTTGTTTCTAGCCACTCCCCCGATTTTATCAATGCGGTTCCACTAGCTAGTATTTTCTGGCTAATTAAATGCCAAGGTATCACCCAAATCCATAGGCCTACCGATAGCGAAATCCTCAAAAACTTAGTATCAGAAGGCGATTTACCTGGCTATCTTTGGAATCAAGGCTGGTTTGAAGGAGTAGCACCATAATGAACTATGATATCGTATTTTTGCTAGAAGAGTCATCTATAGAAAATGTGTTAAACGAACTTTTACCTAAACTTATTCCCCCAGAAATCAGCTATATATGTATTAGTCATCAAGGTAAACAAGACCTAGCCAAATCTATTCCTATAAAACTCAAAGCTTTCAAGAAATCTAGTCCCAAGACCAAATTTATTATTGTTCACGATCAGGATTCCCACGATTGTCAAAAACTCAAAAAGGAACTAGGAGAAATTTGTAAAAATGCCAGTGATGCTCAAGTATTAATTCGGATTATTTGCCATGAATTAGAATCTTGGTTTCTGGGAGATTTAGCAGCGGTGGCCAAGGCGTATAATTTAAATAGTCTCGGCCAAAAACAAAATAAAAGTAAATACAGAGAACCAGACCTGCTTAACTCGGCCAAACAAGAATTAAAAAAGCTAGTGAAAGAGTATTATACAGGAACCCACTCTAAACAGATTGCCCCCCATCTTTCCCTAACTGAAAATAAATCCCGTAGTTTTCAAACTTTTATCCAAGGTATCAAAAATGTTGTGGAAATGATACAACGCCCCAATCCGAACCCGAACTAAAATAGACCTGGATATAATATAATTAAAAGCCTGTAAACTCCTAACCAGGGGGATAATTTCTATCGATAATATTTTTGCGCCCAAAAATATTCCCCCCGGCAGAACCGAGGGGAAAGTGGCAAAAAAACTGCTAATCTAGTAGTTTAAGGCTAAGTCTTGGGATTCTTTTTTCAAGAGATTAACGAGGGTTTCGTCACCATTCTCTTGAGCGATTTGTAAACGACGTTCCAGACGAAGACGAATATTGTTCAGATGGATGCTAGAAAGGGTTTCCTCTTGGACGACAACAGGGGGTTTGACAACGGGTAACGGACAAGTGTTGGGGATGACTTGTCCGGTAAGATGAGGACGGGTGCTGTAGGCAACTCCACGATACTGACGATGCAGTTTCGGTTCTAATTGGAGCATATGGCGAGGATAATGGTGATTCCAGTCTTGACCTCGGTATTTGCCCCCGATATCTCCGGTTTTCATCTCCAAGGGGAGAGAATCCCTTTCGTACTTAACTCCTCGATAAATTAACGTCATATCACTGACTCCCTGCAATGCTTTAAAGTGACTTTAATCTCTCTTGTCGTCTCTATTTAGGGACAACAAATGACAGATTTTATTTCTTATTCTGTATCTATTTTTACATTTTGTTAGGGAAATTGAAAAAACTTTATAAAAATTTAATATTTTCTAGCTGGCGACAGTATCCTTTTCCGGCTGAGTTTGGTCGCCCGCCAAAGGAGCCTCTAGGGTTTTGAGGATGAATTTGGGGGCCAGAGGCGACCAAAGGAACCGCCATACCATCATTGTTTCATAATTTCCCCTTCCCTCTGGACCGACCCCGCCCAGAAAATCTAGCAACTTCGCCCATATTCCTGAAAAATGTTATTATTGCCAGCAAGCTCAATTTTTGCCGTTTTATATCTTTTCTTAACTTGAGCAATAGTATTAATCAAATCCATCGGGTATGATTGCCACACTCTAACCAAAATTTACCCTATTCAGGGATAAGATAGTGCTTGTGTCACCTAAACATTGATCTATGAGCGGCTTTATTATCAAAATAATCTTGATATCGGCTTTAATTTCCCTGGGAATTAAATATCTTGCCCCTTTATTATCGATCGCTCCCAGTCCTCTTAACACTTTAATTCTGGTTTTTACTCCTTTTCTGCTCACGGTTTTTGCCCTCTGGAGACGGACAATAACTGATTAGGAATTTTTCTCCTTACTCATCATGACTTTTGGCAGCAGCCTCGGTTTAGTCCTGTTAGTCTTTTGTCTGCTGATTCTCTGGCAGATTCGACAGATTCTCTTATTATTATTGATGGCGATTCTTCTGGCTCAGATTTTAAATTTGGCTGTGACTTGGTGGCAGCGTCATCACCTCAAGCGTTCCCACGCCCTAATTATCACCCTTTTTGGCTTCTTTATTGGTATTATCGGTATTTTTGTGGGGATTATACCCGCTTTAGTCCAACAATTTCGCCAATTATTTAGTTTATTACCCCAAGCTATAGAAAGACTCTGGGGACAAGTCCATAGTTTTGAGGATTATCTCGATCCTACTCTGGCCAGTGTCTTCCCGGACTTTAAAACGCTGCTGGCTCAATTACAACCCCTGATTAACCAAATTGCTGGCCGGGGTTTGAGCATTTTTTACGGTACTTTCGGCATTATCCTCAGCTTACTGCTAATTGTTGCCTTGAGCTTGATGATTCTCGCCGATCCTGTCGCTTACCACCGTTGTTTTCTGCGTTTATTTCCCGCTTTCTACCGTTCTAGGGTAGGATCGATCCTAGAACAGTGCGATCGAGATTTAAAAGCTTGGCTGAAAGGGATTTTCTGTCATATTTTGATTATGACCTTATGCAGTTGCCTAGGTCTATCCCTGATTGGCATTCCCCTCGCTTTTTCCCAATCTATTCTCGCGGGATTTCTCACCTTTATCCCCAACCTCGGACCGGTTTTAAGCACGATTTTACCCTTTTCTATCGCCCTTCTGGAAGCTCCCTGGCAACCCTGGGCGGTTTTACTACTCTACAGCAGTATTTATCTGTTAATTCAATATTTCGACCATCATCCACCGCTGCCCATTTTAACGGTGCGGTCGCTCAAGCTCTTACCCGCTTTTACCCTGTTGGCCCAGTTGTTTTTTGCCTCGATTTTTGGCTTTTTAGGGCTATTTCTGGCGGTTCCCCTGACGCTTATCGGTCGTATTTGGCTAAAGGAAGCTTTGATTGAGGATATTCTCAACCATTGGCGGATCGGGGATAAAAAATCTTAAACTGGGGATCTAGGATTCGAACCTAGGAAATGGCGGGACCAAAACCCGCTGCCTTACCGCTTGGCTAATCCCCATTGGACAGACCTTTTTAATATTAGCATTTATCTCCCTGGTTTTGTCAAGAAGTTTCTAAAAATTTTTTGCTTACTGTGGCATCCGAGGGTAGAATCGGGAAGCTGCCTGAGCCTCAAACTAAGCTATAGTGGGAACTACTGGTCTGTCAAGTTGAAGTTGGCCCAGACAATCATTGTCAAGCTGTATCCTTAACAAGAGAGCAGTCAAACTATGTCCGTCTGAGGTGAACATCTCAAGCACGGTTCTGAATGGGGGGGGATGGGAGCGATAATGTGATCAGTGGAGATTATTAAGTAAACAGTAAGTAGGTGGGTGGAATTAAATATAAGATCAACGTAGGTTGGGTTGAAGCATGAAACCCAACGCCCGCATAGTTTACGCTACTGCTAACCCATCCTACAAATAATTGTGCCTCCCTACTTAAAACCGATTAATGATAATCCCCAGGTTCACAATCTTGTCAAAGAAAGATTTGAGCGGGAAGCTGCTATCCTGGAAAAATTGAGCGAAAATAGTCCTCAAATTCCCAAACTATACGCTTATTTTGAGGAAAATAATCAATTTTATTTAGTCGAGGAATTTATCGAGGGAGAAACTCTCAGCCAAAGAATACAGAGTAAAGGAAGAGCTTGGCTCTTCTCGTTTCCGTGTGGAAGGGAGAAGAATAGGGATAATTTTCCAAAAATACAGTATTCAAAGCCTTGCCTAGCAAGACTTTCACGAATGATAAGCACTGATTATCACACAGAGTCGAGAAGAGCCAATTTTTTTTGTTCCGTACAAAGGGGTTTTAGATATTACAGGTTTACGATAAAATATATGATCAGAATACTGGTACTCCCCAGAAACCATTCAAAGTATCTTATTTTTTAAAGATGGATTACATACTGCAAAAAATAAATAAAAAAATCAGTTTTTTAGAGAAAGGTTCTCAGAATGAAAGTGAATTGAAAGTTTACTATCAGTCGAAGGTATAATATTTGCTAGTTCTAATTTTAGCATATCTTTGGAACAAAAATCTGGAGAGTCTTGAGCCAGATGCGAAAGAGCGTGTTGTGAAGATAGTTGAAAAGCCAACAATCGGTCAAATTCTTGAAATCTGCCGAAAATTGGATACAAAAAAAGAAATATTAAAGAAAAAAGCTAATTCTTTAATTGATAGTTATACAGAACTTAGAAATCAAAGAATTGGACATGGATATGTATATCAAGACGCAATTGGTAAGCTCATTGATCATTTACGTAATTTAAGCTTAGAAATCGAATCTTTACCTATATCTTTTTTTAATCAAGATATTGATTTAGTGGTCGTTAGTAATATTAATGATCAAGGGACGTATCATGGAATCGCTTACAGAGCGGATGGCGATTATGATTACTGGAATTGTCCTCAACAAGTACATCAATTTTTTCCTAATGATCTTTATGGTTTGATGAACAATAATACTTATTTTCGTCTTAGTCCATTTATTAGTCTTAGAACCGAGGATGAATATTACATATTTAATTCCATAGTGGAAAGACTAACTGGAAAAATTAAATATAATAGGATTAATAAGACGGGGGAATATTTTCAGGAATATCAAGAACTATGCAAATTATATGTTGAAAATGATGGTCATAGAAAAAAAGGCATAAATGGAACAATTATTAATGTATTTGACAACAATTACAAAAAATACATTGATGTTGGAATAAAAGCTAAAATCACAGAGTTTATTATCAAAAATAAATCATCAGTTGCTTCAACTGTTTGGGGTCATGGAGGGGTTGGCAAAACTGCCAGTGTTCAGCGTGTCTGCGAAGAACTAACAAATTCTTCAACAAAATATTTTGACTACATCGTATTTCTATCAGCAAAAGATAGATTTTATGACTATTTCACGGGAACAGTTAAAATTATTGAAGACGAGCAAAAGACAGGTTCTTTTGATAAGCTTATTAGAAATATTAATTTTATCCTTCGTAAAGAGGATATATATGATACTGATTATATTTATGAATTTGAAGGGAAACTATTGTTGATAATCGACGATTACGAAACTTTTTCCAGTGATGATAAGGAAGAAATTGAAAATTTTATTAAAAAACTCAACATAAATCACCATAAAGTAATTATTACAACAAGAGCAAATTTAATTGTAGGATACGAAATTCAAACTAATGAACTGAAGAAAGACGAAACTAAACAATTCTTGACTCAAATACGGAATATTGAATTTCCCACAAGTTCAGTAATACATGAAGCACAATTAACAAGTAAGCAATTAGACAAGATACAAGATATCACATCAGGTCGTCCTTTATTTATTTTTCAATTTGCTTATATAGTTGAACAACGTGGTTTACCTTATGCGCTATCAAAGGATTTCAAATCAGGAGAGGATGCAATTAAATTTCTGTATGGACGAATTTATGACTATTTATCTAAAACCGCACAAAATGTGTTTGTAGCTATGGGAATTTTAACAAACAATAGTGAAGGAGACTTGACAAATTTATTAGAAAAAGTAAAATATATTTTAAATCTAGAGCATCGAGAAAATGAGTTTAATATGGCTATCAAAGAGCTTGAAAAACTTAGAATTTAGAAGTAATCGAAGTAAAGTTTTTCCGAGTTTATTCTTCAGAAATCCAAGAATTTATGAATGAATACTATCAATATAAAGATCATCAATTTAAACGCGGTGTTACTAATCGTCTTAATCAAGTTAGCAAAAATAAGGAACTAGATAATGAAATAGCACTACTAAAAAATGCTAATGATTCTCGACTTTCTAGAAGTGAAACAGAAGTTGTAACTTCTTATAAACAAATTTTAAACAGACCAAGTAGCCCTCACTCAGTAAAACTAGAAGCTATTCTAAATCTAGGTAGTTACCTTTTTAGTGATAGAGGAAACCAAGATGAAGCTATTAAGGTTTTTGAAGATTATTATACCCAATTTTCTCACGATCCTCAATATATAAAAATGTATGCAATATATAATTGGGCTAAAGGTGCGAAAAGTTATAGAGAAAAATCAATTCAGATTCTCCTAGAGTATTTTTCTCGCTCTGAAAATCGTAAGTTTAGTGAAGACATAAATATTGAACTTTTTGGGACTCTTTTAACTAATAGAGCCATTTTTGGGATAGAGCAACGCGAAGAGACAAAAACTAAGTGTGACCGTCAAGAAATTACTTCTGAAGAACGAAATAAAGAATGGACTGAGCAAAAAGAAGCATTTTTAGATATTTCTAGACACCAAGGTAACGATTTATTCAATCTACTAAAACAGAAAAAATCTGAGGGCTATGAGAAACTAAGCTCAGGTGCAAGGCAAAATGTAGCAGCGGCTCTTTATCAACTTGTTGAAATATATATTAGACTAAAGCAATACCATTCTGGTATTGAAATTTGTGATTTTGCCATTGTTCATCTTCCTAAGCATTTTTATGATCAGTTTTTTACCAAGCGTCAATTAATTTATAGGTTTCAAGAAAGATAAGAGGCGTTGCTGATTTTCAGTATGAATTGTTTTCTCGGCAATTTTTAAAACCTAGGACTAGGCTAACTGGTGGATAGGTGCAAAATTAGTATTCATATTTTGATTCAGAAACGCCTAGTAACTCACCCTTAAGATAAACGCATCCTAACGCACCTTACTCAGAATCGTCATTATAAATGTCTTGGAGAGTTTTATTTTCGTAGCGTTCCTGATCTTGATTTTTGCCGCGACGGGAAGGACGACGATATTTTTTATTGGCTAATTTGGGTTCGTAGGTTTCTTGACCTGCTTCTTTAATTTTTAACTTTAAACTTGACTCTTTTGTGCTAGATTTCTGTAATGACTGTTCTCGTGCGATCGCTTCTTCTAAAAACTCTAAATAATGTTGGTAACGGTCCCAATCTCCCCTCACCACACAGTTAGGTTCCCGACGGTGAGTACAATCATTAAATTGACAATTTCCCAAAGCTAAACGCTGTCTCACTTCCGGAAAATAAAAAGTTAATTCTTCCGGTGAACAGTTAATATCCGGTTGGTTAAACCCCGGACTATCGGCCAATAAACCACGATTTGGTAAAGCAAATAACTCCACATGACGGGTAGTGTGACGACCTTTTTGCAGTTTTCCCGACACATCCCCCACCCGTTGATTAATCTCAGGAATTAGGCAATTAATTAAACTCGATTTTCCCACCCCCGAAGGACCTGCCAAGAGAGTGATTTTATGGTTTAATTGTGCCAATAAAGCCTCAAATCCCCGATTTTTCTCGACACTGACAAAAAAAGGCCGGTATCCCCAACCAGCTAGGCGATCGCCCCAGACCTCTATTTGTTCGGGTTCCCCCAGATCAATTTTATTGACACAGACGGCAATTTCTAAGCCTGTGGACTCGGCTTTCACCAAAAAACGACTGATCAGCCAAGGATCGAGGACGGGTTCAGCAAGGGCAAAAACTAGCAAAATCTGCTCGATATTAGCAACGGCCGGCCGATCGATCTCGGTACTGCGGGGGAGGACTTCTGCGATCGCACCCTGCTGATCGCTAAAATTGGCTTCCTCCACCCGTACCCGATCACCAACCATCACCGATTGACCGATTTTTTGCAAGCGAGCGCGACGGGTACAGAGAAGATTCTCGCCCATAACGGGAGAATCCAAGCGTACCTGATAGAAATTCGCCTGTACAGCCACCACTGTGCCGTATAAATCGGTTAATTGTGCATCTACCATTTAGGAATCGGGGCGATAGACTTTGAGAACAAAAAAGCTATCTCGGTCTTCGATCGATTCTATCTGATAACCCTCCACTGTCAGGCTAGTGGGAACCTGTTCGATCGGTTCCCCGGCATCTAACCAGACTTCCAACCGTTCCCCGGCGGTCATTTTCTCTAATTGCAATTTTGTGCGGACAAAATTAATTGGGCAGGGAGTGCCGCGCAGGTCTAAAGTCATAGTTATTTAGGGTTTGCTGAAAAAGTTTCTCCTAGGGACAGGGTGTGGGGTGTGGGGTGTGGGGTGTAGGGTGTGGGGAGAATAAATAAAATAATCTCCTATCTCCTGACTCCTGAATACTGAGACCATTTTTCATAAGTAATGGCAGAGATGGTTAATCGCCCTCATCCCTAACCCCCCACCCCCCCGATGTCGGGGGGCAAGGGGGGGGTAAGATACCTGCCAAGAATAAAGAAAAATGGTATGACTCCTGCCTCCATTAACCGACAAGATTTTTAGATTTATTCAGCCTGCCCTATTTATGGAAGATATTACCTAAAAATCCCTCGATGCCGCCTTTACCCACGGTTTCCCCCCGAACTTTTGCTAATTTTTCCAGTAATTCCCGTTCTTCTCCAGTGACACGGGTAGGAATCGAGATTTTAACGGTAATACGATGATCACCGCGGCTGACAGGATTGCCCAATTTGGGAACCCCTTTATTTTCTAAAATCAGTACGGTGTTCGGTTGAGTACCAGCAGGGATCGTCAGGTCCTCTTGGCCATCTACAGTATTAACTTTGATGGTACATCCCAAAATCGCTTGGATATAACTAATCGTGATATCCGATTTAATATCATTACCTTCCCGTTGAAATTCTGCATCGTTTTCCACGGTTAGATAAACGAATAAATCCCCCGGCGGCCCGCCTTTAAGTCCTGCGTCTCCTTCCCGGGCAACGCGCAATTTCATGCCGTTGTCAACCCCCGCGGGGATGGTAATTTTCAGTTTTTTGGTTTCCTGTTTACGTCCAGAACCGCCGCAAAGGTCGCATTTTTCCTCGATCACTTCTCCAGCACCATCACAGGTGGGACAGGCCGAAACCTGAGCAAAAGTACCGAAGGGAGTACGGGTGGCGCGACGCACCTGCCCAGTACCATTGCAAGTCGTACAAGTGCGGGAACCAGTACCTGGTCTGGCCCCACTGCCTTTACAGGTTTGACAGGTTTCCAGATGACGGATACGGATTTCCTTTTCGCCGCCAAAGACCGCCTCGCGGAATTTTAGTTTGAAATCGAGACGTAGATCCTCGCCCCGGATAGGGCCTGTGCGTCGGCGGGCGGCTGCTTGGCCGCCCATGCCCCCGAAACCACTAAAGATTGACTCAAAGATATCGGCGAAACCGCTCATATTGTCGGGATCAAAACCGGCAGGGCCACCAGAAACCCCAGCTTCACCAAAGCGGTCATAACGATTGCGGGTTTCTGGTTCCGAGAGAATTTCGTAGGCGCGGTTAATTTCTTTGAAGTGTTCCTCGGCTCCCGGTTCTTTGTTAACATCGGGATGGTATTTTCGGGCGAGACGACGATAGGCGCGTTTGATGTCTTCTTTGCCGGCATCTCGCGAGACACCTAGAATTTCGTAGTAATCAGTGGGCATAGGGGGCTATGGTTCTGCTGGCAATTTATAAATAAAGTTTAAGTCTAGTTGTTACTTTAACAAACTATACATAATAGTTTAGTTGGGTTATCCCTACTATTTTTTTGGTGGGAGAGGGGAGCGCCGGAGTGGGGTATGGGGTGTGGGGTGTGGGGTGTGGGGAGAAAAAAGCTGAAAACTCACATCTGATCACTGATTACTGATCACTGAAAAGGCTGATAGCTTTTCCTTTTTTAATCTACGGCCTCGTAGTCACTGTTGATCGCTTCTGCCTCATTGTCGGTATTATCATAACTGCCTGATTCGGTGGATTTGGTTTCTGGATTGCTATGGGTTCTGGTTCCAGTAGGGGGGAGGGTTGGCCTGTCGGCGATGCTATTCGGGGGGGCGGCGGCTTGGCTGCGGGGGGCTCCTGTCAGTTCTTGGCTGACATCGAGCGGTTGAAGACCAGTATCGTTGCGGGTTGGGTTTTCTTTTTGTTTACCCGTGTAGATGCGGGTACCGATTTCGAGGACAATCTTACGAAATTCTTCCAGGGTGGTTTTTAGCTTTTCTGAGGATATGGAGGGGTCGCGCAGGGCGATTTCCAACTGTTGCCGCTTCTGGTCGGCTAGTTGCCGGATATCGGGGGTGACAAACTCACTGTTTTCCCTAAGGGTGACTTCGTAGCTATAGAAAAGACTATCGGATTGGTTGCGAATATCGATCATTTGCAGACGATTGCGATCAAATTCGGCGTATTGTTCGGCTTCTAGGCGCATTTTTTCAATTTCGTTCGGTTTCAGTCCCCCAGTATGGCTAATTAAAATGCTTTGTTCTTTGCCAGTGCCTTGATCGCTGGCGGACACTTTTAAGATGCCGTTGACATCGATCTCGAAGGTTACTTCGATTTGTGGCACACCCCTGGTAGCGGGGGGAATTCCTGTGAGGAGAAATTTACCGAGGGTTTTGTTATCTTGGGCTATTGATCTTTCTCCTTGCAGAATGTGAATTTCCACCGAAGTTTGACCGTCGGCAGCGGTGGAAAATGTCTGAGATTTGCTGGTGGGGATGGTGGTATTGCGCTCGATGATTTTGGTAAAGATTTCGCCGAGGGTTTCGATGCCGAGGGAAAGGGGGGTGACGTCGAGGAGGAGGACGTCTTCTACTTCTCCACCTAAAACTCCCGCTTGAATTGCTGCTCCTAAAGCAACGGCTTCATCGGGGTTGACAGAGCGATCGATCTGGCCGGTGGAAAAGAAGCGGGAGATGAGTTGCTGTACGGCGGGCATTCTGGTGGAACCACCAACGAGAATGACACGATTGATATCGCTAGGCTGTAGTTCGCTGTCTTTGAGGGACTGTTGTACGGGTTGGAGGGTTTTTTCTACTAATTCTCTGGTTAATTCTTGGAATTTAGCGCGAGTTAGTTCTATTTCTAGGTGTTTGGGACCGGTTTCGTCGGCGGTGATGAAGGGGAGATTGATTGAGGTGGTGATCAGGCTAGAAAGCTCGATTTTGGCTTTTTCGGCGGCTTCTCGCAGTCTTTGGCTGGCCATGCGATCGGTGGCTAGGTCGATGTTTTCTTGGTTTTTGAAGTTCTCGATCAGCCACTGCACTAAGAGGTTATCAAAATCGTCTCCGCCAAGATGGTTATTGCCTGCTGTGGCTTTGACTTCAAAGATTCCGTTGCCTAGTTGCAGGATGGAAACGTCGAAGGTTCCTCCTCCTAGATCAAAAACGAGGATATGTTGATCTTCGTTTTGTTTGTCTAAGCCGTAGGCTAGGGCGGCGGCGGTGGGTTCGTTAATAATTCTTAATACTTCTAGCCCCGCAATCGCCCCTGCGTCTTTGGTGGCTTGACGTTGGGCATCGGTAAAATACGCGGGGACTGTAATGACGGCTTCTTTGATCGGTTCTCCCAGATAGGCTTCGGCATCGGCTTTTAATTTTTGCAGGATCATGGCCGAGATTTCTTGGGGGGTAAATTCTTGATTGCGAATTTTGATGTTGACGGTATCATCGCGACCGCGTTGGCAATTATAGGCGACTCGTCCCCTTTCTGCTTCGGTGTCTTGCCAACGTCTACCGATGAAGCGTTTGATGCTATAGACGGTATTTTCGGCATTAGTGACGCCTTGACGTTTGGCTAGTTGTCCTACTAGGCGCTGGCTCTTGCCGAATCCCACAATACTAGGAGTTGTTCTTCCCCCTTCCGAGTTGGGGACTATAATCGGCTGACCTCCTTCGAGTGCAGCAACGCAACTGTTGGTTGTCCCTAAGTCGATGCCAATGACTTTGCCCATGACTATCTGATAATAACGGTAGTTAATAGGATAGGATTGCCGACAAAAATTATCTCAAAATCAGGTACGGGCTTTTTGCCTTGTTTGACTTCTGGGCCCCTTGGCTAATTCAAGTCTTAATTGCATGACCACCTGAAGGTATAGCTGTTTTCACAGAAGTGCGTCCAGACTGAAACTCTGAAACGCCTATCTATCAATGGATTTACTATACTTTGTTAGATTGCAAACCGCTATACCTTCATAGAATACCTCATTTGGGGTCTGATCGTCAAGACATTTTCGAGGCCGATTGTTAATCGAGTTTATACTAAATCCGGTTATTATAGCAATTCTCTGACTTATGAGGTACAGTAGCAACAGTGAGTAAACCAATTGCGAATATCTTTTTGAGTAACTTCTAACATAGCCAATTCAATCCCTTCTATTAAGTCT
>VYMA01000030.1_pt1 | contig 49418 bp, 42 predicted proteins | sample 5109851 | NCBI WGS metagenome assembly VYMA01 (sample SAMN12291814, study PRJNA351875) | freshwater metagenome | isolation source: freshwater lake | place: USA: Michigan, Wintergreen Lake | collected 2011-08-02
TTGACCACTGTTACATTTGGTAAATCGAGGAGTTGATCAAAATTTATCCACATAACCCACCTCCTGTTCTGTGTTACTATTATACCATGCTCACACAGAACCTAGAAGAGCCCTGTACCGAGGGCAAAAGCCAAACCACTGTAGAGATAATATAACCAGTGCCAAGGTAGGGTTAATATGACAAATCCTAATCCTCGCTTTTGTTGGAAAAACTTATAAACAGGTAAGTTTAACAGAACTAAGCCCAAGACTAACACACCCACGCCTAAAAGTAAATGAAAATACCATAAACTGGCTAACAGCAAAAATAAAAGCGTATAAACGAATACAACACTCCAACGGCTAGACCATTGTAAATTGAGGTCATTGACAAAATTTTGCTGACGGTGAATTAATTCTGTCCAGGGTAGGGCGCGATAGAAAAAATCTGCTTTTAACAGAGAAGTAAAAGTCCAATGTTTGAGATGTTTAACATAGATATCTTTGCACAAACGAATGCGGTAGCCGTGAGCTTTGAGACGATAACCCAGTTCGATATCTTCAATGGAAGGATGACGATAACTTTCGTCAAAACCGCCCATTTTCTCGAAAATATCTCGTTTAATCGCCCCGCAAGCTCCCCAAAAAGTGGAAGCCTCCTCGCAACCAATTTGATGATTATAATGATGAAAAAGGTTTTTATACTGGGAAAGAAAATTAACCGCCCCGGGTTGGTCATCGTAGGAACCAATCAACGCCGCTAGGGTAGAATCTTGATGGAATACTTGGGCGATTTTTGCTAAAGTATCGGGATGAATAGTCACATCTGCATCCATAAAAAAGAGAATATCACCCTTAGCCATGGCCGCCCCTTGATTTCTTGCCACTGCTGGCCCTTGATTACTTTCTAACTGTAAGACTTCTGCCCCAAAACTGACCGCAGTTTCATAGGATTGGGGATCATTTCCATCAACCACGACAATAACCTCCGTGGGGGCGAGCAAACTGGTGGATAAGCTGGCTAAACAGTTATTAAAGGCTTGTCCGCCTCTATAGACCGGAATAATGATAGAAATTAAGGAATTATTAAAAAAATCATTCATAGTTTTTTGGTCAAGTTTAATGTATATTGAAGCTCAGATTTGCTATCTTGTCGAGGAGTTGCTGATTTTTGCGAAGTATGTTCCTGAATAAAGCCATGATTTTTGCCAAAAAACAGCCAATTTTATCGATTCTTACGCTTATTTTTGCTTGGCTGGCCGTTGCCTACTTAGCTAAAGGATTTTATACCCTAGCTTTTGATAGTAGTCCCTCTGGTGCCAGAGATTTATTAGAACGTTGGCAAGAACAACAGTATATTTATCTGGGAATTTACCCCTATCGCATGAATCCCGCCGATATTAATGCAGAATTGGGGAGAATTCGCTCCGGTGGCTATCCACCCTGGGCTTTTTTGACGGGATTTTTCATGTTTCCCCCCATTTCTTCGACTTTAACCCGTTTCTATCACGTTTTTTTAAATCTGATTTCTCTGGGCATTTTAAGCCGTTTTGCCTATCAATTAGGTTTGCCTTTTGGCCGAATGGCTGCCTATTTTTTTGTGTTTACTTCTCTGGCCATTAGTAGTAACTGTACCACCCTTAATAATGGGCAATACGGTTTAATTGTCAATGCTTTGTTAATAATTGTTTACTGGTTATTACAAGCCAATAAAAATTATCTAGCGGGGGTATTTATGGGCATTGCTCTCGTTAAACCTAACATCTCAGCACCCTATCTTTTGAGTTTAGTAATTAAGAGAAAGTTTAAAACGGTACTTCTCGCTTTTGTCTATATTATCTCGGCTACTTTTGCTATCGCTCACACCACTAGATTAAACTTTGAGAAAGTAATCGGTAGCTTTTTAAATCAGATCAAATATGTGGCAGATGATGGTGTTTCAAGTATTAATATTATCATGAAATTCGGAATTAGTACAGAAATAACTCTTGTTTTATTAACCACAATTGGCCTAGTTCTAGGTATCGTGATTTTCCAAAAATTACAGCATACTTCTCTATTAACCCTGTTTGCCTGTGCTGCAGTTATTGGTCGGGTTTTCACCTATCATCGCCCCTACGACGATCTGATGTTAGTTTTTTTACTCTTGGCTTTACTAACCCTAGCTTTTAGTTACCCATCTCGCTTAAATATAATTATTGTGTCTTTAGTGGGATTAACTCTTTGGCTTCCCCTAAGTATTCAAAATTTAGCTAGTCCTTACTGGTCAATTTTTCAAAATACAATTTGGTTAATTGCCCTTGTTTATCTATTAGTTAATTCTTGGGAAAGGGAGAATAATGCCGATGATTGACTATAACGGTTCTCACATCTGTGTGGCACACTTTAACCTTTGCTGATTAAGCTTTTCAGGATTGAGAATGTACCTCTTGTCAACAGGAAACGCTATATTTCTGAGATAGGTTTGCCAGTTCGAGTCAGGGTTCATATTTGGGCGTTGCTGATTTTAAGTATAAATTATCCTCTAGGCAATTTTTAAAATCTAGAACTAAGCTATAGCAGTTATCTTAAGTACCTAAGCAAAATTAATTACACATATCTAACCACCTCTTGCCTCTTGCCTCTTGCCTATCTTCACTAGGAAATTAATTTTGCACGACTACTTAATATTGAGGTAGGAAGTTTTCGTTTTGGGAAGTCGATCATCTCCGAGTCAGGAGATAGGAGTCAGGAGATAGGAGTCAGGAGTCAGGAGTCAGGAGATAGGAGTCAGTTATCAGTTATCAGTTATCAGTTCACTGAGAAAACTCCCCACACCCCACACCCCAAACCCTAACACCCCACTCCCCTAAACTTCTAATAAATTTTCTAGGCGATCGAGAACGATATCGGTGATACACTTAATCCTGTATAAACAGGCTTTAGTATCTGTGGAGTTGAAAGTGCCATTTTCCCAATATTTGTTACTACCGGCACCACCCCCACAAACCCCAAAGTAATCGCATTTTTGCCGACATAAATCGACTCCACCGCGCATATCAGCGTAAATTTTTTGAAATTTCTCAGTTTCACAGATAGATTCTAGGGAATCGGTCAAAACATTACCAAAGATAAAATCACCGTAGGGTTGGGTTTTAATCGATAGTAATTCCGGATCAAAGGTGGAAAAATTACCTTGATTATCAAAATTGACAATCATAAAAGGTCGGTTCATATCGGTATTTTCTAAGCGTTCATCGGCATAAATCAAACTACAGATCGATTCAAATTCTCGCAGCTTAAATTCCCCTTGTTTGGCCGTGACTAACTCCCAAAATCTGGCGATAAACTGGCGATAACGTTGTTCAATCCCTAATTTATCCAAGGAAGATTGCGAATGAATACCCTCGGTTTCTTCCATATTAAAAGCCACATCGGTAAGACCATGATCCCAAAAAAAGTTAAAAATTTCGTCGGGATAGTCGAGAGAATCTTCTGTTAAAACAGCGATGATACTGACATCAATTTCATGTTTTTGCAAGAAAGAAATCCCCCGCATTGTAGCAGCATGACTGCCAGTTCCCTTGCGGTTTTGCCGGTGGATATCGTGAATAAAGGCCGGTCCATCAAGACTGACTCCCACATAAACATCATGCTTTTTAAATAATTGACACCAAGCATCGTTAATATAAGTGGCGTTAGTTTGTACCGAATGACGAAAACAGTAACCCTGCTGATTATATTTCTCGCTAACTTCCGCAATTTTAGCAAAGGCACTTTCATAAAAACTGATGGGAACTGCCAAGGGTTCGCCCGCGTGCCAGCAAATGGTAAAATTATCTTGGAGAAAACGACTACTAAAAACCCTCCGAAAAATCGGCTCGATTAAATCTAAGGATAGGGTATTTTTTAAATGGCGATCGGGTAAATAACAGTAATCACAATTAAGATTACAAAAAGAAGTCGGCTGCACGACTACTAAGGTAATTGGACCACAATCAGACCAATCTATATTTATGGTTTTTTTCATGATTCTATTTTTAATATTCTCCCTTAAATATGATAACCGATAACTGATTCTGGCAATTGTATCTTAATTCTACCTATAAGTAGGTGGGTGGAATCAAATATAAGATGAACGTAGGTTGGGCTTCGGCCGTGAGCTCAGCCGAACGGTTGAAGTATGAAACCCAACGCCCGCATGGGTTACGAAGTGCGCTAACCCATCCTACAAATAATTGTGCCTCCCTACTTACTATTTCCTATTCCCTCAATAATAAATAATATAATTGACCAGGAGTATTAACTAAACCGGCTTTATCGCCAGCATTTTTTCCTGTTCCCATAAAAATATCTACCCTCCCAGTACCTTTAATTGCGCTGCCAGTATCTTGATCGAGAACATAGCGACTAACTAATTTTTTATTAAGATTTTCCTGGGGAATTTCTGTCTCAATTACTGCTAAAGCACCGGGGGGAAAAATACTTTTATCTGTAGCGATCGATCTTTCCGGTAAAACTGGAACTCCAATACTACCAGTGGGAGGCGCACCGTGGGTTTCTCGAAAGAAAATAAACCGATTATTGCGGGGAATATAATTCTTTAATTGCTCAGGATTATTTCTGAGAAAATCCAAAACCATTGGTAAGGTTAAACCCTCAGCAGGAAAAATACCATCAGCAATCATTTCTTTTCCCAGACTGGTGTAGGGATGCTCGGTATTGCCATCAAAACCAATGCTCATAATTTGACCATTAGGTAAACGTAATTTCGCCGAACCTTGCACATGAACTAAATAAGCTTCTAAGCGATCTTTTAACCAGACTAATTCGTATCCCGCTAGACTGCTATTTTCCCCTAGTAAACCATCTTTTCCCTCTAATTCTACCCTAGCTGGATGGGGTTTAGACCAGCGAGAAAAGTTAGCAGGTCGGCGATAGAGAGGATATTTATACTCGGCGTTTTTTTGCCGACTTGCTTGATAAATTGGCTCAAAATAACCAGTAAATTTAACATTTCCCTGTCGATCATTACCCAAAGAACGATACCAAATAAATTCTTTTTTTACTGCCTTTTGTAGAGCTGCGGGAGTGGGAGAATTCTGCACTAATTGACGAAAACGTACTAAGGAACGCTGCACTCGCTGACGAGTTATTTCTGGAATAGGATAATTTTGATAGGCGCGGATCGCCGCCGAGCTATTTAGATAACGTAAACTATGATCGATCGCTTGTAGTAGGGTTTTTTTGTCCGTTAGCAGTCGTTCGTCGTATCCCGTAGATGTTCCTAATTGTGAGATTTCAAGGCGTTCTAGGGGCAAATTTGCGGGGGTGAGGGCAATTAATCCCAAGCTGAGGGGGATGAGTGTCAAAAGGTGTTTCATGGTGACAGGAGTGGGCAGCTATTGACTCGATTAACAATCAAGAAGGATAAATGAGAAAAGTTGTTTCTTGTTTATATTATGAGGATAGTTGTTGCCGATAAATCTTAATTTGTTCCAAGCGAGGGCCGACCTTAGAAATGATGGTAAATTCTAAATTTTGGTAATATAATTGTTCTCCCAATTTCGGTATTTTTTGCCAATGATGTAGGATAAAACCAGCTAGAGTTTGGTATTCATCGGCCAAGGGTAAACTTAAATTTAATGCTTTGTTCACGTCCTCTAAATTCATTTGTGCTTGTACGAGAAAAGTTGATTCATCGAGGAGTTGATATTCCACTATTCCTGATTGATCACTAGGGGTAAAAGTTCCTAGAATCTCGCCGATTAAATCTTTTAGGGTTAATAAACCGGCTGTTCTGCCAAATTCATCCACAATGATAACCATCTTTAAGGATGATTCCTGCATCACTGTCAGTAATTCATTTAAAGGAGTAGTTTCGGGGAAAAAACGCACAGGTTTTAACCAAGTTTTAATCGGAGTTTTTAAATTTAACTGACCTTCGGCAAGGGGTAAAGCTAAATCTTTAAAATCGATCAGACCACGGATATCATCACCGGAATCTCCTGTCACAGGATAACAAGAATAGCCACTGTTAACCACTTGGAGCAATAATTCCTCAAAAGTTGCGGTCGAGGAAATAGCTATTAAACGGTTATGGGGAACCATGATTTCCGCAGCAGTGATTTCGCCAAACTGGAAGACATTATTTAAAATTTTCCTTTCCGCTGCTTCTAATCCCGTTAATTCCCCTTCCATGCTGATAATTAATTGTAATTCCTCGCAAGTTACCCGATTAGAACGCTGTAGATCCACTTCGGGGATACGGGTTAAAACCAATAAAAAACGAGTTGATTGGTTCAGAATACCGATAAAAGGCTTAAAAATCCGGGAAATAACGCCAATAGGTGCCGCTAATAATCGCGCCATTGGTTCGGCATAAATTAAAGCTAGGGATTTGGGATAAAGTTCCCCAAAAACTATCTGGAGATAGGCAACGATTAAAAAAGCTAGACAAAGAGAGAAACCATGGGAGAGAAGATTTTGCCAGTTTAAAGAAAAGGGTAAAAAACTTAGTAATTTCTTCACAAAAACGGTCATGGTACTCTCCCCGATCCAACCTAAAGCTAAACTAGAAAGGGTGATGCCTAATTGGGTAGTGGAAAGTAAGCGATCGAGACTTCTTTGTAGAGATTGTACCGTCTGCGCTGGCACATCTCCCGCAGCCACTAGCTGACTGACGCGGGTACGACGGACAGACACAAGGGAAAATTCCGCCGCTACGAAAAAAGCATTGAGGACGATTAGTAAAAAGACTAAAATTAAACGAGTCAATAAATCCTGATTATCCATAGCGAAAAGGCAAAATTCGCCTTTTTTGAAGTCTATCCTTTGGTTTCATCCTTTGATTGCGGTTTGTTTTTCTGTTGTTGCATATAAACTCTCACTCTTTTCAGCACCTCTTCTTCCTTCACGGGGATAAAAGTTTGATTGCGACCATAACTGGTGCGATCGTTGGTAAACTTTTTAGCGGGGTTGATATCTGGTTGACTGACTCCCTTCAGGGAGGCGATTCCCAATTGATAGGCTACCCAACCGCTACCGAAGCCGGCGGCTAACATGGCTACCATCAAAAGGAGTCCTAACTGCAAGGATGTGCTGATTGAAAATTTTTTCATCTTGGTGGGGCTGAATTTTCACGTTCGGAGTAACTACCGATCTATAATGAGTTAATAGTATAACCCAGGGTTGGCCGAGCGGTTGAGGCAACGAACTCATAATTCGTCCTAGGCAGGTTCAACTCCTGCACCCTGGATACTTTTGATGGCTTCGGGTGATCGGCTTTGACTGCACTAGAGTAAGTTAATCTTGTCCTTGTTGGTGCACAACACAATCTTTTTAAGCCGCTGCATACTAAGGCGATCATGTCAAGAACTCCAGAGTCTCTTTTTCTAAGGCTCTGTCTTAAAGCGGTATTCAGAGTGTAGGGTGCGTTAGGCGGTTACTAATTTGGTCAAAAAACCAAATCAACAATCCGCCGTAACGCACCAAAATCAGCAAGATACCTACATTAAAAAGAGTTAATTTTCGCCATTTTTTGTGAGGGATTCCCAAGGACTAAAAACTTTGGTTGAGGTGAAATTAAAATCTTTAATATTACGGGTGACAATAACCAAATTATATTGGTAAGCTGTGGCTGCTATTAAGCTATCGATAATCGGTAATTTTCTACCGGTTGCTTCAGATTCACCACAATGTTTTGCCCAAATATCAAGTATATTGTTGCTCAATGGTAAAATTCTGTCAGCAAATCTTTGTTTTATTTGATTTAACCAATGTTCTAGCTTACGATAACGAGATGGTTGAGATTGTTTTATTTTGATGATTCCTTTTTTGAGTTCAGCTAAAGTTAAAACACTAATAAATAAACTCGCTTCACTTTGTTCATCTACCCACTGAATAACCTGTATATTTGGGGTTTTCTTAATATATTCTGAAAGAACACAGGTATCTAATAAATAATTCATCAAAAAATCTCTCTACCTGTATCTTTATCCCGTTCAAACAAAATCTCATCTTCTTCTAATTCTGGTAGTAAAAGAAATTCTGAGAGTTTGCTTTTCATTTTTTCCGTGTCATTTTGTTTCTTTGCTTCACCATCTTCTGTAAGAAGAATAACCCGAACATCTTGATCTTTTTCTAAATATCTAAGATAATCTGATGGAATTTCTACAATTCCTTTATTGATCGTTGTTTGAAATTCATAAGCTTTCATTTTTTCCTCCTTAATTTAATTATTAATTAGATCGCCGACGAGTGTAGGGTGCGTTAGGCGGTTACCAATTCGGATAATAAAACAAAATCAACAATCCGCCGTAACGCACCAATTATATTATCTCTTGTTTCAAGGCAGAGCCTTGAAACACAATATTTAAGGCTCTGCCATATATCTAACCAACAGAAGCTAGGAGATTGATACCAATTCAGCAGTGGTGTCTTCTGAAATAAATTGTCGGAAGTCTAAGACTTCGATAAGAACTAGCATATCGTCATTAGAATAGTGTAAGATAACCTGTCCATCTTCTTCTGCATAACTGATAGGTTTATCCGATAACTCAATTAACAGGGTATCAACATCTTTACTGTATTTAATCTTTTTCATATCTACTTGTCTTTCCAGGGTATAAAGTAATGATCAGGATAAAAGCACTGAATTCTCGACAAATAACTCGTAGAACTAAGTTTTCATTTAATCTCCTTTGAAAGATTATCTTTGGTTCTGGCAATATTTCTATTTTATCAGGATTGCAAATCGTATCAATGATAAATTCTGGAGAAATATTTAGCCCGTGATTAGCAAGGATGTCGATTTTAAATTTCCCATGATCGCTAAATCGAATCTCTTTCATAATTCATAATTCAAAAGTCAGGTATCGAGTTCCGCAAAATGCGATGTTTACGTGATCAAAATCCCTAAAATTACCCTTGACAAAAGACCTGAGATTGTTATATGCTACAGGTTACAAGTCTTTGCGCGAGAGATGAATAACCGAAAACTTCCAGAACTTTCCTCCCTCAGCAAACTGGAAGGGAGGTGAGCTTTGGGGGCTTGCATATTAAAGGTTAGGTCAGAGTAACTGACCCATTCTCCTCCAAACATCCCAAACATCCCCCTCTTTCTCCAGCCGATGCGATCGCAGAACTTTTCCCACACTCGTTCATTATACTCTCTCGTGCCACCGAGACTCTCATAGATTTCTTTCTGGACGCTGAAGCCAAATTTGCCGTTACTGTAGTCTAGCCAGAGTTGGTTAATAGTTCGTAAATCTTCGCAGGGAAAATTCTCAATATCTCTTTTATCCCACCATCCTTCCCTTTCCCTTCCGGCGACCTGAAGCATAACCTTACCTGTTTCTTGGTCTGCTTCTTTCCACTTTCCTGCTGCTAGGAGTTGCTGTAATCGAGAATAGTTAACAACCCTAGCACTTTTCAGCACAACATTAGCCGAAACTTTAGGCGGTGGTGGTGTTTGAATAACTGGGGTTGCTGGGGTTGGTGAATAACGGGGAGTTGCTGGTGTTTGTATCGAAGTTGCTGGTGATTGTCCCGTCAAATCTTGTAAAACTTCCCTTGCTGACTGATAACGCTTTCTTGTCCCAAATTCGATCATTTTATCAAGAATCCGCCCTAAATCATCCCCAACCTGATTATTTACTAAAAACTGTCTCCAGACCCATTCATGCTCACTGGTATCAAATAAATCAAAAGGTGAAACCTGAGTGAGTAAATAAATACAAGTGACTCCTAAACTATACAAATCACTAGGATTATTCGCCTTACCTAAGCCTTGTTCTGGTGCGACATATTCCGCTGAACCGATTACCGTACCAGTAACAGAACGGTTAAGAGGTGTAACAACTCTAGATGCGCCAAAATCCACTAAAACCGCTTTCTTGTCTGAGTTACGTCTAATAATATTTTCTGGTTTAATGTCTCGGTGAACTACTCCCTGACTATGGATAAAATCTAAAACTGGCAAAATATCTGTTAATAAAGCCTTAATCTTGGCTTCATTAAATACTCCTTGGCTTTTTAATTCTTGTTCTAAGTTTTGTCCTTCAATATATTCTTGTACTAAATATTGACGGTTATCATCATGATTGAGATAGGCAAAAAGTTCAGGGATTTGGGGATGTTTTCCTAATTTCTCTAATTGGATTGCTTCTTTTTCAAATAATTCTGAGGCTTTCTCAATTGTATCAGTTCCCTGAGCCGAGGGGAAAAACTGCTTAATGACACAATAAGGTCGAGAAGGCTTACTATAATCTATCGCCTTAAAAGTCCGACCAAATCCTCCTTGACCAATTAATTGAATTGCTTGATAACGCTCTTGTAAGAACAATTTAGAGCCGCACTTTTCACAGAATTTATAGCCATCTTGGTTGGCGGCGGAACAATTGGGATTGAGACAAAGACTCATAGTTTTTACTCTTTTAAGTAGTTGGGTTGACGTTAAAAAAGTAATTGTCGGTTGTGTTGGGTTTCGTGTCTTAGCTGTTGGTTATGTTGGGTTTCGTGCCTCAACCCAACCTACGGTACTTCTTCCTAGTTTACATTTTTACATGAACTAAGCCTAAAGCCTAAACTAGGTTGACCTATAACCACAAAAAAACCCGCTGGCGCGGGCTTTTTTCACAAAACCAAAGTTTTAATTAACCTAACAACGCTTTTGCCTTCGCTACCACGTTATCCACGGTAAAACCGAACTTCTCTAGAATCACACCCCCCGGAGCAGAAGCGCCGAAGGTATCAACCCCCAACACATCCCCCTCATCGGTGATGTAACGATGCCAACCCATAGTTGAACCCGCTTCCACTGCGAGACGTTTTTTCACTGCTTTAGGAAGTACCGATTCTTTATATTCTGCCGATTGTTCCTCGAATAGCTCCCAACAGGGCATAGAAACGACGCGAGCTTTAATTCCTGCCTCTTTTAACACCGCAGCCGCTTTATCGCAGAGATATAACTCGCCCCCCGTACCGATGAGAATCACATCGGGAGTACCCTCGCAATCGGTGATAATATAAGCACCTTTAGCCACACCCTCCAGGGAAGTTCCCGCTAAATTAGGCAGATTTTGACGGGATAATGCTAGTAACGTCGGGCGCTTAGTTTCGCTCACCGCCACCTTATAAGCGCCAGAAGTTTCCGTACCATCTCCCGGACGCATGACTAACAAGTTAGGAATAGCTCGCAGAGAGGCAACGTGTTCCACGGGTTGGTGAGTCGGTCCATCTTCCCCTAGGGCAATGGAATCGTGAGTCATTACCCAGATGACGCGAGTTTCTGACAATGCCGATAAACGGATAGAATTCCGCATATAGTCGGTGAAAATCAGGAAAGTCGCCCCGTAGGGAATCAATCCCGTGTTATGGAGAGCAATACCGTTACAAATCGCCCCCATCGCGTGTTCCCTTACGCCAAAATGGACGTTACGCTCCTGATAACTGCCTTTTTGGAAATTACCAAAATGCTCTAATTCCGTGTAGTTAGAGTGGGTTAAATCCGCCGAACCACCGATTAAACCGGGTAACACCCCCGCGAGGGCATTTAAGCAGATTTCCGAGTGTTTACGACTAGCCAGCGCCTTATCTTCGGGTTTATAAACCGGTAAAGCTTTGTCCCAACCTTCCGGCAGTTGACCGGTGGTTAACTGTTCAAATAAAGCCGCTTCTGCGGGATATTTAGCCTGATATTCGCTAAATAACTTATTCCAGTCCGTTTCTGCCGTCGTTCCTTTGTCCACTGCTTGCCGGAAACGACTCAGGACATCATCGGGAACCACAAACGGCTCGTATTCCCAACCTAGTGCTTTCCGGGTTAACTCGATTTCTGTTGCTCCTAAAGCTGCCCCGTGAACATCGGCGGTATTAGACTTATTGGGGGAACCATAACCGATGGTAGTGGTGATTTTAATCATCGAGGGTTTATCGGTGACAGCCTTGGCCGCTGCGATCGCATTGGCAATGGCATCTAAATCGGTGTTACCATTCTCGACGTGCTGAACGTGCCAACCGTAGGCTTCAAAACGCTTGCTCACGTCTTCGGTAAAAGCGATATCGGTGGAGCCATCGATCGAGATATGGTTATCATCGTAGAGGGCGATTAACTTGCCTAAACCCCAGTGACCGGCCAAAGAACAAGCTTCCCCGGAAATTCCCTCCATATTGCAACCATCACCCAAAATCACATAGGTGTAATGGTCGATAATTTTGGCATCCGGTTTGTTGAAACGGGCTGCTAAATGGGCTTCTGCTAGGGCTAAACCCACACCATTGGCAATCCCTTGACCCAGGGGACCAGTGGTCACTTCCACCCCTTCCGTGACGAAATTTTCGGGGTGGCCGGGGGTTTTCGATTTCCACTGCCGGAATTGTTTAATTTCCTCGAGGGGAACGCTATCGTATCCCGTCAGATACATCAAAGCATACTGCAGCATACAACCGTGACCGGCGGAGAGAACAAAACGATCGCGATTGACCCATTGGGGGTTTTTCGGGTTAAAACGCAGGAATTGATCCCAGAGAACAAAGGCCATGGGAGCGGCTCCCATCGGCAGTCCGGGGTGTCCGGATTTAGCTTTTTCTACGGCATCCACCGCTAAAAAACGCACCGCATTAATACAAAGTTCTTCGAGGGATTGGGAGGCGACAACCATAATGTTTTTTAGAATGAACTACAAAAATAAGACCAGGTTAAAGAGGGAGCCACTCACAGATTACTCTTTCAGGGGCATCGACTCAAGCATATTTTCTAAAAGCTAGGGTGACGTTATGGCCACCAAATCCAAAGGAGTTGGAGAGGGCAGCGTTAACTATCTGCTGACGACTTTCGTAGGGGACGTAATCGAGATCGCAATCGGGGTCAGGATTGTCCAGGTTGAGCGTCGGGGGAATCCGATCATTAGCGATCGCCATGACCGTGGCCACGGCTTCAATGCCGCCAGAACCGCCTAAAAGGTGGCCTGTCATCGATTTGGTGGAACTGACGGGGATTTTGTAGGCCGATTCTCCTAAAGCTTTTTTAATCGCCTTGGTTTCCGTGGGATCATTGGCCCCCGTACTGGTGCCGTGGGCGTTGATATAGCTAATTTCCGCCGGAGTTAAACCGGCATCTTTGATCGCTAATTCGATCGCTCTGGTGGCTCCACGACCATCGGGAACTGGTGCCGTCATGTGATAGGCATCGCAAGTCAGACCATAACCGATCATTTCGGCGTAAATCCGCGCCCCACGGGCCAAGGCCGTTTCTAATTCCTCTATAATCAAGATTCCTGCCCCTTCCCCCATGACAAAACCATCCCGATCCTTGTCAAAGGGACGACTGGCCCGGGTGGGGTCATCGTTGCGGGTGGACAGGGCCTTAGCGGAGGCAAAACCAGCCAATCCTAGGGGGGTAACGGCGGCTTCCGTCCCACCGCAGATCATCCCCTTGGCCAAACCCCTTTGTACTAGACGAAAAGCATCGCCGATGGCATTGGAACCGGCGGCGCACGCGGTCACGGTGCAGTTACTCGGTCCTTTGGCCCCCGTGTGGATGGCGGTTAAACCAGCGGCCATATTGGCAATCATCATCGGGATCATGAAGGGACTACACCGGCCCGGACCTTTTGTCAAGTAAATTTCCTGTTGATCCTCAAGCACTTTTATGCCACCCACGCCCGTACCGATTAGTACGCCTATATCATCGGCATTGAGAGCGTCGATAACTAATCGAGAATCTTGCAGTGCTTGCAAACTGGCGGCGACGGCAAATTGAGCGAAACGGTCCATGCGCTTTGCCTCTTTGCGATCCACATAGTCGTGGGGGTCAAAACCCCGCACTTCCCCAGCAATGCGACAAGCGTGACGGGAGGCATCAAAGTGGGTAATTAAACCAATGCCACTTTTGCCGTTGATTAAGCCTGTCCAATAGTCTGCTAGATTATTGCCGAGGGGAGTGATTGCACCCATCCCCGTGATGACAACCCTTTTTAATGGCAATTCTGTCATGTTTGTTCAAAAATAAGGGCAGATTTTGCCCCAGATATTTAAGGCTAAATTGTCAATTTTCCCGCAATAATTAGGCGGTTGCTCCTACTTTCTCGCTAATATGGTCAACAGCTTTGCCTACAGTGTCAATTTGTTCGGCCGCTTCGTCGGGAATTTCAATATCAAATTCTTCCTCTAAAGCCATCACTAACTCGACCACATCGAGGGAATCAGCTTGCAGATCATTAGCAAAGCTTGCTTCGGGGGTAACTTTTTCCGGCTCTACTTCTAATTGTTCCACAACAACTTTTTTAACTCGATCGAAAATGTCTGCACTCATGGATGTCAATTTTTATCCGCTGGTTTACCTGACTCTAGCCTCTAGGGTCTGGGGAAATGGGGCGGTGTTACCATTTCCGACAATAAATTTCGGTTAGCTTTTTCACTGACCATTTTTCATCTTACTGGAAGTTGTTCCCCTCTTGATGAAGTTTTTTCTCGATCGTCAGGGGTGAGGGGGTGAGGTTTACTACAGATATATGATGACAAAGAGGTGAGTAATCACCCACAGGAGTGAGAGAATCAAGATAGACTAATCTGGCGTACTGCGATCGCAGTGCCTTCGGCATCGCACTAGATCACTCGTAGTTTTGCCATCACTGGACGATGATCAGATACACCCGAAGGCAGTGTGATGACCTGATCAACCCTGACATTTTTGCTGACGAAAATGTGGTCAATGGGAATTTTTAGAGCCTGTTGCCAATGATCGAGATGGGATAGCGATCGCGCTCCGTCAGCGTAAAACCAGGTGGGATTGAGTCCATGCCCTAGATTGACACTGCGTAATCCTGAGTTAATGATAAAGCTGCGAAAATAAATCGACCAGGAGGTGAGGTTAAAGTCACCCATGATCACGGTGGTGATTGACTGCTGTGTTGCATAGGTTGCTAGGGCTGCCATCGCCTGGTTACGATTGATAAAGTTAGCTATGGATATAGGGGCAAGGGGATGGGCAACAACGACCCGAATGGGGTATCCTTTCACATTAACGCTTGCGAATAGGCTATGCTGGCGGGTTCCCAAGTTATCAGTCGTTGCCTCTGTAATGGGATAGCGGCTAAATAAACTCAGTCCGCCTCCCGTTGCGCGGTAATAGTAAGGATAAAGCTCCTGCACATTGTCTAGTAACTCTGCTGCCTGCTCCTTGAACGGTTCAACTAACCCGAATATATCTACGGGATTTGCCCGAACCAAGTTAGTCACGGCACTGGTCTCCCATAGTTGGTAGTTGACGTTGTAGGTCATTACAGTCAATGGGAGACCACCAGTTCTAGCATCTCGCCACCTCGGCACATACCAGGTACCAATTGTGCTGGCATAAAACCCCAGCCCTACAGCTAACGTGATCATCAATTTCCAGCGTCGAGGGCGGAACCTGGGTAAAAACAGAGCCAACAGCAAGATCAAAGCCAAGGCCGCAAACCAAAGATAGCCTGCCCCCAAAATCTCAAAGAACCACAGCTTATACCATGCTCCAGGGGTGAAGCTGATTAGCAACAGGGTAAGTGCGATCAACCACAGCCAAATACTGGTCAGCATAACATCTATGGAATTCTGGCTAACTATGGATTGTACAGAAACTTTCCATCTATCAGGCTAAATAGGGCTTGCTGAAAAAGTCAATTGGCTGGTGTGGGGAGCGGGGAGAAAAAATAAAAAAAGCAAAAATATAACGGATAACTCTGAAATTAAGATAATAATCATGGCTAACCATTACCCCAATTCTAGAATTTCCGTTTTTTTTAGGTTTTCTTCACTACTATTCGGCGGTAGCCAATCCGGTTTCGGTGCTGCCGGTGCTGCGACGACGGGTGAGAGTATTAAAGAGCATAATTCCGATCGCTTTGATCAGATTACCTTCCAACTCTTGGAACATTTTCATGTTCATGCCAAAAGCGGCGTTAGCTTCGGTGACAATGCGATCGGCCATGGCTTGATCTACCGGTAACTCGTCGAGGGTTTGACGATAGTGGTTTTTATAGGCTTTTTCGTCGGGAATATCTTTGAAATCATAGAAAGCTGTGCCACCAGTTTCCAGATTCATCGCTTTTTCGGCGATTTTTTTCAAGATTTGCCCCCCGGACAGATCGCCGAGATAACGAGTATAGGAATGGGCGACTAATAATTCGGGTTCTGTTGTGGCGATTTCCCGAATCCGGTCAACGTAGGCCTGACCTGCCGGAGATAAAGCGATCTCGTTGCGCCAATTGGGACCATAATAAAAATATAAATCCTGTTCCAGCGCATTTTTGCGATTGAGTTCAGGAAAACAGATTTTAGAAACGACGGGATGACTGCGAAGTTTTTCCATCTCCTCCTCCATGGCCGAATAGACGAAGTAGAGGTTAGCCACCAGTTTGCGATAGGAAGTTTTTTCTACCACACCTTTGAGAAAACACTTGACAAAACCGACGTTTTCTGCCATTGTGTGGGATTTTTTCGTGCCTTCTCGCAGTTGAGTTGATAAATTAACGCTCATATTATGATCACCTGTTGGGATGAGTAGAATGGATCGGGTTCGTTACAGATGCTTACTAAAACCGCCTATTTTGGTAGATTAAACTGAATTGATCGGTAATTTTATTAAGAATTTTTACAGTACCGATGGGGGAGCTTAGGGGAGAAATTTAGCTCTAGAAGGACTTTCGGGCTAGTTGAAACTGGTATCGAGCGAGACGGCGCAATTGTAAAGATTAGTGAAAAACCGCTTCTTAGTTGATCTTTGGGAGAGAGAGGGTGTAATCTAGCACAAATATCAATTCTCGACCAAGACTGTTCACACTTCTTAAAAATTCTTAACATTCAGGAGACTTATATCAGCAAAATTTCACAAATTAAAACCGAATTTAGCAATCATGCTTATAATCAGTACAGGATTCTTTATGTTGTGCTAAACTCAGGACCTTGAGAGACAAAGCCCTAGTTGCGATGTCAGTAAGAACACATTTAGCAACCCCCTACCCAAACCCTTAGTCATAACACTCTGGTAATGCCCCGAATACTTGTAATCGATGATGATCCTGCAATCGCGGAATTAGTCTCCATCAACTTGGAGATGGCGGGTTATGACGTTAATCCCGCAGAGGACGGGATTAAAGGCCAGGCCTTGGCCGTCCAGTTACAACCCGATTTAATCATGCTGGATTTAATGTTGCCCAAAGTCGATGGTTTTACCGTCTGTCAGCGTTTGCGACGAGATGAACGCACGTCCGACATCCCGATTTTGATGCTCACAGCCTTAGGACAAACCCAAGATAAAGTGGAAGGTTTTAATGCGGGTGCTGATGATTACCTGACCAAACCTTTCGAGGTGGAGGAAATGTTAGCTAGGGTGCGCGCCCTGCTCAGACGCACCGATCGCATTCCCCAAGCCGCTAAACACTCAGAAATACTCAGTTTTGGACCTTTAACCCTGGTTCCCGAACGTTTTGAGGCGGTCTGGTTTGAAGGTGTGGTCAAGTTAACCCATCTAGAATTCGAGTTACTCCACTGTCTTCTCCAACGTCACGGTCAAACCGTTTCCCCCAGTGATATTCTCAAGGAAGTCTGGGGATACGATCCCGATGATGATATCGAGACTATTCGCGTTCATATTCGCCATCTGAGAACGAAACTAGAACCCGATCCCCGCCACCCTCGCTATATTAAAACCGTTTACGGTGCGGGTTATTGTCTGGAGTTACCCACCAATGAACAGGTGGTGCTTGATTCATCGGCGGCAACGGTTTAAACAGGGAGCAATTGTCTAGATAGGCAATAGGGACAATTGTTTCCTCGCTCCTCCTCCTCTTCAGATTGAGAAGGTTTGACCGGCGGTTCGGTTTTGATGGCTATGGCTGAGGCCTCTTTTTGGCCCTGACTATAACCAGGGGAAAACACCCCCAGCAAGTCAGGACAATGGCGGGAGTAACTACTGGTTTAAGGTAAATCCGTCGCCCCCATCAAAAAGCGATCGCATTCCCTGGCAGCCCCGCGGCCTTCATTAATCGCCCAAACCACCAAACTTTGACCACGACGACAATCCCCCGCTGCAAAGACTTTCGGTAAGCTAGTGGCAAATTGACCGTGTTCGGCCTTGATATTGCTGCGGGCATCCTTTTCTAAGCCTAAATCATCGAGTAAAGGCTGTTCCGGTCCCAAAAATCCCATAGCCAATAGAACTAACTGCGTCGGGACGAATTTTTCGGTTCCCGCCACCGGTTGGGGGATAAACTGCCCTTTTTCGTTGCGTTGCCATTCCACCCGTACCGTGTGAATCCCCGTCACGTTACCCTCGCTATCCCCCTCGAATTTAGTCGCCGTGGTGGTATAAACCCGGGGTTCATCGCCAAAACGTGCGGCCGCTTCCTCTTGTCCATAGTCCAGACGGTAGATTTTCGGCCATTCGGGCCAGGGATTATCGGCAGCCCGTTCTCGGGGCGGTTGCGGCATGATCTCTAATTGGGTGACGCTACGGCAGTTATGACGCAGGGAAGTCCCCACACAGTCGGTTCCCGTGTCACCACCGCCGATAATTACCACGTCTTTACCCGCGGCCGAGATAAAATCCTCCCCCGGCTGTCCGTCTAATAGTGCTTTTGTATTAGCGGTGAGAAACTCCATGGCGAAGTGAATGCCCTTTAATTGGCGACCTTCGATGTTTAAATCCCGGGGTTTGGTGGCCCCGGTACAGATAACCACGGCATCATATTCGTTTAATAGGTCTTGGCTGCTGATATCCTTGCCCACTTCCGTGTTACAGACCATTTTTACCCCTTCCTGTTCGAGCATCTGGAGACGACGCAGAACCACTTCTTCCTTATCTAACTTCATGTTGGGGATACCGTACATTAATAGTCCACCGGGGCGATCGGCCCGTTCATAAACTGTCACCCAGTGACCGGCTTTATTTAACTGGTCGGCGGCTGCTAATCCAGCAGGTCCAGAACCGATCACGGCCACTTTTTTGCCGGTACGGATTGCGGGGGGATTGGCAGTAATCCACCCGGATTCCCAACCTTTGTCAATAATCGAACATTCAATATTTTTGATCGTAACGGGGGGATTATGAATACCGAGAACACAGGAACCCTCACAGGGAGCGGGGCAGACTCTACCGGTAAATTCGGGGAAATTATTGGTTTTATGGAGGCGATCGAGGGCTTCTCGCCACAATCCTCGATAGATTAAATCATTCCATTCGGGAATCAGGTTATTAATCGGGCAACCACTGGCCATGCCACTAATTAGGGTTCCCGTGTGACAAAATGGTGTACCACAATCCATACAACGGGCGGCCTGATTGCGGAGTTTATCCTCAGGCATGGGAAGATGAAACTCATCCCAATTATGAAGGCGATCGAGGGGGGTAAGTTCGGAAGGAAGTTCACGCAGGAATTCGATAAAGCCAGTCGGTTTGCCCATAGTCTTTTTTTGTCTCTGTCGTTTATTCCCTATCTTCCTTCAGGGTTCGATCGATCCCCGCAACTTTACCGATTTCTTTAATCTTATCGGCAACTGAGTGGACTAACAGGCGTTGACACTCCTGGGCCTAAAGGCCTGAGGATTCTTGAGCTCATCACAGCCCTTTCTGGTTTCCCTTACTTAGGTCTTACACGATTATGTCTGAACCGAACCTACTAGAATATCACTTGCTATCTAGTTATCCTTTTTCTGGTTCACTCTCCAAGCGTTTTGGTCTTTCAACCAAGATTTGGGTATGCCCTACCCTATCTGTCTGACGACAAAGATTTTTACTGGTTTTTCATTCACCGTTGTTTATCGGCTACTGCGCTATGTTTGACGAGGTTTTCGCTACCCTCCCTTTTTGTCTCTTATGCAGACTTTCGAGTTCAAGGGTTCAACTCAATCGAGCCATTCACTACCGCCCACTCAGGGGATTCAAACCAATTTTATTTTAACATAAAGCCGTCCTAAAAGGACGGGGCTTTAACCCAAAATTTTGGTAATTTTGACAAATTGGGTAATTAACTATTGAGTTAAAAACAGGCGATTTCAAGAGGAAGGGGGCAATTCTAAAGGGATAGCCCCGATTATTCCCTTGCGAAAATCATTGAGTAACTGCATGGCTGCCCTTTCTTTATCTTCTTGATATTTGAGATTGGCCAATTTTTCGATAAAATCCTCCCCGGTTATCTCTAGGGTATTCAACCCATAACGAGATTGTAAAAGTCCTTCATACTGTAATTCTATTAATAAATCGACAAAAGCGGCCGCTATCCTTTGGTTATCATAACCAGCATCCCCAATATCCTCACAGATAGCTAATTTCACCGCATCCCTTTGATTATCTAAACGGGAAGGAATCACCCCCGGCGCGTCTAATAGTTCTAAGGTGTCGGAAATTCGTACCCATTGTAATTGTCGCGTTACTCCGGCCCTGCGGGCGCTGGCGACGACTTTTCGCCCTAATAAACGGTTAATCAGGGCAGATTTGCCCACATTGGGAAACCCAATCACCACGGCACGCACTGGACGCGGTAACATTCCTCTTAGTTGACGTTTTTGGTTAATTTCATCGCCAATTTTTTCCGCCGCTTTGATAATTGCTTTGACTCTTTCTCCCTGTTTAGCGTTAGTAAAATAGACGGTTTTTCCTTGACTTTTAAACCATGTTACCCATTGCTGCTGGGCAGATTCGGGAATCATATCGAGACGATTTAAGATTAATAAGCGCGGTTTATTGCCAATCCAATCGTCCACCTGCGGATGATGGGAAGCTAAGGGAATGCGAGCATCGCGCACTTCTAGGACCACATCCACGAGTTTAAGATGTTCCTTGAGTTTTCTTTCCGCTTTGGCAATATGACCGGGATACCATTGAATTAACGACATGGGAGATGGGAGTATAAAATTTAATTTTATCAGGAATAGTCCCTAGATAGCTATAATTATCTGAGAAAGAGTTTGGTAATTTCACTGCAATTATCACAGGATTATCGATGACTAATTTAAAAAAATGGCAAATTATTAAATCTGAGCTAGTTTTTCAGAATCGTTGGTGTCAAGTCCGTCAAGATGCGGTGAAGTTATCCTCTGGACAAGTTATCGATGATTATTTCGTTAATATTCGTCCTGAAATTGTGTTAGTTGTTCCAGTTACTGAGGATAATCAATTAGTTTTTGTCCGTCAATATCGTCACGGAGTTAAGGAAATTTTATTGGAATTTCCCGCTGGAGCAGTGGATGCGGGTGAAGATGATATTACTGCGGCAGCGCATCGGGAATTCGAGGAGGAAACTGGTTATCAAAGTGATTCTCTAATACCTTTGGCTGTTTTGTACGATAATCCTGTTAAAGATACTAACAGAATTCATATTTTTTTGGCTCTTAATGCTACTCTCACTGGTCAACAAAAGTTAGATGTTACCGAGGAAATTGAAGTTATTCTGCGACCTTTACAGGAAATTAATCCCCAGGAAATTACTGTCTCTGGTAGTTTGGCTGCTTTCTATTTAGCTAGGGATTTTTTAAAGTAAAATTAAGCAGTTATAGCGGTTATATTGATGGGGAGCCAGTTGTCAGGAGATTATTTTTATTTATTCTCACCAATTGATAATTGATAAGTAAGTAGTTATAATTAAATTGAAGATAGATTTTGCCTCTGATCCCCCCTTAATCCCCCCTTAATCCCCCCTTGATAAGGGGGGTGTCTGACAACTTTTAACACTTACCTACTTAATTCATAATTTATAATTCCCACAGTCTATGAGTAATTTTTTTATGATTGCTGGCTTTATTCTATCAGCTTATGCAATTGTTGCCAACGATTCCCTACAAACTTTAGGTACTTTTTTAAGTGCTAATGAAGAACGTCCCTGGTGGATTTTATGGCTGTATTCCAGCATAATCTTAGCCTCGATTTTTATCGCTGGTTGGTACATTAATCAGGGAGATGTGGCCTATAATCGACTAGAAATGATTCCCTTCCCAGAAAATTTTACTTGGATTTATATCGTTCCTCCCCTAGCAATTTTAATTCTCACCACTTGGGGAATACCTGTGAGTACAACCTTTTTGGTTTTAACAGTTTTTGCTCCCCAATCTCTAGATGAAATGTTAGTTAAATCCGCTTGGGGTTATGCTATTGCTGTTATAGTGGGGTTAGTAATCTATCGAATTATTTATCGATTAGAAAACTTTTTCCTAGAAACAGTTAATAAAGAACCTCAAAAAATCTGGGTGGTTTTACAGTGGTTATCTACTGGGTTTCTCTGGAGTCAATGGTTAATGCAAGATTTTGCTAATATTTTCGCCTATCTTCCCAGAAAGTTAGCGGCAACATGGTTAGTTTTATCTCTAACAGTTATGCTACTCCTGCAAACCATCATTTTTATTAATCATGGTGGTCAAATCGAGAAAATTGTCACTAGCAAAACTAACGCCCATGATCTGCGTTCTGCAACAATTATTAACTTAATTTATGGTCTAATTTTACTGTTTTTCGTTGGCTATAATCATATTCCCATGAGTACCACTTGGGTATTTTTAGGTTTATTAGGAGGTCGAGAAATTTCTCTGACTTTAACCAGAGAAAACCCTAATTTAGCCGCCACGGGTAAACTGGTTTTAGGGGATGCCTTGAAAGCTTTTATCGGTATGATTGTTAGTGTTGCTATCGCTCTTGCTTTACCTCTAATCGCTCAAAAACTTAACTATCTATAGGAGGTGGGGTGTGGGGTGTGGGGTGTGGGGTGTGGGGTGTGGGGTGTGGGGAGATGTAAATTAAGAATAACAAGATTGGGGAGATAGGCGATCGATTGATGACCCGGAGTGATAAAGTTTTCTATTACTGATAATCTCGAAATTATCGTTCAACCAGATTAAAGATGCTTCTGTGACTAGACCTTCTTCAAGAGTGACTAGGGAAAAATTGCGAGATTTACCCGTATCGGAGTGGAGAATGCGAGGGACACTAGCAGCATTCAGATAAACAGTTCCCATCTCGGAAGTGACCACGGGATTGCGTAAACGGGAAGTAGTATGACGGAGACGGTGGTGCATATGACCGAAACTGACGAGAGGAACCTGTTTTCCTAATAGCTGTGCTTGTTCGATGGCCGCTGCTAAATCCGGATCCCCGTGGTCCCCTCCCAAGGGTTGCCAATCGCGACCACAGATAGCTTCCGCTTCCTTTCCCAGTCCAGCCGGACCATTGTGACCTAAAAAAATCAGGTTATTATAGGCAGTATCTTGAATATTAGCGATAATTTTGGCGGTAGATTCGGCAAAATTGCTGATATTATAGCGTTCTTGCAAAAATTCTCCATTTTTCCACTCGGATCCTCCCCAAGTAAAGGGACGACCCCCAACAATCGAAAGCTGTAAACTGGGTAAGTCTAGTTTTGAGTAACCCACATGAGTAACCCCTAATAATTCTAACTGGGCGGTGACACGATCTTCTTGATTGCGATCGTAGGGACATTGTTTTCGTCCCCAAGGGGTGGCGCTATACCACGCGTCATGATTACCGAGAATAACGGCTTTTGGTAAGGACAAACTAGCAATCCGACCGACAACTTCTAGGGATTCATTGCCAAAATCCCCCACAAATAGGGCTAAATCGACTTGTAAAGCTTCTAGTGCTAAATTATCTTCTATTTCCCATTGGTCGTGAACGTCACCGATGACGGCGATTTTATAGGTGCGAGGGAAAGAACTTACCATTACCAGTTATTAACTATCATTTACCAGTAATGATCATAGCTAGGATTGGCTGAATAAATAGACCTCTTGCAAAAATCAAAAATTTTCCTTTAGGTGAGGAGTAAGGAGCCAGTAGTCAGTCGTCAGGAGAATTAAGAATGAGCATTAATCAATTAAATGCTCTATTTAGTTATTTTATGCAATTTTATGCTTATTTTTCTCATTTTTGCCCTCTCAAAAATTAATTATGCAAGAACTCTGGTAAAGATGTAAAGATTTCAAACAAAGTTACCCACAGTCATCGGTTTGTTTGTAAATTTAGATACAGAATTATCAGGGTGATCTGTGTATGTCTTTACTACAATACCGCACTACTGCCGTTGTTACTTGTCCCCAAGCAAACACATGGGTACAACTCAGAATGCTCCCCTCTCCATACAGCTTTGATGAAGCGCTACTACTCTGTGAACAGGATCAGGGCCGTTGGGTGGCATGGATTCCCGATTTTGGCGAAATTATCTTGATCGAAGGACAATTTGAGGGATAAACTAACTCTTGCTAACAATTAAAGCAGTTGACATCCTCGCCGCCGTAAAACGGACGGCGATTCCTCACCACGCCACTTTTTTAGGGTGGTCGCTGAACGGGGTTGACGCTTCACCGAAAAACGCTTAATTGCTTAAGTCTGACACTTTCTCCACGTCCGTTTTGAGTGTCCGAATGCCCTCCGGCCACTTTGAACAAGTCGAAAAAATCTAATGTTCAACCTTATTTCCTAGAAAGTTTTACTCGTTCAAGGCCGAATTTGACTTCTTTTCTGAACGAAACCCCCTACTATCTGTGGTCAAGGTTCAGTTTTTAGCTTGGTTATCGCTTTTTCCATTGTAGCTTAAAGCCGTCCTAAAAGGACGGGGTTTTAACCCAAATTTTCGATAAACAGCGATCGATCACTTGTTTTAATACAAGCGCCGTCCAATCGATATCGGCGGCGCTGGTGTCCCTTCCCAGGGTTAAACGAATTCCCGCCAATGCCTCTCGATCGCTGTAGCCCATAGCTTTTAAAATTGGACTAGGGGAAAGTTTGCCACTATGACAGGCGGATCCGGAACTAATGCCGATTCCTGCTAAATTAAGCTGACGAACTAGCTGTTTTCCCGTGATTTGACTGTCATCGTCGGGACGGACAATAAAGCTGACGTGGTGGGGTAAACGATAGAATCGGTCCCCGGTGGGCAGCAGATAAGGATAATCAGCTAAGAGGTCAAATAATCGATCTCGCAGGGCGATTAAACGCATTTTTTCGCTAATTAAGTCTTTTTGAGCTAATTCGGCCGCTAAACCGAAAGCTGCGATCGCTGGTACGGCTGGGGTTCCCGATCGCAGACCTTTTTCCTGACCACCGCCCCGCAGTAATGGTAAAATATCGACACCGGCTCTGATGTATAAAGCTCCCGATCCTTGCATTCCATAAATTTTATGGCTGGAAAGAGATAATAAATCTACGGGCAGTTTCCGCACATCAATCGCGCATCTTGCCGCCACCTGCACCGCATCGGTATGAAAAAGCACTCCCCTTTCTCTGGCAATGCTGCCCAATTCTTCAATCGGTTGTAGGGTTCCCACCTCACTTTGTCCGTAAATAATGGAAATTAAGACCGTATCGCTTTGAATTGCGGCTTTTAGGTCTGAAGGATTAACCCTACCTTGACGATTGACGGGAAGACGAGTAATTTGCCAACCTTGCTGCTCTAATTGTTTACAGGGTTCAGCGATCGCCGAATGTTCCACACTAGAAATAATTATATGACGGGGGCGATTATACTGTTGAGCAACCCCGATAATCGCTAAATTATTGGCTTCCGTACCGCCAGAAGTAAAGATAATCTGGTCTGGATTGGCATTAATTAACCCTGCTACCTGTTCTCTGGCCATTTCGAGGACTGTCGCCGTATCCTGTCCCCAACTGTGTAAACTGGAGGGATTGCCCCAATGATGCCGCAGAATAGTGGCAACCCGCTCGATCACTTGGGGATGAGTGGGGGTAGTGGCACTATAGTCAAGATAAATTTGCATTATTTTACAATCTGGGAAATGAGAGCCAAGGGTAAGCAGCTATTCTCAGTTTAGCCGTTTAAGAGATTAGTTTCTTCAAGAAACCCGCTTTCTTTAAGAAAGCGGGTTTCTGGGTTGATGAGAAACCCGTTTTCTGTCTTATACTGAGCGTCAGAGGATTTACAGGGGTTAAGTTATGACAGGAATTGAAACAACCATTCTAACAGCATTGACTAATAATTTTATTGGCCAAATGATTAAATCGGGGTGGGAGGGTATTAATAAAAATGATTTTTTGAATAAAGATGTCGGGCAGCTTTTCAAAGAGGGAAAGTATCTTTTTTTGCGGGAATATACTCAACGTTACTGGGATCGGCACGGCATGATTAAGGTTTTAAAAATGTCTAAGCCGATGGATTTGGAGTCAATTTATATTAATGTCAAATGTTTGGGGAATTTAGTCAGGGATTATTATGATGAAAATTTAGAAAATAAATACCGTGAGAGTAAGCAGCGACGGTTTAACTTTAGGGATGATGGTAAAGAAGATGGTTTACTTTTGGCTAATCGAGAACAATATTTAATGGTACTTGGTGATCCCGGCATTGGTAAATCTACATTTTTGCGAAAAGTTGGGCTAGAAGCTCTCAAGGGAAATAAAGACAGTTATCAGCATTCTCTAACACCTGTTTTACTGGAGTTGAAAAACTTTAAAGAAAACGAGATTAATATTCAGGCATTAATTGAAGAGGAGTTTAAAATCTGTGGTTTTCCCAATGTGGAAAAAAATATTAGCAATAAACTAGAAAAAGGGGAATTACTAATTTTATTAGATGGTTTGGATGAAGTGCCAACAGCTAATGTTTATAATGTGATTGAGAAAATTAAAGATTTTGTAGATAGGTATCATAAAAATCGTTTTATTCTCTCCTGTCGCACTGCTGCTAGAACTCATCTTCAACGATTTACCGATATTGAAATTGTCGAATTTGATGATCAGCAAATTCAAAGTTTTATTGAACATTGGTTTAGTTCCGAATTAGATCGCAAAAATGAGACAGCTAAAAATTGTTGGGAACTGTTGCAAAAGGAGGAGTATAAAAGTGCAAAAGAGTTAGCCCATACACCGTTATTGTTGACTTTTTTGTGTTTGGTTTATGATGAAAATCAATCTTTTCCCACAAATCGCAGTCGCCTTTATCAAGATGCGTTACGAATTTTATTGGAAAAATGGTCAGCCGAAAAACGTTTACCTAATCGCGGTTTAGTTTATGAAAATCTCAGTATTGAGCAAGAAGAAATTTTGCTATCTGAAATTGCTTATCAGAATTTTGTAGCAGATAAACTTTTTCTAGAAAAACGAGAAATTGTTAAACAAATTAAAGATCACCTTAAACAAAACTTAAATGCTCCGCAACATCTGGACGGCGAAAAAGTATTAAAAACCATTGAAATTGAACAGGGAATTTTAGTAGAGCGGGCGAGAGATGTCTATTCTTTTTCTCATTTAACCCTTCAGGAATACCTCACGGCTCAGTATATCTATGACAATGATTTGATTGAAGAAGCAGTTAAGAATCATATAACAGAAACTCGTTGGCAAGAGGTCTTTTTGTTAGTGGCGGGTTTGATGCGAGGGAAAGCCGATAAATTGTTATTAGCAATGGAGAAAGAAGCCCATAATTATCTTAAAACGCCCCTTGGTCAAAAATTAGTGCCGATTTTGCAATGGGCAGATGAGATGACTAAAGATTCTGTTGATAGTCCGATTAAACCTGTAGGAAGAAGAGCGATCGTCTATTGGTTCGTCATCGCCAACGCCAAAGTCATCGCCAACGGCTACGCCACAGTCATCGCCAACGGCATCGCCATCGGCATCGCCCTCGACATCCCCATCACCCACAGCATGACCATCGCCTACGCCTACGCCCCCGAGATCGCCTACAACATCTCCGGGAGCCTCTTTACCTTCAACCTCATTCATGAGTTTGTCCGGTTAGTTAAATTATTTGCTCAGTATCGAATTGTTTCTAGGGTTAATTTTTTCCAATTAAGCTCTGATTTAGAGGCTTTAAAACAAATTATTCCTGATGATAAAGCAACTAGAAAAGAACATCAAGAATTTTTTTATCAATTATTTAAAATCTCGAATACTGCTTTTAATTTAACGACTGAATTACTTAATTTATCCACCGAGGAAACTTACGAAATAGACGAGCATTATTTTTATATTAATCTCCTGATTCTCTCCTGCCAAAAAGTGGCTGTTAATATTTCCCCTACCGTTTGGCAAGAAATCGAAGAACGAATGCTCCGCGTTCCTTAACTTGTACTTTTTTTTATCTACTGAGTAACGCACAGAAAACGGGTTTCTCGGAGAAACCCGTTTTCTACTCATGCACTCATGCAAAAAGGAGAATAAATAATCAGTTTTTAATAACCGGATTTGGTATTACTGAGACTGCAAATGTATGGAAACGCATCAATTGGGCAAAAGCTCAACGATGCGTTTTTAAGCTCCAAAAACCGCTATACTTGTAAACCAAAACAAATCAATTCTGATTAGAGTCAGTGGCCGCGGCCATTTGCATTCTCTGTACCAGATTATCGAGGGCTAATTCTAGATGTAAACCGGCATCTACGGCGGTCCAACCCTGTTCGGTTAGGTGTCGCCATTCAAAGTGTAGGTGCGGACCGGTAGAAAGTCCCGTACTACCCACACGACCGATAACCGCACCCTGTTCCACCCATTCTCCCGGTTTGACGGTAATTTCCGAAAGGTGGGCATAACGAGATTCTTGACTACCATCGAGGTGACGTAAAATCACCGTTAATCCGTAACCTCCTAACCAGTCGGCGGTGGCCACTTCCCCTGCGTAAGCGGCTAATACAGGTGTTCCCATCGGTGCGCCTAAATCAGTACCCGCGTGCATGGCCCGATTCCCGCTAACCGGATGATTTCGCCACCCGAAAACCGAGGTAATTTGGGCAGGAAGGGCGAGGGGAAAGAGTAAATCAGTGCGTTGAGTTTGGTTAGAATCCGTGGGACTTAAACGGGTGGCCCGCTCATAGGTGGTCGCTTCGCTGATGGCCTCCACTTCTGCACGAGTCACCGGGGCCAAAGCTAATTTTACGCCATTCCATTCCGGGGGATTGAGGGCTACCACCTGACTGGCAATCACCGTCGGGGGGGCCAGACGTACCGGGGCGCTAGAAGCGACGAGAGTGGGGGCATAACGACCCAGGGAATTATTAGCGATAACCGGCTGATTTCGGGGCTGCCGTCCTACTCGCACGGCCGGATTAGGATTGAGACGCACCCGGGCCAGATTAACCGGGGGTAAGGGTTTGGCCACAGTGCTGACCGGCTGACGACGGGGGGACCGGGCCGCCAGATTACAGCTACCTCCTACCAGTTGACCATTTTGGGCGATGGTTTGGCAACCACTGCGGCGCTCGGTGACGACAACGGAACTGGGGGGGTTAAAGTTTCTAGTATCGATAAAATTATTTTTACCGCCGGCCCGGGGGGCAAGGGTAGGCATATCGGTTTGATGGTTTTCGGGGATAGCCAGACGGGGGGCAGGATTAGTATTTTCTTTGATAACGGGGGCTTTTAGAGTCGGGGCGGCATTTTCCACTACCGGGGTTTCGCTGCCAGTTTCGGAATTAGCGATCGCATTGGGAGCAAGAGTAATCAGACCGCTGATTACTAAACCGAGACCACTGCATAAACTCAGATTCTTTTTTAAGGATTTTCCTAGAAAAAGTTTCAATATCACCGATGAAGGATACATAGGGCGGCCTCACTTCTCACAGTTTAGTCAAAAAAATATTTAGACTCAATTATAGCCGAGACTGACCCTACCGGCCGGTAGATAGATTTCGCTACTGGCATTGTCCGAGGTTAGTTTAACTTTTAATTCCCCTCGATCGCTTACCCCCGTTATTATGCCCTGATAGCCATCGAAAACTATCTTTTGACCAAAATTAGCAAAAAGTTCTAAATAGGAGGCTAATAGAGCTTTTATACCGTGATGACAGTAATATTCATAGCCGTATAGTATAGCATCGCTGATGAGAGAAGTTAATTGAGCGATCGAGGTGATTTTATTGCCGGCCAAAGCTTGTAAATTAATACCCGTGGGGGGGACAGGATTAGTCCAATTGAGGCCCACTCCGATGACTGCTTGCGGGATGTTTTGACCCTGAATCCGGGTTTCTAGGTTAATTCCCCCTAGTTTGCGCCCCCATAAGACCAAATCATTCGGCCATTTAATTTTAACGGGTATTTCCTGACAATTGAGGTGATGAGCGATGCCCCAAACTGTAGCGAGAACGAGATGGGCAGATTTATCCACCTCTAAATCAAGATTTAACGCCAAAGATAAATATAATCCCCCCGGTTCAGAAATCCACTCCCGTCCCCATTGTCCTCTCCCGGCACTTTGTTGACTAGCAATCACCAGAAAAGGCGGATTTTCCCCCGATTCTAATAATTGCCACGCTTTAGTATTAGTGGAAGGTAATAGCTCAAAGTGATGGATTTTGGTCATAAATTGGGAATTATGAATTATGAATTATGAAGTGGGGAGTATTTTCAGTAAACAGTAATCAGTAAACAGTAAACAGTAATCAGTGACCTGATACTAAATCCGTTGAGTATAGGCTAAATATCAGGAGAGGCACTCCTGCAAGGGGAGTGACTCTTAAATGATTACAGATGTATCAGCAGCTGCGTGTAAGCATCCCACCGAAAAACTAATGCGCGAGGGGTTTGGGGGGTAGAACCCCCCAAAAGCTTGGATTGAATGATCAAGTGGGAAGTAATACTAAATCCGTTGAGTATAGGCTACATATCAGGGGAGGAAAAAGGCAAGAGGCAAAAGGCAAAAGAGGGAATAGATAATCAGTTTTTAATAACTGGATTGAGCATGAAAACTCACATCTGATCACTGATCACTGATCAGGTGCAGGGGAGAGAACGCAGGTACTCACTGAGATGGGAACGTAAACCGATGCCATGGAAAAGCGGGCCACGACTGCCTAATTCGACAATACTGACAGCGGCCACGGGCATTTCAAATCGATCGCGATAACGGCCCACATCGATGCCCATCAGACTACAGAGCATGATCCGGATGGTGGCCTTGTGGGAAACGATCAGGATATTGCCCTCACTGTGGGTGTGTTCAATTTCCTCCAAAACGGCCGCAGAACGACGGGCTATATCGATACCCCTTTCCCCGTTGGGGGGAGCATTCCAAGCCGGATCCGTCAACCAACGTACATAGAGATCATGATATTGACGATCGATATCGTTGGGGTGCATACCTTCCCAAAGACCATAACCGATCTCTTGTAATCCCTGGCGGATTTCTAATTTCAGTCCTACCGCTTCACAGAGGGGTTTAGCGGTTTGAATAGCTCTTTGGAGGGGACTGACATAGGCCGCGCGCCAAGGTAAAGAACGATAGACATCGGCGAATTCTTCCGCCATTTCGATGCCTTCGGCAGTCAAACCGGGATCATTTTCTGGAGTACCACAGTATCCTCCCGTTTTGCTATAGGCTGTCTGTCCGTGTCGTAGAAAATATAACATCAAGCACATAGTTTTTCAGGAGACCAAATCCGGGGTTTCCCTGGTTGCTGTTGACTGGTTAGGTTCCCGATCGGGAGCGCAGGTCATTGCGGATGTGAGAGCGATCGCCCATGACTTGAAAGAGGGGACCATGTTCGGCTAATTCGACGATCGTTACCGAGGCCACGGGCATGGCAATTCGATCGCGATAACGGCCGATATCAATGCCTAAAAGAGAACATAACACGATTCGGATCGTTGCTTTATGGGAAACGATCAAAATATGGCCATCATCGTGATGATGGTCGATTTCCTCTAATACCTCCGAACTGCGGCGAGCGATATCGATGCCTTTTTCGCCCCCCGTGGGAGAATTCCAGCCCGGATCTGCTAACCAGCGCACATAATCATCATGAAACTCCTGATTAACCTCGGCTGCGGTTTTTCCCTCCCATTGGCCGTAGGCAATCTCTTTTAATCCTTCCCGTTTGTGGATGGGAATACCTAAGAGATCGCTTAAAGGGATGGCGGTGGCCATGGTGCGCTTGAGGGGACTAGAATAGATCCCTGTCCAAGGCACATCTCGATAGGCAAGAGCGAAATCCTTGGCCATTTCATAGCCGGCCGGAGTTAATTCCAAGTCTAATCGACCGCAAAAACTACCCGTTTGACTGGCTGTGGTTTCGCCATGACGCAAAAAGTAAAGTTTTAGACTCATTTTTTAGATTCCTCTTAATATTTGTCACTCTCTCCCACCTATAGTGATACTAAATCTTGTTTAAAAAGTATAGGAGAACAGGGAGCAGAGAAAGTGGGAAGTGGGAAGTGGGGGGACAAAACGAAAACCTCCTATTAGCTTATCTGATTCGCACGGCAAGCTAACTCAGCAATTTAAGCGAAAATTCTGCCGTTCTCTAGGATGCCATTCTGGGTTAATCTGGGTTTTGTGACAATTTATGGCTAAATTTTAAGAGGCAGTATGGAACGCACTTTCTTAATGATTAAACCCGACGGTGTGCAACGCAATCTGGTGGGGGAAATTATTCAACGCTTTGAAGCTAAAGGTTTTACACTGGTTGGGCTGAAAATGATGCAGGTTTCTAGCGAATTAGCGGAAAAACACTACGCTGTTCATCAAGAAAGACCCTTTTTCCGCTCTTTGGTCGATTTTATTACTTCCTCCCCCGTGGTGGCCATGGTTTGGCAAGGAGAAGGAGTAATTGCCTCCGCTAGAAAAATTATTGGCGCCACTAATCCCCTCAATGCTGAACCCGGTACGATTCGCGGTGATTTTGGCATTAGTGTCGGACGCAATCTTATCCATGGTTCCGACGGTCCAGATACCGCCAAAGATGAAGTTAGTCTCTGGTTTAGCGATGCAGAATTGGCTAATTGGACTCCCGCCATCACTCCCTGGGTCGTAGAGTAATTCCCCACTGGAAGCCATTAGGAGTCAGGAGATAGGAGTCAGCTTTTTTCTCCCTTCTCCCTTCTCCCCTCTCTGCAATAACTACTGCTGCATACTTTGTGCTTTTTGTCAAAAAAACTTTTTTTTTGCAATAAAACTACACAAAAAAAAGATCATCGTTGTGGGTGAAATTGACCGATTTACCTGTCTTAATTAGGATCACCCTCTAGGTGTGGCAAGGGTTTCAACGATTGCTTCCCAAAAAAGCACAGAATACCCGATTATGAAATTCAGTAAAATCGCTGTAACCATTGTAACATCGTTGTTAAATACAAATCTTTCTCAATTAATTTTTAAGAATTTGTAAATATTGCGAAATGTTAATTTAAATATTCTCAAGTTTTTGGAGTCAATGAATAATTTTTGCTTATCTTTGTCGAACATTGGGTTAGAAGTCAGGAGTCGGTCGTCAGGAGTCGGTCGTCAGGAGTCAGGAGATAGGAGATTATTTTATTTATTCCCCCCACACCCCACACCCTACACCCCACACCCCACACCCCACACCCTACACCCCACACCCCACACCCCACACCCCACACCCTACTTCCCCAATGGCCAATCAAGGTTGGATTTATCGAGATAAAATTAGCAAAAATCAGGCAGGATTAAGCTTATTAGCCTACTATGCGGGCAAATATTCCCATTCTAGCCGAGAAGAATGGCTCGATCGCATTTTATCAGGAGCAATTCTAGTCAACGGTCGTCCCGCTGGCCCCGATACAGTCTTGGAAATCGGGCAGCAATTGACCTATCAGCGTCCGCCTTGGACAGAACCAGATGTACCGCTCTTTTTTGAGGTACTCTACGAGGATGCCGAAGTGTTAGTGGTGGCGAAACCTTCGGGATTACCCGTGTTAGCGGGGGGTGGATTTCTCGAACATACTCTTATCCATCTGGTACATCAGCATTATGCCGATGTCACTCCCTATCCAATTCATCGTCTTGGTCGCGGCACTTCAGGCATAGTCTTAATGGCGAAATCAAAGCCCGCTAGAGCTAAATTAAGTCAACAGATGCGAGAGGGGAAAATTACCAAAATATATCGAGCTTTAGTTGGTCAGGGCGACATACCAGATAACTTTACTATTAATCAAGCGATCGGGAAAATCGCCCATCCCATCTTAGGCTATGTTTACGGTGCGCTCACAGATGGGTTATCGGCCCGCAGTGATGGTCGAGTCTTAAAAAAACATCCCGATAGTACCCTATTAGAAGTACAAATTTTTACGGGCAGACCCCATCAAATTCGCATTCATCTGGCCTTTTTTGGCTATCCTTTAATCGGCGATCGATTGTATGGTGTGGGGGGATTACCGCAACCGGATGCAGTGCCGGGAGATTGTGGTTATTATCTCCATGCCCATCAAATCGTTTTTAATCATCCCAGTACAGGGGAAAGAATCTCTATTTGTTGTCCAGCGCCGCCGGAATTAGTGGATAGGGAAAATCTGGAAATCTAGCCATATTTTCACCCCCCCAAGCTCGATCGCCAGAGTCGCTAAAAGACCACTTCGGTAATCACGCCCTCAATCCTCCCCGAACTGAGAGCGAGAACCTAAGACAATTCGATACAATATTGTCAACAAGCATTAAGCGATTTAAACTATCGATCGAAGGAAAAAGTCCCGAAGTTATCGAAATCTAGGGGGAGACAAAAACAAGCATGGGTAGAGTAGTAGGCATTGATCTAGGGACAACTAACTCCGTCGTCGCCGTGATGGAAGGCGGAAAACCAGTGGTCATCGCCAACTCGGAGGGCATGAGAACCACCCCTTCTGTGGTCGGTTTTAATAAAGATGGGGAGTTAGTCGTCGGTCAAATGGCCCGGCGACAAGGGGTACTCAATCCCCAAAACACCTACTATGGAGTCAAACGCTACATAGGTCGTCGCTACTCGGAATTAAACCCCGAATCGAAGCGCGTCCCCTACACCATCCGCCGGGATGAGATGGGCAATATCAAAATTAAATGCCCCCGTCTGCAAAAAGAATTCGCCCCCGAAGAAATTTCCGCCCTAGTTTTACGCCGATTAGCCGAAGAAGCCAGCCGTTATCTAGGGGAAGAAGTGACCGGGGCCGTCATCACTGTCCCAGCCTATTTTAATGACTCCCAACGTCAAGCCACCCGGGATGCCGGCCGAATTGCAGGGTTAGAAGTGCTGCGGATTCTCAACGAACCCACCGCCGCCGCCCTGGCCTACGGTCTCGATGAACAGGAAAGCAAGAAAATCCTCGTTTTTGACCTGGGAGGCGGTACTTTTGATGTTTCTATCCTAGAAGTGGGTGACGGCGTTTTTGAGGTGAAGGCCACCAGTGGCGACACCCAATTAGGCGGTAATGATTTCGATAAAAGAATCGTCGATTGGTTAGCCAATCAATTTTTGGAACAGGAAGGCGTGGAGCTGCGCCAAGACCGGCAAGCCTTACAAAGACTCACAGAAGCGGCAGAAAAAGCCAAAATTGAACTATCTGGGGTCAGCGTCACCGATATTAATCTACCCTTTATCATCGCCACGGAAGACGGACCCAAACACATCGAAACTCGCCTGAGTCGGGCCCAATTTGAGGAATTATGCGGCGATTTAATCAGTCGTCTCCGTCGTCCTCTCAAACGGGCCCTTTCCGATGCCGGTTTGTCCCCCGTCCAATTAGACGAAGTGGTACTGGTGGGCGGCGGCACGCGGATGCCGGTGGTTAAGGATTTAGTGCGGAGTTTTATCGATAGGGAACCCAATCAAAATGTTAACCCTGATGAGGTTGTAGCGGTCGGGGCGGCTATTCAAGCGGGAATTTTGGGCGGCGAGGTCAAAGACGTGCTGCTTCTCGATGTGACCCCTTTATCTTTGGGTTTAGAAACCATCGGCGGTGTGATGAAAAAGTTAATCCCCCGCAATACCACTATTCCTGTCCGCAGATCTGACCTTTTTTCTACTTCCGAAAATAATCAAACTGTGGTGGAAATCCACGTTTTGCAGGGGGAAAGGGAAATGGCCAGCGATAATAAATCCCTGGGACGTTTTAAATTAACTGGTATCCCCCCCGCACCCCGGGGTATTCCCCAAGTGCAGGTGTCCCTCGATATCGATGCTAACGGGATTCTACAAGTCACCGCTAGGGATAAAATGACCGGACGGGAGCAAAGTGTCACCATTCAAGGCGCTTCTACCCTCAGCGAAGGGGAAATTAACCGCATGATCGGCGATGCTGCCCGATTTGCCGAAGCAGATCGTACCCGTCGCGAAAAGGTCGATAAACGCAATCGCGCCCGCTCTTTGGTGGATCAAGCCCAACGACGCTTAAAAGATGTTACTCTCGATTTTGGTAATGAGTTTACCCGTTCCTATCGTCGTCAAATTGAGTCTTTGAGTACGGAAATTATCGACGCTTTGGAGAAAAATGATGACCGTCGCATCGATCGCGCCCAAGCGGACCTACAGGATGTAATCTATGAATTAAATCGCGAGGTACGGCTACAATACGACGAGGAAGACGAGGGCTTTTTTAGCGCTATTCGCAAGACTTTTACCGGGGATAAGGAAGATGAGCTTCCCTACGAACCGCGCCGCGATCGTTATCGCCAGGATTATCGTCCGGGTACACCGGGTTATCAGAGTGATTATCGACCCAATTATTCGGCTAATCAAGAGAGTTATCGCCCCCGCGGTCAGGACAATTACGACAATGGCCGCGATAGCGATTGGCCAAGTCCCCCCCGTTCGGAGGAAAAAAGTTATAACAATAATAAAAGTAGCCGCAGCAGCGGCAATCGTTCCCGCAATATTCCCCCCCAAAATAACTGGGATGATGACGATGACGATTGGTTCTAATCAGTGAGCAGTAAACAGTGACCAGTGAACAGTGAGCAGTGAACAGTGAACAGTGAGCAGTGAAAAGCAGCTCCGAGCTTATCGCTTAATACTATTGACTGAAAACTGAAAACTCAAAACTGATAACTGATAACTGAAAACTGAAAACTGATAACTGATAACTGATAACTGATAACTGAAACCTGATAACTGAAAACTCAAATCTGATAACTGAAAACTGATAACTGAATATATGCCACAATTAGTTAATTATTATGATGTTTTAGGAGTATCTCGCACGGCTACTGGTGACGAGATCAAAAAGGCTTTTCGACGACTGGCGCGCCTATATCACCCCGATCTCAATCCGGGGAATAAATCCGCAGAGGAAAAATTCAAAGATATTAATGAAGCCTATCATGTTCTCTCCGATGATCAAAGGCGACTTCAGTATAATAGTACCTTTAAGGAGAATAATCGCAGTGAGAAGCGTGCGGGGGAAAAAGGGAATAGTGGCGGTAATGGGAAAGCACCCCGTACAGAAGAGGATTTATGGAAGTTTAAAGATAACGCTAATGCTAAACGCGCTAAAATTACCTCCTCTACCCGTTTAAATCGTCGAGATGTGGAGGCGAAATTGACTTTACCGTTGGAGAAAGCTTATCAAGGTGGTAGACAAAGAATTCGTCTGGAAGATGGCCGTTCGATTGAGGTTGATATGCCAGCAGCCATGATCGATGGGCAGAAAATTCGTCTCAAAGGTCAGGGTCTTGAAGGGGGTGATTTATATTTAAAAATAACTGTCGCTAGGCATCCTTTTTTTAGGATTCAAGGTTCTGATATTGTCTGTCAAGTACCGATTACTCCTAGCGAGGCAATTGTGGGCTGTTTTGTGGAAATTCCTACCATTGACGGTTTAGTTAAAATGATGATTCCTAATGGAGTTAAAAGCGGTCAAAGATTACGTTTGGCTAATAAAGGTTATCCCACTTCCCAAGGAAAAAGGGGCGATCAATTAGTGGAAATTCAATTAGTTAATCCTCCCTATCCTAGCCCTGAAGAATTAGAACTTTATCAAAAAATACGGCTGATCGAAACTTTTAATCCTCGCCGAGGTTTATAGTCTTGGGGAGTGGAGAATAGGGAAAGCAAATTTAGTTAATAAAAACTTGATCACTTTAGTCATTAAATACTTAAAATTCTCCAACCCCTAACCCCTAATTCGTAATTCCTGTCTTCTTATGACAAATATAATTGATACAATTAAACCTTTTTACCCTCTAGTTTTCAAGGCTATTCGAGGCAATTTAGAGGGAACACAAAAACAATTATTAAATACTCTGCAAAAAATCGATCGCTCGCGGCAGGGATTTTGGGGACAATGGTTAATCTCACAATTATCAGAATCCCTCAGTTTTAGCGATTCTCGCCTATCTCAAAGCCTCTGGGGGTTAAATTTCCCCAATCCCGTCGGATTAGCGGCAGGATTCGATAAAGACGGTTTAGGGGCAGGACTTTGGCATAATTTCGGCTTTGGTTTTGCTGAGGTGGGTGCTGTCACCCTAGAAGGGCAACCGGGCAACCCAAAACCGAGATTATTTCGTTTACCAGAAGATTTGGCGGGATTAAACCGTATGGGGGCAAATAACCTCGGCGCACCAGTTCTAGCGGCAACTCTCCAGCAATCTTGGCAACGACAACCCCGACAGATTCCCATGGGTATTAACCTCTGTAAATCGAAAAATACGCCCCTAGAAAAGGCCCCGGAGGACTATTTGGGTAGTTTTCGCTATTTATTCCCCCATGCTGATTATTTTGTTGTTAATGTTAGTTCTCCCAATACTCCCGGTTTACGTTCCCTGCAAAGTGGTGAACAACTCGATAAAATCCTCGATATTTTACAAACAGAAAATCAAGGTAGAAAACCCCTATTAGTGAAAATTTCTCCCGATTTAGAATGGGAAGATATCATAACAATTATTGAGTTAGCTTTCTCCTATCAATTAGCGGGAATTGTCGCTACTAATACCACCACTAAACGCACGGGATTAAAAACCACAATTCTGCACGAAACCGGTAAACCAATCACTGAAGAAGCGGGGGGAATTAGTGGGCAACCTTTGCGGGAACGTTCCACGGAGGTTATCCGTTTTATCTATCAGCAAACCCAAGGCAATTTACCGATAATTGGAGTGGGAGGCATTTTTTCCCTCGATGATGCTTGGGAAAAAATTACGGCTGGTGCGAGTTTATTACAGATTTATACTGGTTGGTTATACCGAGGACCTTGGCTAGTATCAAATATTTTACAAGGATTAACAGAAAAATTAGAGGCTAATGGGTTGACTAATATTAATCAAGCGGTGGGTTGGCAAGCTAACCAAGAATGAGCCAATTTTCTCCGGTAATTAGCAAGAATGTCGGAAAAATTAGCTGAAATGTTGTCTGTTACCTTTGGGGATAAGATAAGATAATTAAGATAACTCCCATAGGACTGATCTAGAGACTACAACCGAAGACAAATCGATCGCCAAGTATTGAACTTCTTTATCAAACCATAATTCTATGTCAAAAAAATCATTTTTACCCGGTTGTTTAGTCGTCTTAGGACTAACAGCAGTAACCGCAGGAGGTGTCTATCTTTATCTACGAGGACAACTACCTTGGCAAAGATTCACCCCCTTAGAATCTGCAAAAGTTATCCCAGAAACTGCCTTTGCTAGTAGTTTTGTCTCCACGGATGCAAAAGCTTGGTCAGTGTTAGCTAAATATGGTACACCAGAATCGCGAACTGCGGTTAGTCAAGGACTAGAAGAATTACAAAAAAATATCTTCACCGATAAGATTGATTATCAACGGGATATCGAACCTTGGATCGGTAGTATTAGCTTTGCTTTCCTTCCCGCAGCTACCCCCGGACAATCGGAATTATTAACGGTTATCGGGATCAAAGATAAAATTAAAGCGTCAGAATTCCAGAAAAAACTAGGACAACAAGTTAATCGCAAAACTAGCACCAGTGACTACAAAGATATTAAAATTACTGCTATAGATTGGCAGGATAACACCACCATTTATACTGCCGTTACTGGCGATTTTTTGTTGATATCCTACGATAAAAAGGTGTTAGAAGCGGCGATCGATACCTACCGAGGACAGCCATCTTTTAGCAGTAAACCAGAAGTGAGAAAACTGCTTTCCCAGTCCCTCAACCTACCCAATACCCTAGCAACAATTTATATTGATGATTATGCCAAAATCTTGGGAGCAGATGCTAATTTATCTCCCCAAAGTCGGCAAGAATTAGCAAAAATTCAGGATATTGTCGCGGGAGTGGGTGTCACCGATACGGGATTACAGTTACAAATGGTGGCTAAACTTGCCCCTGAAACTATTTCTAATCTACCTTCCCCTAGTAGAAATCAAGTTTTAAATTATTTACCCGGAGATACCATCGCACTCTGGAGTGGGAATAATCTTAAACAGGGATGGGAAGAAGCAGAAAAACAGTCCCAAACTAACCCAGAATTACAAGCTTTTCTACGTCAGATCCGTGAGAATTTTCAGATGGCAACCCTTGACGCGGATAAAGAAGTTTTTAACTGGATGGATCGAGAATTTGCTTTCGGAATTATCCCCAACCAGCAAGCGGTGGGAGGTTTAAGTTTTGGGGGAATGATGATTTGGCAAACCGGCGATCAGAAAGCGGCAAAAACTACCCTCGATAGGTTAAATAAATTGGTAAAAACTTTTCCCTTTATCACCATAAAAAACAGTCAAATTTCTGGCCAAGATGTGACTGAATGGAAAGCGGAAGAACAAGCGATTTTAACCTATGCTTGGCCTAATAATGATACCCTAAAAATGACCGTCGGAATTCCCTATCAACCGCAACCGAATCAACCGATTAGCAAAAGTGAGAATTTCCAAGCATCGATCGCAAATTTGCCTAAAAATAATCTCGGTTATTTTTTCATCGATGTGGAGCAAATTATCGCTAAAGCAGGGGGAATTAATAATCTTCCGGCCACGGAATTAACCCCAGAAGCAAAGGCCTTTTTAGAATCGGTACGCGGGATCGGAATTACTGCCACTATGCCTGATAAAACCACCAGTAAAATTGATGTTTTATTTTCCCTGAAACAAACTCCCTAAAAAGTAACCAACTAGATAAAGCGAACCACAGAGAATTATCTGACTATCGGCAGATTCTTGGATGGCTTTTTTTAGTCCTAAAAATACATCGGAACAAGTCTCTAGGTGAGATAATTCTGGACAAATTGAGGTCGCTAATTCCGCTAAAGTTTCAGGATTGGCACTGCTATGATCCGGGACGGGAACTAAATATAAACTATCGCCTTTTCTTAATAAAGCTTGGAATATTTCTCGATGATCTTTAGTCGATAAAATTCCCATCACCCAGATAATTTTTGGAGCCTTTAAACTATCTACATACTGCCTTAAACCAATAGCAGCAGCAGGATTATGAGCGCCATCTATTAAAATTTCTCGCTGACACCAATTAACAGTTTGTAAACGTCCTAACCAGCGAGTTTTTGCCATTCCTTCCTGCACGACTTCATCGCTAATTTGCCAACCTTGCTGACGTAAAATATTAACAACAGCGATCGCTATAGCGGAATTAGTTAATTGAAAATCTCCCGCTAAGGATAAAGGATATTCTAACCCTTGATATTTGGCCCGATTATCGGCAATTTTTTCGGCAGCTTCTACCCATACCGTCGGACAATTTAACAGCTTGATTCTCTCCCTAACTACCCCCTGCGCTGATTCCGGTAATTGTCCGATAACTGCCGGACAATTCGCTTTTAATATCCCCGCTTTCTCCCCGGCAATATCAGCAACCGTGGGGCCTAAATTTTGCCAATGTTCCCGACTAATAGAAGTGATGACAGTAACTAAAGGTTGAGCGCAGACATTAGTCGCATCTAATCTTCCTCCTAAACCCACTTCCATCACGGCAATATCCACCTTTTCCCGGGCAAAATACAGCCAAGCAGCGGCAGTAATTACCTCAAATTGAGTAGGACTTTCCTGCTGGGGATCGATACGGGATTGTATATACTTAAGCAGGTTTTCTAAAGTCGCAGTTTCAATATTTTCGCCATTAATAGAGATTCTTTCCGTCCAATCAATTAAATGGGGAGAAATATAACGTCCGACTTTGTAACCGGCAGTGCTGAGAATAGAGGATAGATAGGCACAAACTGAACCTTTGCCATTAGTTCCCGTGACATGAATAATCGGAATTTTATCTTGGGGATTGCCTAAAATCTCCAGCAGATTTTTTATTCTTTCTAAACCGAGATTGACACCAAAACGCTGAAAAGGTTGCAGTAAAGAATCGATAGTCATGGTCGGTAAACTATAAATAAAGGAATCCGGGTAGGATTGATGCTCCTACCCGCACGGATGACTCTTTCTGTGGGTGGCAATGTCTAAAGTTTGACTAAAATGCTCGGTTCTTTTTGGATCGGTAAAACATCAAGAGAGTCAATATTAGCGCAGTATTTTAAATCTTCTTGACAGTGGAGACGCAAGAGGCGCTGACCGTGACTACAACTGTGGAACATTCCTAAAAGATCATTTTGCCATTGACGATAAAGAGCGATCGAGGCGATCACCTCATCATTACCGATCGCCATTTGCCCCGATTGTTCTTGTAGCGCATCGGCGATCGCTCCAGCACAGGCCGTATCTTCCAGAGAATAACCTCCTTCCCAACCAGAGCCAACAATCCAGACGGTTTCGGGCTGCTTATCCAATAGGTAATTAACGGCGGCTTGCCGATTGATCATAGCCGCAGTGATCACGATTGGGGATTCTTCCACTCTTTGCAGAGCGCGAGTGCCGTTAGTGGTGCTGATAAACAGACGACGACCTTTCATTAAATCAGGGGTACAATCGAGGGGAGAATTGCCCAGATCGCAGCCTTCCACTTTCGCACCGCCTCTTTCTCCTGCCCGGAGACGTTTTTCCGGTTGCCAACCATCACTCACCTGCATCAGGGTTTTCAGATCGCTAAAGGTTTGCACTGCTTCCGCACCGGCATTGAGGGCAGTGGCGATCGTGGTTGTTGCTCTTAAAACATCGATAACGACGGCGCAATCGGGTAGAGTATGGACGGGGGTAAGTTCGGGAGTATGATAAATGAAAACCTGCACGAGTTATACCAAGTAAAAAGTAAAAGGGGAAATAAGCTCAACATACCGCCGCTCGGCGCTGCGCTGGCAGAAGAAAGACAAGGCCGATTTTATCACGATGGATGTCAGCTATTACCTAGGGTTGGCTGAAAAAGTAGGGGCGAAGCATTCGGATAAAAAATCTACGGTTTCAGCGATAGGTTATTGTCCGAATGCTTCGCCCTTCAAAATCAGCAAGAGACTTCGATTTTTTTACCTTGCTGATCTCTGCATTTCTTTGTTAACAAAACTTAACAATTAGGGGCGAAATTTCGCTTGCTTTTGTCGGGAGATTTTGAGATAATATTTTTAAAAGATTTTATTCATAATGGGAATCTATGCGTTTTTAAAAATTTTGCAAAGATTCCCATTATAAGAAAAGCATAGCGCAAGTCGCCGGCAAAGTCAAGTCCTTTCCCATTAATTATGGGTTGGCTGAAAAAGTAGGGGCGATCGCTGGTTTAGATACAAGGTTTTTGAGCCACCAGCTTGAAAATCTTGCAGCTGCTTGGCCAAACAGGCCGCCAAACCCCTTACCTCGTCTATATTTCACATTTATTCAGCCAACCCTACCTAAATCTCTGCTGAAGGTGGAGATCAAAGGCTGTTTTAAACTAATGCTTTACTGCGATCGTTAGAAGTATCCCCAAAAATTGCCCCTCGTCGAATCAAATCCTGTTTTTGTTCGGGAGTGATACCCGTTGCATTGATAAAGATAGCGTTTTCAACGTCAGCCCCACTCAGGTTAGCATCACTCAGGTTAGCCTTTCTCAGGTCAGCCTCTCTCAGTTTAGCCCCACTCAGGTTAGCCCCACTCAGGATAGCCCCACTCAGGTTAGCCCCACTCAGGTTAGCCCCACTCAGGTTAGCCTTAATCAGGTTAGCCTTAATCAGGTTAGCCTTAATCGGGATAGCCCCACTCAGGTCAGCCCCAATCAGGTTAGCCCCTCTCAGGTTAGCCCCACTCAGGATAGCATCACTCAGGTTAGCCCCACTTAAATCAACTTGTTGTAGAGTTGTCTTATCGATTGTTCCCTCTCGAATTGCCTTAATTAATTCGGCTTTTTCAATAACTTTTGCATCTGTAGTGAACTCTGCTTTTGTGACGATAATTTCGGGTATATCGTCTGATTTAAGTTCATTGAGACGGGCTTGCAATTCCCCCGATTGATGTAAATCTGCTAGGCGCTGTAGTCCATCTTCTGAACCTTCTAAAAATAGCCGAATACTGCCTTTAAGTTTCATAATAGGCTTGATCGTGTTGTCTCTGGCGATTTTTTGAATAAGGTTGTTAATCTTATCAATTTTCTCTGGTGTCAGGTCGTCTATACCTACCTCAATAACTAATTCAAGAACTCTATCCGATTGCTGAGGTTGCGGTTTATTGTTATGATCAAATATCTGAGAATTATCTCTATACCTTGCCAAAGCAGTAATCAGATTACGCTTTTCAATCTTTTCACCTGTTTGCTCTGACAAGATTTTAAATAAACTATAAGCTGCATTCTTGATTGACTGTTCTTCTTGTCTAATTTCTTCCGCTAGATCAGCATATTTTTTATCCTCAAAAATACCTTTTAATATTTTTGTCTCCAAGTCCGTTAATCCCTTGGTTGTATGCTTTTTTTTCAGATCATTAACCAGTCTTTCTAATTCAGTCCATGAAAGGGTTTCAATTTCAGTCATTTTTAGTTCATTCATCATCATTATTTTTATAGGTAACAGGACTTAAGATTACTTTTCAGTACCCTGTCAGGTTACTTGATAGTACCTAAAACAAGTACCGTTTTCAGGACTTTTGAGTAACGACAAATAATCAGAATTTTTTTAATCTAGAGATAGTTAACCTCCTAAGTAAAAGGATCGATGATTATGTATAAATATTGGTTAAAGTACAGAGAAGACCTTGTCAGTCTTGCCAAAATTATCAGCACCATATTTGCGATCGCATCATTTTTAGGCTTCTCTTTTCCAGAGAAATTTCAACCCACCCCCTGCCAACCGACGGCAATTGTTGAAACCACCGAAGTTAGCACTAACAATTAGTCAAAGCGCAAAATTCGCCTAACCTAATCATAGGTTAAGCGACAAACAGGATCAGCAAGAGACTTCGATTTTTTTACCTTGCTGATCTCTGCATTTCTTTGTTAACAAAACTTAACAATTAGGGGCAAAATTTTGCTTGCTTTTATCGGCAGATTTTGAGATAATATTTTTAAAAGATTTTATTCATAATCGGAATCTATGCGTATAAAAAAATTTTGCACGGATTGCCATTATAAGAAAAGCATAGCGCAAGTCGCTGGCAAAGTCAAGTCCTTTCCCATTACTTATGGGTTGGCTGAAAAAGTAGGGGCGAAGCATTGGGATAGAAAATCTACGGTTTCAGCGATAGGTTATTGTCCGACTGCTTCGCCCTGACAGGATGCGATCGCAGATCAAGATGTGGTGAGTCGTACCGCACAGAAAACGGGTTTCTCGGAGAAACCCGTTTTCTACTCATGCAAAAGGCAGATTTAGTATCAGACCAAATTCGGCAAAATTTTGCTTGCTTTTATCGGCAGATTTTGGGATAATATTTTTAAAAGATTTTATTCATAATGGGAGTCTATGCGTATAAAAAAATTTTGCACGGATTGCCATTATAAGAAAAGCATAGCGCAAGTCGCTGGCAAAGTCAAGTCCTTTCCCATTACTTATGGGTGCGAATTTCCAAGAATCAAAAAAGGGGGTTAGTGGGGGACTGGTGTTGGGGAGATTTTTGCTGGGTTCGGTGAACAGTTATAAGTTATCAGGGATAAATTGTATCCTAAGCTACATTTTTCTGGATAAAAGCGAAATCTTTATATTTTTTTGACAATCTTCAGGCACAGTTCTGTATTTCTAAAATTCTACACTTAGGTTTTCCTAAAATGGCTCAGGGCAGATTTGAACTGCCGACCTTGGGCTTATGAGTCCCCTGCTCTGACCAACTGAGCTACTAAGCCGTTGTTTACACAGTTATCAATCATAACACACAATCACCCAATTGCACAAGAGCAAAAAAGGGAAGAAAAAATCTTCCCTTTGCGGGCATCTTTAACGTCTGCCTGGCAGGAAAGCGATGGGATTAACTGCGCCCTGGCCGGAGGGGTGAACCTCGAAATGGAGGTGGGGGCCGGTGCTAAAGCCGGTGCTACCCATATGGGCGATTGGCTCACCTTGCTGAACAGTTTCGCCGCGACGCACCAGCAGACGGCTGTTATGGGCATAGAGAGTGACGCTACCATCGGGGTGACGCAGTTTCACCAGATTGCCATAACCACCCGAATTCCAACCGGAGGCGATTACTTCACCGGCAGCCGCCGCCACAACTGGTGTACCCACTGGACCGGCGATATCGATGCCGCGATGAGGTCTGCCCCAGCGCCAACCGAAACCGGAGGTTAACACCCCCCGAGTGGGCCAGATAAAGCCGGTAAAAATCGGGGCGGGATTGGGTAAATGCTCATCGGGATTAGTGAGGGGAGGAAGGGAAGGTTCTACGGTTTCGCCGACGGGAATTCGGAGGCGGTCATTATATTCTTCCACATTAGTAGGAGCCGAACCGATAATCTGGGGGGGGGTGCTTTGGTTAGAACGCGAACGAATGGCGGTCCATTGGGGATTAGGGGTTATTTGCGGCTCATCGAGGGTTTCTGTGGGATTATCGACGGGAATAGTGATACTTTTCTGGGTTTCGGAAAGATTAGTTTCCCGCAGATTAGCCACCTCTTGGCGCAATCTTTCCCGATAGTTTCCAGTGATATTTTCGGGGAATTCTTCCGTCCCCGGGCTGGCGGGGGCGGGGGGCAGATTTGGCTGATTGCTGGGGTTAAAGGACAATCTCGGGCGATCGCCGAATAAGGGGGGAAGATTTTGATTAACTCTAGCGCTGGCAGAGCGGTCGGGAATCACTAGGGTTTGATTAACTTTAATCTGATTGGGGTTGTCAATGCCGTTTTCCCTGGCTAATTCGGCGGGGGTGATGCCGAGAGCGCGAGCGATCGTGTTTAAGGTATCTCCGGGCCGAACCCGATAAACTTGGTTTTCTGGGGGAACTATGACCCGAGGATTGGGAATGGCGGGAATTTCAGTCACAGGAGCCGGATTTCGTAGGACAACGCTGGGAATTTCCGGTCTGCTGGTTAAGGGAGGATTAACGGCAATTGGGGCTATCGGGCGATCGCTTTCAGGGGTGGGAACGGGAATCGGGATCACCTGGCCAGTTGGTCGGGGGGATTCTTCGGGAGCAGTAACGGGAATCTCGACGCTAGTTGGCGAATTATCGGGAACGAGAGCGGTAGTTTCGGTGACGATTACCGTTTCCCCAGAATTGGACTGATGGGGGGTTTCCTCAGTCCGTAAGGCGGCCAAACTTTCTTGGAGACGTTGACGGGTTTGACGCAGACTAGCAGAGGAACTATCCAACTGCTCAGGAGTTGCTGCCGGGGCTGCCGGGGGCAACTGCTCAGGAGTGGGAATTTTTAAGGTTTGTCCGATAATCAGATCGGATTGGGGGGAGAGATTATTGCTGGTAGCGATCGCTGTGGGGGTGGTTTGATAGGTGTCAGCTAAACTCCACAGGGATTCTCCCGGTTTTACCTGATGCTCAACTACTGATGTGGCGATGAATTTGACGGTAGCAAGTGCTTGGGATTGGATTATTTGCGGTTCTTTGAGTTTTTTACCCGCATCCTTGGCTTTTTGGGACAGGTCAATCACTTCCCATGCCAAGGGTAGAGAATTGGCGGCCTGGGCTGATTCTAAGGTGGAGTTGAGAATGCTAGGTACTCCCAGAGAGAGTGCTAATCCCAGCAGGGCAGCCGAGTAACGGACTCGGTTAGACTCAGCAGTGCAATTCTGTTCTGGGGTAGCGGATGTCATGGGGTTGTGGATAAAAGTCTCTTTCAAACAGACCTCCTGTGGTGTAAAGAGTTAGCTAGAGCCAGTCAATTAAGCCGATGATTCTAGCTTTCAGCATTAGCCTTGAGGCTAGAGTAGAAGTTAGGCCACTTTCTTTTTAGTCAAAATACCTAAAGGTGACTTTTAGGTGAGATTAACTTAGATTTGGCCATCATGCAAGTCTCCCTCTGACCATTAGCACCGGGATCACGGCAAGTTGGTGACATTTTGAATGTCCAGATAGACGATGCTCTATCTCAGATGTTCCAAGCTGATCAGCATTTTTCGTCCTGCCAATTTTTGCCAGTTTTTTGATAGAAAATTTTTATCGGTTTTGCCGTTTCCAAAGAAATTATTAATGATTCGCTGCTCGCAAGAAGCAATGATAGCTATTCAGGGGGCAATAATTAGGGTTTGCCCAAAAAGTTTTTCGTGGGGTGTGGGGTGTGGGGTGTGGGGTTTTACCGAGAACAATACGGGGCGTTGATGTCATAACAAATACAGCCTAACGCCTACCGGCTCTTCATAGAAATTCCCGAAGCTAGAGAAAATTATTGGGATGAGCCTCAAAGATATTATTGGTGCGTTACCTGGGGGTTTTTGCACCCGACAAGAGCGGTGATCGTACTATCCTCATAATTGGTATCCTAATGTTACCAACACAACATCTTCTAGTTGAGCTATTGTTTCAGTCCTAAGTAGTCCTAACCGCTGAATTAAACGGGTCTTATCTAGCACTCTAATTTGAAAACAAAGTGCGACTGAATCCTGCGATAACCCGCCATCTCCCTGTCTAATCAACATACAGATTGGTAATGAAGCACGGCGTTGGTTTGTCGTTAGGGGAATAGCAATGGTTGTTGTGGAAAATTGAGAAACAATATCATTTTGGAAAATAATTATAGGACGAATACCTGCCTGCTCAGAACCTTGAGCAGGATTGAGGTTTGCTAACCAAACTTCCCCACGTTTAAGCTGTTCAGTCATTGATGCTCTTCCTGAGCAAGCATCACCGCATAGTCATCCATTCCAGCTTCGGCAAAGATACGGTCTTCCTCGGCGAAATCAGTCGCAAGGGAAACAAGTTGACTAGGATCAAGAATGATCCGGCGGCGTTTATCTTGGAACTTGAGAAAGGCAATGAAGTCAGCAACTTGCTGAAGTTGATCATTAGTTAGTTGGTCAAGGTCTTGCTTAAGAGCTTGGCGAGTGACTGGCATAGCAGCGAGTTAGAAGATTGTAAGCTTTTAATTTATTTTACCTTTTTCGTCCCTGAAACTGAACCTCTCTATTTTAACTTAAGCGATCGCATTTTCAAAAATTCATAGTTCTAGAGCAGCCCAAGCCAAAAAAGCCAAACATCTTCAACTTTTGATAACTGCTCTGAGTCCAGTTCACCTAATACCAATCGATTTTAGTTTTGATCCCCCCTGCCCCTACAGGGGGAATCCACCTTAATAAGGGGGGCATCTGATAATTTTTAACTACTACCTACTTAACTCTAGGAAATGACAGATTTCAATCATTTAATTAAAAAGAATACACGGCTGCTTTGATATTTTGATAGTTATCATCTAGGTCTGATTCTAGGAGAATAATCGCAGTAATTCTTCTAGTCATCTCGCTTACTTCCCAGGGTAATCGCACGTCGTTTTGTATAAAATGTAACAGACAGAGGTGACTGAATGTCGTGCCTAGCAGGGCGAACTGAGAGGAGTTAATCTGAGAGGAAGTAAAAAGTTACAT
>VYMA01000058.1_pt1 | contig 48343 bp, 57 predicted proteins | sample 5109851 | NCBI WGS metagenome assembly VYMA01 (sample SAMN12291814, study PRJNA351875) | freshwater metagenome | isolation source: freshwater lake | place: USA: Michigan, Wintergreen Lake | collected 2011-08-02
TGACCGAGAAACGGCAATCTGGGCGAGATTTTATGACCCGGAAGGCAATTTAATCCCCTTGCCGGAAGAAGCGGCACAGGAGCAAGCGGCTGCGGCACAGGAGCAAGCAGCTGCGGCACAGGAGCAAGCGGCTGCGGCACAGGAGCAATTAAATGCTACTCAGCAAGCTCTGGAAGCGGAAAGACAGCGTTCTCAACTTCTGGCGGCTCGTTTGCAGGAAATGGGGATAGATTTATAGTGTCTCTGGCATAAGTCAGGAAATTTTCGGAAAATGTAGGGAAAAGGGGGTCATATTAAAGGGAAAATTATCCCTTTCCCCCTTGGCCGACTTCTGCAAGAAATTATGGTACATTTGTATAAGATGATCAGGGTGGGGAGATGGGGAAATGACCTGATGAAGAGCTTTTTGCCTGACTGACGGACATATTTTCAAGACAATCAGTAGTCGTGCCAAATTAATTTCCTAAACCTTGACGAGAAATTCTGTAAACTTCGATCAAAAGCTGCGTAAATTCTGTATTTTCTCTGGAAGTCTTAGATATAGCCTTTAGAATTGTGATCGTAGCGCTAGGCTAATTCAGATTAATTAAACTTCTTCCTCACTCCCGACTTTGTTAGTATCATGAAACCTAACTCTGGCCGTAAACGGTTATTATCCCTGATATCTGCTGTTTCCTGTAGTTCCCTCTTGATTTTATCCCCTCTAGCCCAGAGAGCGCAAGCAGACGATATTACGGATGCCCTAGAAGCGGTAATTGAATATACGGCTCAATTACACCAGATCAATTTTAAGTATTTATTAAGCAATGGCCCGATAACCACTCCCTGCGGGGTAATTTCCCTAGCGGCTTTCTGCACTGTAGATAATACAGTTTACGTCAATCTCCAGCAAGTTACTCGCATTAGTGATAATCCCCTATTTCCCCTTTACGCCGTCGCTCACGAGGCTGCTCACGCTGTTCAGTGGAATCGGGGTATCGGTGGCATTGATGAAGGCGGAATGAGCATCGGCATTGAATTACAGGCCGATTGTCTAGCGGGAGATACCCTTTCCTGGTTATTTACCGAAGCAAGAAGTTTATCCAAACAGGATTATATAATAGCGGGAAAACTTCTGGCGGAAGCGGCCTCGGAAGTGGGCGATTTTGAAGCTCCCAATAACTCCCACGGCACACCACAACAGCGAGGTGATTCGGTCTTACAAGGATTCTATGGGGAAAATCATCAAGCCTGTATGCGTTAACTAACACTCAAGGCTCTATTTCCCCTAGAATGCCTAAAAAAGCTTAAAAAGCTACTGTAACCCTAACCAAGATAACAGACCTTGACCAGTTAGATACTCAATCAACAGGGTGATCACAAAACCAATCATAGCAGCCCTACCGTTGAGGCGCTCGGCATAGTCATTAAAACCAAATTTGGGATCTTCTAATTTGGGGGTTTGAGTCGGTTGTGGTTCAGTCATGATCTTTACAGGCCGTTTACATTTCTTTACTATTCTAGCGGAGTTAGAAGTTAGGTTGTAACTAATTTCTAACTCCTCTCTATTTGCCCTAATCTCGACCGTTAAGAGCGATTAAAAGGCGCAGAATAAAGATAAATAGGTTGATATAGGTCAAATACATCGATAAAGCAGCACTGAGATACTGTTCATCTCTGTAGGTACGGGGCAAGATGTAAAAGTCCACCACTGCCGAACCAGCAAACAAGAAAACCCCGATGCCAGAAATAGCGATTTCTAACCAGGTGGGAGTAGCACCACCAAAGATAGAGAAAATTAGCTGACCAATGAGAACAATAAAAAGAGCAAGAATACCGATGCTAACCGTTTGAGTCAGGGCTAAACCGTCTTTTTCCGACAGATTCGAGCCGATATTGCGTCCCAAGACAAAAGCGATGCCGCAACCGAGGGCAGCAATTGCCACTCCTCGCAAACCAACACCGGAAGTACCTAAGGCCACATAGACGATTCCACTGAGAGTATAGCCAGAAAGAAGACTATAGAGAGTCAGCAGGGGCAGAGCAGTGCCTGTATTGCCGCTTTCTGCACTATTACGCGCGACAAAAAATAAAATAATCTCGGCAACCATGGCGACAAAGAAAGTCGGGAAGAAAATCTGGGGATAGGATTGGATCACACCTAAACCGCCATAGGTTCCCACCGCAGTCAAAATTAGACCGCCACCGAGATAGGGCAGGGCCTTGGGGATAACATTGGGGCCAATAAGCGCTTGGCTTTTAGCCTCGCGTAAAGCTTGACGAAAATTACTGGTATTACTCATGGTGACTAGGTTCGAGATACTTGTCTCAATCAATCTTGTTAAACAGAAACTATTCTTGATTAGTTCGTCAAGAATGGCAAATCGGAGGGAAGAAAAAAAGGTAAATTTTTTCCCCGGCATCGATTCCCTCTTGATTGTAACGAAAAGACTAGGGATCGGGCTAAGTAGGTAGGTATTAAAAATTGTCGGATACCCCCCTTATCAAGGGGGGATTAAGGGGGGATCGGTACCGAGGGGGGGATCGAACCGAAAATCTATTTTCACCCCCCTTGACTGATCAATTTACCGTAAACCTAGGCCCGATTCAAGCCGATAATGTCCCATAAACTGGATATTTCCTGTTTTTATTAACTACAATCTTCAGAGTATCCCCTGACCTAAAGCCAAACCTGTCACCAACATTCCTAACACTAGGAAAGGCTGGGCGCTGGCTTGATATTTGACATCATTTTTGAGCGGATCCCGCAGAAAATACATATCTTGGAAAGTGATCTGAGGGATAATTAATAACAGTAAAATAGCGGCATAAAGATTCTGATGAATACTAATCAGATAGCCAGCAATTCCCGCTTGAAAAACATCGATCATAATCACACAAATCCAAGCTGCGGTGGTAATTCCAAACATAACTGGCAAGGATTTTAAGCCTAATTTTTCGTCACCTTCCACACTTTTAAAGTCATTAACGACGGCAATGCCTAACCCCGCTAGACTATAGATGAGGGTTAGGATCATAATTGTCCAATTTAACTGACCAAAAAGGGCGTGACCTGCCCACCAAGGTAATGCTATATAACTAGCACCGAGGGCATAATTTCCTAGCCAACCATTTTGTTTTAATTTTAAAGGCGGCGCTGAATAAATATAGGCGATAAAAGAACCAAATAGGGTTAAACAGAGCATGATCGGGAAATCATGACCGGCCCAGCGATCGAGAAGATAAGCTATTCCTAACCCAGCTGCTAATAAAACCAAAATCTGGCCGACTACTTGGGGAATAGAAATTACCCCCGAAGGAATCGGACGATAGGGTTCATTAATTGCATCGATTTCTCGATCGTAAAAATCATTTAAAGTTTGGGTATAACCAGTCATCAATGGACCGGAAAGTAACATACAGGTGGCCGCTTTTAAGACATCTTCTAAAGACCAAGTATAATTCCCCGATGAAGCAGCCCCACAGACAACCCCCCAAATTAGGGGAATCCAAGTAATCGGCTTCATCAATTGTAAGCGGATTTTCCAGAGGGAAGTTTCTGCCGATGAGGCCCCTTTCATGCCCAATAATTGGCGAGTTTTGGCCGCTCGATCGTCCTTGTTTTCTATCTCGGTGTTCGACATAATCCCTTAAAAAGAAATAATTAAGTAACCGTCTTGGAATTTGGCCCCTTTTACCGCTCGTCCGGTCAGAGGCGGTGGTACATCAATATTACGCCGTTGATCCCCGGCTTCGATGGTTAATTCTGGACCCGATTGCGTCAGTTTTACCTGTTTTTTCTCGAATCCGGGTAAATAAACCTTGACCTGACCGGCTGCCGTATCGATTATTAACGGTTTGGGCGGCTGCACCGTGAGAAAATTGGGTAACTCGGCGATTAACTCCTGCCAATCTTCTCCTTGACGGTCGGGTAAAATCGCGGCCGGCAGCGGGGCAAAATCCTCCGTAGCACTCTGGCAGCGATTAAAAATCACTCCCCCCACATTTAAACCGATTTGCTGCGCCGCACCCCAAAGATATTTGGCATCTGCGATCGCAATTGGATCATCATTGGTGACTAGATAGGCTAAAACTCGCCGAGGATTAGCTAAAGCGGAGCGTCCCTCGTCTAGAATGTTATTATCGCCCTTCTGCCCTAAATCTTGGGGATTAAAGGAGAAATTCAGCACGGCAGCGGCGATTGGTTGGAAAAAGGGAGAAAGGGTGCGACCAATCTCGGAATCACTGAAAACCTGCCGAAAACGCCGTGAATACCAGCTGCCCACCTCTGGAATCCCTAACATTCGCAGACTGTTGATATCTCCGCTGCCGTCGTAGATGATGACATCGTAATTTCCGCTTTTATCCTGTTCCCGCAGGAAATTTAAAGCTAGAGCTTGATCCATTCCGGGTAAAATGCCCAACTCTTGACCATAAACATTTTTCAAGGTGGGAGAACGCAAATACTGCTTTTCTAATTCCTTGACTTCTTCCCAACTTTTTTCTAGTAAATGGGTACTACTAAGCTGTATAACTGAGAGATTGGGCGCAATTTCCGTGACGGAGGAGCTAGGGGAAGCCTTGAGGAGTAATCCCCAAGCAGGACCAGAATCTTGACTGATCAAGAGAACTTTTGACCCCAGACCAGCCATTTTCTTCGCCGAAGCGATCGCTATCGTACTGCGACCGCTGCCCCCCTTGCCCAAAAAGGTCAAAATTAAGGACATAATTAATTCCTAAGCGTTGTATTTAGATGAGTTTGAGTTCATCCTCAAAAAACCAAGTAGCGGTCTTATCATCGAACTGGACAACAGCACCAACACCGCTGCCATCGGTCATCTTAAAATTTTTGATGACACCCACTTTACCCAATTTACCCGCTACGTCCGAGTTAACGCGGTCTCTTAAGCGACAGACCTTGACTTTTTGCCCGATTTCCATTACTTCCACAGTTTTAATAAGACGATAATTCAATAAACCAATCCTAAGTTTAATATAAATTCGTGTAAGATAAACCCCCCAATGATCTTCAGTTATCGGTCTTTCTCAGATCATCTGCACTTAGCGATCATGTGTACTGAAAAATAGAACAAAATCAACCTCTTGCTTAGGATAGGCAAAAGGCAAAAGGCAAGAGGCAAGAGGCAGTTAGATATGTGCAATTAATTGTGTCTAACTACTCAAAAAAGGGGTTTTATTTGGTTTCTGGGGCAGGATTTTGCAGATTTTCCAGTTGTTCTCTTTGCTTGCGTTTAAACTCCTCGGCCGCTTCGTTGATATTATTGCGAGTATCTTCCTGAAATTCCGATCCGTCCCGGCTACGGCGAAAATTACTATTATGAATCAAGTCTAAAGGATTAAAACCACCGAGACCATCCCTGCCATCGGAACTACGTTCATTTTTTTGATAATCCGGCTGACTGGGGTTCAAGCTTTGAGCTAACACTTGCGGATTAAAATCAGCCCCGACTAATAAAATAGTAGCTAGGAATAAAGACGATTTGATTAACATTTTTTGAGTATTCATAATCTAACTAACTCCTCAGAAAATTATCTAGTTTTTGGTGGTGAGAAAGTTACAAGCTTATCAGTAAACTGATAACTGATAACTGATAACTGATAACTGATTTAAGCAAAACGACGACGAAGTAAAGGCTGAATTGCTAAAAGGATTAGCAGATCAAAAGCTAAGAGCAGGCCTAAAACTGTCAAGAAATTGAGGTCAAGCCAAGGGGTTTGTAAGACTATGCTATCAAAAGACCAGTGCTGATTGAAATAAATATAACGGATCGGTTCGATCGCATAGGTGAGAGGGTTGAGACTAGCGATTACTTTTAACCAATCTGCCATAAAGTTTAAGGGTGCGAGGGCGGTACTGGCAAATAAAAGCGGTAAATTGGTGACGAAAATGACGGCGATTAATTCGATATGTCCGGGGAGAGCAAAGGTTAAACTGAGACTTAAGGCTGTCATCCCCAAAACGATTAGGAAAACAATCAAAGCGATCGCACCTAATCCAGCTAAATTGGGCAATCCGGCCCCTAAAAAGGCACTAGCGGCCACGATCGAGGCGGTTTGGATGAAACTGAGGGCGATAATATAGATGGTAGAAGCGGCCACGATCGAGTAACGAGTGGTTAAAGGTGCTACCAAAAGACGGTTAAGAAAGCCAAATTCTCGATCGAACATTACTGGTAAACCGGCATTTAAGGCCCCAGAAAAAGCGGTAAAGACAATCACCCCGGGGGCGAGAAATTTAGCATAACTGAGATCGTTGCCGAATAGACCCTGGGGAGCATTATAAAACAATGCCCCGAATAAAATTAGCCACATAAATGGCTGAATTACCCCCGCAATTAGGGTTGAAGGACGACGTTGTAATTGGATGAACAGACGTTTAGTCATGGCCAGAGTTTCTTGCAGAAATTCCCCTAGCACATTTCCCCCCTCGTCCACCGTTGCTGCTCTAGTGGGATTGGGGGCTAAACTAGCTTTTAAGGAAGAAGGTGTGATGGTTTGGCTCATGAAATATTTACCTCTAATGCAGTCTTAACGAGTAATTTAGATAGTCAACAGTTTATCAGTGATCAGATGGCTCTCTTGGGGTTCCGGTGAGGGGCAAATCCTCTCGAAAAAAAGGCTTACACTCTACCACTATACAAGGGGCGTAAGCCCTGGAGGAAAAGAATGTAAAGATTTATTAAATTGTAATTTTTAATACAACGCGGGGGGGGGAGTGTGTAGGCTCTGTAATGTTCTGTTTGCTTGTCATTGTTTTGGGTTGCCCGATCGCTTAACCCAAATCGAAATGTCAGGCGATCAAATCATCTACTATTAACCCTTTTCTTTTCATGAAAATAAAACAACTCTGCTTTGTCTCTGGAGTTGCCCTGGCGACTCTGGCAACGGCTGGTGCGGCACAGGCTGCTTTGGTGGTCGTACCCCCCGGCTTGAATCCGGGCGACCAGTTTCGCTTGGTGTTTGTCACTTCTGGCACACGGGATGCAACAAGCTCCAACATCAACGACTACAATACCTTTGTTACCAACCAGGTCACAGGAAGCGCTCTTGCTACGGAATTAACAAATGCAGGATTTAACCTGGGTACTATCACTTGGAAGGCGATCGGTTCTACTCCAACAGTCGCTGCTCGTGATAATACGGGTACTAATCCATCGAGTACGGGTGTTCCGATCTATCTCATAGATGGCAACCGAGTCGCCAATAATAATGGGGATCTTTGGGATGGTAGCATCCAAACCGCTATTAATCGCACTCAATCTGACACCGTTCTGTCGACTCGTGTTTGGACGGGAACCGATACCTCCGGGGTACCAGCGTTTTGCTCCTTCGGCAGTGGGTGTGGCGCTACTGGGGATGCCGGTTCAACGGGGTTAGGTTGGATATTTTCAAACCCGAGCGTTGATGCGGATGATGACGGTGTTCGGCCTTTGTACTCCTTATATGCGATGTCGTCGCTGCTGACAGTGCCTCAGTCAGTCAGTGTTCCAGAATCCACAGTCCCTGTTGTTGGTTTTATCACCCTGGGCGGCTTAATGCTAGGGAGTGCTGTTAGCAAAGCGAGAAAATAATGTTACAAGGGAGAGGATGCGCGGGTTTCTTCTCTCTTTTTTTTGGGGGGGGGTTTTTGATGGGTAGCATCTAAGTCCTAAATTATGTTAGGATTAGCCCTAGAATGATAAAAAATCATGACTACACAAGCAACAGTAATCCAAGGCACAGCCAAGGAAATTAGGGAAGCACTGGCGCTTATACCAGATGATGAAATTGTCCGCCTTATGGTAGGTCGTCCCAGCTTATCTATTATTGCCAGAAAATTACAGCACGAGGCCGCAACTCTTGGCATGACAGATGCGGAACACGACGCACTCATGGCATCGTTAAAAGATGATTTGTGATACGGGTTGTTGTTGATACCAATATTCTTATCAGTTTCGCCATCCGTCCGAACGAAAATTTTGAGCGAATGTTCGATTTTTTGGCGAGACAGGGCATTACCTTAATTTCCGATGATACAGTTGCCGAACTATTCACCGTACTAAACAGGGAAAAATTTCGCAAATATATCCGACAAGACAGCGCTATGGATTATATCGAGTGGTATGTTAGCATTTCCGAATCTGTCACCGTCACGGAGTCTGTCATCGCTTGTCGCGATCCCAAGGACGACAAATTTCTCTCCCTCGCTGTTGCGGGAAAGGCAGACTGCATCATCGCCGGGGACAGTGATCTGTTAGATATGATCGCCTACGAGGGAATTCCTATCTATCGCGCTACCGATTTTCTCAAACTATTTTGCCAATAACCGTGATGCTGTCCCCAAAGCCGGAAAATAATGTCTCAGGGAGAGGAGGTGCGGGTTTCCTCTCTCTTTTTTTGGGGGGTTTCATGGGAAGATCGGGAAAGAGCTATGGTGCAATCCCGATCACAATGAAACGAGACTCGATATTTTACCGGCTTTTTCAACAATCCCCCTCCCTTCTCTTCGATTTACTCGAAAACCCACCAGATAATGCCACCGAATACCGCTTTGACTCGGTAACTGTCAAAGAACCGAAATTCGAGATCGATGGCGTATTTCTCCCACCCGATAATGATAGTAACGGGGTGATCTATTTTTGCGAAGTGCAATTTCAAAAAGACGAACGACTCTATGAACGGGTTTTCGGCGAATCATTTTTGTATTTTTATCGTCAGCGAGAACGATTTACCGATTGGCAAATTGTTGTCATCTATCCCACCCGTAGCCTAGAACAAAGTAACACCCATCCCTACCGGGCGCTCCTCAATTGTCCTCAGGTGCATCGAATTTATCTGAAAGAATTAGGGGAAATTCAGCAGTTACCCCTAGGGGTTGCCTTGATGGTACTCACTACGCTAGAAGAAACCCAAGCACCAGAAAAAGCCCGCTATTTACTGGCACGAACTCAACAGCAAATTGCAAATCCAGAAGCAGGTCGCGCCATAATAGAAATGATTGCCACAATTATGGTGTATAAATTTACTAACTTGAGTCGGCAGGAGGTGGAAGCAATGCTAGGACTACAATTGGCAGATACAAGGGTATATCGTGAAGCCAAGGAAGAAGGACGACTGGAAGGACGACTGGAAGGACGACTTGAAGGAGAATCCGCCCTGATTTTGCGCCTGTTGCAACGTCGTTTTGGTGCGGTGGATGAGGTGTTGGCTGCCCGGATTCAGGGTTTAGAAATCGAGCAATTAGAGTCCCTGGCTGAGGCTTTGTTGGATTTTACAGCATTAAACGACCTAGTGCTTTGGCTAAATCGCCCCTCGCAACCGCTTAACTAAACCTAGTCAAACCTAAGCCCTCTGAAAGGGTGAGTTGGGAAATTTTGATTCCCAAATATCCATCCCTACTGATGGGTGACAAGGGCAGTCCTCATCGGAGGGCAGATAAAAGTTTATGCGGATGGCGAGACTCGAACTCGCAAGGCGTAAGCCACACGCCCCTCAAACGTGCGTGTCTACCAGTTCCACCACATCCGCTTGATTTTAGCTTAACCATTATAGCACAGAAAAAAAATAATCTGCAAGCAACTTTTAAAAATTACTGCCGCACAACTTTCGCACCACCTGAGTTAGTACGGATAAACCTTTTAGGGAACCTTGAATCAAACGGAAGGCTGCGACAGGACGGATTAACATTTGTCTAGCTAGGGGCAATGGTAGCAGCTGACCTTGATTATCAATTGCCGGAGCTAAATCGGGTAAATCCTGTGTCACCTCGTCGCTAATCACGCGCACAATTGCCACTTTTTGCCCCGGTAAAGCCGCTAAAATCCTTGATCCTTCCATATCTACCACTTCATAGCCACCCTGTCCTAAACGTCGTTTTTCCTCGGACTGGCTAATCAGGCGATCACAGGTTAAACCTTTGACGAGACTATATCCGGTTAATTGGGCTATTTTTGCGGTTATTTCCGGTTCACACTGCCAATAATCCCCCTTTTCTGTGCCACAACCTTGACAGATTACCTCATCTCCAACCCGATAGCGATCGCTAAGACTGCCCCCTAATCCCATCAGCACAATTTTTCCTGTGAACTTATTAAGAAACTCTAGAGATTGCCCAGAGACTGGGGAACTGTCGAGGAATTCTGGAGCGCCAAGGTTAATCGGGATAATTTGCGGGGCTAAATCGCCGATTGTCCTTAATCCTCGACGGATTGAGCTATGCTCGGCCCCCCGGGGAACGAGAATAATATCTTCAGGTGTGAGCATGAAATTTTTGAGAAAGTTTCCTAATTAGCTAAATAAGATGTTATAAACAATAATAGTGAACTAATTAGGAATAATTCTTAAGTAAATGGCCCTGCCACTGACTGGGCGATTGTCTTTCTCACCATGAAAAAGTCTGTCATTCTGCGTTTATCCGAGGTTAACAAGCGTTTTCCCGCTTCTCCTACTCTAGCTGTCGATAATATCAGTTTTAGTTTAACAGAGGGCGAAATTCTCGGATTATTGGGGCCGTCGGGCTGCGGTAAAACCACTCTACTCCGGATGATTGCGGGATTTGAAAAACCATCTCAAGGAGTGATTGAATTGGGAGGGCGAATAGTTGCCGACGAAAAAACCTTTATTCCCCCAGAAAAACGCAATACGGGCATGGTTTTTCAGGATTACGCTCTTTTTCCCCATTTAACCATTGCTGACAATATCGCCTTCGGGTTAAAAAATTCTGGGGAGAAATTATCGAGCAAAGCTATTAACGCTAGGGTGGCGGAAACTTTGGATTTAGTCGGACTGCAAGGACTAGAAAAACGTTATCCCCATCAGCTATCGGGAGGACAACAGCAAAGAGTCGCCCTCGCCCGCGCTTTAGCCCCAAAACCCTCTTTAATCCTCTTAGATGAACCTTTAAGTAATCTCGATGTGCAGGTACGGCAACGCTTACGGCACGAGATCCGTCATATCCTGAAAGCGACTGGTATCTCGGCCATTTTTGTCACCCACGACCGGGAGGAAGCAATGGTGATCAGTGACACAATTGCGGTCATTTGTCAAGGAAAATTAGAACAAATTAACAATCCCGAAGAAATTTATAGTCATCCGGCCTCGCGATTCGTGGCCGAGTTTGTCACCCAAGCTAACTTTCTCCCCGCTAGACGGGAGGGGGAACAATGGCAAACCGAGATAGGAGTCTGGGAAATTGCCGATGGTCAAGATTTGGACAAAGGGGAATTGATGCTGAGAGAGGAAGATGTCAAAATTAAGCCGGATGAGACGGGAGATCTGGTTATTTGCGATCGCCAATTTTTGGGGCGGGAATACCGTTATTGTCTGCTAACGGCCACCGGCAGCCAAATCCACGCTAGAACAACGATTAACACCCAATTAGACATCGGTACAAAGGTAAAACTATCAATTATTCCCGATAGCGTCCGTGTATTTGCCGACTGATAACTGATACTAAATCCTGTTTAAGGGGTGTAGGGTGTAGGGTGTAGGGTGTAGGGTGTAGGGTGTAGGGTGTAGGGTGTAGGGTGTAGGGTGTAGGGTGTGGGGAAGGAAACCTCTTTCATCTCTGGTGGTGAAAATTTTTTCATCGGGACTGACTCCTGAATCCTGATCGGTCTCTCCAGCTAATATTGATATCGATCGCGATTGAGGACTAGGGTGGCATTTTTAGCGACAAAATCGATAATTTTTTTAGCCACATCCACACCAGTGGCCGCTTCTATTCCTTCCAAACCGGGAGAGGAATTGACCTCGATAACCACAGGCCCGTGATTGGACCGTAATAAGTCCACACCCGCAACCCGTAAACCCATGGCTTTAGTGGCCCGTATAGCCGTACTGCGTTCCTCTGGGGTTAATTTTATCTTTTCTGCTTTGCCTCCGCGGTGAAGATTAGAACGAAAATCCCCTTCGGCCCCCTGTCGCTTCATCGAGGCTACCACTTTTCCATCGATGACAAAACAGCGCAGATCTGCCCCACTGGCCTCTTTAATATACTCCTGTACTAAAATGTTAGCTTCTAATTGCCGAAAAGCTTCAATAACTGACTTGGCTGCTTGGTCGGTTTCCGCTAAGACTACCCCAATACCTTGGGTTCCTTCTAATAATTTAATCACGAGAGGGGTGCCGCCGACGGTTTCGATTAAACCATCGATATCTTGAGTTGCGTGGGCAATTCCCGTCACCGGTAGGCCTATCCCTTCCCGAGCGAGGATTTGCAGACAACGCAATTTATCCCGTGACCGGGAAATTGCTTGTGAATCGTTGGTAGTAAAAACATTCATCACCTCGAATTGTCGGACGACTGCGGTTCCATAGAAGGTTTTCGAGGCAGCAATGCGGGGGATAATCGCGTCGAAACTCTCTAAGGGTTTACCGTTATAGACAACCGTGGGTTTATGGGAGGTGATGTTCATGTAACAGCGCAAATAATTGATCACTCGTACCTCATGGCCTTGAGCTTCTCCTGCTTCTTTCAGTCGCTTGGTGGAATAAAGAGAAGCATCTTGCGATAAAATAGCGATTTTCATAAATTTTCGCTTAAATATTGTTTTTACAACTGAATAGCTCCTTATTTCCCCATATTGACTTTTTTTGCTGGCAACTCATAAAATTTCTGTTTTCGATCGAAGTCCATCGATTATTATGGCGCTGACAGTTCCCTTTGAACAGTTAGGTTAAATGAAAAGTAAAAAAGATCAAGCTTAAGACTAGATTTGTTTTTGTCGTCAGGCTAAGTTTAAGTAGCTGGTTATAATTAAATTAAAAATGGATTTTAGGTTCGATCCCCCCTGCCCCCCTTATTAAGGGGGGCAGGGGGGATCTACCCTTAATAAGGGGGGTGCCGATAGGCGGGGGGATCTGAAAACTTTTAACACCTACCTACTTAAGTTATAGTTTTAAGTATTTAATTGACTAACAAGGACTAGAGAAGGAGCAAAGGGAAAAAATGTCAATTAATCAATACAATTTTGTTACGGTTTTGCTCCTAGGGATGATTGATCGGTTAGAATGATAAGGTGATCAACGATAATAATTATGACTTTACTAGCGAAATCTTTAGAGGAACTGACCGACTGGGTAAAAGACCAAGGACAACCCGCTTATCGGGGGAAACAATTACACCAATGGCTATACGAAAAAGGGGTGCATTCTTTGGCGGATATTTCCGTATTCCCCCAAGAATGGCGCAGCAAGCTGGCGGATTATCCTATCGGTCGTTCCCTCATACATTATCGCAGTGTAGCACCCGATCGCACTCGTAAATATCTGCTAAAACTTGCCGATGGTTTAATTATCGAAGCGGTGGGAATTCCTAGTGAAAAAAGATTGACAGTCTGTGTTTCTTCCCAAGTGGGTTGTCCCATGGCCTGTGATTTTTGTGCCACGGGAAAAGGGGGTTTTACTCGTAATTTAAAAGCTTATGAAATCGTTGACCAAGTATTAACAGTACAGGAGGATTTTCAACAGCGAGTTAGTCATGTGGTGTTTATGGGGATGGGGGAACCTTTATTAAATATACCCGAAGTGGTGACAGCGATTCATTCCCTTAATAAAGATGTGGGTATCGGTCAGCGTTGTTTAACGATTTCTACCGTAGGATTACCCCATAAAATCAAGCAACTAGCGGCACATAATTTACAAGTAACTTTTGCTGTAAGTCTCCATGCTTCTAATCAACAAGTTCGAGCTAAATTAATCCCCAGTGCCGATCATTATACCCTAAATAATCTGATCCAAGACTGTCAAGAATACGTTCACATCACGGGACGAAGGGTGACATTTGAATACATTCTTTTAGCGGGAGTGAATGATTTACCCGAACACGCAAGGGAATTAGTTAAACTGGTGAAAGGGTTTCAATCTCACGTCAATTTAATCCCCTATAATCCCATTCAAGAGGTGGATTATCAACGGCCTGATGAAAAGAGAATTAAGGCTTTTAAAACTATTTTAGAACAGGAAAAAGTCGCCGTTACTGTCCGTTATTCGAGAGGTTTAGCGGCCAATGCAGCCTGTGGACAATTGCGATCGAGCGTCATGGTACAATAAACGGCCGTAAATCGGCCCTTAACTAGATTGCGAGTCTCCCTGCTAGGCTAAACTAGAGAACTATAACATCAATGTAGGAGCCATTTCGATGCAAAGTCTCTCTAGTGCCAAAGAAAACCGCCTTTTTGTCTATGAAGTCGTCGGTTTGAGTCAAAATGACAAGACTGATAACCTAGATTATTCTATCCGTAAGAGTGGCAGTGTCTTTTTAACCGTTCCCTATAGCCGCATGAATCAAGAAATGCGTCGGATTACCCGTTTAGGTGCTCGCATCGTCAGCATTAAACCCTTAAACGCAGCTGCAGCCCAGTAGTTGAAAAAATAATTATCGGTAATATCTGTCCCCCGCTCTTGCCCTAATCAGGTAAACTAGGGGGATTTTTAGCATAAATGGGTAAAAATGACATAAATCTTAATAAAAAGTAAAAATGCTGCAAATGTAACAGATTTTAACCAGAGAGTTGAGCTATTTTCAAGGAAAGGATAAAAGCGATGTCTGTGGTTTTTTTAAGATAACTCTCAATTAGGCCTAGGTGTAGTGTACCGATGGTAGGCTAAACTATGGAACGATTATCGTGACTTGAGTTGGGAGTTATATTTAATGTACAGTCCGAGTACACTAGCGGGAAACCGTTTATTTGTTTACGAAGTGGCGGGTCTCAATCAAAACGACAATACTGACAGCTTGGATTATTCAATCCGTCAGAGTGGAAGCGTGTTCTTCACGGTTCCCTACAGTCGCATGAATCAAGAAATGCGTCGGATTACCCGTTTAGGTGGTCGTATCGTCAGCATCAAACCCTTCAATGGGATTGCCCCCGTAGCAACTGTTTCTAGTGCCTCCACACCACAGCCAATCGCTCAATCATCGCCCGTCCCCGAACAGACCAAGAAAAAGGCCATGACTCAAGCGAAAGAAAAAACAGATATCCCCGTCAACATCTACCGTCCGAACCAACCCTTTATCGGCAAATGTATCGAGAATTATGCTCTCGTTGATGAGGGAGGTATCGGCATCGTACAACACGTCACCTTTGACCTTTCTGGGGGCGATTTACGCTATTTAGAAGGGCAAAGTATCGGTATTATCCCCCCGGGTACCGATGCTAATGGCAAACCTCATAAATTGAGACTCTATTCGATCGCCTCCACCCGTCATGGTGATAAATTAGACGATAAAACCGTGTCTCTGTGCGTGCGTCAGTTAGAATACCAACACCCAGAAACCAAGGAAACGGTTTATGGAGTTTGTTCCACCCATCTCTGTAATGTAGAGGTGGGTGCTGATGTGGCCATCACCGGTCCCGTGGGTAAGGAAATGCTGCTACCGGGTGACGAAGATGCCACCATCATTATGATGGCCACCGGGACGGGAATCGCTCCCTTCCGAGCTTTCCTCTGGCGGATGTTCAAGGAACAACACGAAGATTATAAATTCAAAGGTCTAGCTTGGTTGATTTTCGGAGTTCCCAAAACGGCCAATATTCTCTACCAAGAAGAATTAGAGCAAATAGCGGCGGAATTTCCCGATAACTTCCGTCTCACCTATGCCATCAGCCGGGAACAGCAAAATCCCCAGGGTGGCAGAATGTATATTCAACACCGGGTAGCCGAACACGCTGACGAAATCTGGAATCTACTCCAAAGTCCCAAAACCCACGCTTATATGTGCGGACTGAAAGGGATGGAAGATGGTATCAACGATGCTATGAGTGGTGCCGCCACTAAAAATAGTGCTGATTGGTCTGTCTATCAGAAACAACTGAAAAAAGAACATCGCTGGCACGTAGAAACCTACTAAACCAAAAAGGTTCTCTGAAAATTTTTTCGGGTGGGCATTGTCCACCCTTTTTGTCATGGCTTCGGTTAAGATCGGTTTCTTAAAAGGCCTTTAAAAAGATGAAATTCTCTCGACGCTTTTTTCCCGTTTTCCTTGCCCTCTGCCTACTGTTTATTTTGCTGCCCCGGGCCTGGAGTTTTACTAATAGCCAAAAAGAAATTCTGGCAGATCTAAAAACAGCCGAGATTATTTATCTGGGAGAAAGGCACGATAGTCAAGCCGATCATCAGGCCCAATTAGCTATTATCGAGTATTTACAGGCTAATAATCCCCAAATAGCGATCGCTTTTGAGATGTTTCAACGTCCTTACCAAATCTATTTGGATCAGTATTTAGCCGGCAAAATTAGCGAAAATCAGTTGAGAGAAAAAAGTGAATACGACCAACGTTGGGGATTTGATTGGGAATTTTACGCCCCGATCCTGCGCTTGGCCAAGGCGAAAAAACTACCAGTGATCGCCCTAAATACACCCACGGAAATCACTAGAAAAGTGGCACGAGAGGGATTAGAAAGCCTCTCCACCTCAGAAATGACCTACATTCCCCCTAAAAGCGAAATAAACCAGGATAACGAGGAGTACCGTCAACAGATCCTAGCCGTTTATCAGCAACACACGGGGGGCAAAAGTCAGGGATTCGATCGCTTTTTTTTGGCACAGGTTCTCTGGGATGAAACCATGGCCGATGCGATCGCTAAATTCTGGCAAGCTCATCCCGACTATCAGATCATCGTCCTAGCAGGAAAAGGTCATATTGCCTACGGTTACGGTATTCCCAGTCGAGTCCAAAGAAGATTAGGGGATCGCGTCAGCCAGCGCTCGGTTTTCTTGGGAAACGCTCCTCAATCATCACCAGCAGAAACCAAAAAACCCGCCGATTATTTTTGGCAAGAGCAAAATTAAGCAAGACAGGAGTTAGGAAACAAGAGATGATCAGCTAAGATGCCAGCTTTTAATTTCACGGTTAATTTAGTAGATAATACTAAATCCGGTTATTAAAAACTGATTATTTATTTCCCCTTTTGCCTTTTGCCTGTTGCCTTTTGCCTCTCCTCTATGAGTAGCCTATACTCAACGGATTTAGTATAATAAGTCTGAAAAACTGAGGCTATTTTATGATTAATTTAACCTGTCAAGATACCGAAACGCTCGATCGCATTTTAGCTGTGACTCGTGCCGTGGGTTGGGGTGGTGCTAAAATTCTCCAATCCTACTACCGCGGTGAAGAGGATTTAGCCGTCAACGAGGAAAAAAAAGGCGGACCGGTGACTGCGGCGGATTTAGCGGCAAATCACTATATTTTAGGAGAATTACAAACAAATTTTTCTGATATCGACTTTGGTTATCTGAGCGAGGAAACCCACCAGGGTAATGAAGCTATCCCGAAAGATTGGGTATGGATTATCGATCCTTTGGACGGAACCCGCGATTTTATCGACAAAACGGGAGAATATGCCCTACATATCGCCTTATGTTATCAAGGAAGACCGATCATCGCCGTGGTTGCCCTGCCGGATCAAGGAAAACTCTATTTTGCCCAAAAAGGAAAAGGCACTTTTCTAGAAACTAGCGACGGAATTATTACACAGGTAAAAGTTGCCAATAAAGACAAAATTACCGATCTCTATCTGGTGGTTAGTCGTACCCATCGCGACCAACGTTTTGATAATTTATTAAGTCAAATACCTTTCTTTGGTAAAAATTATGTGGGTAGTGTGGGCTGTAAAATTGCCACGATCCTCGAACAAAAATCCGATGTTTATATCTCCCTATCGGGGAAATCGGCAGCTAAAGACTGGGATTTTGCCGCCCCGGAGTTGATTTTAACGGAAGCAGGCGGCAAATTCTCCTATTTTGACGGTCAACCGGTGCGCTATAATCGCGGCGATGTGCGGCAATGGGGGGGGATCATGGCCAGTAATGGTCCTTGTCATCAACAACTTTGTCAGTTGTCCACGGCAATCCTCGCCCAAATTGATGCCACTGTCTAATTTCTGCTCCCTAACCGAGAATCAGAGATCGGTAGAATGGAAAAAAACCAGATCGAGCAATGTTACGGTTAAAAACTTGGCAAGGGTTGATTTTAGCAGTTCCGATCGCCGCTGTGGTCATCTTTCTGATCGTGGCCGCCAGTGTCCAGATCAATCAATGGGGTTTGAATTGGATTTGGGCAGTTTTTACCCTGATTTTTGTTGCTTGGCGCTTCCTGTTGGTCAAATGGACGCGCCCAGCAGTCGGGGAAATTGAAGCCGCCATTGGGGAAATTAAGGCAGAATTAACCCCTCCTGACGGTGATTCCGGGGGCAATGTCGAGGAAATTATCGAGAGGATTATCGTCGAGGCCCGCAATGATCGCCCGGTTTGGGAAGATTGGGCGACTTTTTGGCAACGCTGTCAGGATTTGGTCAGTGCCATCGCTCAGATCTATTACCCCGATGTCAAGTACCCCTTATTAAATATTTACATTCCCCAGGCCTACGGTTTAATTCGGGGAACCGTGGATGATAGCGATCGCTGGATGCAGAATCTTTCCCCGGCCTTGAATCAAATCACCATCGGGCAAGCCTATCAAGCCTACGAAGTTTATCAAAAATTGCAACCCTCAGCCCAGAAACTTTGGCAAGTCTGGAATTGGGCGCAATGGGTGATCAATCCCGCTGCGGCTGCGGCTAAAGTTGCCAGTCAAAAGTATAGCGATCGAGCGGATCAGCAATTATTAGTCAATTTAGGGCAAGTTTTGCGGGAAAATGCCCTAAGAAATCTCTCTCGCCAAGCGGTGTTACTCTACAGTGGCAATAATCTCGCCCCCACTCTCCCCAGCAAGACCAAAATCGCCACCACTACTCTCAAGGAAATTCTCGCCCAAGGGGAACCGATTACGGAAATCGATCGCCAACCGGTTAATATTCTGCTGGTTGGACGCACCGGGGCCGGCAAAAGCAGTTTAATCAATACTCTCTTTCGGGCCGATTTAGCCCAAGTGGATCTATTGCCCAGTACCGATGCGATTCAATCCTACCATTGGCAAACTCCAGAAGGGGACGAGTTAATCCTCTGGGATACCCCCGGCTATGAACAGTCAAATCGGGCTTATTATCGGCAAAAGGTTCTTAATTATGCCAAAAATGCCGATTTATTAATTCTTGTCACCCCCGCCCTCGATCCAGCCCTGGCCATGGATGAGGCTTTTCTTAAAGATTTGCAACAAACTATTGACAATTTACCAGTTATAGTGTGTGTTTCTCAAGTCGATCGCCTGCGTCCGCTGCGAGAGTGGCAACCCCCCTATAATTGGCTGACGGGAGAAAGTCCCAAAGAAGTCAATATCCGCGAATGCTTGCAGTATCGGGCGGAATTATTCGAGGATCTCTGCGATCGCATTTTGCCGATGGTCAGTCAACAGCCGGATAGAGAAGCTTGGGGGGATGAGGAGTTATCAATCGCTTTACTGGGGGCAATTTCACCCGCAAAACAGTTGCGTTTAGCCCGTTTTTTAGCGGATTTAGAAACTCGAACCCTGGCAGCGGCGAAAATAATCGATCGCTATACTTTACAGATGGCCACGGGGCAAGGTTTAACGGCCCTATTAAAAAGTCCTATTCTAGGTTTTATCTCCACTTTAGCCACGGGAAGACCGACTTTAGCTTATCTTTTAGCTGAACAAATTCCTGTGGAACAATTACCAGTAGCGATCGGTAAATTACAGATGGCCTACGAGCTTTATTCTCTCTTGAATCCGGAGAATAAGAGTTTTGATTTATTGGCACTTTGGCCAATACTATTAGAAAATTCTAGCACTGCCGACAAGGAAGCTTGGGCTTGGGGTCATGCCCTAGTAGAATATTGGACAAAGGACTTATCGATCGAACAGTTCCGGTCAAGTTATCAGGGGTATTTAGAGACGATAAAAACAGGCCTGTAGTCAGATTAATTAAGCTAAAACTTTCTTCCACTTTAAAAGTATAGGAGAGTGGGGAGGAGAGGTTTCTGGGGTTGAGATTTCTGTCCCTTGTACTAAAATTACCAATGGGAGAGATTTTTTCGTGTTTTTTTAAAAGTTCTATTCATTTTTTTCATTTTCAGAGTTTTCATCGTTAGTTTTCGACGAACTACCCAAACCACTAAAATAAAAGGCAGTGACTGCTGTAGCTATTGGTCCTAAAAAAGTATAAATTGTCCTAGAAGAATCATTAATTAGGGTTGCCGCTTTATCCACTCTACTTTGTACTTCTTGTTCTTCGATAGCTTTCAAATTTATATTTAAATTAAAAATTCCAAGAGAAGCAAAAGAAATGAGACAAATAGAAAGAATTTGTAAACCAGCAGTGGTTAACAATCCCAACCAAAGCCACCTTGCTAAGGAACCAGCTACTTTATTATTAAAATTATGTCTTTGGTCTGAGGGTGATATAGCTGTAGCTGGTTTACCAAATCCAGATACTTCATTGTCTAAATGATAAACATCCTGATTCTTCTTTGGATTATGACGCACAGAGTTCCTTTCAGTTGGAAGAGTCAAAGAAGCGCTGGGATCTTTTGGGTTGTTAACTTCCTCTGTCTCACTTTTTGAATCACTGGTCATAACTAAACAATTAGTAGTGGTCTCTGTTCATTACCTTTTTGCAGTATTAATTGAGTATCTTCCTCCGTCTCAGTTTTAGCATATAAAGCCATGAGTTTTAATCCTTTACGAATGACTTCAGACTCTGTTAAGTCTAGCTGTTTAGCTATTTCTTTAAGATATTCAGAGTCCTTTTGACTAAGATTTACTCGAAATTGTCTGGTAGCCATTTTTTTTGTTAATTCAGTAATAGTCTGCCTTTAGAAACTTAGCATCCTAACTACAGTATCCTATCTTACCCTAATTACACTAGATATGTCAAGCAATTACACCAGATATGTCAACTATGTCAAATCAACATAAACGAGTCCTGACGGTACTTAATGGGTGCAATAGGTCAAATACCATCGACTTATCGACTTATTTGCTATTAAAAAACTATTTTTCGCAAATTTTAACCAAAATAATCTTAGGGTTTATTCATGCTTAGGTGTAATAGGGGGTATAATAGGGTGTTTAGTAGGTGGTACTATATATACATATATGCAAGGCATATCAATGGGTATATTGTGGGGTTTAATAGATACCATAGTGCTGAGTTCCTATGGTATGATAGTTCCATCAACTTTTAGATAGATAAAAGTATGGCAGACACAACTAAACAAGTGAGTATGCTATAATTGGAGTCGGAAGATGATCTAATCAGACAAATTGAAGATGTAGCTGATTCTGGTTGTTTTTCAAAAGATGAATTATTAAAAAGTATTTTAGAAGCATGGAGATATCATCAGGCCTATATACATAGACTTGCAAATATGGTTCAAATAATCAATATTAAGTAATTCGATTTGATGGTAACGTGAAATGATTACTATCAAATGATTACCCGCTTATTGTTTTGAGCTAACAAAAAGTTTTATCACTGTTTTCTTGATCAACATTTTATTAAACTTTCATAACAAGTAACCCTGAGACAATTATCAGTTTTAGCAATTATTGAGATGTTAATTTATTGTAAGCAGAAATAATCTCCGCATTTTCCCAGTCATCATCAAAAGGGAGCGCATCGGGATCTGACAAAGCATTAGCCTCGATTTCTGCATCGCTCATCGATTTAACTCGCTCCCAATCGGTTAAATCTTGGCTTTCCTCTTTTGTGTTAACAATCCCCATCTTGGGGGATACTCTCTTGATACTTTCTTCGCTCACGTTCGTTTGCTCTCCTAGCACTAATCAATCGGCAAGTTTCCCCTCTTATAGTATAGACAACATAACAGATTATCCCGTTTAATTGTCCCAGCAAACACATCCTTATTTCTTGGTAATCTTGGCGATTATCTTCTCTGATTAGACAGTGACCATCGAAAATAGGAGGAACAGCCGCAAAATCTATCCCATGCTTCTCTATATTAGAATATCTTTTAGACTGATCCCAGTCAAATTCTCTAAATTGCATAAATAAATCTCCAAAAATTGTCTTTGTAGAGAATTATTCCTATATCTCCTCCTTACCTATCGTTTTGAACGAACAAAAATTTTTATCACTATTTAAACTTCAATAATTTTTTGTTATATCGATAAATTACTAGCCCTAAACGCAGAAATTTTGAAAAAGCGAAGCCTCCGCTTCTACTATAATCAGAGAAGGGTAATTGAGACAATTTCTGCATCACCTTAAATAGCTCTTTAGGTTTTGCGTCCGAGAAAATTAATAATCTGTGGACTAATTTCTTTTGACCAATGTTCTTGGGGATAGTGTTTCGCTTCTGCGAGGGGGATTAATTCCACTCCTGATTTAGTAGCTAATTTTTCCACAGTGACAGAAGATAACCAAGGGTCCGCCATTCCCCAGACAAAAAGGATAGGTTTTTCAAAGTTCTCTAAACCTGTCTCAATTTCTGCCATAGTTTTCGATAGGTTTAAATTGCGAATCGTGGCCAGTAAAGCGCGACCCACTGCCGAAGTTTTTAGATAGGGTTGACGGAAAATAGCCAGATCTGCATCACTAATCACAAAACCGCTACCGGTTTCTAAAGTACGATCGACTAATAAGGGATCTTGAGTCGCCATATCTCCGAGGAAAGGTATCCCCCATTGTTTCATTATCCAGGGTAATTTGACATCCTTGGAGAGGGGAGTATTTAAGACAATCAAGCGCTCAATTTTATCAGGATTTTCTAGGGCGTATTGTAGGCCGACGGAGGCTAAAAAACCTTGCACAATTAGGGAGATTTTCGGCAATTGGAGAGCTTGAATAAAATCGGCCAAAGCTTGACAAAAAGCGCTAGGTGTGTAGGCGAAATCTCTGGCATCGGGTTTAGCGGATAAACCGGAACCGATCCAATCGGGGGCAATAGCATTAATGTTATATTCTTCTAAACTGGTTAATAATTCCCGCCAAATATAGCCATGGGCGGGTAAACCATGGAGTAGGATCACGGGGGTTGTATCCGGTTGTTGAGCGGGGTTAACCTGTCGATAAAACCACTTGAGAGAGCCGACTTCGAGAAAATTTTCTAAAATAGCCATGGTTAACGGGGGATTAATAATCATTAACCATTGTCTAACGTCTAGGAACCGATCGCACCGGCAATTTTCCCACCCTGGCAGTTATAGGGAGCTTGCGTCGAGACTTTGTGCTTCTCCGGGGGTTAAGGGTAAATGAAGACCGCATTCTTGTTTTAAACCCTTAAAACGGGTGTCTCGTTCGTTGCTATCATCGGCGGTTAAAGGCCGACTGGAGTGCCAATCGCCGACGGAGACATAACCCAGATCAAAATAGGGATGGTAGGGAAGATCGTATTTGGTCAGATAGTCGTAGATGGTTTTGGCATTCCAGTCAAGGATCGGTAATATTTTGTAACGTTCGCCCTGTTGATTGACCCATTGGAGAGTTTTGCGGTGGTCGGTTTGGTCGCGACGCAAACCCGCTAACCAAGCGGCGGCCTTTAATTCCTTCAGGGCCCGTTGCATCGGTTCCACCTTGCGGATTTTGTCGTAGAGATTGAGGGAGTCCAGATCGTTATTTGACCACAATTTACCGTGGATTGCTTCCATGCGGGCGGGACTGAGGGGAGATTGATAAACTTTCAGGTTTAAATGGAGGCGTTGGCTTAAGTCTTCGGCAAATTGATAGGTTTCTGGGGGAAGATAGCCGGTATCGATCCAAATGACGGGAATATCGGGGATAATTGCGGTGACGAGGTGCAACATTACCGCCGCTTGAATGCCGAAACTGGTACTCATCACCAAACCTTCCCCAAAGGTGGCCGCGGCCCAAGCGACTATTTCTGCGGCGTTAGCGGAGTCAAAACGTTGATTAATTGTAGCGAGGTCGAGGGATAGAGGGTAGGAAAAAGACCGGTCGGCAGTGGCGATGAAGGCAGTTTCTAGGGCCTGTGGATGAGAATTAAGCAAGTGTAAATCTGGCATTCTGGCTAAGATTTAAGGTATTAGTAGCGGCGGATACTGATAGAGTCCAATCTATCCCTGTGATTGGATTATAGCATTGAGCCTTCGGCCGGCTCTAGCTATTCCTTTTCCTTTCCAGAGCCTGGTTATTCGATCGAGGATAATGGAACTATCAGTCCTCAATTGTATCTTAGTCGCTGATTTCAGGATAATTAGACCCTCAGCCCCGCTACTGCTAGAAAAGTTACTATTTAGTAATTTTTTACTTTAAGTTAAGAAACTTATCTAAGGCTAGAACCATATTCGGCGGCCAACGGCGCACGCTTTTTACCCAATCGAGGTCTTGATAGCGGGTATCCATGCCGACGGCGGCTACCCAATTGCTTTCTGCTTCTCCCTGTTGGCCTTGGGTCCATAAAACGGCGCTTAAGGCGGCTCTGACATCGGGAAACATGGGGTATTTGCGGGCAATATTCCGCATTTTTTGGACTGCTTCTGGATATCTGCCCAATTCGTACAGGGCCAGTGCCAGATTAGCTTGCGCCCAGGCAAAATTCGGGGCTAGTTGAGTGGCTTGGCGATAGTCTTTGACGGCGGCTTCCCAGTCCCCTAAACCGCCCTCAGCGTTGCCGCGATTGTTATAGGCAAAGGCATCATTGGGATCTAGTTCTAAAACTTTATTATAATCGGCGATCGCTTCTTGATATTTGCCTTCTCCTTCTAAAGCGGTGCCGCGATTGAGGTAGGGATCGGGGGCATCGGGGGCAATGGCGATCGCTTGGTTAAAATCAGCGATCGCATCCTCTAATTTATTGAGACTAACTCTGGCATTGCCGCGATTACTCCAGACGGCGGGATTAGTGGGGAATTTGGCGACTAATTGGGTCCAATAGCTTTCGGCCTGGACGTAATCCCCTTTTTCTGTGGCTTCTAGGGCTTTTTCGGCGATAACTTCCCCTTCTCTAATCTGTTCTTCGCTTATAGTCGGGCTATCGGCATAAGCCGCTATGGGTAGGGCAAAAAAGAGTAACAGACTCAATACACAAGCGGTGATCCAACGCATAATTACTTCATAATTTGTTACTTAATCTTTTCTCAATCTACCCTACTTAGGTGAACTCTGCCCTAGATAGTCTTGATAGCCTAGTCGTTGAAGATTGCTTTGTTTTTCGAGGACGGAATCGGTGAGGGATTGACGATAGGCGATAACTTGCTCTAAAAGATCAGTATTACCAGTGGCGAGAATTTGAACCGCTAAAAGTCCAGCATTTTTGGCATTACCGATCGCCACCGTGGCCACGGGAATGCCTGCGGGCATCTGTACAATTGAATAGAGAGAGTCTAACCCTTGTAAAGTGCGCGTGACTACGGGAACTCCTATCACGGGTAAGGGGGTTAGAGATGCTACCATCCCGGGTAAATGGGCAGCCCCGCCGGCTCCAGCGATAATCACTTTTATTCCCCTTAAATGAGCGTTTTTGCCGTATTCAAACATTTTTTCGGGGGTACGATGGGCCGAGACAATGGCGACTTCGTGGCTAATCTGAAAAAACTCTAAAACTGCGATCGCTTCTTTCATGGTGGGTAAGTCGGAATCACTGCCCATAATCACACCCACTAGGGGCGCTGCTGAGGAGGAAATGCGATCGTCTGTCATCATAACTGCTAGAAAATAAGGTAGTGATTTTATTGTAGTGGTGATAGTTCCAACCCTTGCAGCGATTGGGGGGGGAATTTAGGCACTTTTTCCCTGAAAATTAGGTAATTTACCACTCGACTGAACATCAAGGACAGGGCGATCGCTCCCGTCGTTTCTAAACTAAAGCCTGACTGCAAACAATCATGGGAATTGGTTGCTCCTCACCTTGCAAGCGGCGGCGATCTAACCAGTCGCGCATCTCGTGTTGGGTGTATAGTTTCTTCAGTTCGCTAAACAAAGTTTCTCCTGTTAGGCTACGGCGCTTAATCAGGTTTAACTCGCGCTTCAGTACAGTGGTAATCGGTTGGCGAAAGGCCTGTTCTAATAGGTTAACCTGCTTGCGGATTTCTTCATCCTGAGTGGTTTTGAACAGTAGTCCCAATTCTCGCAAGATGTATCGCTGTGCTTGAGTCAGAGAACGGCTGTACTCCCGTTCCGATTGGCGATGTTGGACTTCTCGGGCAAATTTCACCTTGACTTGCATCACTGCTTGGTTGTAATTTTTGGGTAGCGGCAGTCCGGCTTCTTCTCGGTTACTTTTGAGCATCCCTAAAATGCGGGCTAGATCCCTTGATACTATTTCTCCCCGTTCATCGAGCCAATATAATTGCTGGTAGGCCTTCCAATCTTTGCGGTTAGGATAAGAAGCTTCACAGAAGACAATTATGCCCTTATTGAGAGAAAAGCGAGCCGTGCGGATGCCGTGAGGCAGGTTAGCTATCCGTTCGTATTCAGCCGGATTTTCTCGCTGGAGTTGTCTGAGAATTTCTTCCGCTTCGTTGAGGTCGAGAAATTCTCCCTCATTTTCAAACAAACTTAATTGATTGCTGCCACTTGTTTCATAAATTGCATACATAGCCTCTTCGTTAAGCTGTTCTGTGGGGTCAAGAATTGCCGCATCCTCACCGATAGTTTCATGAATTTCTTGAATGCGGTTTTTGAGTTTTTGCCGTAATCCTAGATTCCGCTCTAATCCCGTCTCTGGGAGAAAATTAAAGCCGTAAACCACATCATTTTCGCTGCCAATCCGATCAATCCGACCAAATCTTTGAATAAGTCGGACGGGATTCCAATGCAGGTCATAATTAATAATCAGGTTGCCATCTTGTAGGTTTAAACCTTCGGCTAAAACATCGGTAGCAATTAAAGTCTTGATTTCCGACTCTCCTGGGGTCAATTTATAGTATTTGTTGGCTTTGGGGGCAAATCTACCCACGACTCGCGCCTTATTTTTATCGCCACTGTAGATGACTTCTATATCCTCTCGATCGCCGTTAGGATTGAGGTTTTGATACAAGTAATAGGCAGTATCAGCATACTGAGTAAAAATGAGGCACTTGCTCCCTTGAAGCGGCGGTTTATTCAACCAGCTTTTGAGGGTTTGTAATTTCGCATCTTTGTGGGGGGTAATTGGCTCAACTAAGTGCAAAATTTTCTCTAGCAATTGGATGTCATGTTCGAGGTGTTTCTGCAATCTTGGCGCATCAAAATCAGCTATATTATACTTTCCCGATGCCTGACGCAAAGCATCGATAATGTCTTGTTCTTCCCCATTGTTTGGCTCATAGAGAATTGCCTGAGCTTCTTCCCCGGCGGGGATAATTCCTTGGCGTAAAGCTTCTCGAAAGCGTTGATGGACTTGCAGTAATTTCTTAACAGTTTCTTGGAAGGCATAAACGCTAGATTCAAAGCGTTTGAATAAGAGGACTCGCATCAGTCCTCTTAAATTTGCTCCCCCAGTTTGTAAACTGAGTAATGGTTCTTGTTTGCGCTTATTTGGTAATACATAATTTCCCAAACCATAACGAGCATAGCAAAGTTCATTTTTACGAGGGTTGGCTGGTTGCCGTTGGCGAGATTTCCCTAAATATTGGCGCAGTTCTTGGTAAAGTCCTTGATAGGTATCTTCAATACTATATTCAATAGTTTGTAGTTCTCTTTTGGGAAAAAACTGATGCTTACCGCCCACAATAACGTAAGCGCGTTGATTTCCGTTTAAATAATCCTTGAAATTGTCTGCATCTACGGGTTTATGAGTCTTGGCATCAAAGCCGTACCAGCGTAAAATATGGTTGCGAGTGCGCCGGATTAAGATGTTAGATAACAAGTCAGGTAACTGTTTTTCGCCTTTCTCTACTAATCGAAAATATTCTTTTAGATCGGGCGGATCTATGGGTAAATCTGTCTTATCATCTTGATGAAAGAGCTTAATCTGATGATAAATATCCCAAGCACTTTTATTACGAGGAGTTGCTGTTAAAAAACAGCATTGTCTCCCAGCTGCTAAAAAGGCTTCGACGATTTTATATCTTTGGGTTGCGTCATTCCGCAGGTTATGACTTTCATCAATTAAGACAAAATCTCGATCTTTGTATTTAAAATCTTCTAATAAAACCCTGATGCCACTTATATCATTTTCCCGCAGCAATCCCATCGATAAAATACGGGCGTTAAGTTGATAAATTTCGTTGTAGCGTTCCCACATTTCCAGCAGTGGCGCTGGACAAATAATTAAGGGGCGGGCTTTTTCCACTTGTTCAAAACGTTTGACAATGGCAGCACCAATAAAGCTTTTTCCTAGTCCTACCACATCGGAAACAAAACAACCTCCATACTCGCGGATGAGTTTGATCGCGTGTTCAACGGCTACTTTTTGAAAGTCTGCTAGTTTCTCGGTAATTTCGTTATCTATCATGATTTCGCTGGCAGTTTCTTCTGTCAATCGATCGCGCACAAGCATATAGAGAGTTTTCATATAGATGTCGTAGGGACGTACTGGAATCATCGCCCAAGACTGTTTTAAAGACTGCATCAGTGTTTGATCAAATTCTGTTGCTTCGTCCCAAAGTTGATTGAACCATTCTGTTAAACTGGTATGATTTTCATTACCGTGAACGATAACATTAAGTTCGGTATTGTGGGAAATTCCTGATAAAGTAAGGTTGGAAGAACCAACGATAGCAAGACCTTTTTCTTGACGTTCTAGGGGTTGTCCCTGCTGGTTATAAATTGTCCCGTAGTCAAAGATATAAGCTTTAGCATGGAGTCGCCCTTTAGTATAAACTCGCACCTGAAGGCGTTTTTCTTCAATCATTTGAACCAGATTTTTTACTAAGGTTTCTGCTTCATCTGTTTGGTCCATTAGTTCGACGCTGGAACGAATATTTTCGGCGGTTTCTGTTGCCATCTGCTTGCGTTCTGTCCGTTTGGGGTATTCTTGTGCCTCTAGATGGTCTTTAATTAGTTCTAAGCGGCGGTAGCCTTCTGCTAGTTGTTCGATGGTTTCCCGGTTGCTGGTGTTGCCAATCAGGAGGCGCATTTGTGGGATGGTGGCGAGACGAGGTGCGATCGCAGTAAAGCCGGAGAGGAAGAAGTAACCGACGGCAAAATGAGCGGCTTCTGAGGAGTGGAGAATTTGGTTGATGTTATCGACTAATTTTTGCTGGCGATTGTCGATGATGTCGTGGGTAGGCATAGTTCAATTTTTGAATTTTAGGGCTGTAACCAGTTTTCTATTACTAGATTAGAAATATTTTCAAAGGCAAGCTGAATTGGAGGGTTGAATGACTGAATTGAATAGTATGGTTGTGGTTAAGGATAACGCTATTGAAATAGAGCGTCAAGAAGAGTTAAAAGACTTCCTCCAAGAACAAGAACAACAAGTTCTTGAGCAATTCAAACCGGGTACATTCGGATGTCATGAGTTACTTGACAGAACAGCGATGGTTAGTGATTCCTTGGAGCGTTTTATTGTTTCCCATCCAGCTTGTGTACAAAACCCTGAATGGTACGCCCTAGCAAGACAAGCTGCTGAGGCTCTACATATTCTCTATCAAAAAGTTGGTGCAGTGCATCTCAATGGAGACTAAATCTAAGGAAATTTCAAAGGACAAGCACTACACTAGAGTAAACTAAGTGTACTCAAAAACCATGTCAGACTCCCCAATGATTTCTGTCACTGAAGCTCGACAAACTCTCTTTGGATTGGTGGAGCGAGTCAGTCAATCTCATGAACCCGTCACAATTACTAGCAAGCGCGGCAATGTGGTTTTGATTAGTGAGGAGGATTGGCACTCAATCCAAGAAACTCTTTATTTAAAGTCGATTCCGGGTGTCTGGGAGTCGATTGAAGCAGCAATGAAGGAGTCAATTGAAGATTGCTCAGATGAACTTCCCTGGTAAAGAATTATGTCTTGGCAATTGAAATATTCTAAGCAGGCTCAATAAAATCTATTACTGATTGCTGTTGTTGGGGGGTCAGGGTTTGTAGTTTTTCTAAAATGGTTTTTTCGTCAGTGATTGCTTGTGTCATGGTTTAATTCTCTTGGGGTTTTTAATAATTATATCTCAATCAGGAATAATTAAATCAATCATTTCTTTTCGATTCTTGCGATAAACATAGAAATCGCTATCTAAAGTCAAGACAGAACTTTCTGCTATTAATTCGCTCATTCTCACTAAACAAGCATCGGCAAAGGACATAGGAACGGATTGATAACGTTGCATTAAGTCTCGAATAGCATCTACTTCTTCACTAAACTGAAAGGGGATAATAATCTTTTTACTTTTAACTAATCCCATAATAGCATCTTCACCGCCATAAATATTCTGCAATAAAAAACAGGCTTCGGTAATGACAGCTTCACAGGTAAAAAATGGAGAGGAAAAATTAGTAGTTGTTTGAGTTACCCATTGATGAAAAGCTTCTCGACGGTTGACTATTGCCACTAAAGGTCCCGTATCTAACAGAATATTTGACTTCATTTGCTGCCAATACCTCGAAGATAGTCTTTATTAGTGGCTAAGTCCCCCGGTCCCCCATCAAGACAACCAATATATTCTTTGGCTGCTTCATAGAATGAAATCGGTTCTTCTTCTTCAGTAATTTCTTTCTTCTCTGCCTTAAATTGCAAGAATTCAATAAAATCTATTACTGATTGCTGTTGTTGGGGGGTGAGGGTTTGCAGTTTTTCTAAGATGGTTTGTGAGTGAGTGGTTGCTTGTGTCATGGTTTCATTCTCTTGGGGGTTTTAATAATTATATCTTGATTTCAGATACCCGACTTCTTAAAGAAGTCGGGTATCTAACCCCTTACAGTCCATACAATGCCGCTACTCTCTCATCTATCTCTTTTTCCCATTCTTCACAGTTAACTCCTTTGGCATCTAAGCATTTTTGTACTAATTTAATGATGGGTTCTTTTTCAGATTCAGAAGCGGGAGGGATGGGAATTTTGGCTATATATTGACGTTTTAGCCGTATTCTTCCATGTTTCTGTGCATCTCCTAATACTGCTGCAAATATATAGCGTTTCCTGTTCACAAAACGTACATTCTTGATCCTGAAAAGCTTAATCAGCAAAGGTAAAATTGTACCTCACAGATGCAAGAACTGCTATAAATAATTAATAGAAATAATAAAAACTGTATCATTAATATAAAGACCTTTTTCATCTAATGTAAAACGAGACTCTTTAGCAATATCAGGATAAACAATCTTGGGGTTTTCAAATTCTGCATAGTAATCACAAGCTCGTAATTACCAGTAAAATTTACCTTTATCATAGCGTTTCTCTAGCTCAAACTTCCACTGGTTTAAATGTTCAAAGCAGGATATCTTTTAATGTTAATTCCAATAGGGGTAACAATTAAGTATTTATCTTTATTTCTAATATGCCATTTACGCACATCATCACCCACAGCTAAAGGTTTAATAATCTCTGCACTTTTAGTATCTTTAGCGATTAATTCTGCTCGTTTTGCACCATCAATCACAAAAGCTTGATTAAAACCAGTTTTAATACCATAATAAATATGTCCAGAAGTGGCGGCTTAAAATAGAACATCAAAAATGATTAAGATAGCCAATTTTTACAAAAAACTGATTGTATTAGTAAATTATTTTAACCATTCATATAGATTCCATTTCTCCATGATTGGAATTATTTTTGTTAAATAATCGTAACCTCCTTTACGGTAGTAACCACCAATTTCAGTAATCTCAAATTTCCAAGAAAAACTCACTTGATTTATTGTTGACTCCACGGATACCAAACCTCAATTATACCTTGCGGATCTGGGAGCATCTCACCTTTGCAATAAACATAAATACTTAGTAGAAAAATAGGCTTTTCGAGGGTAATTCTTGTTTTAATTCTCCATGTACGCGGTCTTTAAAAGCCTCTATTTATTGTCAGCTAGGATAATATTATTTCTACCTATTAATGTCTTGATTTCTTTAGCGGCATCTCTATCTTCATCATAAAAAAATTTAACTAATATTTTTCCATCTTCTGAAAAAACTTTTTCATAACTTTGATTTTGTGGATTGTGATTATTAGAATCTACTGTTCCCTCTTTAACAAGATTTGTCACAGCAATAACTTGCGCTCCATTGTCATTTAGTTTTCTCAGCAAATACTCTGCCTCATTTCTTTGAGACTCAGCAGAAATATGTATCCAAACTGTTTTTCCTTTTAAGTTGAAATGACCTTCAGTGCAAAGAACACCGTCTGGACAAAAAATTTTATTCCACCACCATGGAGACGTTCCTCCTGCAATGAGAGCTATTAAAATCGCAGAGATGACCTTGGAAAACATAGTTTCTGAATTTTTATCATCAGCCATTTTTATGTACCTCCTAAAAGAAATTTTCAAAAATTAAATTAATCATGAGTTAATAAGGCAATCTGTTTTTTTATATCCTTAATCTCTTGCTCAAGAGATTGTTTATCACTCCCTAAATGCGCTCTGGGTGGTTCATCACTCCATAAATCTGTGGGGGGATAGGTGACATCTGGGATAATGTCTAGGGCTGTCATGACTTTTTCCCGGTATTTTAGAGTTAATTAATTGTAGCTTTTTCCCACTACTTTAGAGATGGTGCTGGGGGATTTTTGCCCCTAACTTAATCCTACACCCTTGACCGATCGCCTTCCGCACTTTATCCTAGCGCCATGGGCAAATATGTTAAAACTTCTATACAATAGCGCCAATAAGCCCGATAACAACGATGACTGAAACCCTAATTCAACCCGCAACCCTAGTAGAACTCTTACGTTACCGCGCCACGACACAACCGGACGGCCATGCTTACACTTTTCTTATCGATGGTAAAAAAGAAACCCCACCTTTAACCTACAGTGAACTCGATCGCCAAGCAAGAGCAATCGCCGCCTATTTGCAAAAATACCAGGCCCAAGGAGAACGGGCCCTGTTACTCTATCCTCAAAGTTTAGAAGTAGTGGCCGCTTTTTGTGGTTGTCTCTACGCGGGAGTGATTGCCATTCCCGTCCCCCCACCGGAATCGGGACGACTTAAGCGCACTTTGCCCCGTTTACGGGCAATTGTCAAGGATGCTAATGCCACCTTTGCCCTAGTTACCGAAAGTATTTTGACTCTTATTGAAGGTGTTAAGGAAGAATTCCCAGAATTCGACCAAATGAAATGGATTACTACCGAAAGTATTGATATTTCCCTGGCGGACCAATGGCAAGATCCCCAGGTGGATAAATCGGCGCTTGCTTATCTGCAATATACCTCCGGTTCGACTAATATCCCCAAAGGGGTGATGCTAAGTCATTTTAATCTGATGCACCATTGCGGTTACTTGCAAAAAGCTTGTGGTTACGAACCGGATAGCGTTACCCTCACTTGGATGCCCTATTTTCACGATTACGGGTTAGTCGAAGGTATCACCGTCCCCCTCTACAACGGGACACCCTGCTATCTCATGTCTCCCTTTGCTTTTATTAAGCGTCCGATGCAGTGGTTAAAAAATATTACTAAGTACAAAGTTACTCATAGTCAAGCCCCCAACTTCGCCTATGATCTTTGTACTCGCAGGATTAAAGCTGCCGATTTAGCGGAATTAGACCTGAGCAGTTGGCAGGCTGCGGGAAATGCCGCCGAACCGATTAACCCGAAGGTAATGGCCAAATTTGTCGATACTTTTGCAGATTACGGCTTTTCTTGGCAAACTTTCGCCCCTGCCTACGGATTAGCTGAATATACCCTCTTGATTTCCAATAAACCCAAGGGAACCACCCCAATTATCACCGCTTTGGATGCCACCGCCTACGAACGCGGTAAAATTGTCCCTGTAGGTTCCGATCGAACCACTGGAGTTAGATACGTCCCCAGTTGTGGTCGTCGCGTCTGTGATACCCGTATAGCTATCGTTAATCCCGATACTTTCACCCTTTGTGCAGCCGATGAAGTGGGCGAAATTTGGGCCAGTGACCCCAGTATGGCCGCTGGATATTGGCAACGGGAAGACGCAACTAAAGAGACTTTTCAAGCATATCTTGCTGATACAGGAGAAGGACCGTTTTTACGCACAGGAGATTTAGGTTTTCTTCTCGATGGGGAATTGTATATCACGGGACGGATTAAGGATTTAATTATTGTCCGTGGCAGTAATCATTATCCCCAAGATTTAGAATGGTCAGTACAGCATCTTAATGAGGTTTTTCGTCCCGATTATGGCGCAGCTTTTTCCATTGAAGATAACGGTGAGGAACAGTTAGTTATTGTCCAGGAATTAGAACGTCGCAGCGGGGAATTAGATACGGGCAAATTAATTGCCGATATCCGTCAAGAAATCGCCGAAGAACACGAAATTATGACCCATGCCATTGTTTTGGCTAAATCGGGGACAATTCTCAAAACTGCCAGTGGCAAAATTCAACGCCGCGCTATTAAACAGAATTTTCTCAATGGTAATATGAGTATTATCGATGCTTGGTCAGAAAATCCTCAGTTAGTTAGTAAATTCGATCGCTCTAATTCTGAAATAGAAGCATAGTTTTTCGGGTGGGCAATGCTCACCCGATCGAGGTTAACTAATCGTGTTATACTAAATCCGTTGAGTACAGGCTAGTTATGAGGAGAGGCAAAAGTGGAATTAAATATAAGATGAACGTAGGTTGGGTTGAAGCATGAAACCCAACGCCCGCATAGTTTACGCTACCGCTAACCCATCCTACAAATAATTGTCCCTCCCTACTTATTGGATGTATGAGTAAACAGGATGAAAATTCGTTATGAACTGATTATTTACTGGAGTAATGAGGAGCAACTATTTATCGTTGAAGTTCCAGAACTTGCCGGATGTATGGCTGATGGAGAAACTTATCAAGAAGCTGTGCAAAATGCTGAAATCATTATTCAACAATGGATTGAAACAGCACAAGAATTAGGGCGAGAAATTCCTGAACCTAAAGGACGTTTATTATTTGCTTGAACAACCGCAGGAATAGGGAAAATGGGTGTTGTAGATAGCAATAAAATTAGAAACTTTCTTGGGTAAGAAGCGGGAATAGTTATGATAAAATAACCTAAACATTAGGATAAATTATCGGGTATATTATCTCATCGCAATGCACTACTTAGAACGAGGCGACTTTTGGGGAAAGTTAGAAATTAATAGGCAAATAATCCCGATATTAATAAAGACATCAGCCAGATTAAAAACAGGAAAATTAATCAATCTAAAATCGAGAAAATCCACCACATAACCAAACAAAAAGCGATCGATACCATTGCCGAAAGCCCCTGCTAAAATAAAACCGTAGGCTAATTGTTCCCAACGGCTTAAATGCGGTCCAAAGTAAGCAAAAGACATTAATCCCAAACTAACTAATAAGGATAGCCATTTTAGCCAACCAACACCGCCCCGAAAAGCACTAAAAGCCGCCCCGGTATTAATCACATAGGTAAAATGAAAAACCCCCGGAATAATCGGGAAAGTATCACCAATTTGCTCAAAACTCTGCACGGTTATATACTTAGTTACTTGATCTAAAATTAGACCAATCACCGCCACTATCCAAAACCAGCGATTTTTTTTTAACATTGGCTGTGGCATCAATAAAATAATAATTTACGGAAGAAAAAGGCAATAATTACCACCACACAAATTACTACTAACTGCCCTAAAAATGGCCAGACTGAATAATTCATAAATAGGGTGGGCAAACTATCGGGAAAGGTGATTTGACTAGCTTGGGGCTGAAAAATCGACAATCCCAGCATATATAATAAACCGCACAGATGAATCACTAACAAACCGGCAAAAGCACTTAAAGCTAGGGTTTCTATCTTGGCGCGCCAGCGGAAAGCCAGCCAACCACACAGCCATGCCCCCGGCATAAAGCCTAAAATATAGCCAAAACTGGGTTCTTTCAGATAACCCATTCCCCCGCCCAGGGCAAACACAGGCAACCAAGTTAAACCGAGAAAAATATAGGCCACCTGGGCAAGAAGCCCGGCATTTTTGCCCCCCAGACAGCCCGTTAACAATACTGCCCCAATTTGGTAAGTTATGCCCAGTTTTTGTGAAGATAGACCCGTAGCCGACCAACTAGCTAGGCTTACTGGAACAAATGTACTAAAAATTGTCAGCAATAAACCAATCAAGGCCCAGAGTAACTCATTGGGAACCGATGCGGAAGCGCGCCGGGGCGGAGAGCCTCGTCCTCGACGTGATTTAGGTTGCCTGTTGGGGTTGGTATTCACCGGGGATGGGGGCTTCTCCTCCTATTAAACTAAGATCAGCCAACATCGCCTGATCCTGTTGGGGCGGTTGTCCTAGAGTGGTCAAATAATGCCCAATCAGCATAGCATTAATTCCCGATTTTAGCCCCAGATTTTGCAATTCTCCCATCACCGCCTCTCGTCCCCCGGCATAACGGAGGATTTGTTGAGGTAAGATAAACCGGAAAATAGCGATCGCTTTTAGGGCAGTAAAAGGGTCCAGTTTGGGTAAATGACCTAAAGGGGTGCCACTTCTGGGGTTTAATAGGTTAATCGGCACTGATTCCACTTCTAATTCCGCCAGGGAGAAAGCTAAATCAATGCGATCGGTCCAACTTTCCCCCATACCGATAATTCCCCCCGTACAAGCTTGAATTCCCGCCGCTTTCAGGTTTTTTACCGTTTCTACCCGATCCTGCCAACTGTGGGTGGAGACGACGTTAGGATAAAAATTCTCGGAAGCCTCCAGATTGTGATTATAACGGGTAACTCCGGCTTCTTTTAAGGCCTGGGCTTGGGCAAGGGTTAACTCTCCGAGGGCGCAGCAGGGTTTAATCTTGGCTGTTTCGATGATTTCTTGAACTGTGGCCAGTATTTCCTCGAATTCCTGCGATTTAGGGCTATTGTACTTTAATCCCCGGCCTTGACTAACTAAACAGAAGCGTTTGGCCCCCGCGTCGGCTGCCGCTTTCGCATGGCTGACGATTTCCTCGCGACTTTTTAAACCGTAGATAGGCGAATCTTGACCGGGATGGTGGGCGGATTGGGAACAAAAACTGCAATTTTCCGAACAACTTCCCGATTTTATGTTGATAATGCTACATAAATCTACCGTATTTCCACAACAGGCCTGACGAATGCGATCGGCAGCCTCACATAAGCTGAAAATATTTTCCTGACCTTCGATCGCAGTTAAAGCCAGGGCCTCTTGCTTACTGAGTCGATCGCCAGCGATAATCTGATTAGCCCTAGTCTGTAACCAGTTTTTTAAGGGTTCTCCCTCCACGGGGATAGATTGAGTAGCGGTGTGTGTAGAGACTTGTACCACGTCGTTTATGCTCTGACTAAGTTAGGCTGATCTTATCATTATTCAGTTACTGGGGAAAGATTAATAAAAAACTTTAGAAAAAATACCTTTTTGTGCTAGACTACCCGCAAAAGTTATCTTGTCTCCGATTTTATGAAAGTTATTCCGACGAAAATTCCTGATGTTTTAATCATTGAACCGCAAGTTTACGGAGATGATCGAGGTTTTTTCTTGGAGAGTTTTAATCAGAAAGATTTTCGAGAAAAAACTGGGGTTAATACCACTTTTGTCCAGGATAATCACTCTATGTCCCTAAAAAATGTCCTGCGAGGATTGCACTATCAAATCCCCAATCCCCAGGGTAAACTGGTGCGAGTAGTGAGCGGTAGTGTTTTTGATGTGGCCGTGGATGCGCGTAAAAGTTCCCCCACTTTTGGGCAATGGGTAAGCTGTGTTTTAAGTGCGGAAAATAAACGGATTTTCTGGGTTCCCGAAGGTTTTGCCCATGGTTTTTTAGTCCTCTCCGATCGAGCCGAATTTCTCTACAAAACCACTAATTATTATTATCCCCAATACGAAAAAACCATTTTATGGAATGATGCGGATTTAGGGATTGATTGGCCCCTAGAGATTCCCCCGATTCTCTCCCCTAAAGACCAAGCTGGACAACCCTTTAAATCCGTGGAAGTTTTCCCCTAAAGACGATGAAAAAAGTTTTACTAATTGGTGCTAAAGGTCAAGTAGGACAAGAGTTACAAGTAACTTTACCGCAGTTAGGTGAAGTTATTAGTATCGGTCGAGAAGAACTAGATTTAACTAACTCGGAAAAAATCAGCCAGTTAATTAGGGAAATTCACCCCGATTATCTGGTTAATGCCGCCGCTTATACGGCAGTGGATAAAGCCGAAACCGAGCCAGATTTAGCCTATTCTATCAATGCTATAGCCCCAAAAATTATGGCGGAATCTGCCGAGAAAATTCAAGCTAAATTTCTCCATATTTCCACCGATTATGTCTTTGATGGTCGGAAAAATACCCCCTATCTAGAGACCGATATAACTAATCCTTTAGGGGTTTATGGACAATCAAAGTTAAGGGGAGAAGAGGAGATTAAGAATGTTAATTCTAACGCTATTATCCTTCGCACTGCTTGGGTTTACGGCAGTTATGGCAAAAGTAATTTTGTCAAAACCATGCTGAGATTAGGCAAGGAAAGAGAGGAGTTAAAAGTAGTTGTTGATCAGGTGGGAAGTCCCACTTGGGCCAAAGATATCGCCACGGCCATTACTCAGCTTCTAATTAATGTCGATAATCCCGCAGGAATCTATAATTTTACTAATAGCGGTGTCGCCAGTTGGTTTGATTTAACTAAAGCGATTTTTGAGGAGGCAAAAATAAGCGGTATTCCCTTAAAAATTCAGAGGGTAATTCCCATTACTACTGCTGAATATCCTACCCCAGCAGTACGTCCGGCCTATTCGGTTCTTTCTGGTCAAAAAATCTCGCAACAATTGGGTTATATTCCTCCCTATTGGCGAGATTCTCTCAAAGCTATGCTCAACCAACTATTTAATCTTTAAAACTATGAAAGCACTAATTTTATCCGGTGGTAAAGGTACGAGGTTACGTCCCCTAACCTATACTGGGGCAAAACAGTTAGTTCCCGTTGCCAATAAACCGATTTTATGGTATGGAATCGAGTCAATTGTCGCCGCAGGAATTACCGATATTGGCATTATTATCAGTCCCGAAACCGGGGAAGAAATTCGTCAGACCACGGGCAGTGGTGAACAGTTTGGGGCTAAGATAACTTATATTCGCCAAGATCAACCGGCGGGATTAGCACACGCGGTTAAAACTGCCCAATCTTTCCTAGCAGATTCCTCCTTTATTATGTACTTGGGTGATAACCTAATTGAGGATGATTTATCGCCCTTTTTAGACTCTTTCCAAAAACAGTCCCTTGATGCTTTAATTCTCCTGCGAAAAGTGTCTAATCCTAGTGCTTTTGGGGTGGCAAAAGTAGATGAAACCGGCAAAGTTTTATACCTAGTCGAAAAACCCAAAGAACCCCCCTCAAATTTAGCTTTGGTAGGGATTTATTTTTTTGCCCCCACCATTCATCAAGCGATCGCATCTATTCAACCATCGGCCAGGGGTGAGTTAGAAATTACCGACGCTATCCAAGAATTAATCAATCAAAATAAAGCAGTAGAAGCGAATAAACTACTGGGTTGGTGGTTAGATACTGGTAAAAAAGATGATTTATTAGAAGCAAATCGGATTATCCTTGATACCTCTCTAGAAATCGCTTTACAGGGAGAAATTGATGCTAATAGTCAAGTTATCGGACGGGTACAAATTGGTCAGGGTAGTAAAATTATTAATAGTACCATTCGCGGCCCTGTCATTATCGGAGAAAATTGTCACATTGAGAATTGTTTTATCGGTCCCTACAGCAGTATAGCTAATGGCACAAAATTAATTGATGCCGACATAGAACACAGCGTAATTCTCAAAGATGCCACGATTATTGGCATTCATCAGCGCATAGTTGATAGTGTTATTGGACGACGGGCAAAATTAGAAATCGCCCCCCAACGTCCAAAAGCTTTACGCTTTATGATCGGGGATGATTCCCATGTAGAATTAGTGTAGTTATCGGGGATTAACTGCCTGTTTAATTAGGGTTTGCGGCAAAAAGTTTTTCCTGGAGGCCGGGTGTGGGGTGTAGGGTGTAGGGTGTAGGATTTTACCGATTTTCAGGGGGTCAATTACCTAATTTTCAGGGAAAAAGTACCTGAATTTTCCCCCCAATCACTGCAATCGCTGGCACTTTTTGAGGTCAAAAAAGTCTAAAAGCCTTATCCAACAAGGTTTTTAGATTTATTCAGCCAACCCTAACTATGTTATAATCAAGAGTCTGACCTATTTTACCGTTCTAGAACTATGACGCAACAGTATCGCATCACCCTACTACCCGGCGATGGCATCGGGCCGGAAATCCTCGCTGTCACCGTAGAGATACTGAAAGTCATCGGTAAAAAATTTGACCTCCAGTTTGACTTCCAAACCGCTTTAATTGGAGGGGCAGCCATTGATGAAACCGGCAGTCCCCTTCCCGAAGCAACCCTTAGCGCCTGTAAAAATAGTGATGCTGTTCTCCTGGCCGCTATCGGGGGTTATAAATGGGATAATTTGCCCCGGCAGCAAAGGCCAGAAACGGGATTATTAGGCTTAAGATCCGGTTTAGGTCTTTTTGCTAATTTACGTCCTGCCACCATTTTTCCGCAATTAATCGACGCTTCTAGTCTCAAACGGGAGATTATCGAGGGGGTGGATATCATGGTCGTCCGGGAATTGACCGGGGGTGTTTACTTCGGTCAACCGAAGGGGATTTTTGAGACGGAAACGGGAGAAAAATGCGGTGTAAATACCATGGTTTACTTGGAATCGGAGGTGGACCGCATCGCTAAGGTGGCCTTTGAAATTGCCCAAAAACGCGGCCATAAACTCTGTTCCGTCGATAAAGCTAATGTTCTCGATGTTTCCCAACTTTGGCGCGACCGGATGACGAAAATGGCCGCTAATTATCCCGATGTGGAACTTTCCCATCTCTACGTCGATAACGCGGCCATGCAGTTAGTCCGGGCCCCCAAACAATTTGATACTATCGTCACGGGCAATTTATTCGGTGATATTCTCTCCGATGAAGCGGCCATGTTAACCGGTAGTATCGGAATGTTACCCTCCGCTAGTTTAGGGACTGCTGGAGTGGGAGTTTTTGAACCCGTCCACGGTTCGGCCCCGGATATCGCCGGCCAAGATAAAGCCAATCCGATCGCCCAGATTCTCAGCGCTGCTATGATGTTAAAATATGGGCTAAATCAACCTTTAGCGGCAGCAGCGCTGGAAAAAGCCGTAGAAAAAGTCTTAGATCTCGGTTATCGTACCGGAGATATTTTCTCGGAAGGTATGACCTTAGTGGGATGCCAAGCTATGGGCCAGGTCATCCTGAAAGTTTTAGAATCTTAACAAAAGTGACAAATTCGGAAATCGTCCTATACCATTGATTTAATAAATACGTCAATTTAATCGTGGGGAGACGAGTGATATGGTGGCCCTATCTCAGAAAACCGAACAACAGCGTGTCGATATGGAAATCCCAATTTTATTAGATCCTACTGTCTTACGGGCGGCCAGACGCATCTATCGCATCTACTGTACCCTCAATAGCAGAGTTAGTAAACGTCCTTTTGGTGTCGCTATTAACCGCGACAATCATCGGGGCCAATTGATTTTTAACAATAAACCGATTCTTCTCCCCGGAGAATGTTTCGTCCCGATTAAGCAAATCGAATCGGAAGCCTATTAATTTTTGTGAAGATTTGCCCTAAATATCTTGCCAAACGTCAGCTAATACCCACTGGCGTAATTTTTTTGTCTAACATAGGGTTTGCTGAATAAATCTAAAAACATTGTTCGATAAGACTTTTAGACCTTTTTGAAACCCAAAAGTACCGGCCATTGGAGTAATCGGGGGGAAAATTCCAGGACTTTTTCCCTGAAAATCGGTAAAACCCTACACCCCACACCCTACACCCCACACCCTGTCCCCAAGACAAACTTTTTGCCGCAAACCCTAATATAGAAAGATGTTCGGGAATAATCTTAACTCTACCCTAATCCAAGACCTCGATCGCCTAGAAAATCGTCTTCAGGAAATTCCCCTCGAACCGGGGGTGTACTTCCTGCGCGACCAAAATGGCGAAATTCTCTACATCGGTAAATCCAAAAAACTCCGGTCTAGAGTCCGTTCCTATTTTCGTCCCAGTCAACCCCTCAGTCCCCGCATTGCTTTGATGGTACGACAGGTGACGGAAATTGAATTTATCGTCACCGACACGGAAGCAGAATCTTTGGCCCTAGAAGCTAATCTAATTAAACAACATCAGCCCCATTTTAATACTCTCCTCAAGGACGATAAAAAATATCCATACATTTGTATTACTTGGTCGGAAACCTACCCGCGCATTTTTATTACCCGCAAACGTGGCATAAATAACCAAAAAGACCGTTATTATGGTCCCTACGTCGATACTAGGCTGCTGCGCTACACTCTACACCTAATTAAACGCACTTTTCCCCTGCGTCAACGTCCCCAACCTCTTTTTAAAGACCGTCCCTGTTTAAATTATGATATCGGTCGTTGTCCGGGGGTTTGTCAAAAATTAATTAGTCCCCAAGATTATCGGGAAACCTTGCAGAAAGTGGCGATGATTTTTCAGGGAAGGACGGGAGAATTATTAGACAAATTAGCGACAAAGATGCTAGAAGCGTCGGAAAACCTAGATTTTGAACAAGCGGCCACGATTAGGGATCAAATTCGCGGTTTACAAGCCCTTAATACCGATCAAAAAGCCTCTTTGCCCGATGATACCATATCCCGTGACGCGATCGCTTTAGCTAAAGACGAGCAGCATTGTTGCATACAATTATTTCAAGTGCGTTCCGGTCGTTTGGTGGGACGTTTGGGATTTTTTGCCGATAGTCAGTCAGCAAACGAGGGAGAAATCCTGCAAAAAGTCCTGGAAGAACATTATTTATCGGTGGAAGGGGTGGAAATTCCCAGCGAAATCCTGTTACCCTGCGAATTACCGGAAGGTGAGGTGTTAGCGGGGTGGTTAAGGGAAAAAAAGGGTCGCAAAGTCGAGTTAACTGTACCCCAACGGCAAAGTAAAGCGGATTTATTAGCTATGGTCGAGAAAAACGCTCTTTATGAGTTAGAAAAGACGAAAAGAAGCGCCGACCGGGATTTACAGTCTTTGCAGGATTTAGCGATAATTCTCGATTTACCGGCACTACCCCACCGCATCGAGGGTTATGATATTTCTCATATTCAGGGTTCTAATGCAGTGGCATCCTCAGTGGTGTTTATCGATGGGGTGGCCGCTAATCAACATTATCGTCACTATAAAATCAAAAATCCCGAGGTTAAAATCGGCCATTCCGATGATTTTGCCAGTTTAGCAGAAGTAATTCGCCGGCGTTTCCGTCGTTATGCCGAAAATCCCGATAATATTACCGAAAGTGATGATTTTCCCGATTTGGTCATGATTGATGGGGGAAAAGGACAATTATCGGCAGTGGTGACAGTTTTAGGGGAGATGAATTTATTAGAACAGGTAAAAGTGGTTAGTTTAGCTAAACAGAGAGAGGAGATTTTTTTACCCGGGGAATCCTTTCCTTTAGAGACAGATAAGGAACAACCCGGAGTGCAATTATTGCGTCGAGTCAGGGATGAAGCGCATCGCTTTGCTGTTAGCTTTCATCGACAACAAAGGATGCAAAAAAGTCGTCGTTCCCGTCTGGATGAGATACCGGGTTTAGGTTTTAAGCGACAAAAAGATTTATTAGCTCATTTTCATTCTCTGGATTATATTCGCGAAGCTTCCCTAGAACAATTGCAACAGGTGACAGGAATTGGGGAACAATTAGCTAAGGAAATTTATAATTATTTTCATCCTAGGTAGGGATAAGCTGTTGGGTATTTAGAGCAGTTATCTTAATGATGAGGTACGAAGTTTTCCTTTTGGGGAGTCGGTCGTCAATACCAAATTAGGTTACACTTCATCTTTAGGAGAAACGCCGTAACTTGGGATATAACTGAATCTGCTAGGATGCTATCACAGAATAGAAGACTACATCTATTAATTGCTGAGGCAGAACTAAGTTTAACCGCTCTTTTTTAACTACTTCTATCCCTTTCAGGAAAAAAAATTCAGCACTTTCAGTTTACCATAGTCAAAGTGTACTTTCTAGGCCGATGACTTTGACTAAAAACCCCGTGAGCAGAAACCGTCGTTTTTCCCCGCGCAATCTCTTTGAGACTTGCATGGCCCTATTGGTGTTATGTAATTATATTCTGGTTATTTTCGATTTAACCTATATTCCCCTGCGAGATTTTTGGTTACAGGGACGCTTGCAAATAACTTTATTAAGATTTAATGAACCAATAAAACTCGGACCGATTGCCTTTCAAGAATTACAAATACCTCCCGATAAACCCCTAGAAATTCCCTTTGTTAAAGGAATCGCTAAGTATGATGTGGTGAAAGGAATTAAACCCTATCGCAGTACCAGTGAATATTTAGCTACGGTTGATAAACTTAATGAGCTAATTAATCAAAAGGTATTTAACCCAGAGTTTAATCTGCAAGAATATCGCCAAGAGATTGAGAAAATTTTAGCCAATTTGCGCCAAAAAAGTGTCGATATGATCGATAATAATCCCTTTGCCTCGGCCGAGAAAACTGGGACTTTAGAGAAGATTAAAAATAGAATGCGCTTGCGGGTTTTTAAAACAGAAAATGTTTCCGCAAAAGCAGCCTTTCAGAAGTTTTGGAGTTGGGATTATCTCAGTCAAAATGGCTGGGAAAAAGAGTTGAAATTTTTCAATCAAGAAATTCAACCTTTAATAGAAACTAATTATTTTCGTCCCCTAGGAGAAGATGGGAGACCGATAGATAACTTTGAGGCGATCGATTTTTTCTTTGGTATCATCTTTTTCTGGGAATTTATACTGAGAACTTGGTGGATTGCTCGCACTCATAAAGGCCTACGTTGGCGCGAGGCTATGCTATGGCGATGGTACGATATTTTTCTGTTTATTCCTATCTGGAGATGGTTACGATTTATTCCTACCGTTATTCGCCTAGATCAAGTTAAAATTATTAACTTAAGGTTGATTAAAGAACAGGCAGTTAAAGGCTTAGTTGCGCTAATTTCTAAAGATATTACTGAGATAATTGTCCTGAGAATTATTAATCAATTACAGGAATATATTCGACGGGGACAAGTGGAGAAATTTCTCGATCGCTCTCTCAATGGCGGCTATAATAATCTCAATGATACTAATGAAGTTATCGAAATTTTTCGGTTAGTAGTTAATAGTACTGTTGACAAGGTTTTACCGCAAGTTAAACCAGAAGCAGAAGCTTTAATTAAATACAATATCGAGAAAATTATCAGTCAAACTCCCGCTTATCAAAGCTTATTGGGATTACCCGGCATGAAAGGATTAAAAACTGACTTGAGCAATCGCCTATCTAGTCAATTGTATCAATCCTTTGTTAACATAGCGGAAAAGATTACCCAGGAAGACGAAGTTTTTGAGCGTTTAGTGCAGCAATTAGTCCAGCGTTTCGGGCAATCTCTCGCTGGGGAATTACAATCCCGTCACAGTTTAGAAAGGATCGAGATGTTATTAATTATCTTCCTAGAAGAAGTCAAATTAAACTATGTACAAGAATTCTCGGATGAAGACTTAGAAACTATCCTTGAACAAACTCGCTTACTCAACTCTAAAAGTGCAGAAATTCCCACCGTAGAAACCATGAATTCCCGTCGTCTTCCCTAAAAATTAGTGATCATTGATTAGGTAATACTAAATCCGTTAAGTATAGGCTACTTATAAGTATAGGCAAAAGGCAAAAGGCAAAAGGCAAAAGGGGGAATAAATAATCAGTCTTTAATAACCAGATTTAGTATAATATTGCTTGACATTTTGATCACTTTTATACTAAAATATCCGATGAAAAATCCCTTACTCAATTAATCTAATTATCTACTCCCATGTTAACAAAAATTATTCTCGGTTTACTTTGGTTAGGCTTCGGATTATACGCTTTTTTACTAGCACCCCCCGATCAACCAGATACAATAAATTTAATTATCAATCTTTCCACTGGGAAATGGCAAGATATTAACCCGTTAATTATTGCTCTTTTTAACCTGATGGGAGTTTGGCCACTTATCTACACTAGCCTTTTAATTATCGATGGTCGTGACCAAAAAATCATCGCTTGGCCCTTTGCTTTTGTCTCCTTTGCTGTGGGTGCTTTCGCTATTTTACCCTATCTAACTCTCCGTCAACCCAACAGCAATTTTACCGGTAAAAAAAATCTGGTCATTAAACTTTTAGACTCACCTTGGTTGGGAGTAATTGCCCTAATTACTGCGGCAATTTTAATCGCTTACGGATTAATTAACGGCAATTGGTCTGATTTTTGGCATCAGTGGCAAACTAGCCGTTTTATTCATGTTATGAGTTTAGATTTCTGTCTTTTAACCCTATTATGTCCAATTTTGCTGCAAGATGATCTAACCCGACGGGGATTAAAAAATCCTTTGCTGTTGCCGGTAATTTCCCTATTACCTCTAATCGGTCCGGCAATTTATTTAATTATTCGTCCTCGCTTAGGGGAGAATTAAGGGGAAGGGGAAACTCAGCCTAGTTATCACTTATTTTTTCACTATTTCTTGACAAGAGAAGTTCATATTTAACAAAAATTATGCTGAGGTTCCCCTAAAATACGAGGAAAGAGATTAATGTCCAGATTAGAAGGAGTGTTTACCCTTGTTAGAGAGTCAAAAACCACCTCGGATTTACTGCTTTCAAGCTGATTATCTTGCCTCCCAACAATTTAACCCCCAAGAGATTCCCGCTTGGTTATCCTTAGAGGTAAACTGGCAGGGTTATAGAATTCATACCCTACCCTGGGTAGCAGACGTAGCTAGGGTATTAGGATTATTAGCGATCGAAGATACCCCGCAAGCATGGCAAGATTATTTAGAAAGCTTGGGATTAGCCAAAATTAGGTTAATGGACAGCGAGGAGTTTTTTGAGGATAAATCTTTATCGGGATGTTAGAAATGCCCTATAATTGGCAATTTAGTGATGATTCTACCGGTCAATTTATGCCCTATAAACTACTCTTCGTCTGTTTAGGAAATATCTGTCGTTCTCCTGCTGCCGAGAATATCATGAACTATCTGATTGAACAAGAAGGATTAAGCAATAAAATCCTCTGTGATTCCGCAGGAACTGCCGGTTATCATATCGGTTCTCCTCCTGATTCTCGCATGAATACGGCGGCAAAAAAACGCGGTATTCCTCTGCAAGGGACAGCTAGACAATTTACCCGCGAGGATTTCGAGAATTTTGATCTAATCCTAGCCATGGATAAAGCCAATTATCAAGATATTTTATCCCTAGATCGGACAGGAAAATATCAAGAAAAGGTCAAGTTAATGTGTGACTATGCTCGTTATCACCCAGAAAAAGAAGTTCCCGATCCCTACTACGGTGGTCGTGAAGGTTTTGACCGCGTAATCGAGCTACTTTTAGACTCCTGTGGCAGTCTTTTGGAGGAAGTAAAAAACAAAATTTAAGTTTTTTATTTCAGCTAATCGATTAGTCTATGTTCGAGGGAAAAACGAACCAATTCGGCGCGATTGTTAGTAGTTGTTTTCCTGAGTAAACTGCTAACATATTTCTCGATCGTGCGAGAACTAAGATGCAGTTTTTGCCCAATTTCACTGTTAGAAAGTCCCCGGGCTAAATGTTCTAACACTTCCCGCTCGCGATTAGTTAACTTAAAATCGTCCTGTAAAGAAGAAGTTAAAACAGCCGTAGTTTGGGGACTTTCTTCCGGTTTTAATTTCTGATATTGACGTTCACTTTGCACCATTTGTGATCGCTCTAAAAGATTGCGAATAACTGCTTTTAATTCCTCCATCTCAAAAGGTTTAGGAAGATAGATATCACAACCCACTTGATAACCGCGAATTCTTTCCTCTGTTGACCCTCTTTCGGTTAAAAAAATTACTGGTAATAACCTAAATTCTGGCTGTTGCCGCACCTTAGTCACCAAAGAATAACCGTCTAAACGCGGCATTTTGATATCCGATACCAAAAGATGGGGATGATAGGTATCCAATAAAGTCAAAGCTTCCAAACCATTACTCGCCGCTACCACACTATAACCTGCTAATTCTAAATAGTCTTTGACCGCTAGGCGGATACCGGGGTCATCATCGGCAATTAGAATCAAAAGAGGCATAGAAATTAACAGGACAAGATTTTTTCAGTATTGATAGCCTAGCACCCTCCGCTCGCCACAATCGTCCATCAAGCTACAGAGGCCGTTTTAACTGATATTATACTAGCAGTAACCAGATTTTTCAGTGATCAGATGTGAGTTTTCAGCTTTTTTCTGCCCATCCCCCCACTTCCCCCACCCCCCCATCTCCCCACTCCCCCATCTCCCCCACTGCCCACTTCATAATTAGACCTCCTGCAAAAATAGGAACTGATTATGTATAATAAAGTAAAACACTCAGAAAAACCATGACTTACGAAAAAGTAAAAAATTTGAATCCAGAAGAGTTTAAACGCT